>Ga0302226_10001631_pt1 | contig 16621 bp, 12 predicted proteins | sample II_Palsa_E3_3_FD_193524 | JGI IMG/M metagenome (GOLD analysis project Ga0302226, IMG submission 193524) | Peat permafrost microbial communities from Stordalen Mire near Abisko, Sweden - II_Palsa_E3_3 | ecosystem: Environmental > Terrestrial > Soil > Palsa > Peat permafrost | place: Sweden...
CTTGGCGATGGCGTCTGGAGCGATGACGGTGTCGGCGTCGATGCCGACGTAGAATTCTTCGTCGAGGCGATCCACAGCGTAGTTGAGGGCTGCTGCTTTGCCGCCATTGGCTTTGGTCAGAACGATCACTTTGCCAGCAGCGATCTCAGGGCCGTATGCTTCGCGCGCTACCTCGGCTGTGCGGTCGCTGGAGCCGTCGTCGATGACGACGACGTGCAGGTTTTGATAGGTCGAATTGAGAACCGAGCGCACGGTGCGCACGATTACTGTCTCCTCGTTATAGGCGGGTACGAGCACCGCGACGGGAGGCGTAAATGCGGCAGATCCCTTGGTTGCAGGCCGATGGCCGCGCAGACGGTCGATAATGGCGAGGATGCCTACGAGTATCAGGCGAGCGCTCATCAGGACGTCGCCGACGAAGAAGACGGTCACGACGAAGTGGCCGAAGAAGGAGAGGATGCTGAAGGCGACCGAGTCCGCCTGGGCCCGCAGCATCTGCATGGTGGTGATCCGCGGCATTACTTCCGCGGTCGTCTTACCCATCAGTTCCGAGACGGGCACAATTTTGTAACCGTGGGCGCGCAGTGCGTCGATGAGGACAGGGAGTGCGGCTACGGTTGGCGCCCGGTTGCCGCCGCCATCGTGCATGAGGATGATGCTGCCCTGGAACTGCGGTTTGTTTTTGTTGTTTTCGAGCTGGGACAACACGGAAGTCGCGATCTCCTGCGGCGACTTTCGCGGGTGCTCGTTCCAGTCATCGGTGTCGATCTTGTTGCCGACGATGGTGTAGCCCATTTGCTGGATTCGATAGGCAGGCTCAGCCTGGTCGTCTGTATCCGGTTCTTCATCAATATCGTAGGGTGGACGGAAATAGAGCGGTTGAAGACCGAGCTTGCTGGCGAAGAGGCGCTCAGTCAAATTCAATTCTAATTGGACCTGGCGCGGCGAGATTTCACTGATGTCGGGATGCGAATAGGTGTGATTGCCAATTTCGTTGCCTTCGCGTACGACGCGCTGCATCAGCCCTACATTTTCCTGTGCCTCTACGCCGATCATCATGAAGGTGCCGGTGGCGTGTTTCTGCTTCAGGATGTCGAGGATCTTCGGAGTCCACGCCGGGTCGGGGCCGTCGTCGAAGCTGAGGGCTACTTCGCCGGGGTGATACCCCGAGTAGTCCAGGCGATAGGTGAGCGGATAGGTATCCATGTGCTCGTCGATGATGAGTTTTCGGCGAGGGTCGGGCTCGTCAGTGTCAAGTTCGACGATGCGCTTGCCTGGTTTGGGGGTGCCGGTGATGCGGATGATATCTCCTGTGCCTTCCTGGTCCAGGTCGTGGCCCGGCGGAACCGTGCTCAGCGCCGAGAGAGAATCCGGACTGCTCGGCTTGTCCCAGACGTTCCACAGGGAGCGATCTTCTTCTCCCAGCGACCACAGTGCGAAGGTATTCAGTCCCAACGCTCGCGCGCCGCGCATCTCGTCGAGAAGAGTCACGGAGTCGAGGAACCATACGACGTGGCTGACGTGATCGTCTTCGTCGATGTAGGTGTAGTGCGGGTTGAGCGAGTTGTAGTCGAGGTCGAGATCGGCATCCGCATCGGAGGCACGCTGCCAGACTTCCTGCACACTCAGGTCTTCCGTGTTCAGGACTTTAGGCTTGGGGTGTTTGGGATCTTTGGGATCGGGGATGGACATGGTCCAATCGAAACCGTAGTTGCCCATGGCGCAGACGATCTTTTCCTTGGGCACGAGCTTCATGATCCGTTTCAGATTGTTGATGAACCATGTCTGCGAGGCAATGGGGCCGGGGTCGCTGTTTTCTTCGTGCTCGTCGTAGTTCATGACGATGAGGCGGTCGGAGTTCGCTGCCATGCGCTTGATGTTGTCGTCGTCAGTGGAGACTTCGACGTTGATGTAGAGGCGCAGATTGCGGGCGTGCATATCTGCATACAGATCCTGAATGAACTGCATGTAGGCGTCTTCGGCGTTATCAGGAAGGTTTTCGAAGTCCAGCGAGAGCCCGTGATACGCGGGCATGCCTGCGAAGAAAGCGATGATCTGCTGGCGCAATGCCTGGCGCTTGTTCGGGTCCAGCATGATGTCCCCGATGGCTGGATCGAAGCTTTGATTTTGCAGGTTGTAGCTGGTCAGATCGGGAAAGACTTCGGTGTCTTCCTTGGCGGCGGATATTACATTCTTGATCTTGTTCAGCTCGTCGGGGTCGTGCACGCCTCGGCTGTCGACTACGCGGTACTGCTGGAGATCGTCGTGGGAGGCGGCCACCAGATTGCCGTCCGGCATGGAGACGTGGAGCCAGACTGGAAACAGAATATCGATCTGACGGACATGTTCCTTGAACGAGGAGTAGCCGGATGGATTATCGGGCTGATAGTAGGCGGCACGCAATGCTTCGCCGGTATTGAAAGGAATATCCGAGGCGCGCTGGGTCGTCTTTCGCCGCGCCGGTTTTTCCTTGGATCGCTCGGCGCGGATCAGGTCGGACTGCCGGTCGCGTAACGCGTTGTAATTATGCCTCGGGCTCTGCAGCAGCAGATCGGGAAGCTTTTGCTGGCGCAGCACATTAAAGATGAAGATAGTCACTACGACGGTGAAAAGAAGCGCGGAAATATCGAGGATGCGGCGCAAGCGCTTCCAGCGTTTGCGTTGGGGGTCGAAAAAGATCTGCCGGTCGGGAGTCATTCGCGCTTGGGGAACCTGGCCTAGTGGTGCGTTGTGCTGCATGGGTTGAAGACGCATCGCTTACGGTGCGCGCGGCGGATTCCTGCATAGCCGGTGTCCGGCGCCGAAATCGAGGGTTACACTCGAATCGTATGGAAGCAGGTTCGGTGCGTCAATCCAAGACAGAACACAATACAAGACTCGAAGAGACTGCGCCCGAAAATGCGGCGCGAGACGGTTTCCAAGTCAAAGAAAATCTTGCGGCAAAGACTGTATCGGCCTCTGCTCCTGCTACCAGTGTAAGCTGGCGCGATTGGCGCTGGCTGGGCTGGCGGGCGATTGCGGCTTTACTCGGCGGCCTCTACCTGCGGCTTTGGATGATGCGCGCGTTTCCGCAGGTCGGCGGCGATGCGCTGATCTATGGCGGCATTGCGAAGAACCTCCTGCTGCATCGGCAGTTTGCGATTACGGATGGAAGCGGGGTGGTGCATCCTACGCTGATCCGGTTGCCAGGGTATCCGTTTTTTCTTGCCGGTTGCTTTCATGTCTTTGGTATGGGCAACTACAACGCGGTTGCTTATCTGCAGATTGTGCTGGAGCTGATGGCGTGCCTGCTGCTGGCGGATTTCGTCCGGCGCATTACCTCAGCCAGGGCGGGGCTGAATGTACTTTGGCTGGCGGCGATGTGTCCGTTTACGGCGGTTTACAGCTCCGCTCCTCTGACAGAGTCGCTGACGTTTGACATGATTTGTCTAGCAATTTGGTCGCTGGAGCGGTACTTGAGCCGTGATTCTCCGACGGCGGTTGTGCTTGATTCTGCCAGGGTCGATCCCGCGCGAGGGGGATTGCTAGTTGTCTTTACTGCGGCGATCAGTTATGCAGCGCTGCTTCGGCCTGATGGCGCGCTGGTGGCTTTTGCGCTGTGGCCGGCGTTGCTTTTTGCACGTGGTCCGATGGGGTTGAGTTCGGCTTTGCGGCGTGCGTTGCTGTGCGCGCTGGTCTCCGTTGCGCCGTTCGGAGTATGGGCTGTTCGCAACTGGAGCACTTTTCACGTTTTCGAGCCTCTGGCGCCACGTTATGCCAACGACCCCGGAGAGGATCCGCATTTGGGTTGGCAGCACTGGGTCAAGACCTGGTGCCTGGACTTCACTTGTACGGACGAGGTGTATTGGAATGTGCCCGATGGGCCGCTGGCGATGGAGGATCTGCCTGCTCTGGCGTTTGACTCTCCTCAGCAGCGGGCAGAAACGGCAGCGTTGGTGGCTGAGTACAACGGAAATCAGGAGCTTTCGCAGCAGATTGACGCGCGCTTCGAGGCTCTCGCAAACGAGCGAGCGGAGGCGCACCCGATACGGACACATATTTTCCTGCCGCTTGGGCGGCTGGCGGATATGACGCTGCGTCCCCGCGTTGAAAATCTGACCATCGATCTGCGCTGGTGGCAGTATTACCTGCACCACTCCGAGACGCGATTCAGTGTGGTGTATGGTCTGGTCAACGTGCTGTTTCTTGTGCTGGGGATGGTGGGACTTAGCTATCGGCCGCGATATTGGCCCTATATGGCAGCTTACCTGGTTTTGCGAAGTTTCCTGCTGATGACGATTGAGGCTCCGGAGACCCGGTATACGCTGGAGTTCTTTCCGGTGCTGTTTGCTTCAGGCGGCATTGCGCTGCAGCGCATGTTTTCGCGGAAAAAGGCTCGGGTCGCCTCAGCCCAGCGTCGTTTTTGATCGTCGCGAGATTGCCTCAATGGTTGACAACCTGCGTTCCCGAGGCGGTCTTGATTTCGAAGGCGCCTGATGGCAAGTTGCCGTTGAGGCGAATGTTGCTGTAGCCAAAGGTGACGTAACCGCTGTCGCCGTTGAATCGCTGCTGTTTGACTGCGACGCCTTTGTCCATATCGATCCAGAGGATGACCTTGGGGGCGGTTTTGGCTACGGCTGGGTCGCGGGGGATCAGTTGCAGCTTGGCTGCCGTACCGTCGCCGACCTTTTCTGTGCCGAGATAAGAGACTTGCCAGTTCTTCTTGAGATCCTGGCCGCTGCCGCCGAAGCCGAGGGTTAGAAATGCGTCGAGCTCGGTTTTCTTGTCGCCTACTTTGAAGACCTGCATCTGCTTCAGGGCCGGTTCGTAGAGCTTGCCGACGCCCCCTGCGTAGACCATGTCTTTCAGGACGGACTTGCCGTTGTCGGTCTTGATGTGCAGGGCTACCTGGGTTTCTCCGCCTTTGCGCTCGAAGAGAATTGTTCCCCCCTGGCGATCGGTGTCAGGGATGGGCTGGGTCTGTACATTGTCCCAGGTGATGTCGGCTTGAGCGGACTTGAATTTGGCTGCGGACGCGTCGAGTCTGGCGACTACCTTGTCCAGGTCATCTGCCGCCCGGGCTGGAATCGCAGCTGCGGCGGCGAGCAAAAGTGCGATCGACACAAGAATTCTGCGCGAGGGAGCCGTTGGAGATAAGTTCATGCAACTCTCATTTCTCGTAGATTCGATCCGACTGATTGGACGGGAGGGGCGAGAATATGGATGCCAGCCGAAGGCCGTAAACAGAGTGTCAACGGTGTACCCAGACTTTCCATAGGGTAGGTTTGCCGTTGTTGTCAGAGATAGTTTCCCAGCGAACCACCGAGACTGCGTCTCCAGTCACCGGCTGGATTGCGGCGTGGAGGGCGCGGCGAACCTGCTTGTCGCTGGCCGACAGGTCAACGGCAACGTTTTCGACGGGAACGGTGAGGACCATTCCATAGTTGCCATCGCGGCTGACCTGGATGGGGCCGCCGAGATGGCCGTTTTGCGGAGCTTTATCACCGTAATTCCAGAGGTGAGGGGTAATGAAGATGAAAGCCAGAATCAGGGTGACCATCACGTCGTAATGGAAACTGCCCCGCTGGTGGGTCCAGAAAAAATAGCTCTTCAACGTCTTTTGCATTGAACCTTCAGTCCTTACTGCTACAGCACAAGCGCTACAATCTTGCGGTGATTCGCTCCAAACCACCCATATGTGGCCTAAGCGCGTCGGGAATGATCACCGAGCCATCTGCCTGCTGATAGTTCTCGACAATCGCAAGCCAGGTGCGACCGACGGCCAGACCGCTGCCGTTGAGGGTATGTACGAGTTCGTTCCTGCCCTTGGTGTTGGCCCCTTTAAAGCGGATATTGGCGCGACGGGCTTGAAAGGCCTCGAAATTCGAGCAGGAGGAGATTTCGCGATACAGGCCCTGACCGGGCAACCAGACTTCGAGATCATAGGTCTTGGCGGCGGAGAAGCCGGTATCTCCGGTGCACAGCAACATTCGCCGATAGGCCAAGCCGAGGGCTTCGAGAATCGACTCGGCGTCGCGGGTCAGCTTTTCGTGCTCGACCTCTGAATCGTCGGGGCGGACGAACTTGACCAGTTCGACTTTTTGGAATTGGTGCTGGCGAATCAGGCCCCGCGTGTCTTTGCCGGCTGCGCCGGCTTCGGCGCGGAAACACGGGGTGTACGCGGTCAGCTGGATGGGCAGATCGGCTTCGTCGAGAATCTCGTCGCGATAGAGGTTGGTTACGGGCACTTCGGCGGTGGGAATCAGCCAATGATCTTTGTCTTTGTATTGGCCTTCGGTGAACTCGGTCCCGTCCCCGCAGCGAAAAAGGTCTTCCGCGAACTTGGGCAATTGGCCGGTGCCGAAGAGGCTTTTGCTGTTGACCATGAAGGGCGGCAGGACTTCGGTGTAGCCGTGATTGGTGGTGTGCTGATCCAGCATGAAGTTGATCAGCGCGCGCTCCAGGCGGGCTCCGGCGCCTTTGTAGACGGCGAACCGTGCTCCGCTCAGCTTGGCGGCGCGCTCTAGGTCGAGGATGCCGAGGGACTCGCCGATCTCCCAGTGCGCTTTCGGGGTGAAGTCAAAGGTGGGAATTGTTCCCCAGGTTTTGACGGCCACATTTTCGGTTTCCGACTTGCCTACCGGCACTTCATCCCGGGTCAGATTGGGGATGCGAGCGAGAGATTGGCTCATCTCCTCATCCAAGGCTGCGGCGGTCATGTCCAGCGCTTCCAGTTGGTCTTTGAGAGCCCTGGTTTCTTCCATCAGGGCGGTCGCGTCGCGTCCGGCTTTCTTGAGCGCACCAACCTGCTGGCTCAACTCGTTGCGCCGCGCTTTGAGCTGCTCTGCAAGGGTAATCGCCCCGCGCCGGCGGGTATCCAGCGATTGGAAATCTCCGAGCAGAGCCGCAGGGTCCGCGCCGCGGGCACGCAACTTTTCTTCCACCACGGCCAAGTTATTCCGTACGAATCCTATGTCCAACATTGCCTATCCAGCTTACTATGCTGGCTTCCCGGCTTCGGCAACCGCGCCTACCGGCTCTCCTGCAATCATCGGGTCCGGAACTGGATTCTCGCGATCTTGAGCCGAGCCACTCGTTGCTTCTTCCCAGCCTGACAGGCGCTGGTCGCCGGTGATCAGGCGGGCTCCGTCGGTGAAGGTGAAATAGGTCCACGCCCACGTGGCGAAGATGGTGATGCGATTGCGAAAGCCGATGAGGAAATAGATATGGACGACCAGCCAAGTCATCCAGGCCATAAAACCACCCCAATGGGCCTTGAAGGGCCACTCGATTTTGGCAACAGCAGCATGGCGGCCGATGGTTGCCATATCTCCCTTGTCGAAGTAGCGGAAGTTGGGGCGCGGTTTGCTTTCGAGATCGGCAGCGATGACTTTGGCAGCGTGGCGGCCCATCTGCATGGCTGGCTGAGCTACGCCCGGAACTTGGTGTCCATCTTGTTCAAAATGGGCAAGGTCGCCGCATACAAAGACTTCCGGCAACCTCTCCGGATTTAAGTGTTGATCGACAATGACAGCGCCGCGTTTGTCGACGGGAGCTCCGAGCATTCGGCCCAGCGGCGAGGTCGCGACTCCGGCGGCCCAGAGGATGACAACTGCCTCAATCCTTTCGTCGCCGATTTTCACGTATCCCGCGCCGACTTCGGTCACATGTTTGTTATTCCAGACTTCCACTCCGATGTCTTCCAGCTGTCTGCGAGCCTTAGCGGAGAGGTCTTCAGGAAAGGTCGCCAAGATGCGCGGAGTGCCTTCGATGAGAAGTACTCTGGCTCTTGAGGGGTCGATGTGGCGGAAGTCATGGCGCATGTAGAGGCGGGCAATATCCGAAACCGCGCCGGCCAACTCAACCCCGGTCGGTCCGCCCCCGATAATGACGAAGTTGAGTGGCGGATGCCAGCCGTGCTCGAGCATGTGGCGCTCCGCCAGTTCAAAAGCCAGGAGGACGCGGCGTCGAATCTCAATGGCGTCTTCGATGGTCTTGAGGCCGGGGGCAAATTTGGCCCAATCCTCGTGGCCAAAATAGGAGTGAGTTGCTCCCGTGCCCAGGACGAGGTAGTCGTAACCAATGGTCGTTCCACTGGCCAAGTTGAGGTTTCGCGAGCCGGTATCAATTCCAACGACCTCATCCATCAGGACTTCGGTGTTGGCATTCTTGCTGACGATGGTCCGGATCGGCTGTGCGATCTGGGCAGGGGAGAGGACTGCGAGAGCCACCTGATAAAGGAGTGGCTGAAAGGTGTGGTGATTTCTGCGGTCGATAACGGTTACGTCTACGGGCAATTTACCCAAAGCCATGGCCGCATTGATGCCTGCAAAACCACCTCCAACGACGGCTACTCGGGGCCTTGGAGTTGACGCGGCTGGGGTTTTGGCGGGCGACTGACTCATTTGGCTCATGATGATTGCGTTCCCTCATATCCTCAGATGCCCGTTTGCAGCCAAAGGAATCGGAATTGAAGGATGCCAATATCTCAAGACCTGAAATGCCCTCGGAGTTTTTGTTGTGAGTTGAAGGTGCTTGGGGCAGAGATTCTAGCTTGTCTCCATGTGCTGCAGGCCAAGCCACTGATCTGCGTCGAATTTGCTGATCACCCAGTTGATGGCGAGAGGCAGGGCGACTCCCAATACGGTGGCTGCCGCAATCTCAAGGACGATAGCGGGGACCGACGGTCCTGTCACGGCGGAGCGTCCGATCCCTATCGTTTTCAAGGCAATGCGGGCCCCGGCTGTGAAGAAAATGTGGGTCACATAGATGCTCATCGAATATCGTCCGCAGAAGGCGAGTATATTCACAAGCCAACCGCCGCGTGGGGTAAGCATTCGCGCCCAGGCCAGAGTGGCGATAATTCCTGCCATGCCAGCAGGAATGGCCGCGATCAGGCCGAGGCTTCCCCAGAGATGGGACTGGTAATAGAGAGTTGCGAAGAGAACGAAGAGAATTGTGGCCGTGACGGCGATCCAACGGCCGAACTGCTTGACCTGGGCTACCGAAACGATCCCAAGTATGAAGTAAAAGAATCCCCGCGCTGTTTCAGGCACGATGTTTAGTTGGGCAGCGCCAAGCGGTTGCAGGAAGAAACTCGCGAGCAGGAAGATCGAGATTGCGATTCCGATTTGTACCCGGTGCGAAAAACCGCGAATGGCAAGATACCCAACCTGGCAAAAAAACAGCGCGTAGAGGAACCAGTAGGGGACTATGGGAGCCCAAAGGATTTTGTAGAGAGTGGAGATATGGACCTGACTTGTGGTGTACCGGCTAAAGTAAACCAGCGTCAGTCCCTGCAAGATGGACCACAAAAAATAGGGATAGACGATGGTCAGCGATAGCTTGGTCAAGGTGGTCCTGACCGGACGATGTTTGCCGGATGCCAAGTGCCCTGAGACGACGAAGAAAAGCGGCATGTGGAAGAGGTAGATGACAAAAACGGCGAGAGTCGGCCACATGAGGGACGCGGGAAGGAATCCTGAGGCGATCAGACCATCGAGGCAGTGACCGAGCACCACGAGGATGATTCCAAAGCCTTTGGCGACGTCGAGCGACTCGTCTCGGCCAGTCGGGCGCGGATAGAGGGTGGTTCGTGCGGGATTGCTTGGGGTCTGAATGTCGGTGTCTCCCGGCATCGGCAAATCTCGCCTTCACGGAATCTCAGTTTACATTGACGCCGAAAATCCTCTCGAAGCGGGAGCACAAGGGCTGGGAACAGACATCGGTGCGCGACCGTCGAGCTAGGGGTACTGCTCTGTGGCGAAGACCAGATTGGCGGCGTTTCCGGTCGCGGCCACGCCCTCCAGATCGGTTGCAACCCCAGCCATGGTGAGCGGCGTGATCGTCACGGTGCCGTCGAGAGCCGAAACTGCTGTTGTGGACTCGACGGCAAGCAATTGAGGCTGGGCGCAACGTCCGTGGCGCGGACACGGCGGCGACCATGCGTAGAGCGCCTGATGGACGGCCACGAAGCCGCCGGCCATCGGATTTCCGTTGTTGTCCAAGACGCGCATGGTAACCGGCGCCGGGGTGGAACCCATCGGAATGCTTTGGCTGGTTCCAGACACGGCTGTGAGGGTGGCGAACTCCGGGCGCGAGCCGAAGGCGCTGAAGGCGGCGCAATTGCTGGAACTCGTGAGACACGCATTGGCAGAGGCTAGTTGACCCTCGGCTAACGGTCCGACGGTGAGCGTTTGTGAAGTCACGCCCATGACATCGGTCACGGCTGGAGTTGCGGGCGCAACGATTCCTGCTGCGTTCAGCCAAGTTATCGATTGGCCGGCCGCCGGCGCTCCGCCAATTTGGACGAGGGCCTGCACGGGCCATGAAAAGGTGGCTCCGGCTGCGAGATGCAGGGTCGGTGTGAGGGAGGTGAGAATTGGGGGAGATATTCCGGAGAAATGCGCCTGAAGGCTTGCACGGTTCAGCAGCGAAGCGGTGACTACTGCGGCCGAAGTTGAAGTTGCTGTCACGTTGAGAGTGGCACGCCCATCGCCGCTGCTGGTGACGGAGCAGGAGGGTAGGCCGCACCCAAGCGTGGCATTGCCGCTGGTGATTGAATAGAGGACGGTGATCCTGCCAGCAGGATTGCCATCCGATCCCTTGGTGAGGACACTGAATGGTTGGGGCACGTTCAGGGGCACCTGGTTGGCGGGTGCGGTTACGAGGCTCAGGGAGTCGCCGGTGGCCGCGTCGTAGCTGATTCCGCTCGGAATGACTGCCTGAGCATTGAATGTGGGAAGGTCGTTAATGGTGACGTCCTGGGAGCCGATTATGCCAGTGCCAGCTGCAGAGGCAATGGCGGTAATTTCGGTGGGAAGAATGCTTATCACCTGGGCGGCCTCGGTGCCGACCTGGACGGTGTCTCCGGGCCGGAAGCCGGTTCCGTGGATGACGATGGCTCCGCCGGAGGCGGGGAGGCGGGTGGGCGAGACGCTATCGGCGTAGAGCACCCAACCACGGTAGAGATAGTCGGGGCGGCCATCGCCGCGCTGGTCGGCGATAGCGAGGCGGACGATGTCGTTTGCGGATGTGGCGACCTGGAGCCATGTTTCGCCGGGTGCGAGCCCATTGGCTGCGGGTACGAAGCCGGCTGCAGCTATTCCGACGGGGTCAAAACCATCCCAGACACCGATGGCGGGCATGGCCTTGCTGGCACTGGGTGTGCCGGTTTCGTCGAGGGCCTGAGCGACGATGGTGAAGATGCGATTACCGCGAACGGGCAGGAGAAACCAATCGGTCTGACCTACCTCGCCGATGCGGCTGGTCCAGGCCCCGGCTTCCGGGAGCGACGCGGGCTGGGCCTCGGTTCCGATGGTGTTGCCAAGAAGACTGGAAAGTTGGTTCGCTGTCCCAGCACCGTCGTTGATTCTCTTGATCCGGACGGCAGGCTCGGGCGTCGGTGCTTCGAGCGTCTCAGCCGCGGAGTTAGACACTGTGACTTCCAACGTTTTGGAGTCGCCAAGCGACAACCCAGTGACCTGAATTGTTGGCATGGCGCCGGATGGAGCTGGTGATCCGAGCAGGTAGGGGCCGACGGAGACGGCGTCGATGTAGAGAGGGTTTACGGCTTCGAATGTGACCTGGTAGCTGGCGGTGGTGACGCCGGGCGGGAGGGGCATTCCGCTCAGGTCGAAATAGCCTTGCAGCGAGGTTTCGTTGCTGCCGAAGCGATCGAGGCGATTGCCGTTTGCGTCGGCGAAACCGGTCACGGGATTGCCGTGATTGCCGGCAAAGTAGGCACCGGAGACGAAGGTTACGGTGTATTGGTAGAGCGGATTTCCGTTACTGTCGAGCGGGCGCGCGACGGCATTTACGCCTTGCATTCCCTGACCGGTTCGGAAGCTGATGGTTCCCTGGATGGAGACTGTGTTGGCCGATGTCAGGAGTTTACCCGGAAGGCTGGCGATGTTTGAGGTCGTTACGGGGTAAAGGCGGTTGAGCGCGGCTATGTCGTCATAACGAAGGGCCCCGGGGTTGGGAATGCAAGTGCCGCCGGTGGGACCGCACTGGTGGTTGATGGGCTGCATAACGGGCCAGCCGAGAGTGGCATTGGGTTCGGTCGAGATCTCATTGAGAGCGTTGTCGTTGACCTGGGAGAAGTCGAGACCGAGGATTTCTCCGAAGGCTCTCTCGAGCTGGTAGCTCATCGTTTCGAGGAGGCTTGGCGTGGTGGCGCAGAGGCCATTCAGGACGATTACTCCATGGGCGAGGGCTGCGTTGGGGGTCATGTTGTCAATCCAGACGAGGGGGCCGTTGAGGGCGCAATTGGCTGGTTCGCTGGCGCCTGCGCCCTCGATGGCATCGATGACCGAGCCGTCGGAGTCGAAAATGACCGCTACGGGGGTTCCGGTCGCGCCGGGAGTGACGTCGCTGAGGGGCCGCGAACACTCCGTTGCCGGCGAGAACATTACTGCCGTTCACATCTTCGGCGAGGTTGCCCGCATCGGCCAGGTTGACTGCGGCAGTTGGAACGGCGCTCCAGAGGGCTGCCGCGGCGTCGACCATTTGCGTGGCCTGGGCGTTCGATAGTGGGCCAAGCGGTCCTTGATCGACGTAATAATGCAGCTGTCCGCCAGGCCAGATCACCGGTTGTCCCACCACGCCAGGATTGAAATAGCTGATCCCAGCGACATACTTTGGGCCGCCGGCAAAGGCCGTTCCGGCGCAAACGGCTGTCAAGGCACAGCTGGCAGCGAGGGCGAGGAACACCTTGGAGAGCCTTGGCCTCAGAAATGGGATGAAAAAGAGCATCGCCGCACCAGCCTCAGCCAACGGGGCGAGAGGATCTTCGAGGGATTTGCGGTGGTGGAGACCAAGTCAGATCCCTGAGATTCCCGACTTTCCTCGATCGGCTCAAGTCGGAAGGAACAGGACGATGCCCAATTACAGGACACTTGGATGAGAATTCTCTAATCGAAGCTTGTCAGATCGGTTCTGGTCAGATCGATTCTGGTGAGATCGAAGGCATCAGATCTCGGGGTAAAAGTCGAAGAAGGCGTCAATGCTCATGCGTAATTGGCCTTCGATCTCTTCGCGGGAGCCTTCGAGGACATGCATGGTGACGCGGGCGTCGTGTCCGTTGGCGAGTTTAAGCGTCGCATCCTGTACCTGGGTGACTTCGCCTTCAGGCAGGAGGCGCAGTCCGTAGATCAGAGTCAGATTGGCCATGAGGATCATCTTATCTCCGGTGGCATCGTTAGGCGACGCGCTATTGCGAGGTCCCGTCGGGGAGTCCTCTACAATGACAGAGTCCGCATAAACTGCCAGGGAAAGATAAAACATGCAAGAAATTCGGGATACTGTCATTCTGGGGTCCGGTTGCGCCGGACTCACCGCGGCCATCTACACTGCCCGCGCCAACCTCAAACCACTGGTATTGGAAGGTCATGAGCCCGGCGGCCAGCTTTCGATTACTACTCTGGTGGAGAATTTTCCTGGCTGGCCGGATGGCATTCAAGGGCCGGAACTGATTGAGAACATGAAGAAGCAGGCGGCTCGGTTTGGAGCTGAATTCAAGACCAGCCACCTGGTCTCGGTAGATCTCAATGCACATCCATTTCGTTTGAAGACTTCGAGTGGCGAGGTTCACACGCGGACGCTGATCATCGCGTCGGGTGCAAGCGCTCGCTGGTTGGGATTGCCGAGCGAGCAGGCGTTGATCGGACACGGAGTTTCGAGCTGCGCGACTTGCGACGGATTTTTCTTCAACGGGCATGAGATTGCGGTGGTCGGCGGCGGTGATACGGCGATGGAAGAGGCGCTGTTTCTAACTCGGTTCGCGACCAAGGTTTATCTGTTGCACCGGCGCGAGAGCTTCCGGGCTTCGAAGGTGATGCTAGAGCGGGTCATCGCGCATCCCAAGATCGAGATCCTCACCAACACGGTGGTCGAAGAAGTGCTGGGGGTTGAGGAGAAATCGGTTTGCGGGCTTCATATTCGCAACGTCAAGACAAATGAGAAGTCGGTGCTGCCGGTGACGGGATTCTTTCTCGGAATTGGACACGAGCCCAACGCCAAGATGTTTCATGGGCAGGTCGATCTTGACGAGGATGGGTACATCCGGACCAAGGAAAATGTTTTGACCAAGGTGCCGGGTGTGTTTGCCTGCGGTGACGTACAGGATCGGCGTTATCGCCAGGCAATTACGGCTGCTGGCACCGGCTGCATGGCGGCGCTCGAGGCAGAGAAATTCCTCGAAGAACACGGCCGCTGAGCTCCGCTCCTTTGCTCACGCGGGCCCCGATACAGGTGCCATAAACCATGACCGAATCCTCGCTGGCAAGCAGCTTGGCACGCGTTGAAGAAGCTATCGCTGCGGCTTGCCGCGCTGCGAACCGGCCTCGGACTGAGGTTGGGCTGGTTGCTGTTTCCAAGAATCATCCGACTGCTGCGATTGTTGAGGCCGTGGGTCTCGGCTTGAGTCTGTTTGGCGAAAATCGAGTGCAGGAGTTTGCGGCCAAGTCTCTGGAACTGGCGGCGACGGGGATTCGCGGCCAGATGCGTGCGCATCTGATTGGCCATTTGCAGTCGAATAAGGCGGCTAAGGCGGCTGAGATCTTCGATGCGGTCGATTCGGTCGATTCGCTGAAACTGGCCGAGAGGCTGAACGAAGCGGCAGGCAATTTGAAGAAGCGCTTGCCGGTCTTATTGGAGATCAAGCTCAGTCCTGAGGAGACCAAGGCTGGGCTGGCTCCTGATTCTGTCGAATTGAACGAGCTTCTTGAGAGGCTGCCGTCGCTTGCGAATCTGGATGCGCAGGGGGTGATGACCATAGCGCCACTCGATGTTCCAGAGGACGAGACGCGCGCTTGCTTTCGGGAACTGCGGGTTCTGAGGGACCGGCTGGCGCAGGCGCATCCGCGGCTGAATCTGACGGTGCTTTCGATGGGAATGAGCGGGGACTTTCCGCTGGCTATTGCCGAGGGGGCTACGCGCATTCGCGTGGGGACGGCGCTGTTTGGGGTGCGGCCGGGCTATCCTCAGTGAAAGACGCTTCGAAGACGGAGTTTCTTCGTCATCACCCACAGGGATGTTCACTTGCCGTGCGCGTTCAGCCTGGCGCGAAGCAGAATGCCATCACCGGAGTTTACGGCGAGGCGGCGGAGTCTGAACTCAGGATTGCGCTGAAGGCTCCTCCCATCGAAGGCCGAGCCAATGAAGCCTTGATTGCGTTTCTAGCCAAGTTCTTTGGGCTCGCGCGCTCTTCAATTGGCATTGCGCATGGTCAGACCGGCCGGTCGAAGCTGGTGGTCCTGAAGGTGGTGAATGCAGCTGATGCGGAGGCGCGAATCGGCGCTGCTCTCACGGCTTTGGTTTCTTCGCGGACTTCTTAACAGGAGAGCCGGCCATGTCATCCTCAGCGGGGCGGCGCGGGCGCTGCCTGGTGGAAACCGATTTGATGATGAGCTTGTGCGCGCCCTCAGGATTGAAGGGGACTTTGGCGTGGGCTTCTGCCTCGAGCATGAGAGCTTTCACGGCGGGTTCGTCGAGAGTCGCTGCTTGGGGCAGGCGGATGTATTTAACTACGTTGCCGCTGCCTTGCAAGCGCCTTTTCGGGTCGGGCAGGCCGCGGTTGGCTTGCAAAAAGAATAGGCTAACCCACTGCGGATAGACGGCGATGGAGAAGATGGCGTCCGAGGTGCGTTCCGTCGGACAGAAGCCGATGGCCAGCGCGTTGTAGTTGTCGTAGACGAGTTCGAGCGCGGTGGGGTAGCGCTTGCGCATCTTCTTGAGAATGGTCACGGTAAGCGCATTGATCTCGGCGGTGAACTTGTCAAGAAAGGACGCAAGTTGCCCGGCGGGGCTGGTTATTTCGGTCATCGAACCTCCGAGATGGGTCGCTGCGGATCATTAAATCATTCCAGAGAGCGCTTCCGGTGAGCGGAGTTCCATTGTCTTCTCTATGGAGGCGGGGTGGTATGTTCGTGGCTTGGCATTTGTATCCGTTACACTCGCATTACTTCTGATTCGCGAGGGAATGCCCGCCCATGTCGTCGCTTTATGTGATTTGCCTGGTTGCCATCTCTGTTTTGCTGATGGGCGTATCGATCTTTCGTTCGACTTTGGTGAAGACCAAGGCAGACTATCTTGTTGCGGGGCGATCGCTGCCGGCCTTTGTGCTGGTGCTTACGCTGCTGACTTCGTGGATCGGCGCAGGGTCGCTCTTTGCCGGTGCCGAGAATGCGTATCGCAACGGCTTTGCGGCGCTTTGGCAGCCGGCGGGTGGATGGCTGGGGTTGCTGCTGATCTACTTTATTGCGCCGCGCGCACGGAAGTTTGCGCAGTTCACGCTGCCGGATCTCTTGGAGGCGCGCTATAACCAGACGGCGCGGGTGCTCGGGACGATTGCCATTCTCTTTGCTTATGTGGGCATCACGAGCTATCAGTTCAAGGGCGGCGGCAATGTGTTGCACCTGATCTTCCCAGATACGGTTACGCCGGAGTTGGGTACGTACATCATCGCAATATTTGTAATCGTATCGACGGCGCTGGCGGGGATGTCTTCGGTGGCGTATATGGATGTGGCGATCGGGTCGCTGGTGACGGTGATCTGTGTTCTTGCTGCGCCGATGCTTTTCTTCAAGGCTGGCGGATGGGCTGGGCTGCACGCTGCCTTGCCGGCGACGCACTTTGAGGT
>Ga0302226_10001636_pt1 | contig 16582 bp, 18 predicted proteins | sample II_Palsa_E3_3_FD_193524 | JGI IMG/M metagenome (GOLD analysis project Ga0302226, IMG submission 193524) | Peat permafrost microbial communities from Stordalen Mire near Abisko, Sweden - II_Palsa_E3_3 | ecosystem: Environmental > Terrestrial > Soil > Palsa > Peat permafrost | place: Sweden...
AGGCCCGCCCGTTCCGCAGTGTAGCCCAGCATCGACTGGACGAATTGCGGGATGAGCACGGTTGACCCAAAGAGGCAGAAGCCAAGCACAAACATCAGTGCGAAAGCGATGGCGAAGTTGCGCCGCTTGAAGAGCGTCAGATCAAGAATTGGCTTGTGGCCGATCCTGATTTGCCGCATCTCCCATAGCACCAGCAGGATCAGCGAACTGATGCAGAGGACAATGAACGAAGTAATGATACGCGAGCCGAACCAGTCGTCCTCTTGGCCTTTGTCGAGAACAAATTCCAGCGACCCGAAGCCCATGGCCAGCAGAAGAAATCCCGTGAAGTCGAGGTTAAGCCCCCTCTTCTGCATCTCCTTGACTTCTTTCACAATGTGCGGCGGATCTTCAACGATGCGGTTGGTCAGGAACAGGCTGACGATCGCCACCGGCACGTTGATAAAGAAGATCCAGCGCCAGTCGAAGTTGTCCGTGATATAGCCGCCCAGCGTGGGCCCGATGGCCGGCGCGCAGACCACCGCAATGCCGTAAATGGCAAAGGCTTTGCCGCGATCCTTGGGCTCGAAAGTATCAGCGAGAATGGCCTGCTCGCTAGGCGCGAGACCTCCACCGCCCGCCCCCTGCAGGATGCGGAAAAAGATCAGCAGCGGCAGCGAGGGCGCTAGACCGCACATGGCAGAGCTGATGCCGAACAACAGCACACAGATCATGTAAAAGCGCTTGCGCCCAATGAACGTCGTAAGATACGCCGACATGGGCAGGATGACGGCGTTGGCCACTAGGTAGCTGGTGAGCACCCAGGTCGCCTCGTCCGCCGATGCCCCCAGGCCCCCTGCAATGTGCGGCAGGGCGACGTTGGCGATCGAGGTATCCAGCACCTCCATAAATGTCGCCAGAGTTACGGTCAAGGCGACAGCCCAGCGGTTGGCCCGCGGCTTCCAGACCGTCATCGGCGCGGCCGGAGCTTTCATTGGAAGCGCGGATGTCTGGGCGGAGGCACTCATATGGAAGTCCCAGTATAGAGACTTGAGCAAGCCCTGAGGATGCAGAATCTTCACCTCACTCCGTGACATAAACGCCGTGAGTCTGTCCGTGAAGAGAAGGGACCGGGCAGAATTTGAAATCATCCGGTTATAACGCAGTTTGGGGCGGCTTCCGACAGCTTTCCTGACCACGGGAGGCAGCGCGATGCTATATTGGCTCGAAGCTATCTCATGAACACCCCGAGGCCAGAAACGCCTCGAATGAGACCCGCAATCAAGGCGGGTTTCATATCCTCAGTCGAAGCAGAATAGGCATATATGAGGTAGCTTCTCGACACTCTTCCAGTCGCAATGGCCAAAGGTGGACAAGGCTCTATGGCGCGCCCTTCCGGTCCGAACTCTCCTCTCACCAGCTTCCGATTGGCAGTCGCAATCCTCGGCATGATTGCGCTGCCCGCCGCCCTCACGCTGCATACGATTCGTGTGCCGCCGGCAATCAACCCGTCCCAACTCAATCCATCGCCCTATGGCTACACGATCAGCCTTCTGCTCTTCATCGTGCCGATCATAGTAATTGGCCTTTGGTTTGTGCCGCTCGATGGCGTCAAGATTTCCAAGAAATCCTTCCTCTGGACGATCGCAATCCTGTTCCCTCTCGGTGCCGCGCTCGACTTTTTCTTCGCGCGAACTTTTTTCACCTATTCCAATCCCGGTGCAACACTGCGTATCACCGCCCCCGCACTCCACGGCGGCGTCCCTGTTGAGGAATACATCTTCTACTTCACCGGATTCGTTGCCATCCTTCTGATCTATATCTGGCTCGATGAGTACTGGCTCGCGGCCTACAGCATCCCTGTAGATTCCGCCCAGCGAACCGACTTCGCTCGGCTGCTGCGCTTTCATCCCAAGTCGCTGATCTGGGCTGTTGTACTGATCGCATCCGCAATCGTCTACCGTCGAGCCTTTGTATCCGTTCCGGGATTCCCCGGCTACTTTGTTTTTCTGGTCCTTGGAGCCCTGGCGCCGTCCGCGGCACTGCTTCCCTCTGCCCTGCCGGTCATCAACTGGCGAGCGTTGAGTCTGACGGCGGTTTTGATTGTGCTCATCAGCCTGCTGTGGGAAGCAACACTCGGCGTGCCTTACGGATGGTGGGGATTTCAGGACGCACAGATGATCGGCATCCGCATCACCGCATGGAGCCGGCTGCCCATAGAGGAGATTTGCGTATGGATTGCCGTCACCTATGCGACGGCCATCGTTTACGAAGTCTTGCGCCGTTGGAAGAGTTCCGGCAAACGCGCGAAGCATGCGTTCTTCGGATGACGCTGCGGTATCCGTCAATTCACCACATGAATGCCAAAGAGACGTCCAGCATTGCCATACCATGGTCGAACGAGATCTGTGATTCCGAAGGCGTGTTTCCTCCGGAACAGTCTCTTTCCGAGAGCGCGCGCCCCAGCCCTTACACTGATGAGGCAATGAGAACCGGACCGGGAAATAGAACATGAGCGCGGCCATCGAATTCCGGGACGTCAGCTTTGCGACTGCGCAAGGCCGGATGCTGCTGGATCGGATCTCCCTCTCCCTGGAAGAAGGAACCATTACCGCCATCCTCGGCCGTAGCGGTTCAGGCAAGACCACGCTCATGCGCACCGTCAACCGCATGGTCGAGCCAACCAGCGGCGACGTGCGGGTGCACGGAACAAGTGTTCGTGAAGCCGACCGCGATGGTCTGCTTAAGCTGCGCCGCGGCATAGGTTATGTCATCCAGGAGACCGGCCTCTTTCCACACTTCAACATCGAACGCAATGTCGGATTGGTGCTTGAAGTCGAGGGCCGTCCTCACGACGAGCGTACCCGTCGCAGCCAGCAACTGCTCACTGCCGTGGGCCTCGATCCAGCCAGCTTCGCAAAGCGATATCCGCACCAGCTTTCCGGCGGACAACGGCAGCGCGTCGGACTGGCGCGGGCCCTGGCGGCTGAGCCGAAGATCCTTCTCATGGACGAGCCCTTTGGCGCGCTCGACCCATTGACGCGAGCAGAGATGCAGGACATGTTACGCGAACTGCTTCGCAAGATTTCAGATCAGCAGAGCAAGACCGTCCTGCTGGTTACGCATGATCTTGATGAGGCACTTTATCTCGCCGATCGCGTCGTGCTGCTTGAAGCAGGCAAGCTCATCGCAAATCTTCATCCGGCTGGCTTTATGACTTCCAATCAGCCGGAGATTGTCTCGTACATCCATGCCTTTCATCGAGGAGAAAAAAGCAGCGCGCGGACAACCCATACAGACATCGCACCGGGGCCTGGAACGAGTCCAAGATCGGAGACTCGATGAGCGGCAGCTTTCTATCTCAATACGGCAGCGAGATCGCCACGCTCACAGTCGAGCATCTGTGGCTTACAGGAGCAGCGATGCTCTTCGCCACCGCCATCGCAGTGCCTGTCGGCATCTGGCTCACACGCGCGCCCCGATGGGCCAAGCCGGTGATCACAGTAGCCAATATCTTGCAGACAATTCCATCGCTGGCCTTGTTTGGCTTCCTGCTGCCGCTGCCGTGGCTCGGCGATCGCGCCGCCCGCATCGCCATCGTTGCTCTGACGGCATACGCGCTATTGCCCATTCTGCGAAATACTTACGCGGGCATACGCGGCATCGAGCCTTCGATTCTCGAGGTCGCCCGCGCACTCGGGCTTACAGATTCGCAGCTTCTCTTCAAAGTCGAGCTACCGCTCGCCGCATCCTTCATCCTCGCCGGCTTGCGGACAGCAACCGTAACCTGCGTGGGCATTGCGACCATCGCCGCCGCCGTCGGTGCAGGCGGTCTCGGCGAACTGATCTTTCGCGGAGTGGCGTCCGTCGACAATCGCCTGGTGCTCGCCGGAGCGATCCCAGCAGCGCTGCTCGCGCTCGGCGCAGACGCAGCGCTGGGCCTGCTTGAGCGCTGGTTCAGGGCGCCTGCGACATGATCCGCCGAATCAGCATGGTCGTCATCGCAAGCCTGAGCATCGCCCTGACGGCATGCTCTCCTCCGCGGCCGGATCATCCGGTAATCGGCGCGAAGAACTTCACCGAACAGGTTGTTCTCGGCGAACTACTGGCGCAGGAGATTGAAGCCAAATCCAGTCTCAAAGTCGAACGCCGTTTCTATCTCGCCGGCAGCTACATCTGTCAACAGGCGCTGGTCTCAGGCCGAATCGACGCGTATGTGGAATACACCGGCACCGCTCTCACCGCAGTGCTCAAGCAACCAGTCGATCGCGATCCGGAATCAGTGCTTAACACGATCCGCCGACTCTATGCCTCACACTACAACATCAGCGTCGCCGATCCGCTCGGCTTCGAAAACACCTTCGCCATGGTGATTCGTGGTGACGATGCGCAACGGCTGCATCTGACCACTCTGAGCGAGGCAACACAGTACACGCCCGAGTGGCGTCTCGGCGTCGGCTACGAATTCGAACAGCGTCCTGATGGCCTGCCCGGCCTGAGTGCGGCTTACGGGTTGAAATTCTCCGCGGCACCGCGCACCATGGACCTGGGTCTGCTCTATCGCGCGCTCCAGGCCCACCAGGTAGACATGATCGCTGCCAATTCCACCGACGGCCCCATTCAGGCTTTGGGACTGGTTGCGCTGCAGGATGACAAGCATTACTTCCCTCCCTATCAAGCCGTTCCCCTGGTTCGCGAAGAAGCGCTCCGGCGCTGGCCACAGATGCAAGTCGCATTGAGCGCGCTGGCGGGTAAAATCACCGCCGGGGACATGCGCGCAATGAACGAAGCAATCGACGGCCAGCATCGCGACCCCGCCGACGTCGTGGGGGAGTTTCGTCGGAAGCATGGGCTTTGACCGTTCGCAGCGTGCGTCCGCCACTCCGTTTTGTTACACTTTGGCTCACTCATGAATGCATTGGCGGAAGAGACGAAACGGTTAGCGCGGTTGCAGGCAGTGGAGCTCGAACGGGCCAGGCTCACAGCGGCTCTGAAGGCTCTCCCCGGAGAGATTGCACAGGCCGAGAACCTGCTCAAGGCAGCCCAAAAGCGCGTCAGCGATGCTGAAGCAGGCCTCAAGCGCGAAGAATTGCTGAGAGCCAGCCTGGAACTCGAAGTTGCAACTCATCGCGCCAAAGCCACCCGCTTTCGGGCGCAGATGGATACGGCGCGCAACGCCGCGCAGGCCGGCGCACTCGAACACGAGATCAGCTTTTCCGAAGCCGAAGTCACTCGACTCGAAGACAACGAGCTCACCAGCATGGAGAACACCGAAGTGCTCGAAACCGAGCGCGCCAGTGCCCTGGAGCTTGCGGCCAAGCTGACAGAAACGCTGGGCCTGATCCGTGCGCGGGTCGGCGAACAGGATCTCGAATTCCGCGAGCAACTGGTGGCGCTCAAGCTGGAGCGCGAAACGTTGCGCGGTGAAATTCCCGCCGAGCGACTGGCGCACTTCGACCGCATCGCCGGCATGCGCGGAACCGGTCTGGCTCGCGCCAAAGACCAGCAATGCTCAGGCTGCCGCATGGGCATTCGCCCGCAAGTCTGGAATCAACTGCGCGATGGCGCCGTGCTCAATTGCGAATCCTGCAGCCGCATTCTCTACTTCGATCCCACCATCGAGCCGGAGGCGCCTCCCAAAGGGGCAAAGAGCGTCGGTGCAAATCCTGGAGAGTTGGGCGGCAGCAGCGTCAAACGCAGAGTCGCAGGAGTATAACGTTGCTTCGTATTTGCGTGGATATGGATGAGGTGATGGCCGATACTCTCGGTGAGCATTTGCGGCGCTACAACGAAACCTTTGACGAACAGATTTCTACGGCTGACCTGCACGGCAAAGGCTTGTGGGATGTGGTGTCCACGGACCGCCAGGAGAATCTGAGAGCGATTCTCCACGCTGAGGACTTCTTTGAGGATTTGCCGGTGATGCCCGATTCGCAGGATGTCCTGCGCGATCTGGTTGGCAGATTCGAAGTCTTCATCGCCACTCAGGCCATGTCTGTCCCGAATTCCTTCGGCCCCAAGTATCGCTGGCTTCAGCGCCACTTCGCTTTTCTGCCGCCCACGCATTTTGTCTTTTGCGGAGACAAGAGCATTCTGCGCGCCGACTACCTGATCGACGATATGCCGCGCAACCTACGGCGATTCGTTGGAACCGGCATCCTCTACTCCGCGCCGCATAACCTTGCTGCCGAAGGGTTCGCAAGGGTAGCCAACTGGCGAGAAGTGGCAACATATTTCGCTTTGATGTGAGGCCAGTCGAAAATTCCAGTCCAATCGGTCTCAGGATGATCCCAGACCAGTCAGAACCGCAGCTCGCAAAATTAGGGCTTGGGCGTAGATACGAAAGCGGTGCCCTGGTTCCGGTTCAACGGCCGGGGATAGCTCCGGTCGGCGCTCCAGACCTCACCGGAGCGCCCGGAATGGCGCGGCCCGGTATGGGCGTGCCCAGCGGACGCAACTGCATAGTAGGCTGCGCGACCGGAGCTTGGTGCATAGTCACAATCAGCGCCACTGCGGGAGACTTGCCCGCGCACAGGTACGCATGGGGAGTGCTGGCGTCAAAGTAGACAGCATCGCCCCCCTCCATCTGCGAAACCTGGTCACCGTGCCGAATCTCCAACTCCCCTTGAAGCACGTAGAGGAACTCGTACCCGGCATGGACATGGGGGCGAATGTCACTGCCCTTCTTGAGCGGCACAAATTCGGCGAAGTATGGGTCCATCAGCCGGTCTGGGACCATATATCCCAGGCTCTCGAAAAAATAGGTGGGGTCGTCGACGCCAGTCTGCGGCAGGCGGACCCTCTCTTTACGGCGATGAACCCGGAAGAGCGACTGAGGTTCAGACTCGAAAAAGTAGGAAAGATCCTTGGAGAAGACCATCGCAACCCGCGCCAGGTTCCGCAGGGTCGGCACCACTCTGCCGGTCTCAAGTTGCGAAAGAAAGCTGGCCGACAAACCAGTGTGGCGTCCAAGCTCAACCAGACCCATGGACTTCTTGAGGCGGAGGCGCTTGATGCGCTCGCCAATGTGCTTTTCTGCGATGAACTGTTCCGCGGTCTCGGTATCAACCTGGGAGATCATCACGGGTTCGTTGCGGACTGCTCCGGGTTCACTCATGACGCTCTTTTCGCCTCCAATGTCTAGATGCAGCCTTAGGGCACTTTGTTGCTCGAATCAAAACTTTTTCTTGTGCTACGCAAGTCGCTCCGCATGAAGCCGAACAGATTCACTCCTATCATGCAGTGGAGTGACGCAGGTATTGTCATATTGGAAGCGAAAGTGACAGAGAGATGACAATTCTACTCAGCGGAGCCTCGGGCATGTTGGGCTCGGCAATCGGTCTGGCGATCGAGCGCGAAGGGGCCAATGTACTGCGACTGGTTCGGCGCCCTGCAAACGAACCGGATGAATTGCGCTGGGATCCGGCAGCCGGCCAGATTGATCGGGAGCGGCTTGAGGGAACCAGCGCCGCGGTTCATCTCTCCGGGGCCAATGTGGCTTCGCGGCGATGGACGGCCACATACAAACGCGAGATGTCATCCAGCCGCGTCGACTCGACCCGCGTTCTGTCGGAGACGCTTGCGACGCTGAAAAACCCACCCAAAGTGCTGGTCGCGGCCTCCGCCGTGGGATTCTACGGCGATCGCGGAGACGAGATCCTCGATGAGGACTCAGCCGCCGGAAAAGGCTATTTCCCAGAACTCTGCACCCTCTGGGAGGCTGCAACGCGGCCCGCGGAAGAGGTCGGAATCCGTGTGGTGCATCTCCGATTTGGCATGGTGCTTGGGCGCGATGGAGGAGCTCTGGCGCGCCTGGCACCCATTTTCCGGCTGGGCCTGGGCGGCCAACTTGGCGATGGGCGGCAGTGGTCAAGCTGGATCAGTAAGGCCGACGCGGTCTCCGCGGCCCTCTTTGCTCTGAAAAATGAAAATCTTTCAGGCCCCGTGAACATCGTCGCTCCCAATCCAGTAACCAACGCGGAATTCACGCGAGCGTTGGGGCGCGCAGTGCATCGCCCGGCGCTTATCCCGGCTCCGGCGTTTGCACTGCGGCTGGCCTTAGGCGAAATGGCCGACGAGGCCCTGTTGGCCAGCACACGTGCGGTTCCCAAGCGGCTGATGCAGGAAGGATTTGCGTATGCTCGCCCCGCGCTGGCCGACGCCTTCGCCACAGCCCTGGGAAATCGGTGATTTCGGGACTCTAAAAAGGCCGCGCTGTCCGAAAGGTTTGTCTCACAGCATGGACGGCGACTGCTTCGATAAACTGGGACGGATGAATCTTGTGGGGTTCGGAGACGAGAAAAAGTTGGCAACAAAACCAAGCATGTGGACGACTGGGGTCGCGCTCGCCGGACTGTCTGCCTCTCTGCTCCTGAGCGGCTGCGGGACGCCCGGCGCTCCACAACCGCCCTCCCTGAAACTACCGGAACTGGTAAACAACCTGACTGCGATCCGCGCCGGAAATATAGTCACCCTGCACTGGACCATGCCCAAGAAGACCACCGATCACCTGTTGATCAAGGGCTCGGTGCGAGTTGCCATCTGTCGACGCGAAGGCAAACAAAGTTGCCAGGCTGCGGGCGAAATTGCAGCCATTGCCGGCACCGACAGTCAGTTTAGCGATACCTTACCGGCCAGTCTATCCGCCGGCGAACCGCGCCAATTGGATTACTTTGTTGAGCTTAAGAGCTCGAAAGGGCGATCCGCCGGGCTCTCCAACCCGGCGACAGTGCTAGCTGGCGGCGCTCCACCAGCGGTTGTCGGCCTCACCGCAAAGGTGCGGGCAGACGGCGTCGAGTTGCACTGGAGCGGCAATGAGACAACCGCCGTGAGACTGCATCGCAAGCTGCTGAACCCGCCCATTCCCACCGACAAGCGGGACAACGGCCCAATGCAGCCCGAAACCGAGCCGGTTCTCCGCGATCTGCTCGTCGATGCTCCCGCCGCCGGACAGGAATCGAGCGCCATCGACCACACCGCGAATTTTGGCGAGGTCTACGAGTACTCCGCCCAGCGTGTCCGGCAGGTTACCTCAAACGGCCCCAACGGCAAGAAGGCGATCGAGCTGGATGGGGAAATCTCTGCGCCAATTCGCGTCGATGTCGTCGACACCTTCCCGCCGACAGTGCCCCAGGGGCTGGTAGCCGTGCTCGTCCCCGAGGAGAAGACCATCGACCTCTCCTGGCAGCCGGACGGCGATCCCTATGTGGACAAGGACCTGGCCGGATACGTCGTCTATCGAGCGGAAATTGGAGACCGGAGCGCGCCGGTCACCTGGAAACGGATCTCCGGCGACAAGCCCCTGGTTGGAGCGGCCTATCGCGACGCATCGGTAGAGACAGGCCGCAGCTACCGCTATGCCGTCAGCGCCATCGATCTAACCGGCCACGAAAGCAAGCGCTCGCCGGAAGCGCAGGAATCCTTTCCCCATCCCTAGTCCCAATCTCTACCCCAACCCTCGAATTTTCAGGAGTTTACATGAAGTATTGCCGATTTGAGACGGAAAATGGTCCGCGTTTTGGTCAGATTGAGCAGCGCGACGGGGAGTGGTGGGTCACTTGGTTCATTGTTCCTTGGCTCCCCGACGGCTATGACGACTGCGAAATCAGCCCCCTCAAACTGAGCAATCTGACTCTGCTTCCGCCAGTCGCGCCCACCAAGATCCTCTGCGTCGGCCGCAACTACCGCGATCATGCCAAGGAGCTCGGCAATGAAGTCCCAGCCGAGCCCCTGCTCTTCTTCAAACCGCCCTCGTCGCTGCTCGCTCCCGGCGGCGCCATCCGTATGCCAAAGGTCTCCGAGCGCGTCGATTTCGAAGGCGAGCTGGCCGTGATCATCGGCAAACGGGCGAAGAAACTGCGCCGCGATGAGGATCTCAAGCCCTACATACACGGCTACACGCTGGCCAACGACGTCACCGCCCGCGACCTGCAGAAAAAAGACGGCCAGTGGACCCGCGCCAAAGGCTTCGACACATTCTGCCCGGTTGGTCCGTTCGTCGAAACCGAGCTGGATCTCGCCGCCGGCCTGACCATCGAAACCCATGTCAACCGCGACCTGCGCCAGCATGGCTCCACGCTGGACTTCATTTTTCCCCTCCCCGTCCTGCTCGAATACATCACAGCCGCGATCACCCTCGAGCCGGGTGACCTGCTCCTGACTGGCACTCCGGCTGGCGTAGGCCCGCTCAAGGCTGGGGATATCGTCGAGGTGAGCATCCCGGAACTGGGCAAGCTGTCCAATCCCGTTCAGGTCGATCTGGACTGAATCGGAACTCGCCGCCGGATCCGGCCCAAAATATGAAAACCAAAGAATGAAATTTGCCCAGAACACGAAGATGTGACACCTCTAGGTGCCCACCGGCATCCAAACAGGGTTACACTTTGGGCGTAGACTGAGATTTCAGAGCCCTATCCGCATCGCGCGGATTTGGCTTCGCCGCCTAAGAGAAATTCCATTCCCTTGGAGGAACGTGTGGCTAATTTATTAGAGCAACTGCGCAAGATCACCGTCGTCGTGGCCGACACGGGCGACATGGAGGCGATGGAAAAATTTCGCCCTCAGGATGCAACCACCAACCCCTCGCTGATTACCGCTGCTTCGCAAATGCCGCAGTATCAGCCCATCGTCGACGGCGTATTGCTGGATGCTCTCAAGGAGCTCGGCGACAGCGCCGATCCAAAGGCCGTTGCCAACCTTGCTTTCAAGCGGCTGGCCGTCGCTTTCGGCAAGAAGATCCTTCACATCGTGCCCGGCCGCGTCTCAACGGAAGTCGACGCGCGCCTCTCCTACAACACCGAGGCCACCATCAAACAAGCGCGCGAGATCATTGCCCAGTACGATCAGGCCGGAATCGGCCGGGACCATGTATTGATCAAGATCGCCTCCACCTGGGAAGGCATCAAGGCGGCCGAAATCCTGGAAAAGGAAGGCATCCACTGTAACCTGACGCTGCTCTTCGGCCTGCACCAGGCGATCGCCTGCGCCGAAGCCGGAGTCACCCTCATCTCACCCTTCGTCGGCCGCATCCTCGACTGGTACAAGAAAGACACCGGCAAGGACTACCACGGCGCCGACGACCCGGGCGTCCAATCCGTGACGACCATCTACAACTACTTCAAGAAGTTCGGCTACAAGACAGTTGTCATGGGAGCGAGCTTCCGCAACATCGGTGAGATCGAACAGTTGGCCGGCTGCGACTTGCTCACAATCTCCCCGCAATTGCTGGGCGAGCTTTCCTCAACAGAAGCCGATCTGCCGCGCAAGCTCGATCCCGACACCGCCAAGAAGCTCGACATTCAGAAGCTCTCCATCGATCACGACACCTTCGTCAAGATGCACGCCGAAGATCGCATGGCCACCGACAAACTGAAGGAAGGCATCGAAGGCTTCTCCGCCGCACTCGAAAAACTCGAAGCTCTCCTGGCCAAGCGCATCACCGAGCTCGAGCCCGTAAGCGCGCACTAAGCGCTCACTTGCTTCTGGTAATCGCCTGGATTCCATCAAACCGGAAGGGTCACCGAAAGATAGGCGGCCCTTACGGTTTCGCTTTACAATTCGTTGCAAGAACATTGGCATTGAAAAATTGCGCGGACGAAGAGACAGCTATGAACAAATTCAAGACTTTGAATGAAGCTCCTAATTACAGTGTCGCGGAGGCTGCCCATTATTTGCGGCTCAAGCAGCACGATATTCGTAGATGGATGGATCAGGAAGTCATTCGCACGTCAAGAAAGGGACTGTCCTTCTTCAATTTGCTTGAACTCCATACGTTGAAAGGCCTGCGTAAAGGTACTGGTTTGCCTATGCAGCGGATTCGACGCGCTCTGTTGGAGTTCAACGCGATGGAAACCTCGGAACACCCTTTGCTCGATCCCCGATTGGAAACAGACGGCCTGCATCTCTTCCTCCACGACGGGGATGCATACTTCAATCTCAATCGCGCCGGGCAGATGGGACTGGCTGAAATTCTTTCCACCTACTTGAAACGCATCGACCGATTTGACTCTGGAGAGATGATCTTCTTCCCGTTCATTGCCAGCGAAGACGCGGACGAACCGCGAAACATCCAGATGACGCCCCAAATAGCCTTCGGCCGGCCCGTGCTGGCGAATACCGGAATTGCAGTGGATATCGTCGCGGGCAGATTTAGGGCTCGTGATACTGTGTCCGACCTGGCTGAAGAGTATGGCGTGCCCGCAAAATTAATTGAAGAAGCGATTCGATTAGAGTTCCCACTCCTAAATGCCGCCTGATGTTTTCACGATTTTTCTCGACGAAAACCATTGCAACAATCAGAAGCTGCTCGATGTTCTTCGGGAGGCCGGTGTCCCGGTGGAGCGTCACCTCGCTCATTTCCCTCGCGCCACACCAGATGAGGTTTGGATACCTTTCGTAGGAAAAAACAACTGGGCCCTCCTCACATCGGACGCGAGGATCCGCTATCGAAATAACGAAAAGCGCGCGGTCCAGGAAAACAACGTGCGCATGTTCTATTTCTCTACCAACAATCTCAGCGGGCTTCAAATGGCGAGCGCATTGAAGGAAGCGCTGCCGAAAATGAAAAGGATCCTTCAGAGACAACCGCCGCCCTTTTGCGCCGCCATTACAAAATCTGGCGAAGTTCACGTCCGGGAGACCTTTATCTCGGCCGCAGAAAACTAGCCGCCAATCCGCGAGAAGTACCGGATCTGCCATTGATCTGATTTTGCCGTTGCCTAAAGAACCTTAGCCAGAATCAGCGCCTCAACCTGCCCCCATACCGCCGGATCGTTCTCGATCTGGATATGCCTCCGCATGAAGGCTCGCGCATACCACGGATACCCCGCGCACGAGACTGGGTTCTCCCGGTAGCTTGACTCATGATTGCCTAGAATCTTCGTCTTCTTAGGATCTCTGGCGACGATCACACTGCGGCCTCGCAGCACGCCCTCCGACTGATAAAAATTTACCGCCTCCTGCACGTTCGGCGGAATCTCGCGATCGTTCTGACTCTGCTTCCGCACACTGTCCACCTGGATCGTAAGCAACACCGGAATCCCCAGCTTGTTCAGGCGATCAGCAAGCGTCACGGTCTCCGACGCTCCCCAGCTGTGGCCAAAGATCACGATGCGTGCCGCACTCTTCTCGGCCTCGCTCAGGTGCCCGTCGTTGTCCTCATCCAGCAGCATGAGAATGCTCTTGAGCGCCGTCCCACCATCGCGATTCGCAAACATCGAAGCATGAAGAGCCTGTGGATAGCTCTCTTGCAAGGACTGGATCAGCTGCGCCTCACGATGCACCAGGTTGGTCGCATGAACATTGCCGCCCATGAAGCCAACCACAATCAGCTTCCGGCCCGGCCTGACAGAGCCACCATCGCCCGCTACAGACGCAGTGGAAGTATGAACCGGCTTAAGCTCCTCGGCAGACACCCTGGAAGAAAGTGTAATCAACAACAGCAACGACGGAAAAACGCAGAAGAGTCTCGTGTAACTGCATCGAAAGCCGTTGACCGCGTTGAGATCGCTGGGGGTTGGCATCCGAATCTCTTTTCCAGCGGAATCCAGATTTCTGCGATGGCGCTGCGCAGGATTATAGGCCTTTCGACGAAACTTGAAATCGGGTAACGCACCAGAGGTCACTGTTGACTTCTATGGCACTCCGACTTTTGCAGCGCCAAATAGTACCAAAAGTGCTATTGAACTTCCGAGTAATTCCGATAACCTCTGTGTCAATACAAGGTAAATCTGCTGCGGCGGGTTTCCGGTTTCCTCTTTCGGAGCGCGGCGCGGCACAAATTCCGTAACGGCACGGAACGGTCTCGCACTACTCATCAAATCGAGCGCGAGACGACAGGAGGCCTGTATGCAAGCTGAGACTCATCCCCTCGAGCCCTTCTTCCAGCAAATGGTACGCAACAGCTACGCCGGCAAACTGGGCATCCACGATACGGCAATTACGGAGTACGTCGCGCATCTCCTCTGCGAATTCAGCGAGGCAGACAAACTCTACAAAGTTCACGACGAAGAAGGCCGGCCCATCCGGACTCTGGAAGAATTACTGACGGCCTCCGATCCAATCCACGGCACCGCACCCTCCTTCGATGCCGAGCGCGCCGTCCGCAAGCACATCGGCGATTACGCGCTCTTTGTCTCCGGCATGTACCCGGAATCAATGGACCCCTATCGCCGCCGGCATGGCCAGCAGAGCTTCGAAGAGCTGGTGAAGGTAGGCAAAGAAAGCTACTACATCGTCAGCCAGTTCGATCTCGAAGAGTACGCCGACGAGGCCCCAATGTTCCGGCGCCTCGCTGGCTGGTTCGATCGCTGCATCTACGGCCTGCGCCTGGTGCGGGAAGAACTCACGCTGAACAAGCCCGGCTTTTTGCCCGCCCGCGTGAACTAGAATCCTCCAACTCCGGCACTCACGAAGATGTGGGTGCCCCATCCTTCCTGCGTTCTTCGCAGGAAAGATGGGAGACCACTACTCCGACCAAACCGCAAGCTCATTCCCCGCCCCGTCGCTGAAGTGAAAGCGCCGGCCGCCAGGAAACTCAAAGGCCGGAACCGTGATCCTGCCCCCGGCAGCCACAATAGCCTGCTCCGTAGCCGCCAGATTACTCGCATACAGCACCACGAGGGGACCGCCCGGCTTCGCCTCACCCTTCATGAAACCACCGTCGATACCGGCTCCAGCGTCTTGAAAACTGATGTAATCTTGACCCCACTCCTGGAAGCTCCATCCGAACGCAGTCGAATAGAACTGCTTGCTGCGTGCAACGTCGTTCGAAGTGAACTCGACATAATTGATCTTGTGATTGTTGGCAGAATTGCTCTTGGCTTCAGACATGGCTACTCTCCTGTCCCTCGAATGCGGACGCTCAATTGCAGAAAATCGTGAGATGAAAGGAAATGCCGCGAGTCATGCAATCGATGGTCGGCGCAGGCACACCCTTCCCGGTGTGCTCTTGAAGCGCCTCCATCCACATTCCCTCAAGAGCAGGAGAGTGCAGGTAGAGCCCGCTGATTAACGTCAAAGCGCGGACTCGCGAGGTACAAAATCAATGTAGCTCAAAAAGAATCTCGGCGGCAAGGCAATTCCAGTCCGATCCGTACAGCATTGGATGCCAGCTTCCGTTCGGCCGTGTTTTCTACCATAATCAACGTGCAGGCTCGATCGAAACCAAAGACCGTGCGAGGCAACTTGCGTCGTTCACTCCTTCCAACATCTGCTTCCCGCTTGCAGTGTTCCCCGCAGCGTCGCATAACTTCTCCACTCGTTTCATGCACGCTCTTTTCTGCATTCTGTTTATGGATGGCATGCGGCGCATGCTCGCTCCCTGGGCAGCAATCCGCGACACCTGCGACAGACATACCGGTGATCCGAGTTTCTTCCAACTTCGTGTTGGTGGATGCCCTCGTAGAGAACAAGCGCACGGGCACTCTCCTCGGAGGTCTCGAAGCCGAAGACTTTCAAATCACCGAAGACGGCGCTCAACAAGACATCTCTTACTTCAGCCACGACCAGCTTCCCCTGTCCATCGTCTTTCTCTTCGACCTGACCGACACCGTGCGTCCGGTTCTAAAGCAGCTTGCACAAGGCGCCTCACTGATCCTCGGCCATTTGAAGCCGCAGGATGAAGTATCGGTCATGGTCTTCTCTTCGCATACGGAAGTCTTGCAGGGCTTCACGACCCGCCGCGTTTCGACCCAGGCCGCCATCGATCAGGCAGCGGATGCAAAGGCAAAAGATGGCACGTTTATTCATGAAGATATGTATGAAGCCATCGACCAGGCGATGAAGTCTACCGCGCCGCAGGCGAGGCGGGTTCTGGTATGGCTGACCGACGGCACCTCCAATCTCGAGAACTCCTTCACGCAAAGGACCATCGGGAAAGAAGCTCCAGCACATCTGCACACTAGAGAAGAGGCTGTCGACAAGCTGCTCCACTCCGGCGTAGTCGTCGCCGGACTCATCGAGCGCTCCGCCGCCACCGATGCCCTGGTGGCCGCAATGGATGTCACTCCGGCCATCTTCTTTGCAGGAGCCCGTGTCGGAGATATCGAGAAATATGCTGATCTGACTGGAGGGCCGGTGCTCAAATCCAGCAAGGCAAGCGTGGTTACGCGTCTCGCAGAGTTGCTCGACGATCTGAGAGGACGCTACACGCTCGGCTATAAACCCGCAGGCTCAGCACCCGAAGGAACATTCTGCAAGCTCCACGTTGCGTTAACGCCTCAGGCATACGAAAAGCATCCAGAATGGAAGAAATCTGAGATCGTGGTGCGCGCCGAGAGCGGATACTTTCGCTAACCCTCAAAACTCTCAACGCGCAAAATGACTTAGAGAATATACCGGCTCAAATCCTGATCCTTCACAATCGAAGCGACCATGTGGCGCACATACTCCGGCGTGATCAGAAAGACCTTCTCCGGACCGGACTGCGTCTCGCGCTCCAGGAAAGGCAGCGGCGAAGTCGACTCTTCCCGGATCGCCCTGGCAATCGCATCCGCGTGCTCTGCATCCTTGGCGACGCGAGCCAGATCCGGCGCAAGGAAGCTGATCTCTTCGAGCACCCGCTCCATGATCGTATGCAGGCGGCGCGCCCCAATGTTCTCCGTCG
>Ga0302226_10001641_pt1 | contig 16543 bp, 14 predicted proteins | sample II_Palsa_E3_3_FD_193524 | JGI IMG/M metagenome (GOLD analysis project Ga0302226, IMG submission 193524) | Peat permafrost microbial communities from Stordalen Mire near Abisko, Sweden - II_Palsa_E3_3 | ecosystem: Environmental > Terrestrial > Soil > Palsa > Peat permafrost | place: Sweden...
CCGGCGGCTGGCCCGTATCGCGCCCACTGACCTCGGCATGCCAGGCGTGATCGCCACAGGGGCACCATGAGTTCCCCGGCCAGCTCCGTGCCATGCCGACAAGCCCGGCTTGACAAAGTGCAGAGAATCGAGCTCCGCCACAAGGTCGAGATCCACCAGATGACCGGACGGATCGTCGAGTGCCCGATCGACGAGATGAACCGGCCGCGGGGGCGCCAGCAGGCAAAGCTCCGGATCCCGCCCGCCGCCGCCCAGGTGGACCGGCTGTTTGCCGGATGGCGCGAAGAGCTGGCGACCTGCCGGAAGTTCGCCCCGGCCGCCCGCAACTACACCGCCTGCCGGCTGCTGTCGGAGGCCGGCCTGCGGGTCAATGAGGCCTGCAGGCTCGATCTGCCCGACGTCAAATGGGAGCTGGGCCGGTTCGGCAAGCTTCATGTCCGTCACGGCAAGGGCGCCCGCGGGTCCGGGCCCCGTGAGCGGATGGTCCCGCTGATCAACAACGCAGGTCAGACGCTGCGCTGGTTTGTCGAGGACGTGTGGGGCCAGTTCGGCGACGACCACACCCGGCCAGGTGTCCCGCTGCTGCCGTCCGAACGCAAGAACACCGATGGCACCGCCTCCCGGGTCGGTGACGAGACCCTCCGGTCAGCGCTGGCCAAGGCCGCCGGGACGTACCTGCCGGACTGGCCCGACGTGGTCACTCCCCACGTCCTTCGCCACTTCTGCGCAAGCCAGCTCTATCTGGGCGGCATGGACCTGATCGCGATCCAGGCCACCTTGGGGCATGCCTGGATCGCCACGACCATGCAGTACGTGCATGTCCCCGGAACCCATATCGAGGACAGCTGGATCGCAGGTCAGCAGCGTGCCGTCGCCCGTTTGAAGGGATTGCCGAGATGACCGGACAGCCGCGATGAAGTGGAACCTGCGCCTGGCGGCCGCCAACCGCGGCATCTGGAAGGCCAGCGAGCTGCAGCGGATGCTCGCCGACCACGGGCTGATCATCAGCGCCGGGAAGCTGTCAGGGCTGTGGTCCGGGGACCCGGCGAGCATCAAGCTGTCCGACCTGAACGTCATCTGCGCCGTGCTCGGCTGCGGGGTCGACGAACTCCTGATCCCGCAGCCGGAGCTGGTGAAACGGATCGACGAGCGGCAGGACCAGCCGGCCGTGGCGTCCTCGTCGCAGGGCGGGCCGCCGGTGACGCCCAAGCGCCGGGACGGACGATCGCTCCCGCCGGCCTGAGGTGCCGCCCCGAAGATCCCGTAACGGCGCCGCCAGCTGCATCGACTGCCTGGCCTGGGGAGTCCTGGGCGCCCGCCGCTGCACGGCATGCGGAGTATGGCGGCACAACTACCCGGGCGAACAGCTGTGTCCAGGATGCGGCCGCGTGCTCGCGGTCAAGGACGGCCACTGCCGGCTGTGCTGGCAGCAGGCCCGCCGCGAATCCCAGCTCGCCGGCGGCCTGCCGCGAGGAGCGGTCCCGGTTCTGGAGGCCGGCACACTCCGCTGCCACCAGCTGTTCTTCGACCGGATGAAGGGCCGCCGGGCCGAGGGGCCGGCCCGTCAGCACGACCGGCGGGGCGCTCCGCGCAAACCGCCGCCGCCGCCCGCCCCATGTCCCGCCGTCCGATGGCTCCAGCCAAGACTGTTCGAAACCGGCAAGGACTTCACCCGCTTCGACGAGGGCAACGACGCCGCCCTGCAAAACCCGTGGCTCATCTGGGCGATCTACCTGGCCCACCGGCGGGGCGAGGCCCGCGGCTGGAAACGCGGGATCCGCCTGGGCGTCCGCCGGGCGCTGATCATCGTGTTGTCCGGGCACGCCGCGGGCGACACTGTCTGCTACTCCGAGATCTTCCCGGCACTGCGGGCCCGGGACATCAGCGCCGGACGGGCCGCCGAGGTGCTCCAGGAGATGGGCGTGCTGGTCGATGACCGGCGCTCCTCCTTCGAGAGCTGGCTGGAACGCAAGCTCGAAGGCCTCGCCGAGGGCATCGGCCAGGAGGCCAAGTCGTGGCTGCGGACCATGCGCGACGGGGGCCCGCGGTCCAGTGCCCGCAGCCTGGAGACCGTCTGGTGTCACATGAACAATGTCCGCCCGGCGCTGGTGGACTGGTCACAGCGTTACGACCACCTGCGGGAGGTCACCACCGACGACATCCAGGCCATCCTGAGCGGCCTGCACGGGACACGCCGGTCCAACTTCCTGGTCTCGCTGCGATCGCTGTTCGCCTTCTGCAAGAAGAAGGGGATGGTCTTCCGCAACCCGGCCAGCGGCATCAAGGTCGGCCAGCACCCCTACGGCATCGCCCAGCCCCTCGGCCAGGACGACGTCGACCATGCCGCCGAGGCCGCCGCGACCCCGTCAGCGCGGCTGGTGCTCGTGCTCGCCGCAGTCCACGCCGCCCGCACCGGCGCCATCCGCGCCGCCCAGCTCGACGACCTCGACCTGGGCAACCGCAGGCTCATCATCGCCGGACGGGTCCGCCCGATCGACGAGTTCACCCACCAGATCCTGCTCGACTGGCTCGACTACCGGCGCACCCGCTGGCCGGACACCGCAAACCCGCACCTGCTCATCAACCAGCAGTCGGCGATGGGCACCGGGCCAGTCAGCACGATCTACTTCGCCAAGACCAAACTCCGCGGCCAGGCCGCGACCCTGGAACGGCTGCGCGTCGACCGGCAACTCGAGGAAGCCCTCGCCCACGGACCCGACCCGCTGCACCTGGCAGCGGTATTCGGCCTCGACCCCAAGACCGCCATCCGTTACGCCGACAACGCCCGCTTGCTCCTTACCACCAGGGCCGAGGAGCAAGATCCCGCCAGTTCCCGCGAACCCAAGGTCTGAAACGAGCTATAGAGCATGAAGACCTCGCGGTTCATCGTGAAGACCCTCCAGTTCGCCTGAACTCTGGGACTTCTGGACATCAACCCCTGAGTCCGCCAGTGACGGGAGGCAGTAGTGAAGATCACCGTTCAGATCGTCATCGACGCCCAGGACGGCACGCCGCCGACCACCGAGCAGGTCGCCGCGATCGCGCGGGACGACCTGACCATGGCCAGCGCCGGGCTGACCCTGGCCGAGGCGCACGAGGTGCTGTCCGGGATACAACACCACCTCGTCGCTGCCCAGGCCGCGGCGGGCGCCGTCGCCGGGCGGTACTGCGGGAGCTGCGGCCGGGCCCGGGCCCGTAAGGACACCCGGCATATCGTGCTGCGCACCCTGTTCGGCACGCTGCGGCTGGAAAGCCCGCGGTTCCGGGCCTGCCCGTGCGCCGCCGACAGCCCGGCGACCGTCAGCCCGGTGGCGGCCCTGCTGCCCGAGCGGACCACGCCCGAGCTGCTGCTGTGGGAGGCCCGGTACGCCGCGCTCACCTCCTACGCTGCGGCCGCCTCGCTGCTGAGCGAGGCATTCCCCCTCGGCCGCACCCTGCAGCCCACTGCGGTCCGCCAGCAGGTCGAGCGCACCGCAATGCGGCTGGAAGACGAGCTCGGTGAGGAGCGGTTCAGCTTCATCGACACCGGCCCCGCCGAATGGGAGGAGATGCCCCGGCCCGGCCTGCCCCTGGTCGTCGCCCTGGACGGCGGCTACGTCCACTCCAGCCAGCAGACGTCCCGCGAGGACGGCTGGTTCGAGGCGGTCACCGGCACCAGCACCCCCGGCGACGGCGGCCCCGCCAAGACCTTCGCCTACGTCCAGACCTACGACGCCAAGCCCAAGCGCAGGCTGTACGAACTGCTGCGCTCCCAGGGGATGCAGGACAACCAGCAGGTCGTGTTCCTCACCGACGGCGGCGAGGACATCCGCGACCTGCCCCGCTACCTCAACCCGCAGGCCGAGCACTACCTGGACTGGTTCCACATCACCATGCGCCTGACCGTGCTGCGCCAGATGACCCGCTCCCTGCCGCCCCGGGCCGCCGGCGCCGATGATGATGACGCGCCATGGATCCCTGACCCTGATCAGGCAGACCAGGACCTGGAACGGGTGAAGCACTTCCTGTGGCACGGCAACACCTTCCGCGCCATGCAGATCCTCGAGGACCTCCGCGACGACTTCGAGATCGCCTGCGCCAGCGACGGCGCCGACGACAAGCAGCGCGCGTTCTTCGAGCGGCTCGGCGAGTTCTGCACCTATATCGGCCGCAACAGCGAGCAGATCCCGAACTACGGCGAGCGCCACCGCTGCGGCGAGCCGATCTCCACCGCCACCGCCGAGGCCACCGTCAACCAGGTCATCAGCCGCCGCATGGTCAAGAAGCAGCAGATGCGGTGGTCGCCCCGCGGCGCCCACCTGCTCCTGCAGATCCGGACCCGAGTCCTCAACGACGACCTGGTCGGCGACTTCGCCCGCTGGTACCCCGGACTCACCAGCCCAGCCCAGCGAATGGACGGCGCTGCCTGATCTTCCACGGCTTCTCCCGATGCCCAGCACCGGGGCGCCGCACGCGGGGACAGCTAGGGCTTCGTGAGGAGGGCCGCGACGGCTGCGACGGCTGTACCCCGGTCCCGGAGGCCCCGCGGCGGGCCCGCCGGTGGCCGCGGCGGCGGTCCCGGTGACCAGTTCGCGCCGGCCCGGTAACCAGTGACGCACCCGGCGTGTGCCGGCTTCCCCCAGCCGTTCCGGTCTTCTGCAGACGGCTGACTATCCCGGCGAGTTAAGCCAGGGGCCATGGTGGGCCGTACGCAGCCGGCGAGGCCTATCCGGCTGAAACAGTGTGGCTTTTGCTCAGGCCCTCCCGGGCGGTGTCAGCGGGCGGCTATAGGGTGTGGCTATTGCTCAAAAGCCACACTCAGCGTTTCCCGGGGGTAGTGGGCAAGCGCCGGTTTGCGCTGGAAGCTCCCGGCAGCCCCACGGGGGCGGACCGACACCTGCAGACGAGGGCATCCCGCTGCTCACTTGCCAAGCGGGGGCCCGCTCCGTCGACCCGGACGGCCCGCTGTTCTGACGGGGCCGGCGGGGGCGTCGGACCGGTGGTTTAGCGTTTACCTCCCCACCCTCCCCGCCTCGCTACCGCCAATGAGCGTTCCACTGTTCCCGATGGGCCGAGTCCTTTAGCTGAAGGCGGGGATGCCGGTGATGGCCCGGCCCATGATGAGGATGTGCATCTCGTCGGTGCCTTCGTAGGTACGCACGCCCTCGAGGTTGCTGGCGTGCCGCAGCGGCGAGTAGTCCAGAGCGACCCCGTTGCCGCCCAGGATGGTCCGGGCCTGCCGGGCGATGGCGATCGCGGTGCGGACGTTGTTGAGCTTGCCGAACGAGATCTGCTCCGGGATCAAGGTCCCGGCGTCCTTCATCCGGCCGATGTGCAGCGCGACCAGGCCGCCTTTGCCGATCTCCAGCACCATGTCGACGAGCTTTTGCTGGGTGAGCTGGAACGACGCGATCGGCTTGCCGAACTGCTCACGCTGCAACGAGTAGGCCAGCGCCGACTCGTACGCGTCGCGGGCCGCGCCCATGGCCCCCCAGATGATGCCGTAGCGCGCCTCGTTCAGGCACGAGAACGGCCCGCGCAGGCCGACGGTGCCGGGTAGCACGGCCTCGCCGGGCAGCCGCACGTCGGTGAGCGTGATGTCGCACTGGATCGACGCCCGCAGCGCCAGCTTCGGCTCGATCGGGGTGGCGGTGAACCCGGCGGTCCCGGTCGGGACGAGGAAGCCGCGGATGCCGTCGTCGGTACGTGCCCAGATGACGGCGATGTCGGCGATCGACGCGAGGCCGATCCACCGCTTGGCGCCGTTGAGGATCCAGCCGTCGCCGTCCTTCCGTGCCGTCGTCGTCATGCTGGCAGGGTCGCTGCCGGCGTCCGGCTCGGTGAGGCCGAAGCAGCCGATCAGCTCGCCGGCCGCCATCCCGGGTAGCCAGCGCTGCTTTTGCGCCTCGGTGCCGAATTTGCGGATCGCGCTCATGGCCAGCGAGCCCTGAACGCTGACGAACGTCCGCAGACCCGAGTCGCCGGCCTCCAGCTCCATCGCGGCGAGCCCGTACTCGACGGCACTGCGGCCGGGGCAGCCGTAGCCGGACAGGTGCGTGCCGAGCAGGCCGAGCCGGCCCATCTCGGCGGCGATCTCGGCGGGAAACACCGCCTTCTCGTACCAGTCCTTGATGTTGGGCTTGATGCGGTCGCGGACGAACGCGCGTACCGTGTCGCGCCAGGCGAGTTCCTCGGCCGACAACAGGGCGTCGAGGCCGAGATAGTCCAAGGCCAGGTCGGTCATGCCAATCTCCAGTCGTGGTCAGGCGGCTTCGAGCAGACCGCGGTGCCCTGGCCGGCGCCGGCGCAGATGGTGGCAACGGCCCGTCGGGCGCGGCGATCGTTGAGTTCGAGCGCGGCGGTCAGCGCGAGGGGGGACCACTGGCCCCAGGGGTGGATGCCCCGGCGCGATCGCCCCTCCGGGTGCATGCCCAGCACGCCGAACTCTCCGAGTGCCCTGGTCAGCCCGCGGATGTCCTCGATCGCGCCGTGCTCGAAGCAGCTTGCGATGTGGGGTTCGGCGCGCCGATCGCAGAAGGCGCCAACGGAGTCACAGACGGCGCGCTCGTCCGGCGTGAGCGGGGGCTCCCGCTGGAGGAGGTCGAGCGGGCCGGCGGGCCGCCCGGCGTGCAGTGCATGCATCAGGTCTCCAGTCAGCACGGATCAGGGTGCCGGTAAGAACGGTGTCATCGGAACCGCCAGCGTGTCCACTTTGCTGAACAGTGCACGCAGGAGAGGCTGTGTGCATGAAGATCGCGGAGCGGACGGCCACGTGGCGCCGGGAACGTCGGGTGCTGCTACGGGTGGCGCGGGCGGCGTGGCGGCTGGAGCAGACCGAACGGGAGCGCAGCTGGGCGCTGGCGTCGGCGCGTCGTTGAGGCGCGGTCGTTGCCTGTCGGCGATCGGATCGCCGGGGGTCAAGACCGTGCCGTCCGTCGCGCCGGTGCGTAAGCGTCATCCGGGGCGAGGCTTCCGACAGCTTGCGCGAAGGCGGGCAGATCGAGGCATGCCAGGTGCTTCATGACGTTTCTTCGGACGCTAGCCAGGGCGTGCGGGTAGGCCTGTTCCAGGCGGCGCAACCCGGCCTCGGTTAGTTGCGCCACCCGGCCGCGCCCGTCGTCGGCGAACGGTTCGCGGCTGACCAGTCCCTGCCGGACCAGCCGTTCGATCAAGCGCGACAGGCCACTGCGGGACAGGTCCGTCAGCGTCGCCAGCTCGTTCATGCGCATCGCCCGGCCCGGCGCCTCGGACAGCTCCACCAGCGCGATGTATTCGGCCAGGTTGAGGCCGGCGCCTTCGATCAGGTCCGCGTCGAGCACGCGGGGCACGACGATGACGGCGCGGGCCAGCGCGCGCCACGCCGCGTCCTCGTCGGGGTCCAGCGGGAGAGTCGGATCGGCCGGATCTTGTCGCCTGGTTCCCTGGGTCACGTACTCCAAGATAGATGCTTGACGCCGCAACTTCCAGGGCATAATGTTGATTGCGCGATCAACTATATCGCTCGCCCTGACCAGCGAGCGCGAGCGCCGGACCGTCCCCAAGTAAGGAGTCCCGACATGTCCGATCAGACCCAGCTCGAGGCGAACAAGAGGCTCGCCCGCGAGTACATCCAGCGCGTCTTCAACGAGCACCGCCCCGACCTGTCCGGCGAGTACGTCACCGACGACGTCGTCTGGCACGGCGGCATCCTCGGCGACATCGCCGGAGCCGGGAATGTGGGCGGCCTGCTCAGCGCCTTCATCGGCGCGCTGCCCGACCTGTACGCCGCCGAGCAGGACGTCGTCGCCGAGAACGACCTCGTCATGGTCCGCCTCGTCGTCAAGGCCACGCAGAAGGGCGACCTGCTCGGCGTCCCGGCCAGCGGCACCGCGATCCAGTGGAACGCCGTCGATATCTACCGCATCCGCGACGGCCGCATCAGCGAAGAGTGGGCCGCAGACGACATCGCCGCGATCATGAACCAGCTCGGCGCGTTCAGCCCGCCGTGGCTCGGCTGAGCTATCACCTTCTCCTCGTGACCGGGCTCGTAATCGGCAGCCTCCGGGATCATACGGTAGCGAGGAGCGCCGGGAAGGGTGCAGTTAGTGGGGAATGACGGCGGCGGGCCCGGTTCGGTGCGGCTGGCTTCGGCTGCCGGCCGCTGGGTGCTGGCGGTGGCGGTGCTGGGTGAGGCGATGGTGCTGCTGGAGGCGACGGTCGTCAACGTGGCGTTGCCGGTGATCGGCCGTGATCTGCACGCGGGCGCCGCGGGGCTGCAGTGGACGCTGGACGGTTACGTGCTCACGCTCGCGGCGCTTGTCCTGGCAGCCGGTTCGCTCAGCGACATCTATGGCCGACGCCGCGTGTTCACCTTGGGGACGGCGGTCTTCGTAGCCGCCTCCGCGCTGTGCGCGGCGGCCCCGACGATTCAGCTGCTTGTTGCCGCCCGGTTCGTTCAAGGGGTTGGCGGGGCTCTTCTCACCCCTGGGAGCCTTGCCATCATCGGCGCGGTCTTTCATCCCGATGATCGCCTCCGGGCGATCGGCGCGTGGGCGGGCCTGACGGCGGTGGCGGCCGCGGTCGGCCCTCCCGTCGGCGGCTACCTGACCGACGCGGTGTCATGGCGCGCGGTTTTCCTGATCAACCTGCCGCTGGGGGCGCTGGTCATTATCGCCGCAATTCTCCGGGTGCCAGAGACCCGTGATCCCACGCGTGCGGGTGGCCTCGATCTGCGCGGTGCCGCGCTCGCCATGCTGGCCATCGCCGGTGCGTGCTTCGCGCTGATCCAGGCCGCCGGGGGCCTGACACCGGCGGTGATTACCGCCGCGGCGATCAGCCTGGCCGCCGCCGGCACCTTTGCCGCCGTTGAGCCGCGCAGCGGCCACCCGATGCTTCCGCTGGAGTTGTTCCGCTCCCGCCAGTTCGCCAGCGCCACCGTGCTCGCGCTGGTGGCCTATGCGGCGCTCGGCGGCGTGATCTTCCTGTTCGTCGCGTTCCTGCAGATCACACTCGGCTACACGCCACTTCAAGCGGGTGCCGCCACACTGCCAATCACCGCGCTGATGCTGATCCTGTCTCGTCCATCGGGAGCGATCGCACAGCGCATCGGCCCCCGGATCCCGCTGGCGATCGGGGCCGTCCTGACCGGCGCGGGACTGCTGCTGATCGCACAGATCCACGTCGGCGACGGGTACCTCACTGGCGTACTGCCCTCGCTGGTGGTGTTCGGGGGTCGGCCTCGCCGCCCTGATCACTCCTATCACCGCCACGGTGCTGGCGAGCGTCGGTTCACGGCACTCCGGGATCGCGTCCGCCGTAAACAACGCTTTTTCGCGCCTCGGCCAGATGATCGCGGTCGCGGCTCTCCCCCTCGCCGCGGGGCTTACCGGCACCGCCTTCGAAAACCCGGCCCGAATGGCAGCCGGCTTCCCGGTCGCGATGACCATCGCCGCCGGAACGTCTTTCGCGGCCGCGCTGCTCGCCTGGACCACGATCCGCGATGACGCGCTGAACCGGCCAGCTGCGGACGCTGTGCCAGTAGCGGAGGATCTCCCGCCGTCCCTCCAACGACACTGCGCGGTGGCGGGGACCCCGCTGGCCGCGTCTCCCAATCCGCGGCCCAGTTCCCGCCCGCCGACGGCCAAGGAGTCGTGACCGTCTGGCAGCAGAACGCATCTTGCGCCGTGTAGGGGTGCCGGTAGTACTGGCCGAAAAGTCAACGGATATGGCCCGGCAAGGGCAGACCGAGTAAGGATTCATTCGCCATTGCGTGGCGCTGCCGTGGGATGTGACAACTGGGTCCCCTCCGCCGTCGGCGGGGTGCGGGTTACAGGCGGCTGGGGTCTTCCGGCGGTGACCGGGCTGGCGGAGGCGGGGCGGAAAGGTGCACAGTCCGTTCCAGTCGAAGGCTGCCAAGTTTGGATCTAGGCCCGTTCTTCGCACATGGTGTTGGACGCCGGTCGGCGGGTGTCTGGGTCGTGTGTGGTTGCCGGGTCGCCTGGTGGAATAGATCATCTGGTTGCTGGTTGATGCCTGGCATGGGCGGGATGTTAAGGACTGGTCGTGGGCGCGGACGGGCGCGCGCGGAGATCGCGGCCGTTCGGGTACTGGAGAAGCGGCTGGGTGCGTTGCCGGTGGTCGCGGAGTTCGGGCGCAGGCTGCGGATCGCGGAGATCATCGATGAGCTGTGCCCGGTCCGGGACGTGGCGTGGATCTCGCACGGCGAGGTGATCGAGCTGCTGGTCGCGAACCGGCTGACCGCGCCGGCGCCGATGGTGCGGGTGCAGGCGTGGGCGGCGGCGATGGCGGTGGACGAGGCGTACGGCGCCGGGCCCGGCCTGCTGAACGACGACCGGATCGCCCGTGCCCTGGACGCGATCGCCCCGCATCTGGACGAGATCACCGGCAGCGTCGGGGCGGCGGCGATCACCGGGTTCGGGGTGGATGTGGCCCGGCTGCACTGGGATATGACCTCGATCTCGCTGCACGGCGCCTATCCGGGCCCCGCCGCTGGCTATCCGGCGCCGCGCTGGGGCCACCCCAAGGACCGGCGCCCAGATCTGAAGCAGATCCAGACCGGGCTGGCGGTGTCCGGGGACGGCGGGATCCCGGTGTTCCACCACGCCTATGACGGCGGGGCGGCGGAGGTATCGCAGGTCGTCGGGGCGATGACGGCGCTGAAGACGATCGCCGGGCCCCGGGAGTTCCTGCTGATCGGCGATTCCAAGCTGATTTCCTGGGCCAGCGTGGCGGGCATGGCCGCCGGACAGGCCGGCTTCGTCGCGCCGCTGGCCGCCTCCCGGGTCCCGGCCGGGCTGTTCGCGTCGCTGCCGGACGTCGCGGGCGTCCCGGTGGACTGCACCGCCGGCCGCGACGCGGGTAAGCCTGCCGCCGCGCGGGGCCTCTACCGGGTCCTGGAGGACGAGGGCATGGACCTGCCCGGCCCCCGCAAGAGCGACCCGGTGCACCGCCTGCGGCGGATCCTGGTGTACTCCCCGGCGAACGCGGCCGGCGCGGCCAAGGCCAGGGCGCTGAAACTCGCCAAAGCCACCGAGGACCTGGACAGGCTGGCCCGCACCGCCGGCAGCCGCTTCCGCCCGGACGCCGAGGCGGTGGCCGCCCGGCTGAAAGCGATCAGCGTCAAACGCCGCGTCACCGCCTACCTGCGGGCCCAGGTCACCGTGAACGACGGCAAGCCCGTGCTGGCCTGGCACTCCGGCCAGGCCGCCATCGACGCCGAGGCCGCCGCCGACGGCTGGTACGCGCTGCTGACCAACCTCGATGCCGCCGACGCCGAACCCGCCGAGGTCTTCCGCCGCTGCAAAGGCCAGCAAATCGCCGGGCGCCGCTACGGCGACTTCAAGGGCCCCCTCGCGGTCGCCCCGCTGTTCTTGAAGACCAACCGGCGCATCAGCGCCCTGATCACCGTGATCTGCCTGGCCCTGCTGATCTTCTGCCTGATCGAACGCCAAGTCCGCAACGCGCTGGCCCCGCACGGCGGACTGCTCACCGGCCTGCCCGGATACGGCCCCGCCCCGGCCAGGCCTACCGGCAAGACCATCTTCGAGGCACTGGGCGACCTGCGGCTGATCCCAGCCCACGATGGGAACCCCGCCGTGATCCCCAAACCAGCCGGCATCCAGGCCCGACTACTCGACCTGCTCAAGATCGACATCAGCCGGCCCCGCTGGCTCACGCAGTGAAACCCCATGTGCGAAGAACGGATCTAGGTGGCCAGCGTGGCTGTTACGTTCAGGCTGACTCTGTCAACGACCCGGACCGCAGGGAGCACCAGCGACCAAGGACTGGAAGCGGCGCGGCAACATGAGCTACTGCTCGGTCTCGCCCGGTACCGCGTCGATGCGGGCCTGATCTTCTGCCAGGCGGGCACGCTTGGCCGGTTCGGCCTGCCTCTCGCGTTGAGTCTGCGCCTCGCGCAGGGCATACTCTCGCCGTCGAGCCAGCAAAGCCTGATATTCGGCGTCAGGGTCCCGCGCTGCTTGCCGGACAGCCCGGATGAAGTCCTCAAGTTGACTTTGCGGTACCTCGATCCTGATCCATCCGTCTGGGTCGACCCCCATCTGGCCCTGTCCCCATATGAGACGCACCCGATGACGGAACTGCCCGAACCAGGGGTGCTCGCCCGGGCGGTCCTTCCACAGGCTCGCCCGACTGCAGCCGACGGTGACCTCAGTTCGACAAGTCCCTCGCCGGGCTCGTCGATGGCGCGGATCCCGGTGACCGTGCAGGAATCGTCGCCGGGGGCATCCGGGGAGTTGACCATGCCATTTCATCCTGCCAGGCGCGGCTCGGCCGCCACCGCCGGGAAGGGCACCAAGAACCTGCTGTGCGCGTACCTCGCCATCGCTGTATTCACCGGGCTCCTGCGTGCCGGCAGCACGCCCGCCTAGCGATCACGCCCGCATATGACGACCCCTCCCAGGCCGCCGGGCGACCAGACGATCACTACCCCCGACCCGGACTGGCCGCAGCTGGCCGCATGCCGGCACGCTGACCCGAACTGTTCTTCCCGGTCTCCGCGTCGGGTCCCTCCCTTGATCAGGTCACGCAGGCCAAGGCGATCTGCGCCGGCTGCCCCGTCCGGCGGCAGTGCCTGGCCTTCGCGCTGAACACCAGGCAGGACCACGGCGTATGGGGAGGCATGAGCGAGCAAGAGCGCCGCCTACGGGCAAGGAAAACACCCACCAGTACCTGACACCCCCGCGCTCGGCGGCGACACGCACAGCTCTGCCTGCGGCTAGCCACACCCCGCATCAAGGCCATCAGCGACGGCGCCGGGTAACTGACGGCATCCTGGCGCGGGCGAACTGGCGAACTCCTTAGCGCTCCTGCCAGAAAGCGCCGAAGATTCACGGCCACCTATCACCGAAGGTCACAGCTGTGATGGTTGTTCGTCACCGGAGCGGGCGTCCGTTTGGGGTCCCCTTACGGACACCCCTGCCACGGCCAGGTCCAGCAGATACGTTGGGTGAACGCGCCGCCGACAAGCCGAACAGATGCTCTTGTGGCTCAGATGATCAGTCGGAATTGCCCGCGATTCGGGCCCGTTCGAGGTTGTTCCGCGAGCTGAGCGTGTCCGGGTGGTCGGCGCCCAGCACCCGCTCACGGTCGGCCAGGGTCCGCTCGTACAGCGGGATCGCCTGGTCCAGCGTAGGCGTTCAGCCGCAGGCAGACGCAGGGCCGCCAGGGCGGTTGCGTCACCAGGCGACGAGCTTTGGTGGCGCAGCTCGGACCCGGCTTGCCGCTCGGACACCTTGCAGATTCAAGGCATAAAGTCCTTCACCTGCAGGCAATTGACCCGTCCGGGTTCAGGCTGTACCGGTCTTCCGGCCGCGCCCGACGCGGGCCCGGCGGAGCTGGCCTGGAGGTGGCGGCACAACCTGAGCTTCTACGACGCGCTCTGCGTCGCTCTGGCGGTCGGCGTGGATGCGCCGTTGGTCACCGCGCCCGCCCGGCTGACCGGCGCGCCGGACCTGCCCTGCCCGGTGGAGTCTGACCTTCGTGTGGGTGGGCACCCCCGTCTGAAGTTAGCTCCCCGACCGGCCGGTTCGCGGATGCCGCTGAGCGAAGTCGGTGGCGATCTCGTCGAAGGTTACCCAGCGCACGCCTTGGTGGCTGTTGATGTGATCGATGAGCCGCTCGTGCATCAGCAGCACCTGCGGCCGCCCGGACACGTCGGGGTGAATGGTCATCGTGAACACCGCGTGGTCGTACTCGCGGTACACCCAGTCGAACTGGTCCCGCCACAGCTGCTCGATATCGCGCGGGTTGACGAAGCCGTGGCTGTTCGGGCTTGCCTTGATGAACATCATCGGCGGCAGGTCGTCCAGGTACCAGTTCGCCGGGATCTCGATGAGGTCGGTCTCCTCGCCTCGCACCAGCGGCTTCATCCAGTCGGCTGCCGACCGCGTGTAGTCGATCTTGGTCCAGGTGTCGCCGGCCCGCACGTAGTAGGGTTCGAAGTCGCGGTGCATCAGCGAGTGGTCGTAGCGGATGCCACGGTCGAGGAGGATCTCGTTGGTGATCGGGCTGAACTCCCACCACGGCGCCACATAGCCGGCCGGAGCGCGGCCGGAGCGCCTCGTGAGCAGGTCGACGCAGTAGTCCAGCACGTCGATCTCCTGTTGCCTGCTCATCGCGATCGGGTTCTCGTGGCTGTACCCGTGCACGCCGATCTCGTGGCCCGCCGCCACGCACGCGTCGAACTGATCGCCGAAGGTCTCCACCGAATGCCCCGGCCAGAAGAAGGTCTGCCGGATGCCGTAGCGGCGGAACAGTTCCACGATCCGCGGTGTGCCGACCTCGCCGGCGAAGACGCCGCGGGAGATGTCATCCGGTGAGTCCTCACCGCCGTAGGAGCCCAGCCAGCCGCCCACCGCGTCGATGTCCACCCCGTACGCCACGAGGATGTCCTTGCCGTTCATGCTCGTACCTCCTTCGTTGTGTCGGCTTCCAGCCATACCCGTAGCGCGGCGAGCGGGTCGGGCAGCGTGAGGGCCACGGTGAGCAGTATCCGGCCCTGCCACGGATTCAGGTCCGCGCCGAACACCGCCCCGGCGGCGAGCAGGTCCGCCCCGCCGCCCCCGGTGTAGAGCGGCACGACCGGACCGGCGGGCACCCGCGAGCAGACCAGCACCGGGACGCCGTCCGCAGCCGCGTCCCGTACGGCCTCGACGATCCCCGGGTTCGCGTTGCCCGCACCGAAGGCTGCCAGCACCAGGCCACGGGCGCCGGCTTCGATGCCCGCCCGCAGCCCGGCCGCGTCGGCCCCGACGTACAGCGGGACCACGTCCACTTTGGGCAGCTCAGCCGTGCCGTGATCGAACCGGAGGGTCGGCGGCCGCGCGGCGGGCGTCAGCGCGCTGACGGCGCCGTCGGCGACGCGCAGCGCCGGGCCCCGGCCCGGGGCGTCGAACGCATGCGCGCTGAGGGTGTCCACCTTGGTGACGCCGCGGGCCAGGTAGACATACCCGTCGAAGCTCAGCAGCACGCCCCGGTTCCGGGCGAGCGGCGATGAGGCGACGGCGAGGGCGTCGGCGAGGTTCGCCGGCCCGTCGGGCGCCGGGTGGTCGAACGGGCGTTGCGCGCCGGTGAACACCACCGGGCGCGGGTCGGCGTGCACCAGGTCGAGCAGGAAAGCCAACTCCTCCATCGTGTCAGTGCCGTGCGTGATCACCACCCCGTCGGCCTCGCCAGCCAGTTGTTCCCGTGCGCTGCGGATCAGCGTTCGCAGGTCCGAGTGCTGCCAGGCGAAGCTGCCCTTGGCCGCGAGGTCCACCACCCGCACCTCGGCGCCCTCGGGGATGGTGCTGCGGGACAGCAGTTCGGCACCGGTTGCCTGTGCCTGCCGGCCGGCCGCAGTGGATCGGCTGGCGATCGTGCCGCCGGTGGCGACGAGCTGGATCAACGGCATGCCGTGGCCCTTCCACGCTTCGGGCGCCTGCCCGCGCCCGTACTGCCGACCGGGCACATAAAGACTAGCTACCCAGGAAAGCAGCCCCACCACGGCTGGCCGGGCCGGTGATGTGCCTGTCGATGTTCGAAGTCCTCTGCACACGGGTTGCGAGCGTGGACACCGGCTGCCCGGTCATCGGCGTCTCGTCTCGCGTTTGCGGCGTCCGGCGCGGATCTCGGTGTCGGCGACTTTGCCGGCGAGCAGGGTGTAGATCTGGATGGTATCGGTGGAGGCGTGGCCGACGCGGCGGCGCACGACCTCGCTGGAGACGCCGCTGTCGAAACTGGTAGAGCAATGTTCCGATCACACTGAATACCTCGGCCTGAGCGAGCGCCTTTCCGCCTCCTGCGCTGGCTCGCGAACCAGCCCCAGCCGCCTGAGCCCTGGCCAATCGGAATCCCTGAGAACAGGAATTCGCAGGAGCAAACTGCTGGCGTGACTCCTGAGAACGCGCCGGGCCGCCGGGCGATCACGTCGACTGGCTCCTGAGAACGCAGCCCTGCTCGAGCAGTACGCCGCCCGCTTCGCGCGCTCGCTGCAGACTACGGGTGATAACCCGCTTCCGGGCTATCCATTTGACAGGAGTGCCCAACCACTGCGGCTGACGTTCGCGCTGGTCACGGAGTGAAAGAGCCCTGTTTCCCGGCTGACCCTGGCGCACCGCTGACCTGCGTTGCTCCGGTTAAGTGGATACCCCGTACCCGCTTTATCACCCGGTCTCCTCGGTGCCCGTCGTTACCATTCCCGGGCCCGGATGCAGCGATTGCCGCCGAGTTGCCGGTGCTCGATGACGTCGAACCCGCGCTGCTGCGCCCATGCCTACGAGGTCTGATAGGCCGGATAGATCTGCTAAACCTGCTAGGCGGGGAAACGTTGACGGCCGCGCCAGCTCCGGCCGCGACGCCGTAACGGATCGGCTCCAGGCCGTAAACGTAGCGGCCGGGCCACGGAGGGCGCCGGGAGTGTGTCCGGTCAGGCGAGGTAGGCCGCGACCGCGTGTGCGGCGTTGCGGTCCAGGCTGTCCCGGGCGTGGTCGTACCGGCGGGTAGTGCGGGGGTCCTTGTGGCCGGCGTAGTCCTGCACGTCGCGGAGGGTCGCGCCGGCGTCGAG
>Ga0302226_10001646_pt1 | contig 16519 bp, 15 predicted proteins | sample II_Palsa_E3_3_FD_193524 | JGI IMG/M metagenome (GOLD analysis project Ga0302226, IMG submission 193524) | Peat permafrost microbial communities from Stordalen Mire near Abisko, Sweden - II_Palsa_E3_3 | ecosystem: Environmental > Terrestrial > Soil > Palsa > Peat permafrost | place: Sweden...
AGCGTTGGTCCTAGCGATAAAGCCGGGATGGCTGTCGGTATCTTTGGCGCTTTGCGGGTCTCGATTGATAGCACGGCCATGGCGATCGTGGGTTCATTGCTGGCGTTTTTCGCCCGGCAGGCCCTGACCGACATCAGGCCCGATCAGAATCCGGATACCCTGGCATCAGGTGCGGCGCAACTCGCCGCCGGGACGCTGGAGAAAGCCGGGGCAATCCTCTCGGGCTTCGATCACGCGCACTTGCTCCTGGCTTATGATCTTGCGTTCAAACAGCTTCTTTGGGTTGCGATTATCCTGACCCTGGCTGCTGCCGTTCTGGTCTTTGCACTGCTTGGGCGGGTTCGCTCCGATCACGGCGAAGTCGCCGGAGAAAAGGAGGACGAAGCGCGTCGTGAAGTACCTGCGCCGTTGTCACAAGAATCCCCGGCGCTGGACTAGTGACTTCCTGACTGGTGACTTCCGGGCACCGCGTTTGCGCACGTAGCGACGGTGTGTTTTCGTGCGGTTACGCAGTCGCCCATCGAACGCCAGCGCCCGTTCTGTGCGATAGCGGATGCCAGCTAGTACGGTAGTGTGACCTTCAGGTCTTGGCCGACACGCTCAGCGGAACACGAAGCCCGTTATCGGGTGGCAGGGAAGCCACCATGAAAACGCCCGAACGTCCGGGCGGCGAAGATCGCCATCAACAACGCACCCAGTCCAGCGGTGCCTGCGTCCGCCGCGACGCGTATATCGAAATTTCCAACCCGGTAGATCAGCAAGTAACCCAGCGCGACGTTGAATGCTCCCCAGAGCACATTAACGGTTGACGAGGACAGTCCTTTGCCCGATGGCGTAGCAAATGGACTCTGGAAAGACCGACCCATCATTCCGCTTACGAAGTGTGGAATCGCGTTGGAAACAGCAGCTCCGCCGAGGAAGTAGGAAAGGTACTGATGCCAAGACATTTGATGATTCTCCAATCGTCATAAGAGTGTTTGTTGAGGCCGCCCTATGCCGCAAAGCGGGTGGTCAATGTGGTCCCGTGGCGCGTCTGCCGATTCGCTACTCCGACGGCAGATCAACGCATTACTCAAGACTCTCACTAACCAGCTAAACTTGCAAGTTTACCTTGCCAGTTTAGCTAATGACATTCATCATTGACACACGCTCAACCCACCTGCGTTTGAAATCATGCCTACCAAGACTTTCGAGCAAGCCGTCATCGATCTGATGCAAGCGGCAGGGCTGCTCTTACGCCGTACCCGCAACGAGTCCGCCGCGGGTGAGCTCTCGATGACGGAATCTGTCGTCATGTCGCGGCTGGCTAATGACGGGCCCGCCACTACTGCGGCCCTCGCGCGCGCCGAAGGCATGATGCCGCAGTCGATGGGAACGACCATTACCTCGCTTGAGGAAATGGGCATCGTGAAACGCACGCCGCATGTTAGTGACGGACGGCAGATGCTGATCGCGTTGACGCCGAAAGGTGTTCAGTTGCGCAAGAAGAATCGCGAGGCGAAGCAGATGTGGCTATCGCAGGTGATCGCCGAACTCGATGCAAAGGAGCAGGACACGCTGTTCAAAGCTGCCGGCATCATCAAGAGGCTGGCCGAGAAATAGGCAATGAGGAGCCGATGAAGAGCCGATGAGGGAGCCAGATGAGCAAGAGCGCCAACGCGTCTGGCGGGGTTGATCCGTCTGCCTGGAAAGTGGCCCTCGTCGCCGTGATCGAGCCGTTCATGACGCAGCTCGATTCGACCGTAGTCAACGGTTCGCTCTCGACCACCAGTCATACGCGACGCTCGATCACTCACACGACGCACGAGGCCTTTCGTTAATCCGTCGTTCCCGAATAAGCGGCTCTCAGCGCGGCGACGTCGAACTTCACCATTTTCATCATGGTGTCGGCAACGCGCCTGGCCTTGGCTTGATCGGGGTCAGCCATCATCCCGATGAGATCGTTTGGAACGATCTGCCACGAGACACCGAAACGGTCTTTCAGCCAGCCGCATGCGTCGGGCGAACCGCCGCCCTCAAGAAGCGCGTTCCAGTAATGGTCTAGCTCTTCCTGATTCTCACAGTTGACCATAAGAGATATCGAGTGGTTGAACGGGTCGGCTCCCCCGGAGCTCATGGCGATGAAAGGCTGCCCGAAGAGCACAAACTCGACGACCTTCGTGGAACCGGCACTCGGCACCGCAGTGACCCGGGTGACGCGTGAGTCTGGAAAGATACCCGCATAGAATGCAGCGGCTTCCTCAGCTTCCTCCGAGTACCAAAGAAAAGGCGTGATCTTTTGAATCGTCATGGAAAATCTCCTGTCAATGTTTGTCTAAACGCGCAGCCAAGCCGCATGCTGCCATTGAGACGACGAGCGATGACCACCAAATTCGACACGCCGGGAAGAAAAAATTCACTTTTTTTGGCGAACGGTCCCTAAAACCCGGACCTTACAAGACGTGTGACTTCCAGATCATTTGAAACGCAGCGGCAAGCACAAAAAGCAGCACCAGAATTCGGAACGCGCCCGGCGGCAGTCTGTCGCGAAGCGGGCGTACAAGCATGATGCCGATAATGACAGGAACACTTGCAGCAGTCGAAATAGCGATGTCGCTCAGGCTCGTATGAGCGCCTCCGCTGAAGGTGAGGATCAGGGTAAGGATCGACACAACGAGGATGATCGCGATCTGTTTCGTAAATGCCTTGCCTGTTGCCCCTGTTGCGATCAGATACATCGCAAGCAAAGGGCCGGGCACCGACGCGATACTTTCCATCACGGCCGCGCCAAACCCGAACACAAAACCAGCGGGCCTGGCCAACCGGGGTGGAAGCGTGAGCTTCGGCGCCGCGAGCAATAAAAGCGCAGCCAGCATCAGCAGACTACCGGCCGCGGCTTGCGCGCGATGCGGCGCGAGTGAAATCAAGACCGTCACGCCCACGATATTTCCCAGCACGGTGCCAATGAGCGGAGCCGCAATTCGGCGAACCGTGGGTAGCATCTCGCCGCCTTCCAGCGCTTGCGGGATATTGCCAAGAATGATGGGCATCGAGAGAAGAAGCACTGCCTGCTTGATCGGCAAAAATTGACTCAATATGGGCATTGCGACAAGCGGCACGCCAATGCTGACGATCCCTTTGACCATGCCGCCAAGCACGAGCGCGACAACGATCCCGAGTAGTTCGGGCATATTGAGCGCATGAAGGCTAGCGCCGAGAACGCCGTCGGTAAGATTAATTTGGGCCGCCGTGAGAATGAGAGACGCGTTGACCGCCGTGCAATATGAGCGACCGAATCGTATGGTTTGGCGTTGGAGAAGCAACGCATGTCGAAGGCGATTATTTTAGCGTCAACTGCACGGCTTCACTGCCTGCGTGATTCAGCTCGCCGTTCGCGCAAACGTGTGCGACTGACGGTCGTGTTGCTAAGCCTGGGCCATACGGGCATGCGCTCGCCCATTTACTTCCGCTCTACGCGGAAAATCCCGACGGCGGCCGCGGCCGAAAGCCCGCAATCACGGCGTTGGCATCCGCAAAGAAGACTTCCGGGAAGAGGGTTGAGACTTGGGTAAGCGCAATGCGGGCTGCCGTGAGCATCATCGAAAGTTGCTGATCGGATGCCGACTCACCGAACAGCAGCCGCTGCACGAGCGCGACGCCGCCGATCTTCGCAAAGAGGCGCAAAACGTAGCCAAGGGAGGAATTGGTCAGCATTTCGGCGCCGTAGGTGTCAGCAAGCGCTGTGAGAATGGCGAGTTCCACCTTGTTCGGTCGACGGGGCACGCGACGCTCTGCCGGGCGCGTCCCACCCACCGGCATGTTGCCGATCGAAGGCGAGACAGGCGTGACGCGCGTAACAATCGGGCTCGCTGCATCGAGTGCTTGCACCCCCGATCTCAGCCCTGCCCTGTATGCCGAAATGGCTGCATCCATCCTAAGCACGAGACGAACGGTCTCCTGGCTGGCTTGATCGGGCGTAGGTTCGGACATGGGCGAAACTCAAGTCGAAGGTGCCTAACTCTACACTGGAAATGCACTGCCCATAAAGCGCACGATGCGCCGCGCCGGCAAGCTTGTTCAGACCCGGATCTAGCTCCCTTTCTCCCAGGAGCATAAGCATGAGCCCGACAACGTTGCAAACGCTCAGGCATGCTTTTGTACTAGACGAACGATGGTGTTCCAACTACGCGTTGTAACAGGAAAGCCAAGAAGCTTTTCAAGAAATGCGTTGGGACTTCCGGGCGAATTTCCGACTTTGATGCTGAGGCTAAACGCCTCGGAATGGGTCAACTGCAGCACCTTTACGTCGCAACGTTTCGACTCCAGAGGTAGCTGCAAAGCGGACAAGCCATCCGTTGCATGAAGGAAGGACGCACAGCACGCGTGGACGCTATTGGACTCGATTTCGCCGAAGGGGTCGAGCGAGACGAGCTGAGTCAGGTATTCAATGGTGCGAACGAAGCCCGGCTCTTTAAGCCCACACGTTCCAAGAAGTATCTCGCAAGCGCCATTGAACACTTTCTGCGATTGGCGGCTCGTGCGTGTTGTGAAGACCATCGTTCCATTTGTCAGGAACGAAGACGCCGACACTGCGCCTGCGGCAGCGAACGCTTCTTCGAACTGGACCTTGGTGGGGCAGTTCGGCCGTCCGAGATTTAAGTTACGAAAGAACGCAACGTGTTTGCTCATTTTGGTCTTTACGATGCGAGAAAAAAATTTGATCGGACCTAACGCCGCTTAAGCTTCATTTCGCAAAGCAAGGATGAGGAAATCCACGAATGACTTAACGCGCGAGGTCGTTTGCAAATGCTGCGGAACGACCGCATAAATATCGGCATCCGGCGTCCGGTAAGCCGGTAGTACGTGTATCAATCGGCCGTCGCGCAAGTACTCAGCGATGTCCCACTCTGCACGCATCAGAATGCCGTGACCGTCGAGCGCCCATTTGACTGCGATCTCGCCGTCGTTCGTAGTGAGGTTGCCTCGGACCCGTATCACCTCGGCTTTCTGCGCCGCGCCCCGCTCTGTTGTCAGCCGCCAGATGCCGTAGCCGTCATCGCCCTGGCGTATGCCGATGCAGTTGTGCTGCACGAGATCCTGAGGATGCCGCGGAAGCGGATGATCAGCGAAGTAAGCCGGTGCGGCACAAAGCAGACGCCGGTTCGGCGCTACTAGCCGGGCAATGACGCGCGAGTCCGGCGCCTCGCCAAAACGCACGCATACATCGAAGGAATTTTCGCTAAGGGGAGGAGGATAGACCGATAGCTGCAACTGCACGTCGACCTCGGGATACAGCTTCACAAATCGCGAGATGGCGGGGGCGATGTGACTGCGTCCGAAACCCAACGTGGCGTTGACGCGCAACAGCCCGCTCGGTGCAGCCGCCGCCCCGCCAAGAAGCTGCGCGAGTTCATCCATTTCAGTCAGGATTCGCCTCGCACGGGTCGCGTAAAGGTCACCCTCGGGCGTGAGGCTCATCCGGCGGGTCGTCCGGTTCACCAGCGCGACGCCCGCGCGGGCTTCCATTTGAGAGAGGTGCTTGCTGACCGCCGCCGTGCTCAATCCCAACTCGCGCGCAGCGGCTGTCAGGCTGCCGCAGCCCGCCAGGGTAGAGAAAAAACTCAAGTCTTCTGCCTGTATTGGAGAGGTCATTGAGAGGTCACTGGCCGCTATATTATTAACTCAAAGTTAAAGATAGTTTAACTCTGGCAGCGTTTTGCGGGGCATTTGCGCTTTAGCATGCCAGGATGTTTTCCAATTTCAGAGACCAGAGATGAAGAGATATCGGATCGCGACCATCCCCGGAGACGGCATCGGCAAAGAAGTAGTGCCCGCAGCACAGGAAGTGCTGGAAGCGCTGGCCGCGCAAACGGGGCGCTTTACGTTTGAGTTCGAAAACTTCCTCTGGGGTGGCGACTACTACCGTGAGCATGCAGTGATGATGCCAGCCGACGGCCTTAATGCGATTCGGCATAAGGACGCCATTCTGTTCGGCTCAGCGGGCGATCCGGCGATTCCCGACCACGTCACTCTTTGGGGACTCCGCCTCAAGATCTGTCAGGGCTTTGACCAGTACGCCAACGTGCGTCCCACGAGAATCCTGCCGGGCATCGATGGGCCGCTTAAACGCTGTGGTCCGGCTGATCTCGACTGGGTAATCGTCAGGGAAAATTCAGAGGGTGAATATTCGGGCGTAGGCGGCCGAGCGCATCAAGGCCATCCGATAGAAGTCGCGACCGACGTTTCGATCATGACGCGAGCAGGCGTTGAACGAATCCTGCGCTTCGCCTTTCGCCTGGCAGCGTCGCGTCCACGCAAGCTGCTGACCGTTATTACCAAGAGCAATGCGCAGCGTCACGCGATGGTGATGTGGGACGAAATCGCCCTTGAAATTTCGAAGGAGTTTCCGGATGTCACATGGGACAAGGAACTCGTTGATGCCGCCACTGCCCGCATGGTGAACCGTCCTGCAACGCTCGACACCATTGTCGCGACCAACCTCCACGCCGATATCCTGAGCGACCTGGCTGCTGCACTGGCCGGAAGTCTCGGCATCGCGCCGACTGCCAATCTCGATCCCGAGCGCCGCTATCCGTCCATGTTCGAGCCCATCCACGGTTCAGCGTTCGACATCATGGGCAAGGGACTCGCGAATCCGATTGGTACGTTCTGGTCAGTCGTCATGATGCTCGAGCATCTTGGCGAAATGGACGCGGCTCGCGCAGTGATGGCGGCCATCGAACACGTGACGGCGAATCCGGCAACGCACACCGGTGACCTTGGTGGCACAGCTACGACCCGGCAAGTCACCGATGCGGTCTGTGCATTTCTTGCGGCACATTCAGTGCAAGCGCCACAGGTTGCCTGAACCCGCGTCGTCAGAAGGTTCGCCCTTGGTACGCGATTTTTGCCAGCGATGTATCGACTTCACGGGTACAACGTATGACGAAGCGAGTGATCGTGACTGGCGGCAGTGGGCTTGCTGGTGCAGAGCGCAATTCCTCAGTAAGCCCCCCGGCTCCGTCCACGCTCACCGATCAAGCTGCTTCCACGGTTCTTGAGAGAGCACACCCACCCGCTTAGCCCCGCAAAGCCGTGGAGATGCCCTTGAGCCCCGCTTCCAGCTCCGCGCGGGTTGGCCAGCCATATCCAAGCCTGAAGTAGCGGTCGGACATCTCGAACCAGTGACCGGGGCCCACATACGTCCCCTGCTCTTCAATCAGCCGGCGATAAAACGCGTCAGTCCCGCCTACGGGTTCCGATCGCATGCGCGGAAAACAGACCACGCCGCCCGCAGGCTCGACCCATTCAAGCAGGTCTTCACCTGCGATCCAGTTGCTCACAATGTCCAGACGCTTACGCATTTCGTTGAGCGTCGGTTCCAGAATGGCCGGCCTGTTCGAGAGGATTTGCTCGCCCACCCATTCGTCGATCACGCTGCCGCAAATGCTGATCTGCTCCTTCGCCGCAAGAAAGAGCTGCTGCAGTCCCGCTTCCTTCGCGACGATCCATCCGAGCCGCAGTCCAGGCACCCCATACGCCTTCGACAACGACGACACGCTGATGACGTGCGAACCCAACGATGCCGCGAGTGGCAACAGACGGCCGTATGAAAGGTCGCGATAAGTTTCGTCCACCAGCAGATAGCATCTACTTTTCCGCGCAAGCTCCACGAGCGCGTGCAACTCGGCCTCGGACACCACGACGCCCGTCGGATTGTGCGGGCATGTCACGCTGATCACCTTCGTGCGGGGCGTGATCGCTGCGGCAAGCTTGTCAAAATCGATTGCGAAGGACTCCTCGAAAAGAAGATCGATATGCGTGACGTCGCAGCCGATCGCCTTCGGCGTTTCCAGATTCGTCGCATAGTTCGGGCGGACCACGACCAGATGGTCGCCCGCGCCGAGGAGTGCCGTGGTGATGATAAAGAGTGCCCCTGCCGCGCCCGTTGTGATCAGGACATCGTCAACGCCAAGTCCGGTGCTTTCACCGGCGATCAGCGACCGCAAGGCCGGGCTGCCCCGATGCTCGCCGTAGAGCAGTTTCAGGTCGGGCACCTGCAGATTCAGGCCGCCAAGGGTTTGATCAGCAATTGAGCTTTCCGACAGGTTGTATTGAATGCGCCCATACCCGAACTCCTCAGGAGACTCGACTTCGATGGGCATCCGGACGTATTTCATAAGCCTCTCTCCACGTAAATGAAGGGCTTATGGTGACAGCCTGCCAAGACTGCCGCCATCCCTCCAGGGAGGGATCGGCTTGCGCGCGCGAGCCGGTCAGCCGAGTCGCCTGTGCAGGGCGAACAACTCGGCAAGCGAACCGACGCCGAGCTTGCGAAAGATCTGCTTGCGATGATCCTTCACCGTGTGGCGACTAATGCTGAGACGAAGCGCGATTGCCTCCGAGCTGCATCCGATCAACAGCATCCCGGCAATTTCGGCTTCCCGCCGCGATAACGGCGCCATCAGCGCCGTCGATACGGGCTCTCGCGGCCCGCTTAGCACGGACTGCCGGTCGAACGCCGCTGCCATTGGCGCGCCCAGGGCCGCCAGATCGTGCAGCTTGGCGGCGGACAGCCTGCGTGCCGCGCGTTCACGGTAGAAACTGAGTTCAACCACGCCCCCGTACGCCCCGAAGTACAGCCCGATTTCCTCCATCCGCGCGGGCCACCCCACCGTGCGATAGCCCAGTTCCTCGTCCTCGCTCCTGATGAGATACGGCCGCACGTTTTCGCCGATGCCTTGCGCTCCGATCTCGTAGTCGCGCGCGCGAAATGCGCCAGGATGGGTGACGGATTGCAGTACGGGATTCAGGCTATGCGTCACGGCGACGTAGTTCCGGATTCCCTGCGTGCCGTGCGCCGTGTCGAAGTTATCGAACATGAGGCCCGGCTGGTCGTCCCGCCGGTGAACGACGACCGCCGCCAGCTCGAAGCCGAGCCAGTCGAGAACGGACCGTGCCGTTACCGCCGCGAAATCCGGTTTGCCGATCGCGCCAATGACGCGCGGGAGGATAGCTGTCTGCACTTGCATTTGGGGGACGCCTCGCGGAAGGCTTTGGGGCTGCGGGAAAATTGAAATGACTGTCGGCAGCCCCTCCCGAGGGGGATGCCCGAATGATCGAAGACGTGACACGATCATGGCGTCGGCGCGGCGACTTTCGCGCCGCTCCATTGTTACTGTAAACAAGATCAGAAAGGAATTCTTGCCATGCTAGTGGATCTATCAGGAACGCACGTACTCGTGACCGGCGCAAGCCGCGGCATAGGCGCGGCCATCGCCCGCAGGCTCGGCGCATCGGGTGCACGGGTTGCCGTGCATTATCGCGCGAACAGGGAGGCCGCCGAAGCGCTCGCCACGGAAATCGGCCATGGCGCTGTGGCGTTCGGCGCCGACCTCGCGTCCTCCAATGCCGTCGCAAATCTTTGGACAGACGTCGCGGCCGAGTTCGGCACGCTCGACGCGCTGGTGAACAATGCGGGCATTGCGATCGAATCGCCGCTTGCGTCGGCCACCGGCGACTGGCTCGCTCACTGGAACCAGACCATGGCGGTCAACCTCACGGCTACCGGACTGCTGAGCCGCGCCGCCATCGCGCATTTTCAGACCCGAGGCGGCGGCCGGATCGTCAACATTGCCTCGCGAGCCGCATTTCGCGGCGACCAGCCCGACTACCTCGCTTACGCGGCCTCCAAAGCCGGCGTGGTCGCACTGACCCGCTCGATTGCGCGCGCTTTCGGCAAGGCCGGTATCAAGGCATTCACGCTCGCGCCCGGCTTCACGCGCACCGAGATGGCACAGGCATTCATCGATCAATATGGCGAAGACTACGCCACCGGTGACATCGCCCTTGATCGCCTGACCGAGCCCGGCGACATCGCGCCGACGGTCGCGTTCCTGCTCAGCGGTCTTGCAGACCACGCCACCGGTTCGACCATCGACCTGAACGCGGCTTCCTACGTGCACTGATCGTGAGGTTCCTTGAGCCGCGCACCGCATGACGGCGCGCGGCTCGTCGCCGCACATTTACCGCACGGTCAGAACTTGTGACGGATACCGACGATCAACGCCGTCTGCACATCGCTCGACGAGTTGGTCAGGTTGCTGATTGCCGCGACCGCCGTTTTCCCGGTCGAATCTTTCCCGCTGGCGTGCTGGTAAATGCCGACCAGATACAGGTCCGTGCGCACGGAGAGCGCATAGTTCGCCGCGAGATTGACCTGGCTGTAAGTGGCACCGGAAATGCTGCCAATCGAGCTGCCGCGCGTATAGGTGTAGGCCGTGCCCAACTGCAAGGCCGGCGTCGCCAGATAGGCCAGGTTGATTTCCCCGATGTTGAAGGTCGCGGTCCCCGTCAGTTTCTGCGGGTTGAGGCCTGCGCCTGCCTCAGCGCCGATGTCCTTGAACTGGACATTGCTGTACACGCCGCCAATGGTCGCATTGCCGATCTTGTACGCGGCGCCCGCCGAGACGACCTGCCACGTATGCGCCGATGCAAACCCGCTATACACCGGGCTCGACATATTGAGCGCCGAGGTCGACGTCGGCGAGTTCGCGCTGGGATTCGTACCAAAGACCGAGAAGTTCGGGTCGCGCGCGTTTTCGTATGACACGCCGAGGGCCAGCGGCCCATTGTCGTATCCCGCGCCGACGGCATAGATCTGGTCCTGCGTGAATTCGCCCGCCTTGCCGCCGAAGCTGTAGAAGCCGCCGAAGGTCAGGCCGCTGTAGTTGGGACTGGCGTACTTGATCGAGTTGTTGATCCGGTTGGTGTTGTCGAGGTTATCCATGTCGCCCGGATGCGAGCCGTATATGCTCCCCCACTCTTTCAGCGTCACCAGCTTTTCAGCGTTGCCCGACTCGAAGCTGCCGACATAGTCGCCGAGCAGGTCGTACTGGCGACCGAGGGTCACCGTGCCCATGGAACTCGCCAGCCCCACGTAAGCCTTGCGGCCGAACTCCGAGCCGCCCTGACCGAGCGTGCCGTTATCGATGTTGAAGCCGCCTTCCAGGCGGAAGATGGCCTTCAGCCCGCCACCCAGGTCCTCCGAGCCGATCAAGCCCCAACGATCCCCTTGCAGGTTGCCGGAACCCATTTCGTACTGGCGGCTACCCTTTGAATTCGAATTGAACACGAAGCCATTGTCGAGGAGCCCGTAGAGAGTCACCGAACTTTGAGCGTGTGCAACGCCATACACCGACATGCATGCGGCAATTCCCAGGATTTGTTTCTTCATCGCCCCACCCCAAAGATATCGTGAAATAAATAAAACACCGTGAAAACCAGGTCCTATAAGCAGGATTGCGAAGGATCGTAAGTGTGCAATTTTTGCTAAGTAAGACCAGTTTCCAAGATCACGATCGATCTTTAAGATCATCATTTCGCGGACAACGGGTTTGTGTTAAAGCGGTACCGGCAACGCCCGGTCCGCGCGCGAACCGTTGTCCATAGATGCTTTCCCGAGTGATCGGTTAACTGGATACCGATCGCCTGGAACGTTCTTCTCAAGCGGAATTTGGACTAATACGATCGGCTTCGAGGATTGTCGGCGGGCGTGAGGTTTCGCGAAGGCGGAGCGGGGAAGCCGGTTTGCGCGACCGTTTCGCGCGCTAAGCAATTGTTAGCGACCGGTTCCCGTTGATGACGCGTTGTCGTTGAGCACAATCGTGAATTGGGCATCGTCACTGATGCGATCAACTGCCAGCGCTCCACCGAGGCCGACGGCGATCGCATTGGCAATATACAGCCCGAGGCCAAGCCCCGTTTTGTTCCGCGGGTTCCTGGACGACGATACATTGAAGGGACTTGTCATAGCACCGGGCGTGAACGAAGCGCCAGCCGGGATGCGGTTTGTTATCGCGATACGCCATTGAGTGTCGCCGCGGCTCGCGTTAACCTGGATCGGAAAGCGCATATCGCCGTGATGCCGGGCATTGCTCAGCAGGTTCGAGACAGCCTGAACAAGACGGTCTCCATCCACCGGACAGTCTCCGAGATCGCCTATCTCCACAGTCATCTCGACGCCAGGGTGCGCTTGTTGCGCCCGTTCGAATGTCGCATACAAGAGCGGTGCGAGCGCTATCTTGCGAACTTCCATGGCCAGGCCCACACCCGTACGCAAGCGGCTCACGTCCAGGATGTAGGCAATCAAGGACTGCATGCGCTGCGATGAGTATTCGATGCGTTTGACGCCATCAGCATTTGAGACGAGCCCGCGCCCCATCAACGTGACGACCATGTCGATGGCCTGGAGGGGATCGCGCAAGTCGTGCCCCATGATGGCCAGTAAAGCAGCGCGTTCGTGCTCGGCCACCCGGATGTGATCAAGCGCGACCTCCTGCAAGATCGCTTTCAGTTCCCGAGCTGCAAACCGGTCGGTCGCGTCCCAAGCGCGACTGCTGCCGCGCACCGTCTCTTTCCAGACCTCAAACGATTTTCGTGGCCTCAGGTGCTCGCCGTTCGCAGCGGTAGCCGTCATCTTGTCGGGTTGTCCCGCCCAATGAACCGTTTCAACGAGTTCGGCGCGCCACCAGATGATCGTGATCGCGGGCGTGCCGCTCAACTGGATCGCGAGAATGCCTGAGGCATGGTTGATCTCCGTGAGTAATCCGTCGAGTTCCGGCACGTCTCGTGAAATGGAGTCGGTCACCAGCAAGTCCTGGTGGTGATCGCTCATGTAGTCGGCCACCTTGATGGCAGCCGCGCGATCGAGGTTGGCTGGAAACGATCCCACCCGCTGGCCCATCAGCACCGACAGCGCGTCGCACCCAATCAGGCCGCGCATTGCGTCGTTCGCGGCCAGCAGTCCCGCCGTCGCGTCTTCCGATGAGGCCAGCGCGTGGGCAACCTGGCCACGCAAATCATCGATGCGACGCTCGGCCATTGCTCGTTGCGACAGCTCGTTGCGCTCGACGGTGATAGACAGCACTTGAGCCAGGACGGTACAGGACACCCGAACCGCATGAGGAACCGACAACGATTCCATGTGATGACACGCGATGAGCCCCCACAGTTTTCCATCGACCACGATGGACACACTCATCGAGGCCGCGACGCCCATGTTCTTCAAGTATTCGATGTGAATGGGCGAGACGCTGCGCAAAGTCGAATGCGTAAGGTTGAGAGGCTTACCGGTTGCCGGCACGATAGCGGGTTCGATCGGAACCGGCGCCTCTCTGACATCTGCGATGTGCCGGATAGCATTAAGCACGTAGAGGCGTCGCGCCTGTGCAGGAATATCTCCCGCTGGATAACGCAGATGAAGGTAAGGGGCGAGTTGAGCGCGCTTGGACTCGGCGCTCACACTGCCGCTGCCATCCGGCAGAAATTGATACGCCATGACGCGATCAAATCCGGTAAGCGTCCGTATGGCATCGGTCGCAACTTGCAGCAGTTGCCCCAGAGAAGAGGCTGCACTGCGCTGCAATTGCTGGATGCTTTGCTGTACCAGGTTGGCGTAATGCATGGTCGGCGGAGTGTTCAGCGGTTTCTGTTCCCACTCGGCCACGAGCAAACCATCGGACCAATGCATGACAAGGTCGAAACGACGGTGACCCACTCCGGAACATTGCACGCCCTCCTCGATCAGCTCGGGTTTTTCCAGTCGCCGGGCGATGGCCTCTCTCGCGGTTTGATCGAAATGCGCATCGCTCATCTTCGTGCCCAGGTCAGGCAAGTGTCCGAGTAAGGACGCTGCGTTAGCGGAGCGGGCGACGATCAGTCCGGCTCGATCGAATGCCACCAATGCTCCATGCGCCTGGATCAGGCCGAGCGCATGGATGGGCTCGAGATCGCAGTTTTCGATCGTTGATTGCATGGCTTAGCCGTGCGGCCTCGCGTGGGACTGGGATGGGAGCGGTTGTGCAAACGCCACTTACGTAGCGGTGCGATGGCGGGGGTGCGGTGAAATGGAGGCTTGCTTCTTATTCTTTGTTGTAAGGAAAGGCCCCGGTCTGAGTCTGCCCCTATAGATGCAACATAGCAACCTTTCATATTGGATGCGACCGCGCATCCGCGTGAATGACCACTAACGACTGGTGCTGATAGCGCCCGCACCCAATCAAGCCGTTGTTGTTGAATGCGGGAACGTCCCTTGCACGGTCGAGATGAAAACAAAAACTCGCCCTCAGGACACATTCGTCCCACATAGCGGAGCCAACCCATGTCAAGTTTGCAAGCAGTAAAACCCTTACCCTACGATTCAACGTTCGAGCAGGTTCCTGAAGACGAGGCCGAAACAACGCGTGAACTAATGGAGACGTTGCGCACTATTCTCGATACCACTTCGCAGGACTACGGCCATGCGGTGCGTAGCGTGCATGCGAAAAGCCACGGTTTGCTGCAAGGCGAATTGCATGTGATCGCCGGACTCCCGCCAGAACTGGCTCAGGGGCTGTTCGCCACGCCCGGCAATTACCCCGTCGTATTACGGTTTTCGACAAACCCGGGTGACCTGCTGGCAGACAGCGTATCGACGCCGCGCGGTCTTGCGATCAAGGTCATGGGAGCAGAAGGTCCCCGTCTGCCAGGAAGCGAATCCAATACAACGCAGGACTTCGTCATGCAGAACGCGCCGGCGTTTACTGCGTCTACCCCGAAAGCATTTCTGAGGACGCTAAAGCTGCTGGCGAAGACGACCGATAAAGGCCCGGGCATGAAACAAGCCTTGTCAGCAGTTTTACGCGGGGCTGAAGCGGCGATCGAAGGCCTGGGCGGTGAAAGCGGAACCCTGAAAAGCCTGGGGGGTCACCCGGAAACCAACCTCCTTGGCGAGACCTATTACAGCGTGGTCCCGCTCCTCTATGGCACCTACTTCGCCAAACTCAGCATCGCGCCCGTGTCATCCGGCCTGACTGCGCTGGTCGACGCGCCAGTCGATCTTAAAGACAGACCAGACGGCCTGCGCGAATCGGTCAATGAGTTTTTTGCGTCAAACGGCGGTGAGTGGGAATTGCGCGTTCAACTCGCGACTGACATTGAAAAGATGCCTGTCGAGGACGCGGCAAAGAAGTGGCCCGAGGATGAAAGCCCGTACGTGGCTGTTGCTCGAATTGTTGTCAACTCGCAGCCGGCGTGGTCCGATGCCCGATCAACTGCGGTAGACGATGGCATGGCATTCAGTCCGTGGCACGGGTTAAGCGCTCATCGCCCACTCGGAGGGGTGAACCGGACCCGCAAGCCGGCGTATGACATGTCGTCCGAGTTCCGCCAAAGTCATAACGGCTGTCCGTTCCACGAGCCAAAGTCGTTCGGTCCGCTGCCTGAATAGGATCGGTTTGTTCGTCATGACGCTCCGCAATGGCATTTGCCGGCGCGGAGTCTCCTAAGTGATTTATCCCGTTCAAAGCGGCGCGATAGTCCTTAGAAACGTCCAGGAACGCCGAGCCTGGTCAGAACCGTTCAACGCCTTATCGCGCCACGTGAAGCATTGAAAAGGTCTAGTACCGGTAGCTTGGTAAAATCGCATGCTCTCAACTTGCGATCGATCACATGACGAACGACCAACGCATCTGGGTCGCTACACCCATTACCCCGGAGTTCGTGCGTGGCGCTCTCGAGCTCGAACAAACCGACCGTGGAGTGATGCCGCACCGTCTGCCCGCTCGGGCTCGCGCTCAGTGCGCGGATCCTCAGTTGGCGATGGCCGAGTCGCAGCCTTCAGGAGTCCGACTGGTGTTCCGCACGCAGGCGACGGGCATCGAAATGGATGTCCTGCCGACACGATACGTCTATGCCGGTGTCCCGCCTCGGGCCCTCGGTGTGTATGACCTGCTGATCGACGGCCACCTCGTCCGCCAGAGCAGCGCGGCCGGTGGTGACATCGTGACCATCGACATGGCCGCGGGCACGGCTTCGAAGCGGTCAGGCCCAGTCGGCACCCTCCGCTTCACCGGCCTGCCCGGCCACGACAAGAAAATCGAGCTCTGGCTGCCGTACAACGAAACCACGGAGCTTGTCGCGCTGCGTACCAATGCCGGCATCGAGCCTGTTGCCGACAGCAGTCGAAAGGTCTGGCTGCACCACGGTAGCTCCATCAGCCATGGTTCCAATGGAGACAGTCCCACTACGATCTGGCCTGCTCTCGCGGCCTCCCTCGGCGACGTAGATCTGATCAATCTCGGCTTCGGGGGTAGCGCACTACTCGACCCCTTCACGGCCCGAGCCATGCGAGACACCCCCGCTGACCTGATCAGCCTCAAGATCGGCATCAACCTCGTCAACACCGATCTGATGCGGCTGCGGGCCTTTACGCCAGCCGTGCACGGCTTCCTCGACACCCTCCGCGAAGGCCACCGAAGCACGCCGTTGCTGGTCATCTCGCCGCTCTACTGCCCCATTCATGAAGACACGCCTGGCCCCGGAGCATTCGATCTAAGTGCGCTGGCCGCAGGGAACGTGTTGTTCCGGGCAACGGGTGACCCTGCCGAGCGCAAGGCCGGGAAACTGACGCTGACCCTCATCCGGGAGGAATTGCGACGCATCGTGCAGCAGCGCGCGGCCGACGATCCGCATTTGCGTTATCTCGATGGATTGGATCTTT
>Ga0302226_10001650_pt1 | contig 16471 bp, 16 predicted proteins | sample II_Palsa_E3_3_FD_193524 | JGI IMG/M metagenome (GOLD analysis project Ga0302226, IMG submission 193524) | Peat permafrost microbial communities from Stordalen Mire near Abisko, Sweden - II_Palsa_E3_3 | ecosystem: Environmental > Terrestrial > Soil > Palsa > Peat permafrost | place: Sweden...
GGAACCGACGTTGTCAAATCCTTGCTTGAATATGCCAAGAAGAAATCCCCGAAGAATTACAAGTTCATTCTGAATCGTTCACTCAATGTCCCGCTGCCGGATGATTCATCCGATATGGCTACGGCATTCAGTGTCTTTACCCATCTGTTGCATCACGAGAGTTATATTTATTTGGAGGATCTGAGGCGCGTAGTTCGGCCTGGTGGCATCGTGATTTTCTCCTTCCTGGAATTTGCGGAAGCGAGCCACTGGCCGCAGTTTGAGGCCACCGTCAACGTGCAGCGCTCCGCTACGTTGCCCCATCTCAACCAGTTCATCGAGCGCTCGCAGATTGAGCTGTGGACCAAGAAGATGGGTTTCGACAGTGTGAGGTTTGTAGGCAGCACCGATTCACCGTGGGGATCGGCTGGAGCATTGGGCCAGAGCGTCGCCATTCTCCAAAAATAAATTTATCGCCAGGTGGTTTCTGGTGCGAACCCTTCGCCAATCCCCTACCTGTGGCGGATTCCAACATGCTGCCGGTGCAGGTGATCGTTGCCGTCGATGCGCAGATCGGTGCTGCGCAGGGCGAATGGTGCGGTAGGCCGCAATGAAGCGCTTTGCCTGTCGGGCCATGCGCCCGCGCATGGATGTCTAAAATTGGCAGCCAAGTAGCCCAACGGCTAGACTTGGGCGTTGATCCCGTCGCAATCCCCGGCGGCGGGTACCCCCTCAAGCCTGGCGCTGCAATGGCGCCGCGGAGAATCTTCATGGATCAGCTCGACGATATCCTCAACCAGGACATCGACCCCACCGAAACCCGCGAGTGGATCGATTCGCTCGATGCGGTGATCCATCACGATGGCACCGAACGCGCGCACTTCCTGCTGGAACGGATGGTGGATACCACCCGTCGCTCTGGCGGCTACCTGCCGTTCGATCCGACCACCGAATACGTCAACACCATCGCGCCCGGCAATGAGGCAAAGATGTCCGGCGATGCCGCGATGGAATGGCGGATCCGTACGCTGATCCGCTGGAACGCAATGGCGATGGTGGTGCGTGCGAACCGCAAGCCGGGCGAACTGGGCGGCCACATTGCCAGCTTCGCTTCGAGCGCGACACTGTACGACGTCGGCTTCAATCATTTCTGGCGCGCGCCGAGCGCCGATCATCCAGGCGACCTGGTATTCCATCAGGGCCACTCCAGCCCCGGCATCTACGCGCGCTCGTTCCTCGAAGGCCGTTTGGCCGAGGATCAGCTCGACCTGTTCCGCATGGAAGTGGTCGGCAAGGGCCGCGCATTGTCGTCGTACCCGCATCCGTGGCTGATGCCGGATTACTGGCAGGTGCCGACGGTGTCGATGGGCCTGGGCCCGATCCAGGCGATCTACCAGGCACAGTTCTTCAAGTACCTCGAGCATCGGGGCCTGGTGCCGAAGAGCGACCGCAAGATCTGGTGCTTCCTAGGCGACGGCGAGACCGACGAGCCGGAGTCGCTCGGTGCGATCTCACTGGCCGGCCGCGAAGGTCTGGACAACCTGATCTTCGTGATCAACTGCAATCTGCAGCGTCTCGACGGCCCGGTGCGTGGCAACGGCAAGATCATCCAGGAACTGGAAGGCGTGTTCCGTGGCGCCGGCTGGAATGCGCTCAAGCTGGTCTGGGGCAGCTACTGGGATCCACTTCTCGCGCGCGACCACAAGGGCGTGCTGCGCAAGCTGATGATGGAAACGCTGGATGGTGAGTATCAGGCGTGCAAGGCGTTCGGCGGCGCATACACGCGCGAGCATTTCTTCGGCAAGTATCCGGAGACGCGCGAGATGGTCGCCAACCTCAGCGACGACGACATCTGGCGCTTGAACCGCGGCGGTCACGATCCGCACAAGGTCTATGCGGCCTACCACGCAGCGTCGAACACCAAGGGCATGCCGACGGTGATCCTCGCCAAGACCGTGAAGGGTTACGGCATGGGCGCGGCCGGCGAATCGCAGAACCCGACCCACCAGCAGAAGAAGCTGGACGAGGAAGCGGTGCGGCATTTCCGCGACCGTTTCCAGATTCCGATCAGCGACGACAAGTTGAAGGACGTGCCGTACTACCATCCGGGCAAGGATTCGCCGGAAGTGCAGTACATGCTGGAGCGGCGCAAGACGCTCGGCGGCTTCCTGCCGCAGCGCCGGCGCAAGGCCGAGGCGAAGCTGAAGACGCCGGAGCTGGCGGCGTTCGAGCAGATCACCAAGGGCACCGGCGAGCGCGAGATCTCGACCACGATGGCGCTCGTACGCGGCATCAACCTGTTGCTGCGCGACAAGCAGCTGGGCGAGCGGGTGGTGCCGATCGTCGCCGATGAGGCGCGCACGTTCGGCATGGAAGGCATGTTCCGCCAGATCGGCATCTACGCGCCGTTCGGCCAGAAGTACAAGCCGCAGGATTCCGACCAGCTGCTGTACTACCGCGAAGACCAGAAGGGCCAGGTGCTGCAGCAGGGCATCAGCGAGGCCGGCGGCATGGCCTCGTGGATGGCCGCGGCGACCAGCTATTCGATCAGCAACCAGGCGATGCTGCCGTTCTTCATCTACTACTCGATGTTCGGCTTCCAGCGCATTGGCGATCTGTGCTGGGCTGCCGGTGACATGCGCTCGCGAGGCTTCCTGATCGGCGGTACTGCCGGTCGCACCACGCTCAATGGTGAAGGCCTGCAGCATGAGGACGGCCATTCGCACCTGATGTCCGGCACGATCCCGAACGTGAAGTCGTATGACCCGACGTTCTCCTATGAGGTCGCGGTAGTTCTGCAGGACGGCACGCGCCGGATGATGCAGGAGCAGGAGGACATCTACTACTACATCACCGTGATGAACGAGAACTACAGCCACCCTGATCTGCCGCAAGGCGTCGAGGACGGCATCATCAAGGGCATGTATTTGTTCAAGGACGGCGGCAAGCCGAAGAAGGGCGAGCCGCGCGTGCAGCTGCTCGGCTCGGGCACGATCCTGCGCGAAGTGATTGCGGCGGCCGAACTGCTGGAGAAGGATTTCGGCGTGAAGTCCGACATCTGGTCGTGCCCCAGCTTCATCGAGCTGCGTCGCGACGGCTTCGATGCCGAGCGCTGGAATCGTCTGCACCCGGAAGCGGAGCAGCGCGTGCCGTATGTCACCGGTCTGCTTGATGGTCGTCCGGGCCCGGCGATCGCCGCCACCGACTACGTGCGCGAATTCGCCGACCAGATCCGCGCGTTCATGCCCGATGGCATGCGTTACACCGTACTCGGCACCGATGGCTTCGGTCGTTCGGACACGCGTGCGCATCTGCGCGAGTTCTTCGAGGTCGATCGTTACTGGATCGCGCATGCCGCCTTGGCCGCACTGGCGAAGGATGGCAAGGTCAACGCCAAGGACGTCAGCCGCGCGATCAAGGAATACAAGCTCGATCCGGACAAGCCGAACCCGCAGACGGTCTGAAGTCAGCGAGCCCGTCGTTCGGGTGCATGGTGATCCGATTCAAAAAACCGCCGAGTGGCGGTTTTTTGATGGGTGCTATTCGGCCGGCGCGTCCTGGTGGAGCCGGAATGCCACGGGACGTTGGGCTGCGATGTCTTTCGTGGACATGGCAGGTTGTTTGGTGCGCAAAAATTCAGCATGGCCGTCGCATTCTGTGGGGTGTCATCACCGCCAGCGATGCGCGGGACAAGCTTTGCGCCATGACAGCTATGGGTGTCGCCACGGATCGGTGGCGTCGACGCAGCAGGGTGTCCGTGCGGCTGTACGAGCGGTCATGTCATTGCGTGGAGCAGCGACTGCGTGCGCCCATGGCGGTCGCTGGTGTTTTCATCGGGTTACTTGGCCGTACGAAGGATGGAGACTATGAACAAGACCGTATACATGAGCATGATCGCGTCGGCGGGTGCCGCCGTACTGCTGGCAGGTTGCTGTCCCTGTCCCGTCTACCGAACCAGGCCGGTGGTGGTGATGCAGGTACCGCCAATGCAGCGAGAAATGCCGGCACCGGCACCGATGGTCGAGAACAGGCATGAGACGCTGGGGGCGGATGCGCTGTTCGCTTTTGGCCGATCCGACATCAACAGCCTGACCGGGCGGGGCCGCAGTCAACTGGACCGACTGGTGGCGGAGTTGCACGAGGCTAGGAGCATCCATTCGGTGGGTCTGGTCGGCTACACCGACCGGATCGGTGATCGTGCACAGAACGATGACCTTTCACTGCGGCGCGCCAATGCGGTGCGCGATTACTTGGTCGGGCATGGCGTGGATGCTGGCTTGATTACCACCGAAGGTCGCGGTGATGACGATCCGGTGGTCGCCTGCCCGGGGCTCACGGGCCAGCGGCTGCGCGACTGCCTGGCGCCGAACCGGCGCGTGGAAGTGAATATCCTGGCGGTCAGGTAAGTCGGCGGTACAGAGCTCTTACACACGATGACCGGATGCGTGCATCCGGTCATCGTGTCACTTGACGTCAATCTGCCGATTCATTCGTCGTCGCGGCTGCGAAACATGTGTCGCAGCAGCAGGAACGCGCCGATGGTGCCGGCGACAATCGCCACACTGGCCGTCGGATGGCGATTCACCTGGCGGCGCAAACGGCGATAGTGATAATTCGCTTCGTCGGCGAAATCCTCGGCTGCATTCGTCAGCCTCTGGCTGTAGTGATTACCACGTTTGCCGAACCGCTCACCAATGCTGCGGCCGCGATCAAACAGGCTCTGCGCACTGCTGGCAGCACCATCGGCGTAATGACGCACGCGCTCGCCGGCCTGTTCGCCCGCATCGCGGATCTGTCGCTCGATATCACGATTACGCATCAGTCTTCTCCTCGCTATCTGAAGTGACAGGTTGCCAGCGGGGTTGTGAGCAGTGCGTGGACAACGGCTGCGGATGCGGTTGTCCGTTCAGCTATGGGGTGTGGAATCAGCTGCCCAGCTTGTATTCGCCGCCCTTCTGCAGCGCGCGTTGGTACGCCGGTCGCGCATGAATGCGCTGCAGGAAAGCCGTCAGCCGCGGGTAACTGGCATCCAGGCCGCCGCGTGCCGCGAAGGCTTCCAGCGGAAAACTCAGCTGGATGTCGGCCGCACTGAACTCGTTGCCGGCAAACCATTCGCTCTTGCCCAGTGCGCCTTCCAGGTAATCCAGATGCAGCTTCAGCTGCGGATCGACGAAGCTGCTCATCACTTTGTGTGCGATGCCTTTGGCGATCGGCTTCACGAAGAACGGTGCAGGTGCGGTTTCGACCCGACGGAATACCAGCTTCAGCAGTAGCGGTGGCATCGCTGAACCTTCGGCGTAATGCAGCCAGTAGTTGCAGTGCAGGCGCTCTGGCGTGCCGTACGCGGGAATCAGCGTGCCGGCGCCGTAGCGGTCGGCGAGGTATTCGATGATCGCGCCGGATTCGGCCAGGGTGAGCTCGCCGTCGGTGATCACCGGCGACTTGCCCAGCGGATGCACCGCGCGCAGTTCCGGCGGCGCCAGCATGGTCTTCGGATCGCGCTGGTAGCGCTTGATTTCGTACGGCACGCCGAGTTCTTCCAGCAGCCAAAGGATGCGTTGCGAACGCGAGTTGTTCAGATGGTGGACGGTGATCATGGTGGACTGCCGAGAAAGGTGGGTGAGGCGGTCACCGGGCCGAATTCGCGCTGTACCGCGGCACTGCATAGGCGCTTGATGATCCAGCCGAACAACACGCTGAAGCCAATCGCCATGATCGTGCCCAAAACCTGCATCGCCAGCATGAAGCCACGCATGCCGTCGGCAAAGTGTGCAGGCGCGTTGGACGGCAGTTGCATCATCTGCTGCATCGAACCCATGAGCCACCACTGGAATATCAAGCCGAGCAATTGATAGGCGATGGCGAAAACCATCAGTCCGATGAAGAGCAGGCGGCCCCAGTTGCGTCGCAATAGAAGGCCGATGGCGGCGATCAAGGTGGTGATCGACAACAGCAGGAAGACGCGGAAAAACCAGATCATGTGGCCGAACACCCAGTCCATTGGTGCCGGCATATTCGGAGGCATAGGCCGAGTGGCCATCTGCTGCTGCATGGCCGGCAGGAATACCAGCTGAAGCATCAGGTTCTGCAGCAGGCCAATCAGCGTGGCGAAACCAGCGAGGCAGACGAAGATCCAACCCAGGATGGTGACGAAGCTGGAGCGGATCGGTGGTGGCAATGCGGACATCGGTATGCTCCTTCAACAAGATCCAGCATTGCAGATCGACCTTTGTTCCGTCTCGTTCGCGTGGCTGGTCAGTAAATCTCGCCCACGCAGCAGCGCAGGCTGCCGCCGGCTTTCTCGATCTCGCTCAAGTCCACCGCGCCGACGGCGAAGCCGTAGCCAGCCAGTGCCTCGTACTGTTCGGCGTTCAGCGATGCGGCGGCGCAGGCGCTCATCCACACCCGGTCGTCGGATAAGGCGATGGCGTTGGCAGCGAACGCCTGTTTCTGCGCGGGCGTCAGCCAAATCGCGCGGTCGCCATAGGCCTTTGCGATGGCCCTGGGTACTACCGGATCGCGGAAGCCGTCAGCGGCAATGATCGCGGCGCGGCTGGCCAGCAAGGTCAGCACCACATTGGTGTGGTACTCGGCTTCGGCCAGCTCGAAGCAGAACGTCAGGCGCAGGTCGAACGCCTTGTGCATCGCCTGCGCGCCGGCCATGTCGCAGCGTTCGCTGAGGCCGCAATAGCCGATCCCGCGCGCGCGATCGATGATCAGCGAGCCGGTGAGTTCGGCGACGAGGTCATCACAGCCGGACAGGTCGATTTCGTCGTAACCCAGCACGTCGCCGAAGAAGTCGCGGATGTCGGCGCGCTCCGCCTCGCGCTGGCGCACTGAATGGCGCATGCGGCCGACGATCAGCCGGCCCGGCGCGGTGGCGAACACATTGTTGGGAAACACCGCATCGGGCGTCGCCGGGTTGCCGGGAAACGTGATCACCGGAATATCCGCGCGCAGCGCTTGCGCCAAAGCGCTGTGCTGGGCGAGTGCCTTCAGCGGATCGACCGTGAGGCTCATGTCCATGTATTGGTTGTCGCGTGCCGATTCCGCCGCCAGCGTGAACTCCGCGGGTGCGACCAGATAGGCCGCGCGTGCAGTGGCTTCGGCGTCCGGCAACGGCGCCAGGGTGGCAAAAGCCTCGAGGAATTCGGTCGCTGAAGAGGTGATCACGTTACGGCTCCATGACTCTCTAGGTTCGGCGCTGGCATCACTGGCGGAGGTCCCCGCCGGGATCGAGTGTCAAAGAGTATCTGCTGCGGGCTCATCAGGTACGGTTGCCTCGACCTGCAGCCGCTGCCGCCGGCGCAGGGTCGGGAACATCGCCATCCACAACCCGACCACCAGCAAGGTGCCCACACCACCAAGTACGGTGGCGTGCACCGCCCCCATCCACGCGGCCAGCATGCCCGATTCGAACTCGCCGAGCTGGTTGGAGGTATTGATGAAGATGGCATTGACCGCGCTGACCCGCCCGCGCATGTCATCCGGCGTATCGAGCTGCACCAGCGAGCTGCGGATCACCATGCTGACCATGTCGAACGCACCCAGTGCGAACAGCGCCAGCAGCGACAGCCACAGCGTGGTGGAAAGCGCGAATACCAGGGTGGCCACGCCGAAGCCGGCCACGGCGGCGAACATGATCGGACCGACCCGGCGTTGCAGGTTGTGTCGCGCCAGCCATAGCGACATCAGCAGCGCGCCCACCGCCGGCGCCGCGCGCAGCAGGCCCAGACCCCACGGGCCGGTATGCAGGATGTCCTTGGCGAAGATCGGCAGCAGTGCGGTGGCACCGCCGAGCAGCACGGCGAACAGGTCCAGCGAGATCACGCCAAGCACGTCCTTGCGCTCGCGGATGAAATGCACGCCGGCGAACAGGGTCTTCAGCGTGGCCGGCTCGCGTTTGGGCGGCGCCTGTTCGTAACGCAGCCGGCTCATCAGCGTGGCGGCGACCAGGTACAGAACGGCGGCCACCACGTAGACCACGCCAGGTCCGGCCACGTAGAGCAGGCCGCCCAACGCCGGGCCCATGATCATTGCCGCCTGGCCGGCCGAGGCATTCACCGCCATCGCACGCGGCAGGATCGACGCGGGCACCAGCGCCGGCAGCATCGATTGCAAGGAGGGAAACTCGAATGCCTTGGCCACGCCAATCACGAACACCAGCGCAAGGATGCCGATCTCGTGGACGTGCCGGGTCAAGGTAAGCGCAGCGAGTACAACGATCGCCAGCCATTCGACGATTTGCCCGATCAGCACGATTCGCCGGCGCTCGAACTGGTCGGCGACATGCCCGGCCGGCAACGCCAGCACGACCGACGGCACGAACTGCACCAGCCCGATCAGGCCCAGGTCGAACGCGCGGCCGGTGATCGCGTAGATCTGCCAGCCGACTGCCACCGACAGCATCTGGAAACCGAAACTGGAGGCGATCCGGGCGAACCAGAACGCGACAAAGGCCGGGTGGCGGAACAGGGAGTCGTCGCGTTTTGACATGAATCGGCGTGGCTGAAAACGCCTAGTCTAGCCGGCTAGTTGCACACGGATACGATGTATCAGGAGCCTGTCACTATGCCGTACGCGTGAAGCCGTCGGCGCTCCATGCTTCGCTACCCACGCCGTGGTGCACGAAGAACAAGCCATCCGGATCGTACTTGCGTTTCACCGCGGCGAGCTTCGCGTAGTGGGGGCCCCAGAATCCCTGTCGCCAGTCGTGCAAGAAATAATCGCTCTCGGAAACGTACGAACCGGCGCCGGGCGCCACGGCGCGTAGCGCATCCATCGCCTTGTCGATGGTCGCCGCCTCGCGTCGCGCCTTGGCCAGTTCGGGGCGGGCGTTCGGCATGCCGGGAAAGGCCGGGTCGCCGCTGCTTCCGCAGATAGCCAGCGCAAAGGCATCCAGCACCTGCGGGTGGGTCGCAGTGTCGCGTGCGCGCTCAATCGCGTCGGCGGCACCGCCGGCCAGTCCCTTGTTGAAGTGCAGCGCGAAATCCCAGTGCCGCGAGGCGGCGAACAGGGCCTCCGCCAGTCGTGACTGCTGGCCCGGCTGCAGCAGTGCGGCCGGCAGCCATGCCGATTGATAGCTGTGGATGAACCAGCCGACCTGACCCTGGTCGTCAGCCCAGAGGGTATGGTAGGCCGGCGCACCGGGCCGGTCGTCCGCCACGATGAGCTTGGGCGCATGGGCGCGGAAAAACTCCGCGTCCCAGAAATGCCGCGCCGGCACCGCCAGCGCCTGCATCGGTTTGGCGAACCGGTAGTCGCTGTGGGCGCTGACCCAGTCGAGAAACGGCGCCCAGACCTGCTCCGCCTGCTGCTGGGTCAAGTCCTGGAACACCATTGATATGTTCAGCGTGTTGTCGCTGCGGAACGACATCTGTTCACCCCAGTGCGGGTTAAACAGTGCGCTGTGATAGAACTCCATTACCTTGACGATCAGCGCGCTGAACGCGTCGTCGGACGCTGCTTTGATGGCGGCGGATACCCCGCCGAACATCGCCGGCAGCTCGAACGTACGCAGGGTGAGGCGCGTGATCGTTCCGAGGCTACCGCCACCGCCGCCCTTGATGCCCCAGAACAGATCGGGATGGGTGCAGGTATTGGCGATGCGCACTTCGCCGTCAGCGGTGACGATTTCCGCCTCCAGAAGGTTGGCGGCCGCAGTGCCCCAGTTTTTCGAGAAATTGCCGAAGCCGCCGCTCTGCACCAGGCCGGCAACGCCCACCGTGGTGCAGCCGCCACCCTGCACGTAGCGGCCGCCGTTGGTGGTGACCGCGTCGTAGGCGTCGATCCACATTGCGCCGGCTTCGATCGTCACCGCCGGCTGCGGCGCCTCGGTAGAGCCTTGCGCGATAAAGGCGTCATGCAGGGTCACCTTGTTCATGTGCCGTGGCCATACCAGCAGCGAATCCGGCGCGTCCGAGGTGCCCTGATAACTGTGGCCACCGCCTTTCACCACCAGCCTCAGGCGGTGCTCCCGCGCGAAGTTGATCGCTGCCACCACGTCGGCGGTGTTCTCCGCTGCGACTGCGTAAGCACTGGGCTGCGATGTCCAAGCATCGGCCCAGCCGCTGGTCTGGGTCAGCGCGGGGTTGTCGCCCAGTGCGAAAGGGTTGTCGAGATGTTTCAGCGCCTCCGCGCAAATGCTGTCGGGGGGAGATGTGGCGCAGTGTGCGAAGGGTGATTCGAGCTTCAGCAGCCGGCCGCCGACGTCGCGCTTCAGCTGATCCCATTGCGCGGGCAGCGGCCAACCCGGATCGCCTGGCCGTACCCGTGCGCGGAGTTTCTTCGCGATGACGCTGGCGGCATTCTGCGCCGTGGTTACGCCACTGCGCATCAGCAGCGGTAACAGTGGCAGCGTTGCCATGGCTTTCAACAGTTCGCGTCTTTTCATCAAGCTGCTCCAGATCGGCTGCACGGAATCGCCACGACCGGTTCGGACAGGCCATGGCATGCGACCCATGATGGTCTGATGGAGCGGGTTGTCGATCCGCAAGTGATGGAACGTGCTTGAACAGGGATGAGCGGCGGTCCGGTGGGGCGAATAGCATGGGCGTTCTCGCGGCCACGTAGAATCGCCGACATGACGAAACAGACGGATTTCGAATATCGCGATTTTCAGCGCTGGCGACGCCCGGCCGAAGTTGGCTTCTGGGTCGTGCTGTCGATACTCAATACCGTGTTCAACAGCATGGTCGCGCGCATCGACCATGCCCGCACGGCGGCATGGGAGCCGTGGGTATGGGAGTGGACCAGCTCGATCCTGATCCTGGCCCTGATTCCGGCGGTGCTGGCGGTCGAACGGCGCTGGCCGTTTCGCTTCGATACCTGGCGGCGCAGCCTGCCGTGGCACTTGCTGGCCAGTGTGTCATTCAGCCTCATCCATGTCGCCGGCATGACCGTGCTGCGCAAGCTGGCTTATGCGGTTGTTGGTGAGCACTACGATGCAGGTGCCTGGCTGCCGAATTTCGGCTACGAGTTCCTCAAGGACTTCCGCACCTATTTTCTCATCATCGCGCTGATCTGCCTGTCGCGGTTATGGTTGATGCGCTGGCAGGGCGAGGCGCGGTTGCTGGTCGCACCGGAGGAAGGTCCACCGGTAGAGCCAGTAGATCGGCCGGAGCGCTTCCTGGTGCGCAAGCTGGGCAAGGAGTTCCTGATCAACGCCAGCGAGATCGAATGGCTGCAAGCGTCAGGCAACTATGTGAACCTGCATGTGCGCGGTCGCGACTACCCGCTGCGCGCGACCATGGCCGGGATCGAGGAACGGTTGGATCCTGCGCGCTTCGTGCGTGTGCACCGCAGCTATTTCATCAATCTCGATTACCTCGCCGAGATCGAGCCACTGGAGACCGGCGATGCCCGCCTGCAGATGCGCGACAGCGTGAAGATTCCGTGCAGCCGGCGTTACCGGGCGGCCTTGCGCGAGCGTTTCGGGTCACCGGACTGACGGTTGCGTTATCCGGCCACCTCGTTCCAAGCTAATAGCCTGTTCCCGATCGGTGTCTCGCTGATGAAGCCCGTTATCCATCGTTACGCCGCCGCGATCTTGTGCGTCGCCCTGTTGCTCGTCGGTTGTTCGCAACAGGGCGGCGCCGCGGCACCATCCGCAGCGCAGCAGCAGGCGCAGGCGCAGGCAGCCGATGCGGCGCGCGATCTCGATACCTACCGCCAGCTGTTGCGTATCGGCAACGACCAGATGGCGGTGTCAATGGGTCATGACATCATCAGCCACTATCCGGGCAGCGCCGCGGCGAAGGAAGTACAGCAGACCCTGCCGGCGATCGAGCAGCGCTATACCGCGGCCAGCGAGAAGAACCGGCTGGCGAGTTTGTGGCTGTATCAGGTGTCGCCGATGGCCGGCGGTACGCAGTCCACCGCCACCATCGTCAGCAGCCAGCCGTCTGGCAATGATCGGGTGCAATTGGTATTGCGTCGGCATACCAGCTGGGGCCAGAGCGTGTTCCTGTATGGCAGCAAGCCCGGTTTCGTCTGCCATGGCAACTGCGTGATGGCCATGACGGTGGATGGCAAGCCGGTACACATCAAGGTGTTCGCGCCGCCGACCGGCGAGCCGGCGTTGATGGTGGTCGACGACAAGGGCTTTATTGCCATGCTGCAGAAGGCAAAGAAAATCAGCATGGATGTGACTTTCGCCGACGGCGAGAAGAAGCAGACCCTTGTCTACGAAGTCGGTGGCTTTGATCCGGCCAAGTGGGCCAGTGTCGGCAAGGGAAAAAAGAAGTAAACCGGTGTATGCCTGCGGTCGAGTAGAGCGTTATCAACCTTATCCATGCAGGAGGGCGTCGCCATGAAATCCATCCAACTGTTGTCTGGGTTGCTCATCGCCGGATTGCTCGCGGGCTGCTCCAGCGTGCCTTATGCACAACGGCAGAGCCAGCGCCAGGCGGAGTATGCGGCCGCCGCCGGTGCGCCGGTGCGCAGCTTTCACTTTTTCAGCCCGATGTATTCGTGGGAGGCGCTGAGCAATCAGCAACTGGCGGTTTATACACGGCCCAACCAGGCGTGGCTGCTGGATGTGGACAGCTGCCCGAACCTGACGTTTGCGAACGTGATCGGACTGACCTCCAGCGTCCACGAGGTATCGGCGCGTTTCGACCGCGTGCTGACCGGGCGTGACCATTTCCCCTGCACCATCACGCAGATCCGCCCGATCGACGTTAGTCATCTGCGGGCCGCGCAGCAGGCGCAGCGCAAGATCGATGAACAGCCGCGCGTGGTGCCTGCCGGCGGCCAGTGATGAGGTTGCGCGGGTGGTCTTGCATGATGACACGCACTGCCCGGTCCAGCGTGGCTACGGCTTCCAGGTGATAGCGATCGCTGCGTTGACAATCACGGTTCCGGTGGAGGGTGCGGTCATGTCCAAGTCTTGCCTGTCATTGATCGGCAGCATGCTGGCCGGGTTGCTCGCCGCCTGCTCCAGCATGCCGTCCGCGCAGGACGCACAGCAGCGGCAAGCCGCCTATGTGGCGGCGGCTGGCACGCCGGTACGCAGTTTTCGTCTGGTGCTGGGAGATGGGATTTATTCGTGGGAGCCGCTCGACGATACCCAGCTGGTGGTCTATACACGCCCCACGCGCGCGTACCTGCTGGATACATGGCCGTGCAGCGGCCTGAGCTTTACCAACCGGGTCGGCTTTACCTCCTTTGCCGGGGAGGTGTCGGTGGGCTTCGACAAAGTGCTAACGGCGCGCGGCTACCTGCCTTGCGCGATCAAACAGATTCGACCAGTGGATCTGGCGCGCTTCAAGCTCGAGAAGGAAGCCCGGCGCCAAGCCGATGTCGTGGCCCGCGACAGCCCAGGTGCTGCGCCAGCCCCTGCTGCAAGCCACTAGTGCAGGAACAGCTTCCCGGTGATCCGCGCCAATGGTTTTTCCAGCGCGTTCTGCAGCATGGTCGGCAAGTCCAGTGGCTTGAGCAGCATCTTCACCGTCATCGCGGCGGGGATGTGCCGGCGCAGCAGGTTCTGTGCGCGGCCGCTGATGCGGCGAAACTCGGTCTCGTTGCCCTGGTGTTGCGGATAGCACTGGTTGAACACGTGGCGCAGCGCGATGTTGCTGTCCTCGCCCTTGATCTCGTTGACCCGCCGCAGGATCGCGCGGAACACCTTGTAGCGGCCGAAACCCTCGCGCTCCCGATATAGCCGGTAGTGCTGGTAGAAGTGTTTGTAGTGACGCACCTCATCGCTCTTGATGTGGTTGGTCAGCTGCTTCAGTACCGGCTCGTCGGTGATCTCATGCAGCGCGCGGTACAGGCTGGCGGTGCCGGTTTCCACCACGCAGCGGGCGGCCAGTTCCAGTCCGCGGCAGGGTTCGAGTTGCTCGGCGGTGCATACCGCGCCGTACTCGTTCCAGAACGCCGTAAAACCCTTGTCCCAGTCGAATTCCGGCCACACGGTTCTGACATAACCGGCCAGTGCGCGGCCATGTTGCAGTTCCTCATGTTCCCAATGTTGGCTCAGCCAGGTCTGCAGTTCCTGATCGCCGGCAAAGTGAGCGATCAGATTCTGCGTGTAGAGATCCGAGCCGCTCTCGACGAACGACGAACTGCACAGCAGGAAGAACAGATCCTCGTGGTGCCGAATGCGCGTCAGGTCGATACGGTTCAGATCGAGGCTGTCGAGTGTCCATGTGGGCGAATCGGTATAGCTCAACGTGATTTTCCTGTGCGTAGCGCAACGCTTGCCGAGTACGGGATAGTGATGACACGGTCATGAGCGCAGCATAAAGCTGGGTCCTCGACACCGTATCGGCGCCGGACGATCTCAACGTCTATCGGCAGATGCTCAGGCGCGACGGCATGATGGTCCTGGTCGGGCTGCCGCATATACCACCGACGATCCATGGCGGCGCATTGATCTTCGGTTGCCATTCGCTGGCCGGCTCCCTGACCGGCTGCATTGCCGAGATGCAGGAGATGCTGGATTTCTGTGCCGAGCATGGCATCGTCTCGCACATCGAGAAAATCTGTATCCAGGACATCAATGAGGCCTACGAGCGGATGCTGAAGGGCGACGTGAAATACCGCTTCGTGATCGACATGGCTTCGTTGCGGGAAACCGCCTCAGCGACACGGTGGTGCACGCTTAGCGCACCACCGTCACCGGCACGTGGGCCCGTGCCAGCACGTTGCCTGACACCGAGCCGAGTAGCCAGCGCGCCAGCGCGCCGCGCTCGGTGTGGCCGATCACGATGTGATCGACGCCATGCTGGTCAATCTGGCTCAACAGCACATCGCCGGGGCTGCCGTAGGTCATCTCGACGTCGACCAGAGTGGCGGCATCGGGCACGATCGTGGTCAGTTCGTCCAGCAGCTCCTTGATACGCTGGGTACTGGAGTCGGTCATCATCAGGGCCGAGCAGTCGGCGCCGCCTTCGGTCACCTGTAATACCGAGACCACACGCACCCGGCTGCTGCCGCAGCGAGCCAGGTCGATGGCGAATTGAAAGGCGCGGCGGGAAGCATCGGAGCCGTCGTAACCAACTAGTGAGTACTTGACCATGGATATCCTTTGCTGCGTTCTGGCCCAGAGTCTATGTAGTGTTTCAGCCGCGCCACAACCCGGGCACGGCTTCCGTACAACCGGCGCCTAGCCCCTCCAGTCTGCGCGGCAGCCTGTTAGCTAAGCATCAAAGCCGGAAACCTGAACGGGCTGTCATCTTCTGCACACAGCTATCACGCGGCGGTGCACATTCTTGATCCACCACGCAGGGGCGTGCCGATTCCTTTGGGAAGCACGTTTGACCCTGTGCCGGGAAAATCTATTCAAGGAGATGACGATGATCAAGCGTACTTTTGGTATGGCCGCCCTGGTGCTGGCTTGCGCGACGGCAGCGACCGCGCTCCCCACTTCCAGCGCCCACGCTGACGAGGCCATGGTGAAGTGCCATCTCAGGTTCAACCTTTCCGGTTGGTCGCTGATCTACAAGCATGCCGAAGGCATCGGTACCATTCGATGCGACAACGGACAGCTCGCCAACGTCAAGATCAGTGTGATCGGCGGCGGCATTACCGCCGGCAAATACCGCATCAATGACGGAACGGGCGAGATCAGCAACGTGCATGGCATTCGCGAAGTCTTCGGCGACTATGCGCAGGCTGGTGCCGAGGCTGGCGTGGTCAGGAGTTCCCAGGCGCAGGTATTGACCAAGGGCACTACGTCACTGGCGCTGGCCGGTACCGGTGAAGGCGTCGATCTGGGTGTTTCGGTGGGCAGGTTCAGCATCAAGCCGCGTTGATGCATGAGGGTTGTCGGCTAGACAGGGTGTGACAACGAAGGGCGCCGCATGGCGCCCTTCGCTTTGGTGCGCGTAAACTGCGAAGGCTGTATCTCGCCACCATTGCCCAGCTGGAGATCCCTTCATGCGCCGTTTTTCCTGTTTGCTCGTGTTGGCCCTGTTATGTGGCTTGGCGGCGCCGGCTTTTGCCGCTGGCCCGCAGGCGGGTGATGTCGCCCCGACGTTCCATCTGCAGGATCAAAACGGCCACTGGCATACACCGGCAGATTTTCATGGCCACTGGCTGGTGATGTATTTCTATCCGAAGGATTTCACCCCGGGCTGCACGACCGAGGTATGCACGTTCCGCGACGATATTGCCAAGCTGCGCAAGGCGGGTGCCGATGTGGTCGGCGTGAGTCTCGATGACGTGAAATCGCATGCCGATTTCGCCGCGAAATACCACGTGCCTTTTCCGTTGCTGTCAGATGCCGATAGCTCGGTATCCGCCGCCTATGGTGTGCTGACTTCGCATCTGGGCATGCACTACGCCAAGCGCACCACCTTCCTGATCGACCCGCAGGGCAAGATCGCCAAGGTCTATGTGGATGTCGATCCGGAGAAGAATTCCGCCCAGGTGATGAGCGACCTGGCCACGCTCAAGGCGGCACCCTGATGCCCTTGGCGATACGTGTCGATCAGCCCGCGCCCCCGCGCGGACTGACCATCTGGCGTGTGCTGGTGTGGATGCTGCT
>Ga0302226_10001658_pt1 | contig 16433 bp, 15 predicted proteins | sample II_Palsa_E3_3_FD_193524 | JGI IMG/M metagenome (GOLD analysis project Ga0302226, IMG submission 193524) | Peat permafrost microbial communities from Stordalen Mire near Abisko, Sweden - II_Palsa_E3_3 | ecosystem: Environmental > Terrestrial > Soil > Palsa > Peat permafrost | place: Sweden...
GCGATTCTGCCTCGCGGACGAAGGGCAATCAAAGTTTGATTGAAGCGAGGGCGACGCCGCCAGTAAGCCGCGCTCCCATCGTCTGGCATGAACTTGCTTAGGTTTGCTTGACGTCTTCCAGCTTGAGGAGGCATTGCGCTTGCCGTTCCTGCACGCAACCACTGGGAGCAACACGTCTCTCACGTCGTTCTCATCAACCCATTCCAGTGGAGTTGATTGTCGACGGCGGCTTTTCGGCCATATGAAATCGTGCCGAAGAGCGTGGGACCTACACGCTGCGGCTCGGCCTGGAAATCCTGCGGCAAGTCAAGGGAGTAGAGACCGTCCGACTTCAGGGACGCGATCGTTTCCTCCCTTGCTCCAGTCGCGGGTTTATTTCGATCGTATCCGACCAGGTCAGACACGATCCGATGTAACAGCAATGGAGAGATTTCGATGAGCACGCAAGAGAATGTCCAGATTGTGAAGGATTTTTTTGCAGCAATGGGCTGCGGCGATAAGCAAGGTCTGCTGGCGATTTCTGCCGAAGACATTGAGTGGATCATTCCGGGCGAGTGGCCGCTGGCCGGGCACCGCACAACAGGTCGGCTGTCTGAACTCCCGGCGATGGTCAAATGCGGCGTATGAATCAGCGCTCAATTCAGCGTTCGTGGTAGATCGCAAGCCAGACGGTTTGCTCTTTGGCATGCGTCCACGCAACGCGATGCCGGCAATGCGGCTCGATCAGCACATAGTCGCCCGGACGCATGTCGTGCAGCGTCGAGTCCTCTTCGAACTCGAGCACGGCCGCGCCCGACAGCAGTAGAACCCATTCGGCGCGCGAGTCGTCGTACCAGAACCCCTCGGGACTCGTGTGTCCCATGGACACGATTCGCTCCACGTTCAGGCGCTGCCCCGTGATGAGCATGTCGATGCGCTCATCACCGCCGCGCTTCGCTTCGAAGCTGAACAGGTTACCCGATTGAAGTTGCATGGCTCGACCTCACGTCAACTTTCACTTAACACGCGCAAGACCGTCGAGCAGCGTCGGGAGCAGCTCGCTGATCGCCGGATGGATACGCATTGCAATTGCAACGCACAAGAATCAGTAAAGATGGCTGGCCGATGTTGGAAGCGAGTGAGCCATTGAAGTGACCGCGCTTTCAATCAATGGACGACCGGAAACTGGTCGGTTGTCGACCACGTGTAATCATATGCTCGCGAAGGCCGAAGGGTGGAAAGCGCCTCGCTCAATACCCTGCCTGCGGCCGGGAATGCGCTATGCTTGGTAAGCATTGCTTCACTGGAGGGAAACGCAAAATGAAGAACACAAACAAGACCTGGCCGATGCTTCCCGCGTTAGTGCTCCTGCTCTCTGCATGTGCCACCGGGGGCATGCAGGCAGGCACAGGGACCCACCTAAGCGCTGTGGAATGCCGCGATCTGACTGACATCAAGAACAAGGCACCGGTTACCCACGCGCGCAATATGAGCGAAGTGTCGGCCCTGGAAAAAGCGGGCTACCATCCAGGATCGTTTAATGATGACCCTTACTACCCAGCCGATCTTGAGGCCGCGCAGCGTCAGGTCGATATCTGGTATGAAACCGAGTGCTCGCAAACAACGCCCGGTTGAGTAAATACTGGCCCAAGTCCCATCAACCGCCAAGCTCAATGCAACATCTCAACCCCGTTGCGGCTGGGATTTGAAACCGACAACTGATCGGTAAGCGCACTTCCGGCAGACTTTTAAGTTCTTGAAGGCCGCGTAAAGTTTAGGCTCCCGCGGATATCCCCACTTCAGGTATTCCTCGATGATGGATCACGGGGCGACGATGTTGCTGAGCGATCCCACGACGAAAAAAGCTTCACGGATAGAGCTTCTCGTGGTTTCCCAGCATCTCGACAAACTTTTGAATGCGACTTTCGCGGGTTTCGACCTTCTTCGCGGCCTGAATTCTGAAGAGAATGGCGTATCGATTCTGGCTGTTCAAGGATGCAAAAAATATCTTGGCTCTGGGGTTGCGATCTAGAAGCGCCTGAAAATCGGCCGGTATGACGGAGGTTCTTGCCGAGTCATATGCCGCATCCCAACGTCCATCATTCTTGGCACGCTCAATTTCCTTCATCCCGGCCGCCTTCATCTGACCGCTTGCGATAAGCGTTGTTGCCTTATCGCGGTTGATCTTGGACCAGATGCTCTTCGCCGTTCTGGGCGTGAAACGTTGCAGCCAGAAGTGCTCGTTATCCGCTTTCTTCTGGCCATCGATCCATCCGTAGCATAGAGCGACTTCGATTGCTTCTGCGTAGCTGACAGAAGGGGTATCTGCTGTTTTTTTAGCGAGACGAAGCCAGATGCTTGTCGATGCGAGATGGTTCTTGGCAAGCCAGGAGATCCACGCAGCGATGGTCTCGCATGTCAGCACCGGTTCATTTGTAGTTGTCGCCGGCATCAGAGACCTAGCTGTCAGTTATAGGAATGGTTTCGCGGAAATCGCTGTTGAGGTGCGAGTTTCGCGAATGCATTCTTCTATGGCGAGGGAAACACGAGCACGTCACTCGACGAACCTCTTACCGGCCAGACTCCGTTACGTTCGCAGAATTGTCGAGGATTTCAGCGGCGAAGCCAAGAGGCCACCTACGGCCGAGGCCGGCTGCTCAACCCAGCCATTGACACAAGCGCCAAAGGCCGCGAATCCCGTGAAAGGCACAGTGCGCGGCGCGTATGCAACATTTGGTGCGCCGCGATTGGGCCGCTCAGCGTGGCGCATACACGACGCCAGGTCGGCCGATCCTCTGCACTCACCCGTGAAGAACCGCCAGGGTTCCTTTTGCCAATGCGTAAAGAGCGGTCACCCTCTCCCCACGAATCCGGTGGCGATGACAACTTCGCGGCTAATCGCCATCGCCAACCACTGTTATTGACCGGCAGCCGGCGACACTACGCTCGGTCGCGCCAGCGAATTGTTGCTTGGCCAAACGGTGGGTGCAGGCGTCGAGCCATTCACGCTATTTGGCACCCCCGAGTTTGCCGATCCGGCTGGCCTTCCACTGTCCGAGTTGGTGGTGCCTGGCGTGCCGTAGCCGCCTGCTGCACTGACCGGGGACGTTACGCTCGGTCGCGCCAGCGAGTTGTTGCTCTGTGCATAAGCGCCGCCGGACAACGTGAGTGCAGCGACGGCCGCGATTAATGTGCTGGTTGCCTTGTTCATGACCCCGTCTCCTTGATTGAATTGGAATTTCGACGTAAACGATGCATATCTATTGTAGGAAAGCGGTCGCTTATAATTAAGTGCATTCTTCGCAAGGGTGAATTTCTATTTTGGGGGCTACCCCTAGCAGCGAGCCCGTAGCTTGCTGTCGATCACCAGATTGAACATAGCCAGATCGCGAGTTTTCGCCCCCAGTTGCGGTCGAAGCCGAATGGCCCATATTTCCTTGAACTTCAGCGGCGACTTCTGGCCGGTTAGCTTGTCCTTGTTCCACGGCACGCGCGCCGCGGTGTTCGGCGCACCACACGGCGAGTGTCCACAGCGGGTATATAGGCCACTACATACCTAGTCACGCAAAATGCCTTCTTGAAGCAGGCCATCGTGCGACGCCGCGCCGGGAACCGCACTGCTATATTGAGACAATCCGCGCCGCTCGGTGCCGCAGCCCAAGGAGGTCAGTGATGGTTCGACTGGTCATGATTCTTCTCGGCGTCGACTATCTGCGCACGCGCTGGAAGGCGCTCATGGTGGCGGGATGGCTCAGCGTCGCACTGGGCGCCGAAGTGTTCATCGACATGATGGACGGCTCGCTCTACTTTCCGCTCAAGCCGTTCGCTTTCGTGCTGCTGCTGGAAGGCCTCTCGACTCTGGCCGTGGCGTGGACCGGCATGGGCGGCCAGCGCAAGCTGCGCTACGTGAAGGGCTCGGCCTTCACGCTGGCCGCCACATTGATCCTGATCGGCACGCTGCACGCCAACTTTATCCTCGCGATGATCTTCGGCACGCTCTTCTTCACCGACGGCGTCCTGCAGATCATTTCCGCCAGGATAGTGCGGTTCCGGCGCTGGCGTCTCGCTATCGCGGGCGGCGTTTTCGAGATGGTGGTGGCATTCATCTTCTACTTGCCCTATCCCGTGCCGTACGCAGGGACGATTCCATACTGCGTGTCGCTCGGCCTGCTGTTCGGCGGCTGGAACATGATCCTGCTCGCCATGCGCGTGCGCCGGATGCAGCGCAACCCCGCGGTGGCGGATTCCGTGCCGACGCCTGCCGCCGCGCCCGAAACGGAACCGTCCAGTTCAAGCGTAACGGAATGGGACGGCCCGCCATCAGATGACGAACGCGCCCTCACCATTCACGTCTGGACGCCGGCCGCCACCGCCAAGGCCGAGGCGACGCCGCGTGTGATCGTGAACCGCTATATCGCGGCCGTCGACCGGAACGGCGCGATATCCACCGGCCACGCGGCGCTGGAGTCGCCTGAGGGTATCTATATCAGCCTGTATCCGGGCACGGAAATCGATCGTTCGCCTGAGGAATTCGGGCGCATGCTGCGCGGGACGCGGGAGAACGACATTCCGGGTGTCTTCCAGCCCGACTACCGGACCGAGGCGAATGCGTGGTGCGAGTCGACCGTCAAGGTGCGTATCCGCAACTACGATCCGGAGCGCTTGCGACGGTTTTGGGACGCATATCGGCAGGACACGACCTACAACCTGACGTATCGCAATTGCTCGAGCACCGTGGCGCGCGCGCTCGAAGCGGCGATCGAAGGGGCGTCGGCGCGGGTGTGGGCAAAGTCCGGCGGCTGGCAACCGCTGGTACGGGTGATGTCGACGCCCGAATTGTGGGTCGCCGCTCAGGTTCGCAAACGCGCGGCAACGATGGCCTGGACGCCCGGCCTGACCCTCGACTACGCCCGCGCGCTCAGCATGCTCGCCGATCCGAGGCCGCTCGGCTGGGTCAAGATGGCGCGGCTCGCGCTCAGGACGATGGTTCGCTCGCGTCGCCGCTGGCGGGCCGAGGAGGCCGAACAGGCGAGCGCGTCGGACCTCCGCGAGACGTCGGCGCAAGGCGCCACGCGTACAGAAGCCTGAGGCGCACCCACGGGGCGTCGCCCTTGGCGCCGCGGTCGCGGCGCGGCGGCTGATCGTAAAAATAGAAATAGTAAAGAAACGCCTTCGTATGTCTTTGATTTCGACGACTACGCGCGGCGGTCAAAACCGCCAAGGCGTGGCATTTACGATCGAATAGAAAATCCCGCGCTTCTTTCAATCGAAGTTTCCGACTCACCAGCCCATGCGATCTCTCCCTTGAAAAATATCGATTCAGCTACCTTGCATAAACAGGTAGCGTGTTATATGTTTAACCTATTCACCGAGTTGGCAACATGACGGAATCGATCCAGGTTCAACTGAAAAAAGGGGCACTCGATCTGTGCGTGCTCGCCCTGTTGTCACGCGGGGAGAGCTACGGCTACGAGATCGCCAGCACGCTCGCCAGTGCCGTCGGTATGGGCGAAGGCACGATCTATCCACTGATGCGCCGCATGCAGAACGATGGGTTGGTCGCAACCCGCCTGGTCGAATCGACCAGCGGGCCTTCACGTAAATATTATCGGCTCACGCCGATGGGCCACGACGCGCTTAAAGCGCATCGGCGTGACTGGCAGGCCTTCGTGGCCGCGGTCGATCAACTTCTCGGAGACCCGACGTGAACAGTGAAGCATTCTTGCGCACTCTGCGAGCCGGACTTGCCGGACTGTCAAAGGAGGAGATCGAGGAGATCATCGCCGACTACGAAGCGCATTTTGCCGAGGCGCGCGCGTCAGGTCGCAGCGAGACCGAGGTCGCCGAAGCGCTGGGCGACCCCGCGCGGCTCGCCCGGGAGCTACGCGCCGAAACCGGCCTGCGTCGATTTGAGGCCCATCGCAGCTTTGCCAACCTCATCACCGCCCTGCTTGCGCTGGCAGGCCTCGCGGCCGTCGACATCTTCTTCCTGATGCCGCTGCTGCTGGTCGTGGCAGCCATTGCGCTCGGGATTGGCATCGGCCTCGTGGCGCTGGGTGCTGTCGGCGCACACATGATCTTCACTGTCGTGTTCTTTGCGCACGGTGGCTCGTTCGTTGGCGGGGTGGTCCGCTTCGTGGTCGGTATCGGGCTGATTGCCTGCCTTGTCGTCGGCGGCTCGCTGCTGCTGCTCGGACTCGGCGCGGGCGTGCGGCTGCTCGGACGCTATATGCGGCTGCATTACCACCTGCTCGAGCCCGATCAGGACAGGACGCAAGGCTCGGGCGATGGCATGTCGACGCAGAAGCGGAACATGGTCAAAAGACCGGCATTGTTTGCAGTCGCGGGATTGGCCGTCGTCATCGCTCTCGTTGCGCTCGGCGGTTCTCTCGCCGGATCGCATCGGGTCAGTGGCGCGTCCTGGTGGCGGGATGAGGGATGGCGTTGCGGTCCGACATGGTTCGACCGGGCATCTTTAGGCAAAGGGCGGGAAAGCGGCGTCAATGCCGCGAACCCGGCCGGTACTTCGCCCGCCTCCGTCACGTTGCCGTTCGAGGCGAACAATAGCCTCGATATCGATCTGCCGGCCTCTGTCAGCTACCAGCCCGGACCCAAGGCCGAGGCGACCGTGACGGGCGATCCTTCTGTCATCGGTCACGTGCGCATTGCTGATGGCAGGCTCGGTTTCGATAGCGAAGTCGGCTGTGCCTCCGTCGCGCATCTCTCGGTTCGGCTGACAGCCCCATCGATCGCAACATGGGGAATCAGGGGCAGCAGTGACCTCGCTCTGTCGGGTATCGACCAGCAGAAGCTGCAACTGCACATCACGGGGAGCGGCCATGTTGTCGCGACAGGTGCCGTGCAGGTCGTCGCGCTCAATGTTGCGGGTTCGGGCGAGGCGGAACTGCAAGGCCTCTCGGCCAAATCTGCGGAGATCGTGGTCCATGGCAGCGGCGAAGTGCAGGTCGCGGCGCAGGACAGCGCTGACGTCGCCATCCGCGGCAGCGGTGTCGTGAAGCTGCACGGCCATCCGGCACAGTTGCACTCGGCCATATCGGGTAGTGGCCGTATCGAGAACACGCCCTAGCGATATCGAACGCCAGGGCTTTCAAGGAGACGATTATGATCAGGACTACTAGTCGACGCGATCTATTCAAACTCGCCGGAGCCGCATTGATAGCGAGCCAGATACCGCTAATTGCTCAAGCCGCTTCGTTGGCAACGAAGCCCTCTGCCGCTTCTGCTTCCGGCTTTGCGCCCGATCTCGATGCCCGCTTCGACGCATTTCGTACTACGACTCCGTTGGCCAACCTGCACAGCGTCCTGGTGGTGCATCAAGGGAACATAGCCTTCGAGCGCTATTTTTCTGGCCTTGATGAAACCCGGGGTCAATCGGCCGGGGAGATCGTTTTCGGACCCGACACACAGCACGATCTGCGCTCGGTGACCAAGAGCCTTGTGTCGTTGCTCTACGGCATTGCGCTCGCCGACAAGCGCGTCCCACCCGTTGATACGCCGCTCCTGTCACAGTTCCCGGAATACCCGGACCTCGCTCGAGATCCGCAACGGGCAGGTCTCACGATCGCCAATGCGCTGACGATGACGCTCGGCATGCAGTGGAATGAGCAACTTTCGTATATGGATCCGGCCAACAGCGAGTCGGCAATGGACGCGGCACCAGATCGCTTTCGTTACGTGCTCGAGCGCCCGGTCGTCGCTGCGCCGGGCGAAGTCTGGATCTACAGCGGGGGTGCCGTTGCGCTGATTGGCCGCCTGATTGAGAAGGGCACCGGGCAAGCGCTTGAGGACTACGCGCGCTCGGCTCTTTTCGAGCCGCTTGGCATCGACAAATTCTCATGGGCGAAAGGCACGGATGGAGAAGCGATTGCCGCATCCGGGCTTCGTCTGACGCCGCGGGAACTCGCACGTGTGGGGCAACTGGTGCTTGCCCGCGGTCAATGGGAGGGCCGTACGATCGTGCCCGCGGCCTGGCTCGACGCGAGCTTCACTCCCGCCGCCGCGGTGCGTGACGGACAGTCATATGGCTACTTTTGGAGGGTCGGTCAAATCGCCTATCCGAGCAAGGGCGGAATTCGGGGCGAGCACTATGTGATGGGTTTCGGCAATGGTGGGCAATTGCTGGCTATTGTTCCGGCACGCGAACTCGTGGTGGTCGTCACAGCCGGAAACTACAACGACCCGAAAGACTGGCAAATGCCCGACGAAGTGCTGCGCCATTTTGTGCTGCCCAATCTCAAGACGTGAGGTGTCTATCCTTGCATGATTCACGCCCAACTTCTTCGACATAAACAGAGGAATGGCGACCCTGTTGCTGTCCCTTGCCGACGTACTGTGGATCTGCGCGACGCCTTAGATCTTCTGTAGTCTCCCCTTCGTTATTTGGCCGCCAGCCGGGTGGCTTCGCGACGTAGCCATATACCTCGCGTAGGGACCGCGCGGCCAGGAGGTCGCGCCACAGCGCGCGCCAGTGATCGAACTCGATGGTCAGCAAGTTATAGGTCGTCATTGGCCGGACCAGACCGAAGCGACATGGCATGTCGCGACGTTCCGCGATATAGGTATCAAATAGCCGATCGAACACGATCAGCACGCCGCCATAGTTTCCATCGAGGTATTCGAGGTTGGACGCGTGATGCACGCGGTGCGCGGAAGGCGTGTTGAGTATCCATTCCAACGGACCGAGGCGTGGAATCCAGGTTGCGTGTAGCCAGAACTGATAAAGCAGGTTGAGCGAAAGCAGCATCAGTACGACCTGGGGCGGCATGCCCAATAGCGGCGCGAGCATGAAGAACAGTAGCGAACCGGTGAGACGGCCAGTCCACCCAATACGGTACGCGGCGGAAAGATTGAGTTGATTGGGCGAATGGTGGACGGCGTGGGTGCACCAGAACCAACGCGTCCGATGGGCCGCACGGTGGTACCAGTAATAGCAGAACTCCTGACCAACGAAACAAGCCAGCCAACCACTCCAATGATTCATCGGCAAAGTCCAGAGCCTGTGACGCCAGAACCAGCCCATTGCATCGCTCCAGAACGCCAGTGGCAGCAACCACCGCAACGGATATTCACGAACGAGAAAGTCGGCTATCGACACACTGGCTGCCTTCCAGTCGTAGCCGCGCCAACTGCTTCGGACAGCAAGCACCATCGCCTCAGCCAACGAGGAAACGAGGACCAGGGCATTTGCGTATTTGAGTAGTGTAAGCAATAGAGCCATAGCTGGATCATCCATAGGGTGATCCAGCCAGCGTAGTTTGATGGCCCTTGGGCCGCAATCGAAGTGGGACGAGCTGGGTCTGCCGTGTGGCGGGTTGGACGGTCCGCGCTAGCGCTGCAGGCGTTGCATCAGCGTTTCCCGATGCTGCCGGCTGCAGGGTACCTCAACGCCACTGCGCAGCACGACTGTTGCATCGCCCTTCCCCCGTGGCCGCACAGCGAGCACGGCCGCCAGCGCCACCGCAGCGCCGCGGTGCGTGCGGACAAATGCGGGATCGAGGTCATTGAGCAAGGCGGCCAGCGTGCGTCGCATCAGCAGGCTTCGCCCGGCGAGATGGATGTTGACGTAGTTGTCAGCGGCCTCCAGCCATTCGATATCGGCGCAGCGCACAACATGCGTTTGCCCGCGATCGCTGATCATCAGATGCGCGGGCATGCCGACGCCCGGGCGTGCCGCACCGCGGACCCGCTCGCGCAACCGCTGCACCGTGCGCGCGAGGCGCTCCGGTTCGACCGGTTTTAATAGATAGTCAGCTGCCTGGGCGTCGAATGCACGCAACGCATACTGGTCGAACGCGGTCACGAATACCAGCGCTGGTGCGTCGTCCGGCAGCGACGCCGCCAAGTCGAAACCGTCGACCTCGGGCATCTGTACATCGAGGAAGATCACGTCTGGCCGTAGCTGCGCAGTCAGCATCAGCGCCGACGCGCCGTCGGAGGCTTCGCCTATCACCTCGACATCGGGAAATGCCCGAAGCATGCGCAGCAATTTGCTGCGAGCGAGTGCCTCGTCGTCCACAATCAGTGCACGCATGGCAGGCTCACTCCAACGATCAGGCCACCGCCGGGGCGCAATTGTAATTCGAGGCTTGCCTGCGTTCCGTACAGCGATTGCAAGCGGCGCTCGAGGTTGCCAAGGCCCACGCCGCGCTTATCGGGATCGGGGAGGCTCTGCAAGTCTCCATCATCCTCAATCTCGATCTTCAGCCGGCTCACACTACGCGTTACGCGTATTGCGATGTGCGTCAACGCGCTGCGTCGTTCGACAACATGGCGGAAGCAGTTTTCCAGCAGCGGTTGAAGTCCGAGCGTGGGGACGCGGCAGTCCTGTGCAGTGGCGTCGACTTCCCATGAAACACGGACGCGATCGGCGAAACGCTGGACCATGATGTCCGCATAGGCGCGCAGCAAGGTCAGTTCATCAGCCAGTGATTGCTCGGGACGCTGACTCGCGTCGATGGCTGCGCGCAACAAGGTCGCCAGACGGGTGAGCAGGATGTCGGCTGCGTCGGGGTCACTGTGGATCAGCGATGAGATGGTGTTCAACGCGTTAAACAGAAAGTGCGGTTGCAGTTGCTGGGTTAGCTGCGCAAGTTGCGCCTGGCGCGCCAGGTTCGCCTGTTTCTCGGCGGTCAACCGCTCGTCAGCCCACGCCCGGTAGGACCGAACGCCGAAAAGGATGCCGCTGAACAACGCATAGAACAGGGTGAAGCTTGTCGCCTCGTAGGCCATCACTTCGACCCACGGTCCATGCGGGTACCTGGCGCCAGCCAGTGCGTAAATACCGAATCGCAACGCATACATGGCTGCGATATAAGCGACCATTTGCAGCGGCATCGACGCCCAGGAGCGAAGAAACCATCGCAGCGGCTGGTTGAGAAGCGTATTGCGCCAGTCCGCACGCCTCATATGCACCGCAATTAGCACCGTGGCAGCAAGCGCTGAGGAGCCGCTGTTGACGAGCGGCCGCCAGAACTGCAGTCTGCCTGTCCACAGCGATTCCTGAATCCCGACAGCCAGCATGAGCAGCCAGAACGCGGCCCACATCCACAGCAGGCGCCGCCACAGGATTGTCGGTTTGGGTTCGCCGAAGAGAGTGCTGGTGATCTTTTCCTGGCTCATTCACGCTCGTCCTCGGCGCGCGTTTTTGCGTCCACGCGCCACATTTCGACCATGCCTAAAAGCGGCTCACCTCTCACCCCACGCCGGCGAGCGCTAATGATAGTAATCGCAAAAACTCATCCTGGTCCAGGAAGGACTCCGCCCTCCCGCCAACAATTCGGTTAATGAAAAGTCTTCCGGACGTCAGCCGTTCCGAGAGGGACGATGCGCATTTCGCGATGCATCGTCTCGCTTGGCACAGTACCGCTATGAGCATGCCCTCGCAGCCTGCTAGTCGTTATCTTTCGCAACGACCGCGCCCGCAATTTGATGACGCGCCAGGGACGCCGCAACAAATCCCGATGCTTTCATGTCTTCGACAAACATCGACAAATACGCGGCCGCCTCATCGCCCTTTGCTTTTGGCACGCCCATCGCCTGACGGATCACCATGAAACGTTGATCCAGAATCCGCAATCCGCCTGCCTTCGCGGCATCTCTTTCAAGCTGTTGCCTGACGCCTGCAGCCACGTCCAGATGCTGGTCCAGAAAATCTTGCACCACGGCGGGGGACGTCGGAATTCGAACAATCTTCGCGCGATGCAATTCGCGCGTGAGGAACAGATCGTACGCACTGTCTTTGCCGACGGCGACAGTCACGCCCGGTTGGTCGACTTGATCGTTGGTGGTAATCGGCGATGCGTCGCGCACCAGATAAAAGCCTTCAATCAACACATAGGGTTTCGTGAAACTGATTTCTTGTCCGCGCTTCGGATCGACGGCGAAGAAGCCAACGTCGGCCTTGTCCTGATTGACGTTATCCACGGATGCGCCCGCTGATCTGACCACGACCAGTTGCAACGGCACATCGAGGCGTCGGGCGAGTTCGGTGGCGAGATCGACCGATACGCCGACCGCCTTATCGGTTGCCGGATCGACGCTCGCCAGCACCGGATTCCCGAGATTGATAGAAGCGCGCAGCGTGCCGTTCGGCGCGAATATTTTCACTATGGATTCACTCGCCTGCTTCGCGGATTGGGTCTGCGCGAATGCGGAAATGGATAAGGCGGCGCTGACTGCCAGCACGACCGATAGCGTTGCAATGAGACCCGTCCAGCGTTTCATCGTTGGAAGCTTCGTCATCTTCGGATGCCTTTTATTTAGCTTTAGCGGACCAGCACGGCCTTATGCACGATCTAGTCGCGGACTGCCCGGCGGAGGTTGGAAGATGTGCACTCTATTGTGATTCTTATACATGTGTGCCGTCTTCTGGCATCCGGCGCGACCTGTCGGCGTGACAGTCAATTCAAGATCAACTACCCCAACGCATGCCCAATGCCTTTGACGGCCTGAGTCCCCTTTGTCTGCCGCGCTTGCCGACACCGCGTCGAATGAGCGGTTGTCGCGGATTCGTGAGCTGGCACCGCATGGCTGTTATTGGCCGGCCTTTGCTTGTCGGCTATCTGCAGAAGCAGACCCGGAGCGGACCTTCGGAACCGAAGATTCTGAGAGCAGGGATGCGCCCTATCCGACGTACGAGAACACGACGAAATCAAAGCCGTTGAGTCGAAATTCCGCCACCTCGCGCATCCCCATTCTGGCATGCGCACGGAGTGACGCTTCATTGTCACGGCGTATAAAGAGAACACCTTCACGACCAGGCTCCAGAAGTCGCAATTTGGCAAACATGGATTGGGCCAGCCCTTTGCCACGCTCTCCTTCGCCGACACAGATCGGGCCATAGATATACGCATCAGGCGAACCCTTGTACGCAGTGAACATCGCCTGGACGATGGGAATATCAGCGTTCATCGCACGTGAAGTTGTCATCAGAAAGCCCGTGACCAGATCACTGCGGCGTGCAACGACAATAGGCATGTCATGCAGCATGGCTGCGACCCGCACCCGAGACAAACTGGCTGAAAGGCTGCCTCCTCGATCAACTTGATTTGCTGCTTGCAGATCAAGAATGCCGTCCAAATCAGCTTCCGTTGCCTTTCCTATGCTTATAAGGCTCTCAGTCACAGTGTTTCTTCCTGCCGTAGTTTGAATTCAACGTCTGCTCATTTCACAGCTGGTTGTATCAATCATATCCATCGACTCCAACTGCCGCTTCTAGCCGATGTTCTTGAACAAAGTCAGTGTCGAACCATTCTCGAAGTTTTCAGCTGTCGTTTAATCTCAACGCATGCTTCGGGGCGGCGTGTAAGCCGATTTTCTTCCTACGGTGGCAGCAGCGTGCGGCGACTGTTTCATAGAGAATCAGCCGGCTTGTGCCCGTTGCGATCGGCTGTGGTCGACCCGCGGGAGACATTCGACTTTCTCTGAAGGGACATTTCAGACGCTTGCTTAATCACCGATGCAGGTTATCGCAGCACCGGACCGACTAATTAATGCGCTCGCAAGAGCGGCACACAGTCCTTTCAAACGCCCATTGGCACTTCGCTTCACATCCCGCTGACTTTCCGTCCGGTATGGCACAGCGCCCACTAGAATGCGGAGCGTGCGTGAATTGACGTTTTTCTGTCGAGACGATGACGAATTGCTTGCGATTCACGAAAGTCGACATAGTGAATGAGAACTACGATTATTCCGAACCTTAACCGTGGCGGAACGCCACAGTTCGTTGCCAAAATATTTGTATTATCAAAAATTATTTCGTATTCTTTCCGAAAATTATAAATCAAAGACCAAATCGAATCGGGCTCTGAAACCTTACCTTACGGGGGTGACATAGCATGCGCATCGACTTTCACGATATTCAGGCTTTTGAAAAGACTACTCTTCCGACTCAGTCAGTACCGCATGCTTTACCCACCCGTATTGACCCACGAGTGTCGGCCGCATGTCTCGCGGTTCTAACCAATATTGCGCTGATCCCGCTCCCGGCGTTCGCCAATTGCACGACGACCGGTACCGCAACGAATTGCGACACAAGCGCGCCTTCCCCCTGGACGACGACCATCGGCACCGGCCCGAATGCCCTGTCAGGTTCATCGGTCATGGTCGGGCCAAACGCACAGGTCGTCGTAGGCGATGCCAGTGCAATCGCGCTGAGCGACAACGCGAACATCACCGTACAGTCTGGCGCGCTAGTGCAGAACAGCGCGAAAACGGCGGGCGGCACGTACGCCACGGGCGCCAATACGATCGATTTCCGCAACAACAGCACGCTGACCGTGCAGCAAGGCGCGACCGTCCTGTCGGCCGGCACACAGACGAGCGCCGAAGCGGTCAACCCTGAGGGTGCCGGCAACACGATCACGAACAACGGCACGATTCGCGGCATCAATGCGGCGGCAATCTGGTTCCAGAACACGAGCGGTCTCAATACCGTCATCAACAACGCGACCGGGGTGATTCAGGCACCCGGCAACGTGATCGGCAGTTCGGGCAACGGTGCGGTCGATTTCACGAATCGCGGCCAGGTGATCGGCAACCTGATCTTCGCGGGCGGCAACGACACGCTGCGCCTTTATACAGGTTCGAGCATAGTGGCAACTTCAACGGCGGTGGGGGCACCAATACGATCTTCCTGAGCGGGGATGGTACTGCGTCACTCCCAGGAAACATGGTCAATTTCTCGTCGTTGATCAAGAACGATTCTGGTTTCTGGACCTTGACCGGCACGATCACCGGCGTCACCCTCGCGGATGTCCAGCAAGGCACACTGGCACTCACCGGGAACAATACGAACTACACAGGGCAAGTCCTGGTCGAGCCGGCCGGCACGCTGCAGGCGCGGGCGCAGAGCTTGCCACCGACCGTCACGGATAACGGACTCGTTCGCTTTGCCCAACCCGATGACGGCACCTATGCCGGTCTCTTAAGCGGTACCGGCGCGGTTGAAAAGACCGGAGCCGGCGTGTTGACGCTCGCGCCAGTAGCAGCGGCCGGAAACACGTACTCCGGTGGCACGACAATTACCCAAGGCACAGTCGCGATCGCGGCTGACAACGCGCTGGGTGCCGCGAGCGGTGGCCTGACCTTCAACGGTGGCACACTGCAGCTCAATCAAACCTTGAATCTTGCCGGCACGCGGGCGATTTCGATCAATGCCCCGGGCGGCACCATCAACACACAAGCCTTTTCCACGACGATATCGCAGGGCGTTGCCGGTGCTGGCGCATTGACCAAGACCGGAAGCGGCACGCTTACGATGACGGGCGCAAACACCTATGCCGGTGGGACGAATATCGCAGGCGGTACGTTGCAGCTTGGCAGCGGTGGCACCAGCGGAAGCATTGTCGGCGATGTGGCGAACAACGGCGCGCTCGTGTTCGATCGGGCTGATGCCGTGGCATTTCCCGGCACGATTTCCGGAAGCGGATCGGTCATGCAGGCGGGCAGCGGCACAACTATCCTTACCGCGAACAACACCTACACCGGCGGTACGACCATTTCTGCCGGCACCCTGCAATTAGGCAACGGCGGAACGTCGGGAAGCATTGTCGGCGATGTGGCCAACAACAGTGCGCTCGTATTCAACCGGTCCGATGTGTCGAGTTACGGTGGCGTGATTTCAGGTGTGGGTAGCGTCACGCAGGGAGGCAGCGGCACGACCGTGCTGAGCGGCGACAGCACCTACACCGGTGGCACGACCATCGCGGCCGGTACTCTTCAACTCGGCGACGGCGGGACGAGTGGCAGCATTGTCGGCGATGTCGCGAACGACGGGTCTCTCATCGTCAACCGCTCGGATCTCGTCACCTTTCCGGGATTGATATCCGGTACTGGAAGCGTAACGCAAGCCGGCGCCGGTACGACCGTGCTGACTGGCGACAGCACGTACACCGGTGGCACGTCCATTACCGGCGGTACGCTGCAACTTGGCGATGGCGGAACAAGCGGAAGCATTCTCGGCGAGATAACGAACAACGGTTCGCTCGTCTTCAACCGCTCCGATACCGTCACCTTCCCGGGCATCATTTCCGGCTCGGGGGAACTTACGCAAGCGGGCGCGGGCACTACCGTGCTTAACGCTGACAATCCGTTCACGGGTGCAACCACGGTCGCGACGGGAACGCTCGCTATCGGCGATGCACAACACGCGAACGCAGCGCTTTCTGGCAACGGCGCGGTGACCGTCGCTAGCGGTGCGACTCTTGGCGGTTATGGCAGCGTCACCGGTAACGTCACGAACGCCGGCACGATTGCTGTCGCGGATGCGCTTCCCGCTTTTGCCAGCTCGGGCAGTGGCGCGTTCACGATCAACGGCACGCTGACCAACGCAGGCCTCGCCGCAGTGGGCGGTGCTGGCGTCGGCAACCGGCTGAACGTCGCGGGCAGCTACGTCGGCAATAACGGCACGGTCGCGTTGAACACGGTTGTGGCCG
>Ga0302226_10001661_pt1 | contig 16413 bp, 17 predicted proteins | sample II_Palsa_E3_3_FD_193524 | JGI IMG/M metagenome (GOLD analysis project Ga0302226, IMG submission 193524) | Peat permafrost microbial communities from Stordalen Mire near Abisko, Sweden - II_Palsa_E3_3 | ecosystem: Environmental > Terrestrial > Soil > Palsa > Peat permafrost | place: Sweden...
CGTCTGGCCGAAGAGCGCATCAATGCGATCGGCAAGATCAAACTGCCGCACATGGGCAACGGCAGCACACGCTTCCAGGGCCGCATGCGCGGTCAGTAAACGTTAGCCGCACATGAAAAGGCCGCCGGGATACTGGCGGCCTTTTCATGTGCGGGAAGGTGATTGCCGACTTACTGGAGGCTGACGCCAACGGTGATTCTGTTACACTACGCAACATATTGTTCACATAACTAAGCCTTTGCGTGATAGAGGCATGGTGTGAAGGGGACCCGCTTCGCGGGATAGATCGGTCCAGGCCGGTCGGCACATCTCGAAACCGTTGGTTTCGAAATCTAGGAATGCCACGGTTCGGTGCGCGACTGCGCCCGGTGTGGGGGATAGCGCATTGCGCATGGATTGACCGGGACAGGAGCAGGCGGACAAGTTATGAGCACGATGATGATGGAAGCAGGGATCAGCGACGAAGACATCCTGGATAGGCTCAGGGAAGTGCTTCGCGACACGTTCGAGATCGATCCTGCGCGCGTCGTTCCTTCGGCCCATCTTTTCACCGAGCTGGAACTGGACAGCATCGACGCGGTGGATCTCGCGATCCAGGTGCAGGAGATGACTGGCATGCGCATCAAGCCAGAGGATTTCAAGAGCGTGCGCACCGTGGGCGACGTGATCGCCACCGTGCGCACCCTGCTCGCCCGCTGACGTTACACGACTGCGTCACATGCCAGCCACGCTCGAACGCTTCGCTCCCTGCGCACTGATCCCGATATATAACCACAAGGACACAATCGCCCGCACCGTGTATGCATTGCGCGCACACGGGTTGCCGGTGGTGATTGTGGACGACGGCAGCAACACGGCCACCCGCGAAGTGCTAGACGTGCTGGTCGGCGAAATCGACAGCACCACGCCGGACGTCCGGCTGATCCGCCTACCGCAGAATCAGGGCAAGGGACGCGCGCTCGCTGCCGGCCTGCTGGTCGCGCGCGACGCGGGTTACACGCATGCATTGCAGATTGATGCCGATGGCCAGCACGACACCGCTGACGCACCGCGATTCATTGTCGAAGCACGCGCGAATCCGCAGGCCATGATCTGCGGACGTGCCGTGTACGACGACAGCGTGCCGAGAGCACGGTTGTACGGTCGCTATCTCACGCATGTGTGTGTGTGGATCGAAACGCTGTCGTTGGCGATCGACGATTCGATGTGTGGCTATCGCTTATACCCGCTGGAAGCGACTTGTGCGGAGATCGCGCATGCACCGTTTCCCGCGCGAATGGATTTCGACACCGAAGCCGCCGTGCGCCTGCTGTGGCGCGGCGTGCCGGTGCGCAACCTGCCCACCCGGGTGATCTACCCGGAAAACGGCCTTTCCCATTTCCGCATGCTGCACGACAACCTGCGCATTACCGCGATGCACACCCGGTTGCTGCTGGGTATGTTGCCGCGCGCGCCCGGCCTGCTCTGGCGTCGATTACGAAGAAAAGAACCTGCATGCACCGTCTGATGAACTTCCTGCTTTGCTGCGCGCTATCGTACGGCGCGAGTTTCGCCGTGCATGCCACCAATGCCGATCCGTTGCTGCTAAAGAATGTGCTGACGGGTCTGAGCAACCACACCGCAGTGCGCGCCGGTTTCACTCAGACACGCTCGAATCCTGCACTGATGCAGCCCCAGATCAGCCATGGCACGCTGCTGTTCGTGCTGGCCCACGGCATGCTTTGGCAGACCGAGCAGCCATATCAGGAAACCATCGCGCTCACCGGCAGCCGCGCTGCGCGGCTCGACGCGCAGGGCAAGCTTCAGCCGATCCGCGATGCGCGCGGGGTGAGCCAGGTGTCGCAAATGCTGCAGTCGTTGCTGGCGGGAAAGCCCGACGATGTCTTGCGCCAGTTCGATGTGCAGACGAGCGGCACCATGACAAAGTGGATGCTGCACTTCACGCCGAAGCAATCGCGCATCGCCCATGTGCTTGCCAGTATCGATCTCAACGGTAATGCCTTCCTCGAAGGCATTCGCATCGACATGCACGACGGCTCGGCCACCGATATCCGCTTCACCGACGCGCGCGATGCAGGCGCGATCACCGCCGCCGAAAAAAGCGCGCTCGGCCTGCCATGAAACCTGCGTCGCTATGGTTGCGTGCTGGCATCTTCACCGTCGCGACACTGATGGTGGCGCTGCTCGGCACGTGGCTACTGTTCGGCCGCGGACCGTTGCCGATCCAGACCGACCTGTTGGCGATGCTGCCCGCCACCGAACAGGATCCGCTGGCCGAAACCGCGGTGGAGCGATTGGCCCACGCCAACGGCGATCGCCTGGTACTGCTGGTTACCAACGCCGATGACGATCGCGCCAAGTCAGCAGCACGCGCACTGGGTGAAGCGCTGGAATCGGACGATGTCTTTTCGTCAGTGCTGGCGGAGCTGCCGCCGTTCGATCTGCAGCAATTCGTCGCGCCGTATCTGGCGCATCGCTTCAGCTTGCTGTCCGATGTCGATCGCAGTGCGTTGATGCAGCCGGACTTCGATCCCGCGCAGGTACTCGCGCGACATCTCAATGAACCGTTCGCCACCGCCATGGGCACGTCATTGCAGGACGATCCGTTCGGCTGGCTGCAGCACTGGATGGATCAGCAGCCATGGAGCCGTTCTGCATTGCTGCCGGAAGACAACCTGCTCACCGCGCATCGCGACGACCGCACCTATGTGATGGTGACCGCCACTTTGGATGGTTCGTCGTACGACGATTCGGTGCAGCGGCGCGCACTAGCCACGCTGGATCGCGTCGAGCGCTCAATCACGCACGACTACCCCGGCACCACCGTGTTGCGCACCGGCGCGCTGTTCTACGCCGCCGCGGCGCGTGCGGGCGCGGAGCACGACGTGCATCTGGTCGGCTGGGTGTCTTCGATCGGTATTGCGCTGTTGCTACTTTGGGCGTTCCGTTCGCCGGGACCGCTGCTGCTGGCGTTCCTGTCGACGCTGGTCGGCGTGATCGCCGCGACCACGATAACCCTGTTGATATTCGGCAAGATCTACTTGCTGACTTTGGTGTTTGGCGCGGCGCTGCTCGGTGAAGCCGTGGACTATTCGATCCAGTACCTGACGGCGCGCGCGAACGCCGGCGAACACTGGCAGCCGCGCGCTGGCTTGTGTCAGGTGCGCATGGCCCTGCTGTTGGCGCTAGGCACGTCGCTGCTCGGTTATGCCCTGCTCGGCATGGTGCCGTTCCCTGCCCTGCGCCAGATGGCGTGCTTTGCGATGAGCGGCATGCTGGCCGCGTGCGTGAGCGTGTTCTGGTTGTTGCCCGCGCTATTGCAACGACCGTCCAAACCACTATCGCCGACGCTGGTGCGTGGCGCGCTGGCGATGCAGAACACGATTGCCCGCTTCGGCAATGGCTCGCACGGATGGGGGATCGCATTGTTGCTTCTGCTGATTGCCGTGCCGGGCTGGTGGCAGCTGCGCCATGACGACGACGTGCACCTGCTGATTGCGCCGCCGCCTGCGCTGGATGCACAGGAGCTGCAGATCCGCACGATCACCGGGCTCGGTAACGGCAGCCAGTTCTATCTGGTGCAGGGCGACAGCATCGAGCAGACGCTGCAGCGCGAGGAAGCGCTGGAGCAGCGCCTGCAGTCGCTGATGCGTGACGGCAAGCTGCGGGGCTGGATCGGCCTGGCCGGGATGGTGCCGTCGCAGCAGCGGCAGGCAGCCGATCACGCGCTGCTCGCGCCACTGATGTCCGACCGCGCGCGTATGCGCAAGCTGCTGGGCGATGCCAGCTTTCGCTCATCAGCGATTGATGCGTACATCGCTGCATGGCCGGGCACCACGATCGATCTGCAGCAGTGGCTCGCCACGCCGATTTCCGCGCCATTCCGTCACTTGTGGATGGGCCGCAATGCACATGGCTACGCCACGCTGGTGCTGCCGCAGGGTCAGGATGACGTCATACCGCTACACGCCGCCGCGATGGGACTCGCAGGCGTGCAGCTGGTCGACAAACCGGCCAGCGTCTCGAACCTGTTCGGGCGCTATCGCGGCTACGCCAGCGTCTGGCTGCTCGCCGCGCTACTGTTGATCGCGCCTGTATTCGGCTGGCGTTACGGCATACGCAACGCGCCACGCGTGCTGGTACCGCCGGTGTTCGGCATTGGCCTCACCCTGGCAGTGCTCGGCTATCTCGGTCATCCACTGACGCTGTTCCACTGGATGGCGTTCATGCTCGTGCTGGGCGTGGGTGCGAATTACGCGGTGTTTCTGCTGGAGGGCGAGCCGCATGTGGTGCATCGCCCCGGCGCGATGTACGCCAGCGTGCTGCTGTCTGCCGTTACCGCGCTGCTGTCGTTCGGCCTGCTGGCGCTGAGTTCGATGCCGGCGCTGCGTGATTTCGGCCTGACCCTGCTGCTGGGCATCGGTTGCACCGCGTTGCTGGTGCCTGCGAGCCTGCCGGTTCACGGAGCGACGACGCGATGACTTTCATTTTCTCTTTCAGGAAGCCGCGATGAAGCGCGTGGTGATCACCGGCATGGGCGGCATTACCGCGCTCGGTCACGACTGGACGCAGATCGAAGCGCGACTGCGCGAAGGCCGCAACGCCGTGCGGCGCATGCACGAGTGGGATTATTTCGATGCGCTGAATTCCCGTCTCGGCTGTCCGGTCGATGACTTCAAGCTACCCGGCTGGCCACGCCGTCTCACGCGCTCGATGGGCCGCGTGGCGCAACTGGCGGTAGCCGCCAGCGAGCACGCCTTGCGCGACGCCGGCCTGCTCAACGACGAGTCGATCCGCGATGGCCGCATGGGCGTAGCCTACGGCTCGTCCGGCGGCAGCATCGAACCGGTCCGCGTGGTCGGCAAGATGCTCGAAACCGGCTCGATGCAGGGCGTCACCGCGACCAGCTACATCCAGATGATGGCGCACACCACCGCGGTGAACGTGGGCGTGTTCTTCGGCCTCAAGGGCCGCATCATTCCGACGTCTAGTGCGTGCACGTCGGGCAGCCAGGCGATCGGCTACGGCTTCGAGGCGATCCAGCATGGCAAGCAGACGATGATGCTCTGCGGCGGTGCCGAAGAACTTTCCGGCCCCGGCGCGGCGGTGTTCGACACGCTGTTCGCCACCAGCACGCGCAACGACGAACCATCACTGACGCCGCGTCCGTTCGATCGTGCACGCGACGGACTGGTGGTCGGCGAAGGTGCGACCACGCTGGTGCTGGAGGAATACGAACACGCGAAGGCGCGCGGTGCGACGATCCACGCCGAGGTGATCGGATTCGGTTGCAACTCCGACGGTAGCCACATCACGCAGCCCACGCGCGAGACGATGGCAGTCGCGATGCGGCTCGCGCTTGCCGATGCGAAGCTGTTGCCCGAAGCGATCGGCTATATCAGCGCGCACGGCACCGCGACCGATCGCGGCGACGTGGCGGAAAGCCATGCCACCGCCTCGGTGCTCGGTTCGCGTGTGCCCATCAGTTCGATGAAGAGCTACGTTGGCCATACGCTCGGCGCGTGCGGCGCGCTGGAAGCGTGGTGGGCGATCCGCATGATGCAGGGCGGCTGGTTCGCACCCACGATCAACCTGCTCGATCCCGATCCGGAATGCGCCGAGCTCGACCACATCACCGGTGACGGTCGGCGCATCGCCACCGATTGTGTGATGAACAACAACTTCGCTTTTGGCGGCATCAATACGTCGCTGATCTTCAGGGCCTGCGACTGATGCCGTCGGGCATGCTCGATGTGCGCGGCCTACCGCGCGTGGTGGTGACCGGCATGGGCGTGGTCAGCTGCCTCGGCAACGGCCGCGCGCAGATGCTAGACGCATTGCGCAGCGGTCGCAGCGGTTTGCGCGCGATCGACAGTTTCGCCCGACGCGGGTTGAACGCACGGGTCGGCGGCCCAGTGGATATTTCCGCGCTGACCGAACCGCCGCGCAAGCTGCGCCGCTTTCTCGCGCCACCGGTGCTGTACGCATGGCACGCATTGAACGAGGCGCTCGCACAGGCCGGGCTGAAGATGGATGCGTTGCAGGCGGACGACTGCGGATTGGTGGTCGGCGGCGGCGCCTCGCTGAGCGTGTACGAGGAAGGACTGAACAGTTACCACGCCAAAGGTGTTGGCCGATTGTCGCCATTCCTGGTGCCGCGTGGCATGAGCAGCGCACTGTCGGCCACCCTCGCGCACGCGTTCGGTATCCGTGGCGTGGCGATGACGGTGAGTTCGGCGTGCACCAGCGCGTCGCTGGCGATCGGCCACGCGATGGAACTGATCCAGCTCGGTCGGCAGCAACTCGTGCTGACCGGCGGCAGCGAGGAACTATTCGAAGGCACCGCCACCTGGTTCGACGCCATGGGCGCGTTATCCGTGGCCAGCGACGCGCAACCGCAACTGGCTTCACGCCCCTACGACCGCGACCGCGACGGCTTTGTGCTGGCGGCCGGCGCGGGCATGCTGGTGCTGGAATCGCTGGCCCATGCGAACGCGCGCGGCGCTACGGTACTTGCCGAACTAACTGGCTACGGCGCCAGCACAGACCCGACCAGCATCGTCAGCCCCGATGCCGATGGCATCGCGCGGGCGCTGCGGCTGACGCTTGATCAGGCCGGCGCCCTGCCCGACTACATCAACACGCACGCCTGCTCCACGCCACTGGGCGACGTGGAGGAATGGCAGGCGATCGAATCCGTATTCGCCGAACGTCATGCCGCGGTGCCTCCGATGTCATCGATCAAGGGCCAGAGCGGCCACGCACCCGGCGCAGCCGGTGCGCTGGATGCGATCGCCAGTCTGCTGATGATGGAATACGGCTTCATCGCCGCCGGCACGCCGGTGCGCACGAGCGACAACGCGTTCGCTAACGCACCGCTGGTCACGCAGACGCATGCGCGCCGCCTCGACAGCGTGCTCTCCAACAGTTTCGGTTTCGGTGGCAGTTGCGCCGCACTGATGTTCCGCCGCTTTACGGAGCACGCAGCATGATGGAGTTCCGCATCGAGCAATGGCGCGCTTGGGCGCCGGGGCTGGACAGCCCGCAGGCGTGGACGACGTGGGCACAATCACCCGTCGCGGTACCCGACCGGCTGGAACAACCGGAATGCCTGTCACTGCCCGCGATGCAACGACGCCGGCTGAGCCGACTGGCGCGCATGACGATGGAAGTAGCCTCGCCGCTGTGCAGCAACGAGGAGCAGCTGCCATTCGTGTTCGGCTCACGCCACGGCGAAACCACGCGTACCTTCGCCCTGCTCGGCGACGTGACCGACGAACAGCCGCTGTCACCGACGCAGTTCGGCCTGTCGGTGCACAACGCGATCGCCGGTCAATGGTCGATCCTGCGCGGCCAGCGTGGCGAGTCGGTGGCGATCGCCGGCGAAGCCGATACGTTCGAGCACGCATTGCTGGAATCAGCCATGTTGCTCGAGGCAGGCGCATCGAGCGTGCTCACGGTGATTGCCGAGGAAACGCCACCATCGGCCTACGCGGGGTGGATTGTGGACGTGCCATTCTCGTATGCTCTGGCATTGCGACTGGGGAGAGTCGACACATCCGGACCACAATCGACGGACGCGTGCTGGCAACTGCGTCTGGACCGGCACGACGGCGGCAGCGCGCACTGCGCGTGGCCACATGCGCTCGACTTTCTGCGGGCATCGCAGACCGGCGAGAAATCATTGGAGCACGTATGGAAGACACGCCGATGGAATTGGCAGCGTACCCGCTGAACCACCGTCGCGACGCGTGGTTGCAGCGGTTGTTAGCCACCGGCGCCAGCTTCGCGCTGTTCGGCATCGGCGGACTGATCCTGTGCGTGCTGATCCTGCCGCTGCTGGTGTTGCTGCCGGGCGATGCCACGGTGCACCGTCGGCGCGCGCGTTCGGTGGTGCATCACGCGTTCTACCTGCACATGCAGTTCATGTATCGCACGCGCGTGCTGGACTTCCGCATCGAAGGCGGCGAGCGCCTCGGGCAACCGGGGCAGTTGGTCGTCGCCAACCATCCGTCGCTGATCGATGTGATCTTCCTGATCTCGCAGATCCGCGATACCAACTGCATTGTCAAGGCCAGCCTGTGGGAAAACCCGTGCATGCATGGCGCTGTCCGCGCAGCGCAATACATCAGCAATAACGGCAGCCCGGAAATGCTCGAACAGGCTGCCGATGTCCTGCGCGAAGGCCAGACTCTGGTGATTTTTCCCGAAGGCACGCGCACCACGCCTGGACGTGCGCCGGTATTTCACCGCGGCGCGGCAGCCATCGCTTTGCGCGGCGCACGCACGATCACACCGGTGTTCATCTCGGTGACGCCGACCACGCTGACCAAGGCCGAGCCGTGGTACCGGATTCCCGATCGCCGCATGGTGGTACTGCTGCGTGTGGGTGACGATATCGATCCTGTGCAGTTCAACGACGCCCCGCTGCCGATCGCCTCACGCCGGCTGAATCAATACCTGCATCAGCTCTTTCTCAAGGAGCTCGACCCATCGTGAACCCACCGGATACCACCGCCATGGAACATGTCGCCGTCACACGCGAGGCACTGGAGCGCGACATCGCCCAGCTCATCATCGACACACTGAATCTTGAACACCTGACGGCTACAGACATTCCGGTGGACCAGCCGTTGTTCGGCGACGGCCTCGGGCTGGATTCGGTGGATGCGCTGGAGCTGGCGCTGGCACTGCAGAAGAACTACGCGGTCCGCATCGAGTCGGACGTCAAGGATGCACGACGACACTTCGCCACCATCGCAAGCCTCGCCGCCTTCGTCGGAACACAGCGAGCCGCATGCGCCGACTGATCCCCATCCTGCTGCCGATCGTGGGGCTGCTGTATCCGTTTATCGTGTACTTTGGCACGGAGAAAGTGTCGCCGCCGATCTTCGCGCTGGTGCTCGGCGCGATCTGGCTGATCCGCGCACCGAACCTGCTGCGTCAGCCCGGCGGGCGCTGGATGGTTGGTATCGCGCTAGTGTATTGCGTGCTGCTGGCGATCACCGGCGCGGCGAAGCTGCTGCGCTGGTATCCGATGCTGATCAGCGCCGCGCTACTGGTAACGTTTGGCCTGAGCCTGATCTACGGGCCACCTTTCATCGAGCGCATCGCGCGCCTGCGCGAACCGAACCTGCCACCGGCCGCCGTGCGCTACACGCGCGCAGTGACCTGGGTTTGGATGGCATTTTTCGCGTTCAACGGCAGCATGTCTGTCGCTTTGTCGCTGTGGGCTCCGCTGTCTTGGTGGACGCTGTACAACGGGCTGATCGCCTATCTCATCATGGGTACGCTGTTCGCCGTCGAGTGGCTGCTGCGCCAGCGGCTGCGCCGGAGTTTCGCGTGAATTCGGCAATCGCCCTGTCCGCATGCCTGGCGAGCCATCCATGGCTGGCGCAGATTCATGCGGGAAGCAGTGGCGCTCTGTTGCTACTCAGCGCGTCCGGACGAATGGAGCTGCGCCGCTACGGACGGCAATCGCTGCTCGACCATCTACAGGCACATCTCGCCGCGCATGCAATCGAGCCCGTACAACACCTGCGCCTGCTAGACATGACACCGGACGAACTCGACACGCCGACGATCGATCGCTGGCTGCTGTCGCCGCGACCGGACTACGTGACGCTGCTGACCGAACATGCGCAGGACGACCGCTGGACACTGACGTTGCAGCTGCCGCTGGAGCTGATCCATTTCGACGGACATTTTCCGCAGGCCCCGGTACTGCCCGGCGTCTTGCAGGTGAGTTGGGCACTGGCACTGGCCGCACCGCGACTGGGTACGTCGAAGCATTGCCGCGAGATGAAAGCGCTGAAATTCCAGCGCCTGCTGCATCCTGGCGATCGCATCGAGCTCACCCTGCATTTCGAGGCCGATTCGCAGGATGTCGCCCAGAACGTCGCTCAGGGCAAGCTGCATTTTTCCTACCACCTCGATGGCGCGCATTGCTCTTCCGGTCGGCTGAAGGTGGAGCGCGCGAATGAATGAGGGCGACGCACGCGTACCGCACTGGGCAAGGCAGCGGGAGCGCGGCAGCTTCGCGCTGATGAAACTCACCGCCTTCGGACTGCGCCGGCTGGGCCGGCGGCCGATGACGCCGGTGTTGTATCTGATCGTGCTGTATTTTTTCGTATTCGGGCGTCGTGCACGACGCAACGTGCGCCAGTATCAGGACTATCTCGCGGCGTGGAGCGGCCGCCGCGAACTGCGTCCGCGACTGCGCAGCGTGTTCGGCCAGTTCATGGCCTTCGGTGACAGCCTGCTGGATCGGCTCGAAGTGTGGCGCGGCAGTCTGCCATTGAGCGAGGTGCAGTTGCACGATCCGTCCGGTATGTGCGCGCGCCTGCTGAAAAGCGCACACGGCGGTCGAGGCGAAATACTGATCGGCACGCACCTGGGCAACCTGGATGTCTGTCGCGCGCTGGCCGAACTCGGCGAACAGGTGCCACTGAACGTGCTGGTGCATACCAAGCATGTCGCGCACTTCAACCGTTTGCAGAACGCGGCCGGCGATCATCAGCTGCGCCTGCTGCAGGTGAGCGAGATGGATGCCGCGCTGATGCTGGAACTATCGCAGCGACTCGATCAGGGCGAGTGGCTGGCGATCGCCGGCGATCGCGTGCCGCTGCATGACGGTCGCCGCGTGGCGGTGGATTTTCTCGGCCATCCCGCACAGTTTCCGCAGGGACCGTGGCTGCTAGCCGGCCTGCTGCGCTGCCCGGTGAACCTGATGTGCTGCCTGAAGATCGACGGCCGCTACCAGATTCATCTCGAACCGTTCATCGACGCGCCAGCATGGGAGCGGAGCCAGCGCGAGGCATTGATCAAGAGTTGGGTGCAGCGTTATGCCAATCGTCTCGCGCAGTGGTGTCTGCTCGCACCGCAGCAATGGTTCAACTTCCACGCCTACTGGCAATCATCCGATTTATCCCAATCGTCTGGAGAAACCGATGCGCATCCGCGGCGTGCTGCACCGTGACATCGAGGTGACTGTGCCGTTTTTTGATGTCGATTCGATGGACGTCGTCTGGCACGGACACTATGTGAAATATCTGGAGATCGCCCGTTGCGCGTTGCTCGACGAGGTCGGACACACCTATGCACAAATGAAGGAGTCGGGCTACGTGTGGCCGGTGGTCGACCTGCAGTTGCGCTACGTGCAGGCTGCGCGCTTCGACCAGCAGCTGCGCGTGCGCGCGGACCTGGTCGAGTGGCGCAACCGGTTGAAGATCAATTACCTGATCAGCGATGCGCAGAGCGGCGAGCGACTGACCCGCGCCAGCACCGTGCAGGTGGCGGTGAACCTGACCGACGGCATGATGCAGCTGGTGTCGCCGAAGGTAATGATCGACGCCGTCGAGAGACACCTATCGTGAATCACACGCTCCGCCCACGCGGTCACCGCCCTTGCACGATCATCTGCGAATGAATTACGCCAGCCCAACCTACGTCGAGGAAACCCGCATCGGTTTCCGTTTCCTGAGCAGCTTCACCTGGCAGCATCATGTGCTGCGCGTGGCGATCAACGATCTTCAGCGACTGATTGGCGAACCGGCACCGCAGGGCGGCACCTTGCTCGATGCCGGCTGCGGCCAAGGCAAATCGTTCCGCCTGCTGCGCGATGCGCTCCGGCCACAGCGACTGATCGGGCTGGATGCCGATCCGCACAGCCTCGAACTGTCACGCACGGAAGCGGAGCGCGAACAGATTCCGGCGGAACTGATCGCCGGCGACTGCGCACAGATCACCCTGCCCGATGCCAGCGTCGACATCGTGTTCTGCCACCAGACGTTCCATCACCTGGTCGAACAGGAGCTCGCGCTGGCGGAGTTCTGGCGCGTGCTGAAACCGGGCGGCCATCTGCTATTCGCCGAATCCACCAAGGCGTACATCGACAGCTGGGTAATCCGCTGGTTCTTCCGTCACCCGATGCACGTGCAGAAAAGCGCGGACGGCTATCTCGACATGCTTCGTCAACAGGGGTTTCAGTTCGACGAACACAACGTGTCGCTGCCGTATTTATGGTGGAGCCGTGCGCGTGATTTCGGCCTACTCGAACGCTGGGGCCTGCACCGACCGCCGTCGCCCGGGTTGCGCGAGGAAACGCTGGTCAACGTCGCCGCACGCAAGCCCTGCATCGCATGACACCCTCGCTCAACGCACTTGGCATCATCTGCACGCTCGGCGTCGGCAAGGCCGCGGTGAGCGAAGCGCTGTTCGCCGGCGACGACAGCGGGCTGCGAGCCGAGTCCGGCTGGACGCCCGATCGGTCATTGCCGCTAGGTGCGGTGCGCACGGTGCTGCCATCGGTGCCGCCTGCGCTTGCAGCAAGCCGCGACAACCGTGCCAACCGTCTGCTACTGGCCGCTGCACTGGAGATCGAAGGCGATATCCGCGCGGCCATCGAACGCTACAGCGTCACACGCATTGGCGTGGTGCTCGGCACCAGCACCACCGGCATTGAGAACACCACGGTCGGCATCGATCATCTTCGACGAGAAGGCCAATGGCCGGACAGCTATCGCTACGCGGACCAGGAGCTGGGCGCACCCGCCGAATTCCTGGCCGAATGGCTCGGCCTATCCGGCCCGTGCTACGGCATCTCCACTGCCTGCACGTCCGGCGCGCGTGCGTTGATCAGCGCGCAGCGATTGCTGCAAATGAATCTTTGCGACGCCGTGCTGTGCGGCGGTGTCGATACGCTGGCGCGAATGCCGATCAACGGGTTCCTTGCGCTCGAGGCGCTCGATTTCGCGCGCTGCGAACCGTTCTCGCGCCATCGGCGCGGCATCAACATCGGCGAAGCCGCAGCGCTGTTCCTGATGACGCGTGAGGGCGGCCCGGTGCAATTGCTCGGCGGCGGCGCGAGCTCGGACGCGTATCACATATCCTCGCCCGACCCGGAAGGCCTCGGCGCCCAGCAGGCGATGCGCGCGGCGCTGTTCCACGCACAACTGGACGCCACGCAGATCGACTACCTCAACCTGCACGGCACTGCGACCGAGCACAACGACCGCATGGAAAGCCGCGCGGTTGCCGCGGTATTTCCCCGTGGCGTGCCATGTTCATCCAACAAATCGCTGACCGGTCACACGCTAGCCGCGGCCGGCGCCCTCGAAGCCGCGTTCTGCTGGCTGAGCCTGATGGATGTTTCGCATGCACGCCGATTGCCGCCGCATGTATGGGATGGCGCGATCGATCCCGAACTTCCACCGCTGTCGTTCACGCACGTCGGCGATAGCCTGCCGGCGAACGGTCCGCGGAGGCTGATGAGCAATTCATTCGCGTTCGGCGGCAACAATGCCTGCCTGATCCTCGGCGACGCGCCGGCAGGAACGTCCACATGAACATATGGCCGATCGGCGAACTGCTGCCGCACGCTGGCGGCATGATCATGCTGGACGCGATGATCGAAGCCGACGAGGAACGCATCATGTGCACGCGTACGATACGGCCCGGCGGATTGCTCAACGATGCCGACGGCCACCTACCCGCATGGTGCGGCGTTGAGCTGATGGCACAATGCGTCGCGGCATGGGCTGGTTGGCAGGCAAAGCGCGAACAGCGTCCGGTTCGCCTGGGCTTCCTGCTCGGCACGCGTCATTATCGTTGTGATGTCGACGCGTTCCGAGCCGGCAGCGAACTGGTGATCGAGGCCGTGCGCAGTTTTCACGACGACAACGGCATGGCCATGTTCCTCTGCCGCATCGATGCGGCGGGCACGCATGCCGAGGCGGGCCTCACCGTATTCAGCCCGCCCGATTCCGACGCGTTTTTCGCATCCACCGCACAAGGCCAGACCCATGCCTGAAACCATCCTGGTCACCGGCTCCAGCCGTGGCATAGGCCGCGCCATCGCCTTTCGGCTGGCGCGTGCCGGCTACAATCTGATATTGCATTGCCGGTCGCGCCGCGACGAGGTCGAAACCGTTGCCGACGGGATACGCGCGCTGGATCGCAACGTGCGCATCTTGCAGTTCGACATCTCCGATCGCGCAGGTTGCGCTGAGGCACTCGAAGCGGATGTGGCCGCGCATGGCGCGTATTACGGCGTGGTCTGCAATGCCGGACTCACTCGCGATGGCGCGTTTCCCGCACTCACTGGCGACGATTGGGACAGCGTGCTGCGTACCAATCTGGACGGCTTCTACAACGTACTGCATCCGCTGATGATGCCGATGATCCGCCGCCGCAAACCCGGCCGGATCGTCTGCATCACCTCGGTATCGGGCATGATCGGCAATCGCGGCCAGGTCAACTACAGCGCCTCGAAAGCTGGTGTGATCGGTGCCGCCAAGGCACTCGCGGTGGAACTGGCTAAGCGCCAGATCACCGTAAATTGCGTGGCGCCCGGCTTGATCGATACCGACATGCTCGACCCCGAGGTGCCGGTCGACGAGATCCTCAAGATGATTCCGGCCCAGCGTACCGGCACCCCGGAGGAAGTCGCCGCCGCCGTGCAGTTTCTGCTCAGCGTCGATGCCGGCTATATCACTCGGCAGGTTATCGCGGTGAACGGCGGGCTGTGCTGAGCCTGCGTAGATGCATCGGTAGAGCGAGCCGGCCGATGAGCTGCGCCTGCGGAGACCATCCGGCGCCAGTCTTTCGAGGCCGGCGTTTTTCATGCTGAGTCCAGTCGACAGGTCACGTATGCTGGCAACCGTGACGACTGTATCGACACCTGTTTATCGTTGGCGCCGGCTGCGCGGCTCGGATCGCTTCGCCGAGTGCGTACGGGTATTTCTCGCGCTCGGTGGCATCGTGCTCTGGTGCGTCATCAGCCATCAGTTTGCCGTGGCGATTCCGGCGATGCTTGGCGCGATTGCCTGCGCGCTGGCGGAGACCGAGGATCACTGGCGCAACCGCCTCACTACCTTGCTGGTGACGATGGCCTGCTTTGCCATCGCTGCGTTCGCGATCGAGTGGCTGCTGCCTTACCCGGTGATCTTTGCAGCGAGCCTGCCCATCGCGACCTTTCTGCTGGTGATGCTGGGCGCAGTAAGCGGGCGCTATGCGACCATCGCCGGCGCCACGTTGATTCTGTCGATTTACACGATGATCGGTGCGGATCAACACGGCGCGCACACATTGAGCCTGTGGCGCGAACCACTGCTGCTGCTCGCCGGTGCAGCGTGGTACGGCGTGCTGTCGCTGGCCTGGAGCGTGCTCTCGCCGCAGCAGGCGATACGGCATTCACTGGCGCGTCTGTTCGAAACCCTGGCCGATGGCCTGGATGGAAAAGCGGCGCTGTTCGCGCCCCTGCCCGGCGTCGATCGCGAAGCGCTGCAACTCGCGCTGGCCATGCAGAACGAGCAAGTGGTGACCGCGCTCAACGACACCCGGCTGGTACTGATCGATCGCATCGGCACACGGCGACCGCGTGGTGCAACGGCGGCGCGGCTGCAGCTGTACTTTATGGCGCAGGACATCCACGAGCGGATCAGCTCGTCGCACTATCCCTACGACGCCTTGGTCGAAGCGTTTTTCCACAGCGACGTGCTGTTTCGCTGCGAGCATCTGCTGCGTCTCGAAGCAGGCCACTGTCGACGTCGCGCCGAGACGCTACGCCTGCGACTGCCTCTGGATGACGATGCGCAGGCCGCAGCGGCACTGGCCGATGTTCGTGCCTCCGTTGACGCATTGCGCGACCAACGCCAACCGCCAGCCGCCCATCTTCTGCGGGCGCTCGACGGGCTGCTGCGCAATATGGCGGCGATTCGCAAACAGCTCGCCGGCGACAGCCGTGTTGCCATGCCGGTCGAGGATGACGACAGCGCGCTGCAGGACCCCAGCCCGCGCTCACTGATCGACGCATGGTCTCGCATACGCCTGCAGCTGACGGCGAGTTCGCGGCGTTTCCGTCATGCGCTGCGGCTGGCCATCGCGCTGTTGGTCGGTTATGCGGTGCTGCATCTGGTGCACCCGCAGAACGGCTACTGGATTCTGCTCAGCACGCTGTTTATCTGTCAGCCGAGCTACGACGCCACGCGCCGTCGACTATTGCAGCGTGTCGCCGGCACGATGCTCGGCGTGGTGATCGGATGGGCGGTGCTGCAGCTGCTGCCCTTCGGGCCAGCACAGCTATTGCTGGTGGTGATCACCGGCGTGGGATTTTTTGCCGCGCGCAAGCGCTCGTATGCGCTTGCCACCGCCGCCATCACCCTGTTCGTTGTGCTGTGCTTCAACCAACTCGGCAGCGGCTATGACGTCATGTGGCCGCGGCTGCTGGATACGCTGATCGGCGCCGGTATCGCCGCGATGGTGACGTATTTCATCCTGCCGGATTGGCAGGGCCGCCAGTTGCATCAGGTGATGGCCGATACGGTGCAGACCGATGCACGCTACCTGGCGCAGATCATCGCGCAATACGCCTCCGGCAAACGCGATGACCTGCCCTACCGGATCGCGCGGCGC
>Ga0302226_10001663_pt1 | contig 16394 bp, 11 predicted proteins | sample II_Palsa_E3_3_FD_193524 | JGI IMG/M metagenome (GOLD analysis project Ga0302226, IMG submission 193524) | Peat permafrost microbial communities from Stordalen Mire near Abisko, Sweden - II_Palsa_E3_3 | ecosystem: Environmental > Terrestrial > Soil > Palsa > Peat permafrost | place: Sweden...
ACCGAGGCGATAACGGGCCGGATTCAGTGAGACAGGGCCGATTTATCAGCGACAGGACATCGGTTGCACGCAGCGGTCGACCCGTCCCCGCCGTGGCCGTGCGGGCGGGCCGACCGCGGTTCTGCCCAGCAATTCCAGCGGACTGGAACCGGATGAAACTGCGCGGCCGGTGCAGAACCCCCTGAACCACGCTGGCGCATACCGATGTGGGGCGGCTGTCCATCTCGTCCGGGCAGTACTCAGAACAGTTAGGCGGCGTCGACGCTTCCGGCGAAACCGAGAATGGCCTTCGCCAGTTCGTCGGGGGCCTCCATGGCGGCGTAGTGGCCCACGCCGTCGAGTGACACGGAGCTGATTTCGCCCGGCGTGGCCTGGGACATGGTGCTGGCCGTGAAGGGGCCTCCGCCTGCGCCGACCGCGAGTACGGGCACTGTCAGCCCGGGCGTCTTGGCGAGGGCCCTGATGTCGGGGCCCTCCTGCAGCATCGACTGGTACAGGCCGATCGCTCCGCGCCAGCCGCCGGGGCGCGAGTAGGTGCGGGCGAACTCGTCGATGTCGGCGTCGGTAATCGCTCCCGGGGTCGCGCTCATTGCCGGGAATGCGAATTGTCCCAGGAACTCGCGCTCGCGGCCGGCGAGCAGCATCTCGGGGATGCCGGGCGCGGCGAGAACGCCGATGTGCCAGGAGCCGCCGTGGGTGATGTCGGCCAGCATCTCCAGGCCGAACCCGGGCAGGCCCATCTCGATGGCCGTGAAGCTGAGCACGTCCTCCGGATGTGTGGACGCGAGGCGGAAGACCGTCGCCCCGCTGATGTCCTGCCCGGTGAGGTGGACCGGGCCAACGTTGAGCTGCCTGATGAGAAGGTGCAGATCTTCGCCCGAGGTCGTGCTGTCATACGCGCCCGGCTCGTTGCCGGAGTCGCCGAAGCCGCGCAGGTCGACGGCGAAGACGCGGTGGCTGGCCGCGAGCAGCGGGATGAGCTTGCGGAAGGCCCACCAGGTCTCGGGAAACCCGTGGACCAGCAGGACCGGAGATCCGCTGGTTCCCGCCGCTGCGTAGTGCAGCCTGGTTCCGTTGACCTCGGCGTGGTGGTGCGTGATCCCCGGCAGCGCGGGACCAGCTGGCGTGACGTCCATCTCTTCTCCTCGGGGTTCGATTTCGACAACCTGGGTGTCCATAATATTAGCCAACTTGGTTGTCGTTGTCCAGTCGCTGCCGTAGTCTTCTTCCATGTCCCGCTCTGGCGCCGATCTCGCGCTGCTCCTGCTCGGAGGCTTCCGTTCACTGGTGGACACCGCGATAGCGGAGCTGGCCCGCCGCGGCTACGAGGATGTGCGTCCCGTCCATGACTTCGCCATGCGGGCCATCGCCGCGGGCGCCGACAACGCCTCAGAACTAGGTCGCCGTCTGTCAGTCTCAAAGCAGGCAGCGGCGAAAACTATCGTGGTGCTGCAGGAGCGCGGATACGTGGCACGCGACCCAGACCCCCGCGACGCTCGCCGCAAACGCCTTCAGGTCACCCCACTCGGCTTCGAGGTAATGCGCACAGGTGAAGCGATCTTCGACGAGTTGCGCGATCAATGGGAGCGGCAGATCGGTCCCGCCGAGCTCGAGAACCTTGAGACGCACCTGGCAGAGCTGGTTGGCACTCTGCCCGTGCGTTTCGACACACCCGGCTGGATGTCGCGAGACCTCGGCGAGCCGGTTTAGCTGAATTGGTCCGCTTGGCTTCAGTGGTCTTGGGCGATAAAGGATCTCCATGCAGGATCCGCGGTGAGGCCAGAACTCACCAAACCCGTCCCTACCGCAGCACGGGCGGGAGCAGCGCTGACCCACAGATGGGGCCAGAACTCACCCACAGAGCCAGCTCCCGGGCCCCACCGCCCTGAACGCCCATGACACAGCACAGCTGTCTCCGCTGCCGATACGGCCCCGGCCAGCCGCCGGGGAATCAGTCAGCTGTTATGTCCGGCGGCTGGCCATCGCCAACCACCTGCGGCCCAGCTACCTGCACGGCTACCTCGCCGGGCCGCCGTCCTACCTGCACGGAATCAAGCCTGAACGGCTCGCCGCCGTGTCCGGCCGCACCGTCGCCGTCCTTGACCGCACCCTCACCGGCCTGGCCCGGCAGCCGCGCCGGCAGCCATCCAGGAGCGTGACCCGGGACGCGGACAAGCCAGGCCTGTTCGCCGCGATCCGCCGTGACGGGCAGGACGGGCACTCCATCCGTGCTCTCGCCGCCCGCCATCAGGTGCACCGCCGCACGATCCGCCAGGCCCTGGCCGACCCAGCGCCGCCGCCACGCAGGCAGATGCCCCTGCGACGCCACGCCCTCGACCGGCTGCACGAGCCGATCGCGGCCATGCTCGCCGCTGAGCCCGGCCTGCCCATCCCGCACATCTGGGAACGGCTCCTGGACGAGCACGACGCGGCCGTCTCCTACGCGACCGTCCGGGACTACGTCACGCGCCTCCGGGCGGGCATCCCTGACCAGGGAACATGACGGCCGGCCAGTCCCCGCCGCTGCCGGTCCGGCCACGTCCCCGCCGCGGCGAGAACGCCGATTCCTACCTGCGCCGCCTCGCGGTCGCCAACCACCTGCGCTTCAGTCACCTCCGCCGCTACCTCAGCAGGCCCGAAGGCAGCTACGGCCCCGTCGATCCCGGCAGGCTCGCCGCGCTCGTGGGCCGCGAGCTGCCCGCGATCCTGCACGCCCTTCCGGAGCTAGCCCCACTGGCGCCAGACCGGCCGCACGGCGATACACCGATGAGGACATCCAGCGCAGGCACGCCGCCAGGCGCGCGAAGTACGCCGCGATCCGCGGCGACGCCGGCAACGGCATGTCCGGGCGGGCGATCGAGCGCAAGCACCACGTCGGCCGCCGCACCATCGTCAAAGCGCTCGCCTCCGCCGATCCGCCTGAGGGCAAGAAGATCCACCGCGAGCCCACCGCACTGGACGGCCTGCACTGGCACATCGACGCGATGATCGCAGCTAACCCGCAGATCACCATCGCAGCGATCTGGGAACGCCTCGCTTACGAGCACGGCACCGCCGTCGCATACCCAACCCTGCGCACCTACGTCGCCAGCGGGCGCGGCCAGGGACAGACCGGGCAAGATCAACTGAGATAAACTCCCGCCGGCACCACCAGGACGACACCGCCGGACGGTCCTTCGTGAGGGCAAACGTCTCAACCTAAATTGCCCGCCCAGGTCAGCCCATCACGACGGGCAACGTCCATTGAGACAGGACAGCGGACTCGGTGAGGCCAGTGGACGTTACGGCGCTGCCGCCGGAGTTGTCCGGGTATACCGTTGAGACAGCCGGCCGCCCGGGCCAGCGGCGCATTCGGCGGGACCGGCTGTCGCCGGCCAGAGCAGGTCGGCGCATTACCAGCCCGGTCGCGATGTGCCTGCCAGGAGTTCCCGGTGCGATCCTCCGATGCAGCAACTGCCGTGACCGGACAGATCCGGCTGGCCTCCCCGTTGTCTGCGCCGCGGCGCGGCAGCGAGTACGCAGAACTGTCCCGGCTGGTCAGGGAAGCCGGCCTGCTGGAGCGTCGCCCGGGGTACTACGTCCGCACGATAGCGGTCACCATCGGGCTGCTGGCCGCCGGATGGACCACCTTTGTTGTGCTGGGCAACTCGTGGTGGCAGCTGGCGGTGGCCGCGTTCCTGGCGGTCGTTTTCACCCAGATCGGGTTCCTGGGCCACGACGCCGGGCACCGGCAGGTTTTCAGCACCCGGCGGGCTAGCTACGTCACCGGCATCCTGCTGGGCAATCTGGGCATCGGGCTGAGCTACTGCTGGTGGGTCGACAAGCACAACCGCCACCACGCGCACCCCAACACCGAAGACGCGGATCCCGACATCGCGGTGGGGGCGCTGGCCTTCAGCTCCGCCCAGGCGGGGGCCAGCCGGGGCCTGGCCCGGCTGGTGTTCCGCTACCAGGCGTACCTGTTCTTCCCGCTGCTGCTCGGCGAAGCGGTCAACCTGCACGTCGCGAGCGTCCGGGCACTGACACGCCGGGCCGCCCGCCGCCGGTCCTGGGAGCGGGCGCTGATCACCGTCCATGCCGCGGGCTACCTCACGGCGGTGTTCCTGGTGCTCTCACCCGTCAAGGCCGTGGTGTTCATCATCGTGCAGCAGGGCCTGTTCGGCCTGTACCTGGGGAGCTCCTTCGCCCCCAACCACAAGGGCATGCCGATCCTGGACGCCGCCGATCGCAGCGATTTCCTGCGCCGGCAGGCGCTGACTTCCCGCAATGTGCGCGGCGGCCGGCTGACGGACTTCGCGCTCGGCGGCCTGAACTACCAGATCGAGCACCACCTGTTCCCCTCCATGCCGCGGCCCAACCTGCGCCGCTCGCAGGCCCTGATCGAGGCGTTCTGCCGGCTGCGAGGGGTGCCGTACTGCCAGAGCAGCCTGGCGGGCTCCTACGCCCAGGCCCTGCGCTACCTCAACACCGTCGGCAGGCCAGCCCGCCCAGGCGCCGCGTCCGCGGCGGCAGCCCGGCCTTAAGCGATCAGGAGCAGCCAAGTCGTCACGTGAGACAGCAGTTGCGCGGCCCGGCGAGTCCGGCCGTCGCCGGGCGTTTGCCGGTTGCCCGACTCCTGTCAGCTCAGGCCGATTGCGGGTCGTGGTGCCGTGACTCTGTGATCCGCAGTCGCGGCGGTGCGCCTCGCCGGCCCGCTTCGGGTGCTGCCGGCGTCCGGGATCTTGTGCCCGATTCGCGGGATACCGTCAACTGGTAGCGTGGCAGGCCGGTCCGGACCTTGCGCTCGCTCGCCGCTCGCCATCTAAGTGACTGCCTAAGTGACTGCGTAAGTGACTGCGTAAGTGACTGGGGGGAGCTTATGAGCGAGCGGATTGACGTCCGGGCGGACGTGATCACTGCTCGGGAAGGCCGTCCATGGTGGGCTCGCCGTCATCCACTTTCGCTGGTCCGCGCGTTCGCCGGGCCGCTGCGCGTTCGCTCCCGGCGTAGCTGTGAACATTTGCCCCGTTGCCCCAGGCCGGACGGGTGAACACCGCTGCCGGCGGGGACGTTTTACTTGTGCGAGGTCCGCAGGCGCAACGTCGCCTGGCGCGCGGGCTAGCATGCGAAGAGACGAGCAAGATTAATGGTTGCCTCGCCGACCGCTCGGTGAGGGGGCGACGAGATGTTCGAGAGGTTCACCGACCGGGCGCGGCGGGTTATGGTCCTGGCTCAGGAAGAGGCCAGGATGCTCAACCACAACTCCATCGGCACCGAGCACATCCTGCTCGGCCTGATCCGCGAGGGCGGGGGCGTCGCCGCCAAGGCCGTTGAGTCGCTGGGGATCAGCCTGGAGGCGGTGCGGCAGCAGGTCGGGGAGATCATCGGCCCGGGCCAGCAGGCACCTTCTGGGCACATCCCCTTCACTCCGCGCGCCAAGAAGGTCCTCGAGCTGGCGCTGCGGGAGGCCCTGCAGCTGGGTCACAACTACATCGGTACCGAGCACATCCTGCTCGGCTTGATCCGCGAGGGCGACGGCGTCGCCGCCCAGGTGCTCGTCAAGCTGGGCGCTGGCCCCAGCAGGGTCCGCCAGCAGGTGATCCAGCTGCTGGCGGGCTCCCCGGGCAAGGAGCCAGCCGCGGCGGCCGCGCCGTCCGAGACGGCGCCCTCCGCTTCCCTCATACTCGACCAGTTCGGCCGGAACCTGACCGCGGCCGCGCGTGAGGGCAAGCTCGATCCCGTGATCGGCCGGGAGAAGGAAATCGAGCGGGTCATGCAGGTGCTGTCCCGGCGCACCAAGAACAATCCTGTGCTGGTGGGCGAGCCGGGCGTCGGCAAGACGGCTGTCGTGGAGGGCCTGGCCCAGAAGATCGTCCAGGGCGAGGTGCCGGAGACCATCAAGGACAAGCAGCTGTACACCCTCGACCTGAGCGCGCTGGTCGCTGGGTCGAGGTACCGGGGCGACTTCGAGGAACGGCTGAAGAAGGTGCTCAAGGAGATCAGGACGCGCGGGGACATCATCTTGTTCATCGACGAGCTGCACACCCTGGTCGGCGCCGGCGCGGCCGAGGGCGCCATCGACGCGGCCGCGATACTCAAGCCGATGCTGGCCCGCGGTGAGCTGCAGACGATCGGCGCGACCACGCGGGATGAGTACCGCAAGCACCTGGAGAAGGACGCGGCGCTTGAGCGCAGGTTCCAGCCGGTCCAGGTCGCCGAGCCGACGATCGCGCACACCATCGAGATCCTCAGGGGCCTGCGCGGCCGCTATGAGGCGCATCACCGGGTGTCGATCACCGACGACGCGCTGGCCGCCGCCGCGCAGCTGGCGGACCGCTATGTCAGCGACCGGTTCCTGCCGGACAAGGCGATCGACCTGATCGATGAGGCCGGGTCCCGGATGCGGATCCGCCGGATGACCGCGCCGCCGGGCCTGCGCGAGTACGACGAGAAGATCGCCCAGGTGCGCCGGGAGAAGGAGTCGGCCATCGACTCCCAGGACTTCGAGAAGGCCGCCGCCCTGCGCGGCACCGAGAAGCAGCTGACCGGGAAGAAGGATGCCCGGGAGAAGGAGCGGAAGGCCGGCGACATGGACACCGTCGCCGAGGTGAACGCGGAGCTGATCGCGGAGGTCCTGGCGACCGCCACGGGCATCCCGGTGTTCAAGCTCACCGAGGAGGAATCGCAGCGGCTGCTGCGGATGGAAGACGAACTCCACAAGCGTGTCATCGGCCAGAACGTGGCCATCAAGTCGCTCTCGCAGGCCATCCGGCGGACCAGGGCCGGGCTGAAGGACCCGAAGCGGCCCGGGGGCTCGTTCATCTTCGCTGGGCCGTCCGGGGTCGGTAAGACCGAGCTGTCCAGGACGCTCGCGGACTTCCTGTTCGGGGATGAGGACGCGCTGATCCAGCTGGACATGAGCGAGTACATGGAAAAGCACACGGTGTCCCGGCTGTTCGGTTCCCCGCCCGGGTACGTCGGATACGAGGAGGGCGGCCAGCTGACCGAGAAGGTGCGCCGCAAGCCGTTCTCCGTGGTCCTGTTCGACGAGATCGAGAAGGCTCACCCGGACGTCTTCAACTCGCTGCTGCAGATCCTCGAGGACGGGCGGCTCACTGATGCGCAGGGCAGGGTGGTCGACTTCAAGAACACGGTGATCATCATGACCACCAACCTGGGCACCCGGGACATCTCCAAGGGCGTCTCGGTCGGCTTCGGCACCGCAGGGGAGTCGCGCGGCTCGTATGACCGGATGAAGACCACGGTGCAGCAGGAGCTGAAGCAGCACTTCCGGCCAGAGTTCCTGAACCGCGTCGATGACACGATCGTGTTCCACCAGCTGGCGAGGGAAGAGATTCTCACCATCGTGGACCTGATGGTCGCCAAGGTGGATGAGCGGCTCAAGGACCGGGACATGGGCCTGGAGCTGCTGCCTGCGGCCAGGACGCTGCTGTCCGAGCGGGGCTACGATCCGGTGCTCGGTGCCAGGCCGCTCCGCCGCACGATCCAGCGGGAGATCGAGGACAACCTGTCCGAGAAGATCCTGTTCGGCGAGCTGAAGACCGGCCAGATCGTCACGGTCGATGTGCAGGGCACCGGGCCGCAAGCGCGGTTCACGTTCGAGGGCGTGGCCAAGCCCGAGGCCGTGCCCGATGCGCCGCCCGCGGTGATTTGAGAGCAAGGCGGCCGCCGGCGGAACCGGCGGGCGCCTGGTGACCTGACCGGCGCCACCAGCGGCGCTGCACCGCCTGGGCCGCCCCGGCCATGCTGTGCCGCCCGGATACTCGATTGCATTGGCTGCCCAGCATTGTTGCCGGCAGGTGGACGTGGTGATGGCTGGCTGGCCGAGTGCTGCTCAAGATCGTCTACCCGCTGGGTGCCGGAAATCGTGTCACCCGCGCCTGACCTGGGATTCCCGCACCCGGACTGATCTGGGGCGAACGGCAGCGGGGCCAACCTCGACTCCGGCACGATCAGCTCTCGTGACCTTCCGCCTGCTTTACCTGATCTTCATCCGGCTATGCGGCTGGCTGGCCCTGCTGCCGCGCTCCGACAATGCCAAGAACACCGAGATCCTGGTACTGCGCCACCAGATCGCCGTCCTGCAACGCCAGGTCAGACCACCCCGGCTGACGTGGGCCGACCGGGCCGTCCTGGCCCCCCTCACCGGGCGGCTTTCCACCACCCGCCGACGACAGCTATCGCTGATTGTCACCCCTCGCACGCTCCTGCGCTGGTACGCCGAGCTGGTCAAGCGCCGCTGGACCTATCCGCGCCGGACACCAGGACGGCCGGGTACCAGCCCCATCATCCGTCGGCTCGTACTGCAAATGGCCCGCGACAACCCGACCTGGGGCTACCGGCGGATCTGCGGCGAGCTGACCGGCCTCGGGCACAAGATCGCGCCCTCGACCCTCTGGGCGATTCTCAAGGCCGCCGGCATCGACCCGCACCGCGACGCGCAGCTGCCAGCTGGCTCGTTCCACCTGACTCCACTTGGCCCCCGATCGTCAGCCCCACCGCGCCAGGCGCCGATCGTCCGGTGCTCGACGGCGGCCTCGCCGGCTAGCGCCTCACCGCGGACCATCGCAGGGCCGGCCATAGAGGCGGTCTAGCCGTGGCTCTGCGCCGCCAGACGCCCGACGAACCGCAGGTCACCAGCCGAATCCTATTTTCCCGACGGCCGGGAATCGATCGCGGATCTGGAGTGCGGCGCGGACGCCTTCAGTGGTCTGGGTCGGGGGCATGCGGATGTCCACGATGGCGACGTCGGGCTGGTGTTCCTCGACGGCGCGCAGGAGCGAGGGCGCGTTGCCGGCCTGCGCGACGACTTGAACGCCGGCCCGCTCAAGCAGCTCAGCGAGTGCCTGGCGGATCAGGGCCGCATCGTCGCCCAGGACCACGCGCAGCGACATGGCGCAGTTATCTCCCGGCGGCTTGGTGGCCGGGAACCGGGAGAACGGTCGTCAGGACGGTCGGCCCGCCGACTGTCAAGGGTAAGGTGGCCGCCGTACGCGTCGGCGCGGTCGCGAAGACCCTGCAGTCCGGTGCCCTCGGCGAAGGCCGCTCCTCCGGCGCCATCGTCCGTGATGGTGAGCCGGAGTGCGTCGGATGTGAGGGCGAGCGCGATCTGGATGTGGCCGGCGTTGCCGTGCTTAGCGGCGTTGGCGGTTGTCTCGGCGGCGATGTAGTAGGCCGTGGCCTCGATCTCGGGTGGTAGCCGCCCGGGGTCTTCGGCCGTCAGCTCGACGGGGATCGCGGTGCGTCGTGCGAGCGTCCGCAGGGCGGCTGCGAGTCCGCGCCGTGACAGTTCCGCTGGATGGATGCCGTGGGCTAGCCGCCGCAGTTCAGCTATTGCCTCGAGCAGGTCGGCGTGCGCGGCATCAACGAGCGGGGCGGCGTCGGCCGGCGCGGTCCCGATCAGGTGCCGGGCGCTTTCCAGCCGCATCGCGACGGCGACGAATTGCTGCTGAGCGCCGTCGTGCAGAGCGCGTTCGATCGTCTTGCGGGCGTCATCGGCCGCTTGGGCGATACGCGCGCGGGATGCTTCGACCTCGCCGAGCCGCAGCCGGGCCGAGATGTCCCGGAATGCTATGACCACGCCGCGGCCGCCGGCCAGGTTCACTGGCGCGGAGGAGTACGCGACCGCGACCTGCGTGCCGTCCTTGCGGACGAGGGAGTCTTGCTCGAGCTGGACGGTTTCGCCGGTCCGGCTGGGCCTGAGCAGCGGGCATTCTGCTATGGGAAACCAGGAGCCATCCGGGCGCAGGTAGTGGATCGTGTCGTGACTGGGCCGGCCGAGTAGTTCGGTCGCATCGGCGTATCCGAGGATCTTCAGCGCGGCTGGGTTAAGGAAGGCGATATGTCCGGCTGCATCGACGACATACAGGGCGTCTGCGGCGGCCGCGACGGCCCGGAAGAGCGTTTCTGTGGTGGCTGGCAGCCCCGATCCGGCGATCACGTGTTCATTGTCATCCGCTGGCGGCCAGGTGTCACCTGCCGGATAGACCTGCTAGCCCTACCCCCATCAGACCGCTGGCAGCAGCGACACGAGCCCTGGCGGCGCGGATCGTAGAGCGCGCGGCAGCGGCCACACCTGGATGCAGGTCCAGATCGCACAGCTGGAGAACTCAGTGAGCATCACCGACTACGTGATCGACATACTGCTAATCCTGGTTATCTTCCGCCAGGTCCGCCCGCATGAGCTGACGCTCCGGACGGTGGTGCTTCCGCTGGTCCTGCTCGCCGTCGCGGGGATCGTCTACCTGCGGCCGTTCACGGTGCGCGGCAACGACCTGCCCCTCATCGTGATCCTGACCGCCGCCGGCATTGTGCTCGGCGGCCTCAGCGGCTTGGCTGACAGTATCTGGCGCGACGGTCGGCGGCTGATGTTCCGGGCCGGCGCCGTCTCGGTCATCACCTGGGTGGCTGGCATGGGATTCCGGTTCGGGTTCGCGTTTTACGCCTACCACGGCGGCGCCGCTTCGGTCGCCAGCTTCTCGGCCCGTCATGACATCACCGGCGCCAACATCTGGACAACCGCGCTGGTCCTGATGGCCTTCGGGCAGGTGCTGGCCCGGCTGGGTGTTCTGCAAGGCCGCCGGGTCCGGGCGGTCAGCCAGCCGGCCGCATCCCAGCATGTGCCGGCCGACCCGCCCGAACCGGGCGCCGGTTGGCGCGCGCACCAGTTACGGAGGGATACCCAATGCCTGATTCTGCCCCGAGCCGTTTCCTGCAAGGCTCGTTCGCCCCGGTGGCCAAGGAGATCACTGCGTTCGACTTGCCAGTCACCGGCCGGATTCCGGCCGGGCTCAGCGGACGGTACCTGCGTAACGGGCCCAACCCGCTGGGCCTGGACGACCCCAATTACCACTGGTTCCTGGGCGCGGGCATGGTGCATGGCGTGCGGCTGCGGGACGGCCGCGCCGAGTGGTACCGCAACCGCTGGGTCCGTTCCCAGGCCGTCGCGGAGAAGCTGGGCGAGAAATGGCCGGGCGGCCCGGTGCACGAGAACATGGACTTCGCCGCGAACACGCACATCATCAGGCACGCCGGCCGCATCCTGGCCACCGTGGAGGCCGGGCCGCTGCCGTACCAGCTCTCCGATGAGCTCGACACCCAGGGGCCGTGCGACTTCGGCGGGACGCTGCCCGGCGGGTTCGCCGCGCACACCAAGCTCGACCAGCGGACCGGTGAACTGCACGCCATCGCGTACTACTGGGCCTGGGACCACGTCCAGCACGTGGTCGTCGGCGCCGGCGGCCAGGTGAGCCGCACCACCGACATCCCGGTCCCCGACGGGCCGATGATGCACGACTTCGCGCTCACGGAGAGGTACGTGGTCTTTTTCGACCTGCCGGTCACGTTCAGCCTGGACGCGGTCTCTGCCGGGAAGGAACTGCCCTACACGTGGAACCCGGCGCATCAGGCCCGTGTCGGCCTGCTGCCCCGGGACGGCAGCGCCACCGCTGTCCGCTGGGTGGAGATCAGCCCCTGCTGGGTGTTCCACACGCTCAACGCCTACGACGACGGCGGGCAAGTCGTGGTCGACCTGTGCCAGTACCCGCAGCCGTTCGACGTGGCCACGCTGTGGGACGGGCACGGGCCGGCCACCCTTGACCGGTGGGTCATCGACCCGGCTGCGGGCACGGTGGCCCAGCAGACCCTCAACGACCGGGCGCAGGAATTCCCGCGGGTCGATGACCGGGTCATCTCGCGCCCGCACCGGTACGGCTACAGCGCGATGATCGGCGAGGTCGGTCAGGCTGTGTCACCGCTGACCGGCGACTTCGCCGACCAGGCCTTCACCAATGCCCTGCTCAAGCACGACCTGGCACACGGCACCGCCGAGACGCACGATTTCGGCCGGGACGCCACCGCCGGCGAAGCTGTGTTCACCCCCACCGCGCCAGGCGCGGCCGAAGACGACGGCTACGTCCTCGCGTTCGTGCACAACCCCGACCGCAGCGCCTCCGACCTGGTCATCCTGGCCGCGCAGGACTTCACCGGCGAGCCGGTCGCCCGCATTCACCTGCCCGCCCGGATCCCGCTCGGATTCCACGGCAGCTGGCTCGCCGACCAGGATCATGGGCGTGATCGGTAGAGGCAGGGCCGGCGCCAGGGACCACCACCGCAGGCGACAGCCCGTCGCCGCTGGGGACCATCCAAGGTCACCAGCACACATCAAGAAGGAGAAATCTGATGGGAACCATCACCACTAGGGACGGGACCGAGATCTTCTACAAGGACTGGGGCAGCGGCCGCCCGGTCGTGTTCAGCCACGGCTGGCCGCTCACCGCCGACGCGTGGGACGACCAGTCGTTCCTCGTGGCCTCGAACGGCTACCGGGCCATCGCCCATGACCGCCGCGGCGGCGGGCGGTCCGGCCAGCCGTGGAACGGCAACGACCTGGACACCTACGCGGATGACCTGGCCGAGCTTATCGAGTCCCTCGACCTGCACGACGCGGTCCTCGTCGGTCACTCCACCGGCGGTGGCGAGGTGACCCGCTACATCGGCCGCCACGGCACCTCCCGCGTCGCCAAGGCCGTCCTCGTCAGCGCGATCCCGCCGCTGATGCTCAAGACCGACGCCAACCCCGGCGGCCTGCCAATCGAGGTGTTCGACGGCCTCCGGGCCGGCCTTTCTGCCGACCGGTCGCAGTTCTATGAGGACCTCAGCGCCCCCTTCTACGGCGCCAACCGGCCCGGCAACACCGTCTCGCAGGGCCTGCGTGACTCGTTCTGGCTGCTGAGCATGACTGTCGGCGTGAAGGGCGCCTACGACTGCATCAAGGCCTTCTCCGAGACCGATCTCACCGAGGACCTCAAGAAGATCGACGTCCCGACCCTGATCATTCACGGTGATGACGACCAGATCGTGCCGATCGGCGCCGCCGCCCTCCAGTCGTCGAAGATCGTCAAGGACGCGACCCTTAAGGTCTACCCCGGCGCCCCGCACGGCCTCGCGCAGACCACCGCCTATAAGGACACCTTCAACACCGATCTGCTCAACTTCATCAAGGCGTAAGCCCCGAGGCGCCGCGCAGCCCGGCAGTACTGGATGCCAGGCAACAGCGCAGCGATGGCCTCCCTGCCAGCCGACGGCCGTCGATGGCCGGCCAGTCGCAGGGTAACGGCAACGGCTCCCGCCAAGTCGCACGCTCACGATCCTGTCGCTGGCGCGCGGAAGGGGACCCCCATGACCGTGCTCGCGATAGGTGACGCGAGATGCTCATGGCCAGCGTCGCGTAACACCCGGGGACGCGCGGCAGTGAAGTCGCGCAAGCTCCGCGATCAGGCGGATACGCCGGAAGCCCAGCGTGACAGGCCCGGCCGATAGCCGCCGGTCTGGGCAGCTAACGGGGACGCGACATAACTGGCACGAGCCAGACCAGCTCAGGCCAGCCACGTGAGAGAAATGTGAGCTGCCCGCTGTCCATGTCGCCGCTCATGATTTCCGGTATAACCGCCTCCCTCGGAGTAGATCGTCCCTTCGTACTTTCCGATCATGATCTTGGCCGTCGGCTCCCTCCTCTCTAGCTGCCAGGCGGTTGGCGTCCTGGCTGGCGCGCCCTGGCCCGCGTTCGAGGCGTACCACCGCGGTTCGTGGTGGCCAGGGCTGGCGATCGTTCATCGCTGGTCGTCCTCGCTTCCATGCCGGGCGAGGTAGTCCTCTACGACTTTCCTGATGACCCAGGAGACATCGCGTTCCTGACTCTCGGCATACCTGGCGAGCCGCGCCTTGAACTCGGCGGTAACTCGCACGGGCGGGAGTGTGGTGTCCCGCATCCCTGTTCTGACCGTCCTTTGCTGCTGGTCGACATATCGGCAACACGGGAGGGAGCATGGCATGGCCGTACGGCGTGCGTGGACGTCTTGCTGGTATCTAGCCGTCCTTTCACGTCCCGCGGATTTGCTCATCAGCCAAAAGGCGACTCCTGGCTGGGCGCGACGTGTCCGCGCGCAGCGCCGCAAGCTTGCTCCGGACCTCCTGCATGGTCGCGCGGCGACCTTCGCGCGTATGCGCTTTCTCGGTACCAGGTGAACTCTGGCAAATGTGGGTGAATGAGACTAGGAATGAGACTGGGGACCTGGCCATCCGCTTACGCCGCGCGCGTCATCATCTACCTGCCGAGACCCGTCTTGGCCGAATGAGACTAGTAATGACATTTTCAGCTTCGGCCCCGTCGTTGCTGCCATCTGATAGAGCAGATCATCGCCGCCTCGGTGCACACGGACACTCAAAGCACGATGACCGTGTCCAGCGGGGGCTGAATATCGCGTCCCACAGGACACTGCCCTGGCCGCGTTGCGCGCTCCCGCATTTCGCGACACGGCATTCGCGAAGCCCTGGTCTATTGGCGGCAGGCGCACCGTGGAGTACGCCTAGTGGAACGACGACGTGACCAAACCTCATTAGAAGGCCTGCCGGACGTGCGCGTCGTTAGCGACGCCCGTGTTGTTACTGCAGAAGTTCGGCGATGAGGGCTGCGGCCCGCCGCGCTCCGTCGGTCTCCATCGGGAGTGAGCGGGTCGGTTTGTTGAGCGCGACGGTCATCGCGTCAGCAATTGACTCGCCGGTCGACGTCGCATAGTCCATCCGGGTCCCGGCGCAATAGCGCCGGAGCCGATAGGGGACATGCAGCTGCTGCTCGAAGTGGCGGGCAAGCGGGAAGTACAGGAATGGTCGCCCGTATTCGACGAGTTCCATGGTGGTGGTCAATCCGCCATGCACAACGGCGACGTCGCAGGCGCCCATCAGCCGGCTCAGGTCCTGCACGTATCCCCTCACTTCAACCCCGGCCGGCACAGGTATTGATTCGGGCTGGAGTCGAGGGCCGGTGACCACAACCATCTTGAGCGCCGGCAGTCGCTGGAGCGCATACGGGAAAGCCTCGGCCACTCGCTGCAGCAGGTGGCCGCCCACGCCTGAGCCACCGGCCGAAACGACGCAGACCTGGTCGTCGGGTCGCCAGCCTTGTTCGGCCCGCACCGCGTCGCGGTCCATGGACGGCCGGGTTCCGCTGATGTACCCGGCAAAGTCGTAATGCGCCTGCGTCCAGTCGCGCACGGTTGGCAGGCCGGGGCCAAGGGGGTCGGTCACCAGATCGTCGGCGGTGCCGACGAAGACTGAGCGGTCGCGCAATCGGGGGTACCGGGCAATGTGTTCGATCATCTCCGCGTTGTAATCCGCAGTTATCGCCGCTTCCGTTTCCCCGCCGTCAGGCATGGGCAGCCACCCCACGAAATCGGTCAGCCACACAAATGGACATCGCTTGAGCTCGGGGTTCTCGTGCAGGAAATAGTCGATCTCCCAGCCCTCGTCGGCGACCACCAGGTCGTACGGGTCCGCATCGACGATTTCGTGGAAAACGTGGAAGTTCGCGACCTGAATTTCATCCATGCGGCGGATGGCCTGAAACGCGTGCAGGTCGTGCTCGCCGGACTCAGCCTCGATATGCGCGCATTCACTGGCCAGCCATCTGCTCGCAGGATGGACCCATTCGTGCTGCTCGGCGAGTACCTCGGTGACCGGATGTTGCGCCAGCCAATGCACCTCCAGATCGTGGTGCAGGGCACGGAGTTCGGTGGCGACCGCGACATCGCGGCGGGCATGGCCGAGGCCGATCGCCGAAGGCACGAACAGCGCTCGCCGCCGCCGTGTGCGGGCCGGCGTCCACTCCATCCGGCGCGGACGGGGCGCGGCGAGTGACGCGGCGAAGCCATGCAGCAGCAGATTCGTTCGCACCGGATCACGGACGGTTGGCGCATGTCCTCCGCGCGGGATTGTCACCATCGAACCGCCGGTCCACCGTGCCAGCGCAACGCCAATCTCGTAGGGAACGATGCCGTCATGCTCCCCGTGCACGATAAGCACCGGACACCGGATCGCCTGACAGACCTGTTCAGCGTCAGCAGCGTTCGGTTCCACGACTGCCGGCACAGTGCGCAGTAGCGTCTCTGCGTCGGTCTCCAGTCCCCAGCCGACGAGGTCCTCCCACTGCTTCGTGGAATGCGAGTCGGTGAGAACCTGCGACATAAAGAACTCGACCCAGCCGCGATAATCAGCACGCCAGTAGTTCTGATTGGCCTTTTCCCAGCCCGAGTACGTCTCTCTCACATCGTCGAACCCGGACGGCAGCGGCCACGGCAGCGCAGCGCCAATCGCCACCACCCCAGTTACGCGCTCCGGATGCCACGCCGCAAGCTGCAGCGCGTGACGGCCGCCCAGAGACAGCCCCACGGCCACGGCCCGGGAGGTGCCAGTCGCCTCCAGCACCGCGACGGCATCGTTGACGTACTCTTGGTCTGCGTAAGCCGCCGGGAAGTCCGGGCGATCCGCGTTGCCGTTGCCTCGTCCCTCCACCGTCACCACCCGGAAGTGCCGGGCAAGGTAAGGTACCTGGGCTTTCC
>Ga0302226_10001668_pt1 | contig 16366 bp, 16 predicted proteins | sample II_Palsa_E3_3_FD_193524 | JGI IMG/M metagenome (GOLD analysis project Ga0302226, IMG submission 193524) | Peat permafrost microbial communities from Stordalen Mire near Abisko, Sweden - II_Palsa_E3_3 | ecosystem: Environmental > Terrestrial > Soil > Palsa > Peat permafrost | place: Sweden...
CTGATTGCCGATATGTCGTCCGATTTCCTCTCGCGCCCGGTCGATGTCGGCCATTATTCGATGATTTATGCGCATGCCCAGAAAAACCTCGGGCCTGCCGGCGTTACCGTGGCGTTGATCGATAACGCCATGCTGGACCGAATTCCGGCGGGTTTGCCGGCGATGCTGGATTACCGCACGCATATCGAACATCATTCGAATTACAACACGCCGCCGGTCTTCTCGATTTACGTGCTGACTCTCGTGACGCGCTGGTTGATGCACGACGTCGGCGGGGTCGAGGCCATGCAGCGCATTAATCAGCGCAAAGCCGCAGCCTTGTACGGAACGCTCGACGCCATGGCCGATATCGCGGCCGTGCATGCCGAACCGGCGGCGCGTTCGCAAATGAATATTGCGTTTCATTTCAAAGATCGTCGGCTGGACCAGCTTTGTATTGACGCGGCGACTGCGGCGGGGTTTTCAGGGCTGGAAGGGCATCGCTCACTCGGCGGCCTGCGTGCCTCGATTTATAACGCAGTAACCGAGGAGGCGGCCTTGGCATTGAGCGCCTTCCTGGAAGATTTCGGCCGCACGCACGGCTGATCCGACTCAACGTTTGACGGCGGCCGGATACGCCGCCGTGACGTCCGTATGGGCGCGAGCGTAGTCCCGACTGCTGGCCGCATAAGCCGGCAGCACACCAAGACGCCGTTCTCCTGACGCACGCCGGGCGTCTTCGCGACGTTTTGGTCGGCACGTCCATCAATCCGTTGGTTCTCTGTAGCGCCTGATTTCGCCGTGATCGGCGCGCCTCTGCGCCTATTACTTGAGCGCGTTTCCCTGTTGCTCCGCCGCTCTTGTCACCGCAGATTACAAAGCCCCGCCTATGCAACAAACCTTTACTGTTTTTCACAGTCATAAGGACTGCTGACGCGTCTAATAGTCGGACGGTAATCGAGTGGAGCGCACCATGAAATACCTGCTGGCAGGACTTACCTTGGTGTTGGGAGGCTGTGTTGCCTATCCGGCCGCGCCGGCCTATTACGGTGGACCAGGGTATTACAGTGCGCCTGGATATTATGCGGCGCCTGGGTACTACAGCGCTCCCGTGGTGGTGGCGCCGGTGTTCGGCGGTTTTTATTACCGTCGTTGAGCGTGGCGGACTTTTCAGGACGTATTGCTTTAATTTCTGCAACAGTCATTTGCCGGTTTTTGCATGATGCAATTAGTTGCCTGGGCATATAATGCCATCACTAAATACTTTCGATTGTTTCAAACAATAAGGCCCAACAAAAGGGGGGCATCATGGAACGCAAAAATTTTGCAGGATGGCTGATTATCAGCTTGCTACCGCTCTTGGCATTTATCTGGATGGCGCTGGCCCAGCATCCCGCCGCGATGGCGCGCGCACCGATTGCCGCGGCTCAGGTTAGCGCCGAACTGGCGCGCACCGTCTCGTATGGTTTCGTTGAGCAACCGGTCGACGAGGCCTTGGGCGGGGCGTTCGACAGCGATGCTGTGGTCCCCGGGCATACGGTTACCGTAGTGCCTGAACATACCGTGTTTCGCCGGGCGAGTGGGCTTGCGGCGAGTGCGGCAGTGCTCAAAACCTCATAAAAGCAAGCGATTGCAAGCATCTGGTGCCAAGTCGCAGCAGTCTGGATAGGTCTCATGAAAAGCCGCCTGAATCGGGTGTTCAGGCGGCTTTTTCATGGCTGGAGTGAGCCTCGCTGTTGCCTGCAGCCCAAACCAAGCCCGGGTATGATGCGCCTGGCGTCAAAAGGGGGAGCAACGCCCCATGGGTCGAACGTTTTGCGTCTCGCCGCGATGCAGCGTTCGCGGGCACGGCACGCAGCGCATCGAAGTTCAACTCGGCTAGCGTGAATACCGATGTTCGGCGCAGGGGGATAGTTGACTAAATCCGTAGGAGATTTATACTTGACGCAATTAGTCGACAATAGCATTTAATCCGTTCGCCCAACCTGCGAAGACCCTATGAGACTCACCACGAAAGGCCGCTTTGCCGTCACCGCGATGATCGATCTCGCGTTGCGCCAGGAAAACGGGCCGGTGACGTTGGCCGGCATCAGTCAGAGGCAGCATATTTCTCTGTCCTATCTCGAACAATTGTTCGGGAAGCTGCGTCGTCACGAGATTGTCGAAAGCGTGCGCGGGCCGGGCGGCGGATATAACCTCGCGCGCCGTGCCGAGGAAGTGACGGTGGCCGACATCATTATCGCGGTCGATGAGCCCCTGGATGCGACGCAATGCGGCGGCAAGGGCACCTGCGAAGGCGCCAAGCAGCATGACGGTCATTGCATGACACATGATCTGTGGTCGACGCTGAACCAGAAAATGGTGGAGTATCTCGACTCCGTATCGTTGCGCGATTTGATGAATCAGCAGCGAGCCAAGGAGCAGCAGGCATCGGTCGTGCGGCGTAACGATGTGGTTGAGCCGGTGGTACGCGCTTTGCCGGCCGGGCCCAATTCGGTATTCAATATGGTGCGCTCATAGCGATGCGCCCTTGAGCTACGCGGGCAGTAGCAAATAACAGCAGCAACTTTGCGTAGTATTTTGGAGCAAGTATGAAAAACGATTCCCTGCATTTGCCCATTTACATGGATTACAGCGCCACGACACCGGTTGATCCGCGTGTCGTCGACCTTATGATTCCGTATTTGCGCGAGCAGTTTGGCAACCCGGCATCGCGCAGTCATTCTTATGGCTGGGACGCGGAGCGGGCGGTTGAGGAAGCGCGCGAAAAAGTCGCGGCGCTGGTCAATTGCGATTCTCGCGAGATCGTCTGGACTTCCGGTGCCACGGAATCGATCAATCTTGCGATCAAGGGCGCCGCGAATTTCTACCAGAACAAGGGTAAGCACCTGATCACGGTCAAGACCGAACACAAGGCCGTGCTCGACACCACCCGTGAGCTTGAGCGCCAAGGTTTTGAAGTCACCTATCTTGACGTGCTGCCCAATGGTTTGCTCGACCTCGAGGTGTTCAAGGCCGCAATTCGTCCGGATACGATTTTGGCCGCGGTGATGATGGTCAATAACGAAACCGGCGTGATTCAAGATATCGCCGCACTCGGTGAAATTTGCCGCGAAAAGGGCGTAATTTTCCACGTCGATGCCGCTCAGGCTACCGGCAAGGTTGCGATCGATCTGACGGCGCTGAAAGTCGATCTGATGTCGTTCAGCGCGCACAAAACCTACGGTCCCAAAGGGATTGGCGCCTTGTATGTACGCCGCAAACCACGCATCCGCATCGAAGCGCAGATTCACGGTGGCGGCCACGAGCGCGGCATGCGCTCGGGCACCCTGGCTACGCACCAGATCGTCGGCATGGGCGAAGCGTTTCGCCTGGCGCGTGAAGAAATGGCCGTCGAAAACGAGCGTATCCGGGTCTTGCGCGACCGCCTGTTGGCCGGCCTGCGCAATATGGAAGAAGTTTATGTAAACGGCGATATGGATCATCGGGTGCCGCATAACTTGAACCTGAGTTTCAATTTCGTCGAAGGCGAATCGCTGATCATGGCTGTCAAGGATGTTGCCGTCTCGTCGGGCTCGGCGTGTACCTCGGCTTCCTTGGAACCGTCTTATGTGCTGCGTGCGATGGGCCGTAACGACGAGCTCGCGCATAGCTCGATCCGCTTTACCGTAGGTCGTTTTACGACCGAACAGGATATCGATTACGTGATCGGCCTGATGGAAAGCAAAATTGCCAAGCTGCGCGATTTGTCGCCGCTGTGGGAAATGTACAAGGACGGGGTCGACCTGAATTCGATCCAGTGGGCCGCGCACTAAGCGGAAACCGTTGCGCCGCCGCTGTGCGCTGATTGCGCAGGCTTTAGCGGAGCGGCAGACACGTACTCAATTTGGGAGTTGATCATGGCATACAGCGAAAAAGTTCTGGACCACTACGAAAACCCACGCAACGTCGGTTCGTTCAGCAAGGGCGATGACAGCGTCGGTACCGGCATGGTCGGCGCGCCGGCTTGCGGCGACGTGATGAAGTTGCAAATCCGGGTTGGCGCAGACGGTATTATTGAAGATGCGAAATTCAAGACTTATGGTTGCGGCTCGGCGATTGCCTCCAGCTCGCTGGTGACCGAATGGGTCAAGGGGAAGTCTTTGGACGAGGCACTGGCGATCAAAAATACCCAGATCGCCGAAGAGTTGGCTTTGCCGCCCGTCAAGATTCACTGCTCGATTCTCGCGGAAGACGCGATCAAGGCTGCCGTGGCCGACTACAAATTGCGCCATGGTGAAACGGCGGATAAGGCGGCCTGAGGCCGGCGGCATGCAGCAAGCATGCTGGTTTGATTGAAGTTGGGTGTGGCGTCTGGAACCCGGTGCTTGTGCTAGGTTGTACGGTAGCCGCGCACTTCAACGTATTTTTGCGTATCAAAGGAGTGGGCGCCGTCAGACGTGCCCGATGTAAGTTATGGCAATTACACTGACCGAAAAAGCGGCGCAGCATATCAGCAAATACCTGACCCGGCGCGGCAAAGGCCTGGGCCTGAGACTCGGTGTGCGCACCACGGGTTGTTCGGGGCTCGCCTACAAGCTTGAGTATGTCGACGACCTGGCGACGGAAGATAGCGTCTTCGAAAGTCATGGTGTGAAAGTGGTGGTCGACCCCAAGAGCCTGGCTTATATCGACGGCACCGAACTCGATTTTGCGCGCGAGGGTTTGAACGAAGGGTTCAAGTTCAATAACCCCAACGTCAAGGACGAATGCGGTTGCGGAGAATCGTTCCGGATTTGAGCGCTTGCCGGGCCCAGTCCCGCGCTCTTGGCCAAGATCGGCACGTAGCTAAAGCGTAGGACGGTAGAGGCGGCTCAGCCGCCTTTTTGTTTATGATAAAGCGCCACGGCGTTGCCGCCCGAACTCTCGAACCCATGTATCACCACATTGATTTCAACCATGGCCACGCTGAACGACAGCCACTTCGCCCTTTTTAATCTGCCGACCCGCTTTGCCCTCGACCCACGACAGCTCGATGAAGCCTATCGGGCCGTGCAGGCGGAAGTGCATCCGGATCGTTTTGCGGCTGCGGGCGACGCACAAAAGCGCATCGCGATGCAGTGGGCTACGCGCACCAACGAAGCGTATCGCACCCTCAAAGATCCCCTGGCGCGTGCGGCTTATGTACTGCATCTGCGCGGTATCGAGGTCGGCGCGGAACATAACACCGCCATGGAGCCGGCTTTTCTGATGCAGCAAATCGAGTGGCGCGAAGCCATCGAAGATGCCGCCGCCGCGCGCCATGAGGGAGAGCTGGAGCGCTTGCTGACTGAATTGCGCGATGAGCAAAGCCAGCGTTTCGATAAATTGGCGCTCTGGTTGGACACGGACGCCGATCAACCCGCCGCCGAAGCCGTGCGTCAGTTGATGTTTATCGCCCGGCTCGAAAGTGAAATCGAAACCCAGCTCGACCGGCTCGACGGCGTTTGATAGTTACGCAGCGCAGCGCGATATTGATCCAACATAGCCACACATAAGCGAAACAACCACGATGGCCTTACTGCAAATCTCCGAGCCGGGCATGGCGCCCGCCCCCCATCAACGCAAGCTGGCGGTGGGGATCGACCTGGGCACAACCAATTCGCTGGTGGCGGCAGTGCGCAACAGCATTCCCGAAGTCTTGCCCGACGCAGACGGTCACTTGCTGCTGCCTTCCGTGGTCCGTTATCTGGCCGGCGGCGGTCGCCGCATCGGGCGTATTGCCAAGACCGAAGCGGCTCAAGATCCGCGCAATACCATCAGTTCGGTGAAGCGTTTTATGGGCCGTGGCGTGAGCGATATCGCAGGCCTTGATAATGCCCCCTATGATTTTGTCGACGCGCCGGGCATGCTGCAAATTCGCACCGCCGACGGCGTCAAAAGCCCGGTGGAAGTGTCCGCGGAAATTCTCGCCACCTTGCGCCAACGCGCCGAAGATACGCTGGGCGACGAGCTGGTCGGGGCCGTGATTACCGTGCCCGCCTATTTCGACGATGCGCAGCGCCAGGCCACCAAGGATGCGGCGCGCCTCGCCGGGCTCGATGTCTTGCGCCTGCTTAACGAGCCGACTGCCGCCGCGATTGCCTATGGGCTGGACAGCGGAGCGGAAGGGACCTACGCCGTCTATGATCTCGGCGGGGGAACCTTCGATGTCTCGATCCTGAAACTGACGCGCGGTGTGTTCGAAGTGCTGGCGACGGGCGGCGATTCGGCACTGGGCGGCGACGATTTCGATCAAGCGCTGTACCGTCATGTCGTGGCGCAAGCCGGCATCATCGTCAGCCAAGTCGAAGATGTGCGCCTGCTGCTCGACCGGGTGCGCGATGCCAAGGAAGCCTTGTCGACCCGGCCCGAGGCCGAGATTCAAGCGCAATTGGCCAATGGTACAACGCTACGCGTAACTGTCAGCGAGCCCGAATTCGCGGCGCTGTCGGCAGCCTTGGTGCAACGCACCTTGGGCGCGACCAAAAAAGCCTTGCGCGACGCGAAACTGACGGTCGCCGAGATTCAAGGCGTGGTGCTGGTGGGCGGTGCTACGCGCATGCTGACGGTGCGCCGCGCCGTGGAGCAATTCTTCGGCCAGCCGCCGCTGGCCGATATCGACCCGGATCAAGTCGTGGCCCTGGGCGCGGCAATCCAAGCCGACCTCTTGGCCGGTAATCGCCGCACCGGTGATGAAAGCGATGACTGGCTCTTGCTGGATGTGATTCCGCTGTCGCTCGGTGTCGAAACCATGGGTGGCTTGGTCGAGAAAATCATTCCGCGTAACTCGACAATTCCGGTGGCGCGAGCCCAGGAATTCACCACCTTCAAAGATGGTCAGACGGCGATGGCCATTCATGTGATTCAAGGCGAGCGCGAACTGGTGAGCGATTGCCGTTCGCTGGCCCGCTTTGAGTTGCGTGGCATTCCGCCGATGACGGCCGGGGCGGCGCGGATTCGCGTCACCTATCAGGTCGATGCCGACGGCTTGTTGTCGGTTTCGGCGCGAGAAACCCATTCGGGCGTGGAAGCCTCGGTTGTCGTCAAGCCTTCCTATGGGCTGGCCGACGACGACGTGGCGCGGATGTTGGAAGAAAGCTTTAGCAGTGCCGCCGTCGATATGCGCGCGCGGGCCTTGCGCGAACAGCAGGTCGAAGCGGATCGCCTGCTGGTGGCGACCTTGGCTGCACTGGAGGCCGATGGCGAGTTGCTGGATGCCGACGAACGCGGCGAAGTCGACACGGCACTGGCAAACTTGCAAGCGCTGGCCCATACCGATGATGCCGACGCGATTGAGGCGGCCATTAAAATACTTGCGGCCGAAACCGATGAGTTTGCCGCACGCCGTATGAATAAAGGCATACGCCGGGCACTAACGGGCCGCAAGCTCGACGAAATTTGAATCAGCGATGTCGTTCGGTTCGAGGAGCAGCCTTACTCAAGCCGGGCGGTAGGGCTAGAATAAACCTATACAGTGCGCGCTTCGGTTGACCGCCGAGCCGCGATGCACTCTTTTATAGAAAGCGGAATCTTGATGCCACAGATCGTAGTTTTACCTCATGTTGAATTATGCCCGGACGGCATGGTGATCGATGTTGCCGCGGGCAAGAGCGTGTGCGATGCATTACTTGAGAATGGCGTCGAAATCGAGCATGCTTGTGAAAAGTCCTGTGCTTGCACAACGTGCCATGTTGTCGTGCGCGAAGGCTTCGAGTTGCTGAAAAGTGCCGAAGACGACGAAGAAGACTTGTTGGACAAGGCATGGGGGCTGGAGCCGACTTCCCGCCTGTCATGCCAAATGATCGTGCCAGAAGGCGCGGAGCTGGTCGTGGAGATTCCCAAATACACGATCAACCACGCTAAAGAAAGCCACTAGAAAGATCAAAAACCAGGAGGGCTGTCATGAAATGGACTGACACGACCGACATCGCGATTGCGCTGACCGATACCTTTCCCGATGTCGATCCCCAGTACGTGCGTTTTACCGATCTGCATCGCTGGATTTGCGAGCTCAAAGGATTCGACGATGATCCCCAGAAATCGAACGAAAAAATACTTGAAGCCATCCAGTCTGCATGGATAGAAGATTCCGACTATTAAAGCTGCGCACACGGATGGGCGCGGTGCGTTGCCGCGTTGTATGCAGTGATGTTGGTGGCCGGCTGTGCATGCGCCATGCATAGCCCGCCGGTCCCGGCCGTGGGCGAATAAGCCGCTTGGCCATTCTTAAAACAATCGTGCGCACTCGAATGAATTTTTAGGCAGATTCGATGATTGTCTGCGGCAGCACTGCTGGTGCCGCAGCCTCGCAATCCTCCAAGCGCTGCGGCAAGCCTCTTTAAATCGATCCTTCTATCCCCGATTTACCTACTCGAATACGCTGCCCTTGCTGATAGGGCGGCGGGTTTTTATAGTTGAAGTAACGGGTGTGCCCGTCGTCGGTACGCACGCGCACTTGGTATTCGAGGTCGCTGCGCAAATGCCTTTCGACAGTATTGCCGGCGAAACCGCCGCCGACCGCACCCAGCACGGTCATCGCCGCGCGGCCGCTGCCCGCACCAAATTGATTGCCGACCAAACCGCCCGCCAGGGCGCCGCCTACAGCACCCAAGCCGGTGCCCTGGCCTTCATGTTGAACTTCCTGGATTGAGACAATAGTGCCGCAGCCACGGCAGCTGACGGGAGGCGGCGGGGCCGTGACATAACCGTTGTTCGCCATGGTGCTCGGCGGGCGCGGCACGTAAGCATTGGGGTCGGGGTTGGGGTTGACTTGGGCTTGGGCCGGCGCGGTTGCCGCCGGGTTGGGGTTGGCCTGCGCGGGCGGAGCCGTTGGGGCGTTTGATTGGGTCATCGGCGTAGTATTCGCGATGGGCGCTGGGGCCGCGGAGTCGGTGGCTCCCGGGTTGGACGCGAGCTGCGCCTGTTGGCTTTGTCCCGATTGCGAATTCGAGCTTGATGCCAGCGGCAGCAGGCCCGTGATTGCGGCGACGGCCGTCAGGCTGGCAATTACCACTGCGACTGCGGCGATAGCGAGCAGCGGATGCAGTCGGTTGGGCGAGCGCGTGGGGGTCGGTGTAGCCATGATGATCCTTTGAATCCTAAAGTGCGAATGAAGTGCTAAGTAAGACGAAATACACTACTACTTAGTTTCGGCGAAATTGGCCCTTTGCGCCGTTTCATTTTGTAACCATGGGTTTATGGCAATATGGGCACAGTCGGACGATCAACAAAAAACCCCACGCTTCAAACGTGGGGTTTTCGTTGCACTCCAACGGCCGGCGGGTGGTGCTTAGTCTTCGCGGCGCAGGTGCGGGAACAGGATAACGTCGCGAATCGCCGGGCTGTCGGTTAACAACATCACCAGCCGGTCGATGCCGATACCGCAACCGCCCGTCGGCGGCATGCCGTGTTCGAGTGCGCGGATGTAGTCGGCGTCGTAATACATGGCTTCTTCATCGCCCGCATCCTTTTGGTCGACTTGCTTGCGAAAGCGCGCAGCCTGGTCTTCGGCATCGTTCAATTCCGAAAAACCGTTGGCGATTTCACGCCCGGTCATAAACAGTTCGAAGCGTTCGGTAATGCCCGGCTGGGTATCGGAAGCGCGCGCCAGCGGCGACACTTCGACCGGGTAGTCGACGATATAGGTCGGTTCCCACAGCTGTGCTTCGGCGGTTTCCTCGAACAAGGCCAATTGCAGCGAACCGACGCCGGCATTCAGGAAGGCCGGGGCCGAGGTGTCGACGCCGAAACCTTTCAAAGCCTGGCGCAGGAAGGCGACATCGAGCAGTTGCTCGCCGGTATATTGCGGCGCGTATTTCTGGATCGCCTGCGAGATGGTCAGGCGATGGAAGGGCTTGCTCAGGTCCAGCGAGCGGCCTTGATATTCAATCGTGGCGGTGCCGCGCGCATCGATGGCGGCCTGGCGTATCAGTTTCTCGGTGAAATCCATCAGCCAGACGTAATCGGTATACGCGGCATAGAATTCCATCATCGTGAATTCCGGGTTATGACGCGGCGACACGCCTTCATTGCGGAAATTACGATTGATTTCGAAGACCCGCTCGAAGCCGCCGACGACCAAGCGCTTCAGGTACAGCTCGGGCGCGATGCGCAGGAACATCTGCATATCGAGCGCGTTGTGGTGGGTCTTGAACGGTTTGGCCGTGGCGCCGCCCGGGATCGGGTGCAGCATCGGCGTTTCGACTTCCATAAAGTCGGCGTCGGCCATATAGCGGCGGATCGAGGACACCGCCTTGGTGCGCGCGACGAAGGTTGCGCGCGTCTCGGCGCTGACGATCAAATCGACATAACGCTGGCGATAGCGGGTTTCCTGGTCGGACAGGCCGTGGAATTTGTCGGGCAGGGGGCGCAGCGACTTGGTCAGCAGGCGCAAGCCGGTACAGCGTACCGACAGCTCGCCCTTGTTGGTGCGAAACAGCACGCCGGTGCTGGCGATGATGTCGCCCATATCCCACTTTTTGAAGGCCTCATAGACCTCGACGCCGACATCGGCCGCCGTGATAAAAAACTGGATCTGCCCGCTACCGTCTTGCACCGTCGCAAAACTGGCTTTGCCCATCACACGCTTGAGCATCATGCGGCCGGCAATCGCGACCTGCGGCGCCAGCGCTTCGAGCTGTTCCTTGTCGGTATCCGCGTATTGCGTCTGCAAATCGGCGGCGCGGTGCGTCGGGCGGAAATCGTTGGGGAAGGCTGGGCCGAGTTCGCGCAAAGCCTTCAGCTTCTCGCGTCGCTCGGCGATGATCTGATTGGTATCGACGGCGGGTTCGGCGGCGGCAGCTTGAGGGTTGGCTTCGGCGTTATGGTCGGTCATGGTCTTGGGTCGTGTATATGCAGCTTGGCTTGCGGCTCGGGCTGACAGTGTCGGAGAGGCGCGCGAGTAGATCTATTCGGAGATTCTGATACTTCGGCGGGGCGCCCGGTTTCGGACAGCCCCGCTTGGGCTACGGCTTGCTACGCGTTTGTTACAGTCTCGCAGCGGGTTCAGATACCTTGCTTGAGGCTGGCGCTGATGAAGTCATCGAGGTCGCCGTCGAGCACAGAACGGGTGTTGCTGATTTCAACGTTGGTGCGCAAATCCTTGATACGGCTTTGGTCGAGGACATAGGAGCGAATCTGATGGCCCCAGCCCACGTCGCTTTTGCCGGCCTCGAGTTTGTCGGCTTCGGCTTGGCGCTTGCGCATTTCGAACTCATACAGGCGCGACTTCAGCATGGCCATTGCTTCGGCACGGTTACGGTGCTGTGAGCGATCATTCTGACATTGCACCACAATTCCTGTGGGCGCATGCGTCAGGCGCACCGCCGAATCGGTTTTGTTGATGTGCTGACCGCCCGCGCCAGAGGCACGGAAGGTATCGACGCGAATGTCGGCCGGATTGATATCGACCTCGAACGAGTCGTCGATCTCGGGTGACACGAAGACCGACGAGAACGAGGTGTGACGCCCGCCCGAGGAGTCGAACGGCGATTTGCGCACGAGCCGGTGAATGCCGGTTTCGGTGCGCAAAAAGCCATAGGCATATTCGCCTTCGACCTTGAGCGAGGCGCTCTTGATACCGGCTACGTCGCCCGCCGACTCTTCGAGAATTTCGGTTTTAAAACCTTTGCGTTCGCAATAGCGCAAATACTGGCGCAACAACATCGAGGCCCAGTCGCACGCTTCGGTGCCGCCGGCGCCGGATTGGATGTCGATAAAGCAATTGTTCGGATCGGCCGGTTGGCTGAACATGCGGCGGAATTCCATCTCGTCGACGCGTTTTGCCAGTCCGGCTGCGTCGTTTTCGCACGCCACCAAGGTGTCTTCGTCGGCTTCTTCGCGGCCCAGTTCGTAGAGATCCTGGGTATCGCGCAAATCTTCGTCGAGTTTGGTCAGGGCGACCACCACGCCGTCCAGCAATTTCTTTTCACGGCCCAAGCCCTGGGCGCGCTTGGAATCGTTCCACACCAGTGGATCTTCGAGTTCCTTGTTGACTTCGATCAGCCGGGATTTCTTGGCATCGTAGTCAAAGATACCCCCGTAGCTCGCCCGCGCGTACGCGCAGGTCGGCCAGTGTGGTTCCGATCGCGTTGAGTTGTTCTGCTTCCATGACGATCTGTCCTATTCTTAATTCGGAAAACATAAATTATAGCCGATCGGCCCCGGGAGCGGCCGGGGCGGGTGGGGGTTTTGCGTTCGATGTGCGGTGCGGGTGCTGTATGGCGCGTTTTTAAGGGGGCTTCGGTCGCATGGACGTTTTTGTCGAACTTTGGGGCGAGCATTGCTTGTTAGGCGGGTATCACGGTCTGGAACTCGATTGGCGATAACGGTTACTTAGGAGGACCGATAAACATGATTGTTGTAAAAGGACTTATCAGTGAATTCTGGTAGAACTACTCGAGGTTCATATTTTGCTACGAATGCGTACCAACAATTCTACGAAAAGATCAATCGCCAAGCATCTCCACCCAAAGCCACATCGCCGCCCGTAGAGAGAGATGAGCCGCCGGGGCTGCGGAAGAGTGTCAATGGTTTTCTGAGCTTCGCCCAGCAGCAGTGCAGGGCGCGGTTGCTGGAGCTATTGGGTCAGCATCGAGAAAAATCGGCGACGGCGGGAGCCGGGCCGGGTCGTCCTGCATCGCCATCGCAAGGTGCTTCTGCGGCGGGTGGGGGCGCCGAAAATACTCGTAATGGAGGTGCTCGCCCCTCATATTTTGGGTCGGAGGCGTACAAAAATCTCTACAACGAGATGAATGGTCAGACATCATCGGGGCCCAGGCGTTTTGTGCCGCCACCGAAACCGGCGGCGGGCGGGGGCGCCAAACCGAATGGAATCCCGCCGCAGCCAGCCAATTCCCCGCCGCCGGGACCAGCCAATCCTTCGTCATCACGACCATCAGCCGCAGCATCGAAACCGGTCCGCGCGGCTGTTCTGCCGCCGAGCTTCGCTACACGCCATTACGAGGGAGGATGGGCCGAGATCGGTGAGTCCGTGACCGCAGATTTACGTGTGGCGAAAGAATTGGATGCAAAGGGTCGAGCAATCGTGGGGAGCTGGGGAAAATTATTCGGCATAGACACAGCGGGTTTGTACGAGGTGTCTAAGCAGGATCTGGAGACTCCACAGTTTTTTCAGGAAAAGAACGCAGACATTGATGCTGTGCGATCGCATATCAACAAGGAATGTAGACGGTTGAATCTCATCACGCACCCTGACAGGAACGGTGGCTCAAGTGATGCCAACGAGCTTTCCAAAGGTATTAATGGTACTCGCGACAATGCGTTCAGGGAGTTAGATAGGTTCTCGGATGACTTATTGGAGGAAGTAGCCCGGTCACAGGCGAGTCAGTCGACGGGGCGACGCGCTGTGTGACCGATGCTCGGCAGCGCTCGCCGCCAACTAACCCAGCGCGTGCTCAATAATCAATTGCACGCGTGCCACGCCGTTCCAGGTGTCGCTGGCGAGCCGGTAGGCAAAAAAGGCGCGCGCCGGCAGCGGTTCGGCGTGATTGAACCAAATTGCCTGAAATCGTTGCCGGCCGCGGGTCAATTGCAATTTCAGGTGTTTGTCCTTGAGCAGCGACTGGCTCGCGATTTCGAATTCCCCGGAAAACACCGGAGCCGGAAAGCCCTGGCCCCAGACGGCGCGATCCATTAGTTCAACGAATTGAGGGGTGAAGTACGCATCTTCCAGCTCGCCGTCGGTCTCGATCACTCGGGTCGGTGCCTCCGGGCCGAGCAGGGCCTGGCCGACGGCCTCGAAGGCCTGGGTGAACCGGGCGACATCGCAGCCCTTGATGGTCAACCCGGCGGCCATGGCGTGGCCGCCGAACTTCAGTAATAGTCCGGGGTGTTGCTTGGACACCAGATCCAGCGCATCGCGCAAATGGAAACCGGGAATCGAGCGGCCCGAGCCTTTGACGATCTCGCCGCTCTCGTCGGCCGGAGCCAAGGTGAACGCTGGACGGAAAAATTTCTCTTTCAGGCGCGAAGCGACAATGCCGATCACGCCCTGATGCCAGCCGGGATTAAACAAGGTGATGGTCGAGCCGCAGGCGGTATCGATACCGGCCAGACTGGCCAGGGCTTCTTCCTGCATGCCGGCTTCGATTTCGCGGCGCTCGCGATTCATGGTGTCGAGCTGCTGAGCCAAGGCCCAGGCGCGGCCGGGGTCGTCGGTGGTCAGACATTCGATGCCCAGCGACATATCGGCCAGTCGGCCTGCCGCATTCAGGCGCGGTCCAAGCGCAAAACCGAGGTCGAAGCCCGAGGCATTGCGCGCGTCGCGCGCGGCGGCGCGAAACAGCGCAGCGATGCCCGCTTGCATGCGGCCCGAGCGTATCCGGTTCAGACCTTGCGCCACCAGCACACGGTTATTGGCGTCGAGCTTCACCACGTCGGCGACCGTGCCCAGCGCGACCAGATCGAGCAAGCCGTCGAGGCGTGGTTCGGGCGCTTCGGTAAAGGCGCCGCGCGCCCGCAGTTCGGCGCGCAGGGCGAGTAGTACGTAAAACATCACGCCGACCCCGGCCAGGTTTTTGCTCGGGAACGGGCAGCCAGGCTGGTTTGGGTTGACGATTGCGTCGGCCTCCGGCAGCGTTTCGCCGGGCAAGTGATGGTCGGTGACCAAGACCGCGATGCCCAAGGCATTAGCGGCGGCCACGCCTTCGACGCTGGCGATGCCGTTATCGACCGTAATCAACAGATCGGGTTCGCGGGTTTGGGCCAAGGCGACAATCTCGGGTGTCAGCCCATAGCCATACTCGAAGCGATTCGGCACCAGGTAGTCGACTTGTGCGCCGAACATGCGCAGACCGCGCACCGCTACCGCGCAGGCGGTCGCGCCGTCGCAGTCGTAGTCGGCAATCACCAGCAGGCGGCTTTCGGCTTCAAGTGCGTCGGCCAGCAGCAGCGCTGCCTCTTCGATACCCTTGAGCATGGTGGGAGGAATCAGGCGCGCCAGGCCGGTTTCGATTTCGTCGGTATGGCGCACGCCGCGTGCAGCATAAAGCCGCGCCATCACGGGGTGCAGCCCTTGGTCGATGAGCGCCTCGGTGTCGGCGGGCGCGGTCTTGCGGGTCTTGATTTCGGTCATTCGGAGAGGATCGATGCAAAGGTGCGGCGGCGCCAGAATTTGCGCAAATCCGCACGTGTGGTGTGAAGCGTCACAAAACTGGTTTCGCCGCACAGGGTCAGGGTCAGCGCATCCAGCTGGCCTGCGCCCAGCGCGGCCAGCGCCGGCACCAGGAACTGGCTTTCCAGTGCGCTGAGCGCGGTGCGCCAGGCGTACCAGTCTTCATGTAAAAACGGCATGGTCAGAGCGTCGAATTGCAGCAAGGCCGTATCGCGAGTCTTGGGCTTGCCCGGCGGCTGCGTTGCGGCCTGCATCTCATGCCACGACTCGGGCAGCGCGGCGCAGGTCGCCTGGCTGGCCAGCGCCAAGCCGCGCGTGGCCGGGGCATTGCTCCAGACTTCGGTAAACGGTTGCTGTAGCGGGGCCAGTGCGCCTTGGCTATGCAGCCAGATCGAATTGGCGGTGAGTCGACCGCCTTGTTCGCGAGCTTCATTCACCGGATGCTCGAACCAGGCCATCTGGACTTCATTCTGCAGCTTCATCCAAAATGGCGAGCGGCGCGAACCCTGGCCCGATGCCGGGTCGGCGGTCTGCGGCAGCCAGATCTCGACGCTACGGCCGCTGGCGCGCAGCGGCGAGGCGCTCACCAAGCCGGCAATGGCCGCACCGCTGAGATACCAGCGCAAGGGGTTGGGCGCCACCAAGGTGAGGCCGAGTTCCTCCACCAGCGGGCGCGCCTCGGCCAGCAGGCGGGCGGCTTCATCGGCTTGCAGCGCAAGCGCGTCCGGGTCGATCAGCACCAGATGGTCGCGGGCAATCTGAATGTGTACCGGCTCGACGCAGGCCCAGGTGGCGGTGCCCGGCGTCCCGCCGTCGGCCAGCAGCATATGCGCGGCCAGCGGCGCTTCGTCGCGGCTGGCGGGCTTGGTCAAACCGAATTCGCGGGCCAGCCAGCGCTCGTGCGGCACGGTGCGCTGGAAATCTTCCCCGGCTTCGCGTTGCACCAGTGTGGCGTGTCGCAGCAACTTTTCGAGCGCGTTCAGCTCCAAGTCGCGTAGCAACACGGAGGCATTGGCGGCCGCCGGTATGGCGTAGGGGATGAGTAGATGGAGGCGTTTGGCATGCATAGTGGGTCGCATTGTATGGCAAACTTCGCGTGGAGCCGAAAACTACCGCGCGGCAGGCTCGGCGCGAAAGCCGCGCATGAGCCGGTTTTTCCTCTGAAAATCGGCTTATGCCCGGCAACCGGTAAAGCAATACAGTTAAAAAAGGATACGCTTGAAACTCCCGTATGAGTGGCAGATAGGCTGGCGC
>Ga0302226_10001671_pt1 | contig 16360 bp, 18 predicted proteins | sample II_Palsa_E3_3_FD_193524 | JGI IMG/M metagenome (GOLD analysis project Ga0302226, IMG submission 193524) | Peat permafrost microbial communities from Stordalen Mire near Abisko, Sweden - II_Palsa_E3_3 | ecosystem: Environmental > Terrestrial > Soil > Palsa > Peat permafrost | place: Sweden...
TTTTTATTTTTTTATTTTTATTTTTATTTTTTTATTTCCACACCTCGTTTTTTCGGTACAATTCACAAATATCTTTTTCTTTTCTGCTCACTCAAGTCCGCGACTTGCGCGACCGCTTCCCCCTGACGACGAGCTCGTCTGCCTCGTCGTTCTCGTCCTCTTGACCTGCGAGATCGCTTTGGTCATTCTCGTCCAGCTCGCCGCCGAGAGAGAGCGCAGACTGGTCGTGGCTGCGCTTGATTGTGCTGCCCTTTTCCGGCCGGATCTGGTAAACAATGTAAATATTTTATATATTATTTATTTTAGTAAAGTACCGGTGAGGCAATATTCCAGGACCTGCCACGGAGGAGGGCGTGCGACTTGTCCAGGGCGGGTGTAATGGGCGACATTGTTTTCGCGGGGCTCATCATGGGTGACAAAGTCGCTGCCGCAGCCGGTGTGTGATGGTGAGAAGGCGAGGGCGTGTTGTTGACGCCACCAAAGGACTTGCGCGGTGACGGCGCGGCCATCGGGGCAGCGGTCGCAGCAATGCCCTGCTGCACATGCTCGTTCTTGTCAAACTGGCGGATATCAAACTCGATTTCGTTGGCCATCTGGCGGTCCGACGCGAGCAGGTCCTCCATTTCCAAGCGGTACTCTTTGACAATTGTCCGCAGGGCGAGCATGAGCTGGCGCAGCAACGGCGAGTGCAGGCTCTCGAGGTGGCGCTTGAGACTGACCAAGATCGGGAGGATGTTTTCAATGGTGTTTTTCTTGGTGAGCTGCAAAACAAAAAAGGTAAGTGATAACCAAATTTTCCTTTATTATTATTACCTTGGAGAGAAGCTTGGTCTTGGCCGCGTCCAGGGCCTTCTCAGTCGATGTGAGGTCATCGTCGCCTTCCTCCTGGGCAGACTTCTTGGACTGCAGCTTGAGCTCCTTGGACGCGAGCACGTACAGTACGTCGCTGACGGCGAACGCGGCACCCGGCAGAGAGACGTCGACTGTGCCGTCGATCACGTTGGAGAGGGTCTCAGAGCAGAGCTTGCCGATGAGCTGGAAGCGGAGCTCGTCGGTGAGGTTAGCGGCGAGGAACGAGTAGATGGCGTGGCGCTTCTGCTCGTTGTGGCCTCCGCCAGCGAGCACCTTGAAGACACGGTCCTCGGTGACATCAGATTGTTGTTGCTGCTGCTGCTGCTGCTGTTGGCTGTAACCCTCGGCAGATCGCGCAGGCGTGTAGGCGTTGAGGAAAAACACAAGCTCTTGGAAATGCGCGTAGAAGATGGACGGGTTCTTGTTCAAGAGGAGCTGTACCAGGCAGAACTTGGCTGCGGGAACAAAACATAAACAAACAACAATAAGAAGGCAACGCACCAAACTCGCGGATCTCGTCCGACTCATCGACCACGGCAGAGACAAAGCGGAAAAAGAGCGAGCCCTTCCACTTGATGTAGTCCTCTTGGAGCAGACGCGTGAGCATCGTCAGGGTCTGGCGGCGCACCAGCTCGTTCGAGTCGTGAAGGCACAGCGCGATCGTGGGGACGTACTTGTCCACCAGGGACGCATATCTTTTTTTTTTTATTTTTTTATTTTTAGTTTAACAATAAAAATTATGGCTTTTGCATTTGGACCCATACCGAATGCACAGGTCACAGAGCACGAGCATGACGTTGTTGCGGACGACGGCGTCCTTGCAGACAGCAAGTTCGCGGGCAAGGGCAGAGACGTACTTCTTGGCAAACTCCTCGTTGAGCAGGCAGATCTTTCCGATGGTGATGAATCCCTGGGCACGGAGGGCGGCGCTGTAGGGCGAGGTGGAGGAAGCGTCTGTGGGCGACGCGATCACACCCTGGATCATCGTGAGCATCTTGTGCGAGACCATGCCAGGGTTCATTTGGTAGAGCTCGCCGACGATAAACAGGCAGCGCGAGACCGTGTCGTCGTCCAGATGGGTGGCATCCTTGGGTGAGTCGAGCAGTTTGCCACAGACATCGAGGATGGATGTGCACCAGCCGGTCAGGGCGGTCTTGTCGCCTCCGCCAAACTTTTTAAAGAGCTGAAGAATATTTTTATTGCAAATAATAAATTGAAATTACCTGCGTTGTGCACTCGACCATTGCGCTGATGAGAGGGATGGCGACAGTGAACGAGCACAGACGTTCGCGGAACTCGTCTGTTGTTTTTTTTTTTTTTTTTTTTTAATTTTTTACTTTAATAACAGTTTTTTGGCGTACTGATGAGACCCGAGGCCGAGTCGTTCGTGAGCTTGCCCGAGACAACACCGAGCGCTCGGACGACGAGGGCCATGAGGTCTTCGTGGCCGTCGATGGCGCTGTGGTCGTGCCAGGTCTGGAGGGGGACGGCAGGGTCGCCGAGGGTCGGCACGCTGGCAAAGACCTCGCAGAGCAGGAGCCAGATGCCCTTGTGGAGTGGGTGGGCCTTTGCAAACGCAATCATCTTGTTGACGACGTCCTTCTTGAGCTCGTTGCCGCGCTTGCCCCAGGCCACGACAATGCGCTGGAAGTTCCTGAGGAGTGCTGGCTCCATGGTCGCCAGCGCAGCGATGCCGTGCTCGCACAGGGTGTTGGCGGCGCCGGTCTGGGCCGTCCACGGGTGCAGCAGGACGCGCAGGGTCTGGCTGACAGCCTCCTCTTGGACGGCCGTCTCGCGATCGACGATGAGAACAAAGACCGAGCGGATCCACGTCGCCCACAGACCGTCGTTGGCCGAGTACTTGAAGAGCACGTCCGTCAGGGCAACACAGGCGACCTTGCGCAGCGTCATCACGGGATCGCGGCACCGCTCCTCCAGCAGACCGACGAGGGGCGTAGGGTCGTAGCCAGACTCGACCGTCGTCTTCTCGAGGAGGACCTGCACCAGCTGGACTGCCGCGCGACGGACAACCGACTTGTCGTCGCGGCAACGGCGCGTCAGCCAGCCATCGGTGATGATCGAGGTCGCAAGTGCGGTGGCAAACGCGTGGACACCGGTCCCGAGTAGGTCGGCGAGGACAGAGATGGCGCGAGCACGAACACTGGCAGTATCCAAAAAAAGAATTATTTACTTGTGAAATGCACAGTGCGCGTACGTTGGCATCTTGTCGTGCACGCGGCTGACGAGCAGGGCGATGAGTTGCTGAGTCGTGGCCTCGTCGACTTGGCCGGAGGCGGCGGAGTGCGCGCCATCGACGTCCATTTCATCGTCGTCCTCCTCCTCGCTGGTCGTTGACGGCTTGAGGAACGGGAGCAGTTCGGCGGCGACGTCGAGCGTGAAAACACGGCACGCGACCTTGGCGTTGCGGCCGAGCTTTTGCAGCCATTCGAGGAAGGCGTGGCGGAGCTTGCCGATGCTGTGCGAGTAGATGCCGACGACGGCCTTGGCGGCAAGCGTGCGGTACTCGGCACGCTCAGGCACGCGCATGCACAGGTGCTGCATGAGCACGAGGGTCTTGTCTTGCGTGGCCGTCAGGACCTTGCCCTCTGGCACAACCGTGTCCTCCTTTGCTGCCTGCTGGATCAGTTGGCTACACGAATGTCAATTAAAATAACTAAAGCAAAAAAGACAGGTCGTACAAGACGAGCGTCTTGGCATTCTCGTGCGCGGTGACGTAGGGGCGAGGGATGGACCCGTTGGCCTTCTTCTTGGAGACCATGAGGAGGACCGGGAGAAGGCCCTTGTAGATCTGATGAAGCAGGAACATCAGAGTTTTGCTTGTGTTTGTCTGAGTGGTACCTTGCCGAGGTTGTCCCCAGGAGCCCCAAAGCGGAGCGAGAGGAGGCACTGCATGACGTTCTCCATCTGCGAGAGGACGGGCAGGATGGCCGCGGGGATGGCCGCGGGGGCAAAGTTGCGGACGCCCTGGACGAGTGTGACGCACACATCGACCAAGCGGTCCACGAGATCGGTCTGGTGCTGCAGCTGTGCCTTGCCCAGAAAGGCAACAAACTCTTGCAGCGCAACGCCGACCATCTGCGCATACGTGCTGTTGACCTCTGCGCCCACCAGCGGCGACGCGGCGTCCATGGCCTCGCCGTCGTCGTTGTCCTCGTCGAGACCGTCGTTGTCGCCGTCCTCGTCAAACAGGTCGGCTTGGCTCGCGGTCGCCGTCGGCGCCGCAGTCTCGTCGTCGTCGTCCACAATGTCGCTCTCGAGGAGAACGTCGGCCACGCCATCGCGCAGCTTGCGCAGGCACGCGTCCAGCACAATGTTGTTGAACAGGCCAAAGGCCTCCGAGTCTGCCATCGGCAGCATGGCCAGGTAGAGGGTTGCGGCCACGACCGCGCGGCCGCTGGGGCCCTGGATCATGTCGCGGTACAGGAACGCGAGCAGCGTCTTCATGGAGATGCCGTTGTTCTGGCTGAGCGAGGCCCAGTACTCTGTCGTCGGCCCGTTTATTTAGCGCGGAGGTTCTGCAAATGGGACGTACCGTTTGACTTTGCTGCGTCATTCCTGATCGCGGCAAGCTGCTGCACCCACTGGCCCATGAGCTTGTCGTGTCCGCTCACGCGCGATGCCTCCACTGCGCTCGTGTCCTGCAACACAAAGGGGGGGGCGGCATTTACGGGCCCGCGGACAAGCAGCATCAACGTACCAAAACGGCGGCCTGGTCTGCAGGGAGAGCCGAGGGCGCCGCCGCGTCAAACAGCTCGGCCACAAACGCCTGCTCGACCTCGCCCACATCCAGAGCGCCCACCGTAACGCCCAGCTGCTGCGACATTTTCCGGCCCTCGAGCAAAAAAAAGTAACGGTCAAACGAAACGAGCCCGCGCCAAAAAAAAAATAATCCCGCCATTTTAATGACTGACCAGCCCAGCCGTGATGTTTACCAAGCTCAAGGCGTCGTTCACGGGAGCCGGCGCCAGCAAGGCCAACAACGCGTTCAGCGATCTCATTGGTACGTTGACCGTCGGGGGGGATGGTTTTGATCAACTGGCATCTGTAGAGCAAGCCACGTCCGAGGCCAATGTGAGTGAAAACTGGGATTTGAACATGCAGGTCTGTGAGGCCATTGTCAACGCGCCCAAGCAGCCCGAGGGGTACGCCGGCGTGTCCTGCTGACACCCATACCTCTTTGTTGACTTGTGTGAACAGGTCAAAGGAGGCCGCCAAGGCGATCAAGGCCCGGCTGCTTGCGTCCAAGAACCCAAAGGTCGCCCTGCTGACATTGGCGGTAATATCCCTCGTCGGGGGGGAACTGTGACTGACAAACCCACTCCCTGCCTAGCTGCTCGAAATGTGCGTCAACAACTGCGGCTCCGCGTTCTACCTGGTCGTGTTTAACAAGGACCTGGCCGACATCTCCAAGTACATGCAGGTGCGTGTGTTCTGTCACGCGTTCACAGTAAACAAACCAAAACCCCAGACGGCGGGCCTCGACGAGTCGATCCGCATAAAGATTCTGGACCTCGTGCAGCAGTGGAACGCAGGCACCCGTTCTGACCCCAACGCCCAGCCCGTCAGGGACGAGTTTGAAAAGCTCAAGGCAGCAGGTGAAAAAAAAAAACACATGCGCATTCTGTGTCACTGACTCACTTCCTCCCAGGCATGCCGTTCCCCCCGCGACGACATGACGAGCTCGGGCTGATCAGCATGGTGCCCGCAGCAGTACGATCACGTCCGTTGGGAGAAAATTAAAACATTATCGCAGAACCTGGTGCAAACGCCGCCACCACAAGCGGCGCCGCCGCAGGCGAACATGCCACCGCAACATATGCAGGTGCAGCCGCCACCGCCGCAGGGGATGCCGCCTATGTACGCCTACCCGCCGCAGCCTGTGCCTACTATGAATGGGCAGTTTATGGGTCAGCCGTTCTACTTGCAGCAGGTCCCGCCTCCACAGCCCTACATGCCATACGGCTACCCCGCAGTGCAACCGTACCAACCCTACCCCCCAATGGCCCAGCCGCCCTACCAGCCGCCCTACCAGCAGCAGTGGGGTCCTCCAACACCGGCTGTCAGCCAGTTGCGGCCTGTTCCCCCAACGCCACCACAATCGGACCAATGGGAAACACTTCCAGCCTCGTCGCCTTTGCCTTCGTCAGCGCCCACTACCGGCCAATCAATCGACGACGAGATCAAGCTGTGGCAAGAAACAGTCGCACTGTTTGGCGAGATGCTGCTGTACAACGACAGAACCCAGCCGATCATGTCCAACACGGTCCTTGTGGTAATCGTTTTTATTAAAAGCGGTAATTGGGGATTTAATTGTCGAGTACCACAGGAGCTCAAGGAGCAAGTGGAAACCTTTAGGAATCGCATCTCCAACGTTCTGGGTGACTTGAACGACGACACAAAGATGAGTATGACAACACCCACCAAAAAAAAAAAACTGCGCTTGAACTCTTTTTTTTTTGCCCCCAGTGACGATATTGCAAATCAACGAGAAAATCAACGTGTCGATTCAGACCTTTGAAGACGCCAAGAAACGCGGCGTGGCACCGGCACCCCCTTCTCGGCAACAACAGCAGGCACAGCAATCGTACCAGCAATCGTCCTACCAAGAGTCGCGGTCGTCGTACTCGCCAACGACGTCATCTGGCAGCGTCTATTCGTCCTATTCAACGCCCACCACCCAAACACAGCCCACGTACCTGACCCCTGTCACGCCGTCAGTGCCCACTGCTGATCTGATTTCTTTTGAAGAGGCGCCTCCGATCCCTCAACAGCAGGTAAAAAGAAAAAGCATGCGTGTATTTTTCATCGACTCTTTTCTTCTTTAAAAAAAAATAGACTCAACATTCGGCGGTATTCCAGGACATGTCTGAAATCACCTTTTACGGCGGACAGACCCCTGAGGCCTCTAGCACTTTGCTTCATCAGCCATCCTACATGGACCCCCCGCTGACGTCGTACCCTTCTCAGACGTCCTACCACGGTGGCTCGACGCCGTCAGCACCGCCCACGGCATCAAATATCCCTGCGCATTCGATCGTCAACCCGTTTGAAGACGAGCTCGCCCAGGGTGGGTTCGTTCCCGCCACTCAGTCGACGGGGGGCAGTGGTGGCATCTTTAACAATTTCCCTCCGACATCCAGCTTCCCCGCGGCGACCTCTTCTCATTTCCCTACGTCGACGTCTGGTAGTTACCCCGCAAGCACGCCCGGCTATACCGCGTCACCCATGTCGTCGTCTGCAAATGCAGCGCAAGCGCATCCCTCATCCACGACGGCACGGAGCGACATCGAATTCTTCTGAGGGGATATAAACTTATTTCTTTTTTTCCTTCCCCGCCATGAAGTTTTGTACAGACCAAAGAATATAAAGGCGAAATCTACATTTTTATCCTACCTAAAATTTCAACGGTTTGATGGGGGCCACGAGGACTTCAAAGGGAGACCCGCAGAAAACACAGCCCTGCTGGATTCTTTGCAGCAGCAGGTTTGACCAAAACGGCGTAATCCAGGCAAACTCGGCCGAGGGCCAGATCACCGTGGAAACACAGTGGACGCAGAACAGGGTGGAGCGGAACGAGAACGACGGCTGCAGTGTCACTTGGCACCGATCTAGTCACAATGCTATTATTATTCAGTTATTTTTTGGGGGGGATTGTACCAATTTGGTGATGGTTTGCGCAGTACGACCGGAGAGACGGACCGAGAGGGGCGGGGACAGAGCCCGCGACGCACATTGGACACTCATCAGCCTCGCCCTCGAGTTTGCCGCTCAGGAAATTGCTGATGCGTCGAGCGCACTGGTCTTCCTGGGTAACCCCCGAATCCGCAGCAAGCTGGAGCGATCGGCCGAGCGACACCCTGAGCTGCTCGGTGACGTACGGGGCGATGTCGCCCTGGGCTGTTACGGGCGCAACGTACGCATGGAGGAGTGGGGACCCCTCGAGGAACGGGGTCACGTCGGCCGAAACCAGCTGCGCCTCCCAGAGCAAGGCAGGCACCGATCCCTTGACGAGGGCCGCCTTGTGCTGGCAGATTTTATCGAGCACGGTCTGCTTGGCACCGGCAGCAAACAGAGGGAACTGCGTCAGGTCCACGAAGACGGCGACACGGTCATTCATCGAGGGCTGCGCAGGCGTCGTCCGCGGATCGCTAGGTAAAAATAAGTCAGCACAACTATGTGTTATTTAGTTGGGTACCAGAGGACAACGAGAGCGGACGTGCCCATGGGCGAGATTTCAAAGCCGTAGACGTGTTTGCTGCCCCTGCGCTGCATCTGCTGGCTGATGACCTCAGCAAACTGGTGTGCCAAATCCGGCTGCTCAACAAGCCGGCCGTCGTTGATCTTGAACGCACGAGCGGTGGCGAACAGGTCGACGACCACGAGGGCAGCGAGGCCGTGCACCCAAGCGACAGCTAGTGATCTTTCAGTTCACTCGAAACAGAAAAGAGAACGGGAAAAACATACCGATTGGACAAACGAGAGGCGCAAAACGCGCCTCCAGCACGCCATCCGGCGTTACCACGTGTATCTTTGCATGCTTGACCACGACGAGGGCCGCAGCTGCATCGCCGCCCATGTGGACCCACTGGAGGATCGCAATGTGGCACGCGTCCTGCGCCACCACGGTCTGCTGCTCGCCCAACGTGACCTCCTTGTTGGCAAGGGTGACATCAAAGGTCAGCACGCCGCCCTGGTCTTCGGCGACGGCGACGCGGCCGACGCTGTCCCCGTCCGCTTTCCACGCGATCCTCGCCGGCTGCCGCGTGAGAGCGACAGTCCCGACGAGGGTCATGTCGCCCAGCTTGGTCTGGCACGACAGCGACGGGAACATCCACAGGCCCACCGTGTTGTCCTTGGCGGCGAGGGCCAGCAGGCTGACCTGGACCGTCCCGTCGGCCGATGTCAGCACCGGCGACCACGCGGCGCCCGTGACGCTCGTGGTCCCCTTGACCTGCGGGTCTGCACCGCTCACGAGCGTGGCCCACTCGTTGCGCTGGCGCTCGCCCGTCACAAACACCCGGTAGCGCGTGGTCACGACGGCCAGCAGCGGTCGCCCCATGCCCAGCCGCAGCCCGCGAGGCGACCACGCGATCCCGGCCACGGCCTCGTCCGTGTCCTTGACACTGGCACGATCGCACGCCGAAACGGCCTTGGTCACCGTGCCGGCGAAGGGCGGGACCCTCCACTCGAGCGACTGCTGCCCCTGTTGCTGTTGTGGCTGCTGCTGTTGTGGCTGCTGCTGCTGCTGCTGGGGCTGCTGGGGCTGCTGCGATGGCCACATGACACGCACACTCGTCTCCATCCGCATCGCCACCGGCGCCGTGTCCTCGTGGCACCACAACGCGACACCGCTCGACGCAACGGGAACGGTGGGCACAAACGCGGGACCAGGGAGGCTCATTGCTGTAAAATGGTGGAATTGGTTTTTTTGCAGCACTGAATGGTTTTTTTTGCGATTCATGGAGAAAGGAGAGAAAGACGGTGGGGATGCACAGAACAACAGGGGATTTATTTGGGTTGCTCTTTGGTAGGGTAAAAAAAATTATATTTTCTTTAGATCAGTCGAGGTAACCACCGGACGCTGTGCCGACATCATTGAGAAAGGCAGTGGCACGCGTGTTTCCGGCTGCGATCTGGTGGTCTCCGCCTCCAATGACAGCTCCGCAGTTGGGGCACTTGCTCTCCTCCATCGCGCCACCGCACTCGCCGATGACGTACATGTGGCCGTTGGGGCAGTTGTACCAGTGGCCACCAAAGGAACCCTCGACCGATGACAGGCCGACCGCCTTGAAGATCATGACCTTTTCGTCTATCGTGAGACCGCGTGCGATAGTCCTGATGGCATGGAGATGGCCACTTGCATCATCGAGAAGCCTGCGGCGCTCATGGTTGTCGGGGCACGTCTTAATGTCGACAGCAAGGGCGCCGATGTTTTCCTCGATCAGGTTCTTCAAACCTTGGAGCTCGACATCTGGGTCCGCCTGGGCGGGCTTGCCGGCCGCATCAAAGAGAAAAGGGAAGACATTGTTGGCGATCTTGGGGTTGGCAAGCGTCTTGGCCCAGATGAGGTAGATCTGCAAGAACCGACTGGATGCTTGGGCCAATTGAGCAACGTTCTTTGTCTCCTTGGCCACGCTGATTGCACTGGTGCACGCCGTAATGGCAGCCGCAATGCTCTTGCCCAAGTGCTTTGCCGTATCAGCGTCGATGACGGACTTGGTGTGGAGAACACACTGGATGTTGAAAAGGCTCCAGTCGACCAACAGCAGTTTGGCCTCGATGTTGCGGGTCATGTCGGGCCGCGAGATGCTAAAGTTGCCCGTAACTGCGGCCGTGGCCTGTTCCGGTGTGCTGCCCTGGTGCTGCAACCGATTGCGGATCATGTCGTAGATGTGCTTGATCTGGGGCGTGGCCGTCTCGAGCTCCAGCTTCTTGGCCCCCTTCATGCCCACAGTCAGCGTTTCCAGGTCCTTCTGGGCAAACTGGTTGCCATTGGCATGATAGCTCTTGATCATTTCCAACTGCTCGCGCGACGTCTTGAGCCGGCTGCCAAAAAGCTTGTTGGCCTTGATCTCAGCGTGGTGCAGGCCCTGAAGTTTGCTGGCGCGGCCGTACCGGAGGGGAGACGTGATGAGCGCGCGACAGCCAGGGCACGTCTTGGGCGCTTGGGCCTTGTAAGCCGAAATCTCTTGGAGGCCCACAAACCGGCCCTGCTTATCCAGCTTGTACACTTTGCTGATCTCAAAGTGGCCGTCGAGAGTGCTGATGGTGAACACGTGGCCGCAGCCCAGCACGATCACTGGGTCCACGTTGACGTCGACATCGGCATAGTCCTCCCGCATAACCAGGTCGGCCATCTGTTTGAGCTCGCCCTTGCCGCCGCACTGGTGGCAGAAGGTCTTGGTAGGGCAGGGCTCTCCGCAGACGCTGGGGCACTGGTGGCCACACTCGAGAATCTTGCTGCAGCGCTCGTTGCACGGGAGACGGCTGCACGGTGCGCCGCACGGGGCAGGACAAGGGCCCTGGTGAACGCATGACCACTGGCATTTTTCCGAGCAAGGCGCGCACAGCTCGTGGCACTTCTTGGGACACTTGGCACCGTGCGAGCACGACACCGGGCAGGGTGCGCTGCAGGGTGGGCAAGCCGTGTTGGCGTTCGAGTGGCACAGCTTACCGCACGCATGACCACAGTTGTCGATGCGCCCGCACGGTGTTGAGCAGTCCACGTGCGACGTCTTGCCGTTCGTCGTAAGCTTAGTCGTAAAGCAGTCGCCGCACTTACCCTTGCAAAGATGGGTGCACCCGAGCATCTGGCCGCACTCAAGGTTGCACTTGTGGAGGTATGCTCGCAGGTCGGGCTGGCTGGTCCACTCGTTGCAGGGTACATCGATCTTGTGGCCGCACTGCAAGTTGACCGTGACGGGGGACTTGCAGGTCACCTTGCTGAGGTCGTCCGACTTGTGGCACGGAATGGACTGCATGTGACCACAGCCGACCATGGCCACGTTGACCTTCTTATTGCAGGGCTTGCACTTGTCACTGCACGGGAGCTCGCAAGGGTGTGGGTCAAGGAGCCGCTTGCAGCTTGTGCGAAGGCAGGGCTCGTTGCAACGGACATACTTGTGCTCGGGGTCGTCGTTGTGGCAGCGCTTGCGGCAGATGTGGCCGCACGGCATTTTAATGTTGCATTCGAGATTGCAGCCGCCGTCGGGGCTGAACTTGTCAAAGTCGGCGACAGTGGCGATGGAATTTCCGGTTTTGTGCCGTGTGCAGCGGATGGGCAGGGCGGTACCGAGTTGACCTGCAGCCCGGAGCGTATCGATCACCTTGGGCCAAAGAGAGGTCTTCGAGGAAGATAGCAGCAGCGTCTTCGACGAGCCGAGGAGGTACATGCCATGCTTGGCGCGCGACAGGAGCACGTTCATGCGGTTCTGGAGGCGCAGGAAGCCGATGTCGCCGCGTTCGTTGCTTCGCACCAGCGAGATGAGCAGGATTGTGTTCTCCTCGCCTTGGTAGTTATCGATCGTGGCCACTTTCACGCGGGGTGCGTCCTTTGCATCCTTGCCCTTGTTGCCCTGTGGTGGTGGCGACGGCGATGGCGATGGCGACTTGGATGAGGATGACGAGGAAAAGGACGAGGCTTCATCACTGGCGTCTTCGTCCGCCTCCAGGTCCTTGAGGGCCTCCTCGTCACGTTCGTTCACGAGGGCCTTAAAGTGCAGCTCTTCGGACAGGAGCTGCTTCAGGATCTGCAGCTGGCCCAAATACGGCGTGAGGATGGTCACTTCCTCCTTGGGGTAGCCCTGCTGCAGGAGGTAGCGCAGAAGCCGGATCGTCAGACGGGCCTCCTTGGTGTTGCTGCGTGAGCGCGCCTCTGAGGCACCGGAACCGTCCTCGAGGAGGTCGTGGTCAAGGAAGAACACGTTGTGGACCATGCCGCGCGTGGGCTCGTACTGGAGGACGTTGGGGCCGTTGAGCAAATTGGGGTAAATCGTCGTTTTTATCAGGTTGGAGATTTCGGGGCGCATGCGACGCTGCGTGTCCAGCATGATCACATCGACGCGCTTTTCGAATGCCAGCCGCTCAAAGAGGGACTTGTCCAGGTCGTAGCCGCGATTGCTGGCCACCTCGCTGAAAGAAGAAAAAAAAAGATCTTATTAGTCACAGAAAAAACATATTTTTGCGGTGGTACTTTGGATAGAAATCGACTTTGGGGCGCAGCTGCTGGTGGTCGCCGATGAGGATGAGCTGTTCGGTCTCTCGGGACAGACTGGCGAGGATATGGGCCTCGAGCACCTCTGCCGCCTCCTCACAGATAACGATCTCGCAGTGCAGCTCGCTAAGCATGCTGAGGTACTTGGCGGCGCCCGTCGTGGTCACGCCGATGACATCGCATCCGCGCAGCACATCGAGATCCTCGCGATCCTTCGATCGACGAAACTCGGCCTCGCAGTCTTGAAGATTCTTGAGTTGCTTGGAGACATCACGCGAACTCTGGTCAAACAGGGTATTGACCCAACGAGAGTAGAGGGCCTGACGGGTCACTTGGTTGAGTCCATCTTGTTGGAGCTCATAGATAATGAATTGGTGTCCATCGTCCATGACCGCAGCAGGGTGCTTTTTCTTCCGATGATGCTTTTCGGCCTTCTTGGGAGACTCTTGAGCGTCGGTGTTGGTGGGCTCGACTTGGACGGGCTTGTTGACGTGCTTGTGCTGCTCGAGCCACATGAGCACAGGATCGTACATTGAGCGGTCGCCCACGCGCTGCCAGCCCCCCTTGCGCTCCTCGATGAGCTCGTACTTTTGGAGCTCAAACAAAGAGGCCAAGTCAGGGTTCATGTCTTTGATCACCGCTTGCAGATCTGGCCAGCCGGGCTTGTTGCTCTTCACCTTTTTCAGCACTTGCTCGACGGTCTCCTGAGCACGTTTGAGGTCCGCGAACGCTTTTCCGGTCGCCCTAGACTTGACCATTGTCGCCTTCGCCAAATTGCGCAAGTTGTACTGATCCAGCTGTTCAGACGAGCTGCGCCCTCCGATGCGGCAGATGCGAGTCTGTTGAAAAAAAAAAAGTAAAAACATTAAATTTTATGTGAGTGGTGGAAAAAAAAAATAATAATGAAACAATACGGTCACTCCGCTCTTGAGAATGCCCTCGAGAAACTGGTCCAGCGCGTGGTTGGTGTAGCAGACGCAGAGAATTCGACGCCGGGTCGGCGTTGGCGGAGCTGCTGCAAGGGCAAGGTGGCCGAAAGCGTTGAGCTGGTTGTTTGCTGCGGCCGCTTCTGCTGGCTTGATCACGTTGTTCACCAGGAGCTCGACAAGTTTGGTGCCGATGAAGGTCTTGCCGGTTCCGGGCGGTCCCTGGATTACGACGACCTCCTGCTTGAAAAATGACTTGATGGCCTCGGCCTGGGTCCCGTCGATGCCAAAATAATGGGTCCATTGCTTGGGCGTGAACGTGAGGATGTCTGCCACCGCAAACTTGCATTTTGTCAACTTGCCGCTCGCTGTCGGCAGGACGAGGCAGGACAGATCAAAGGACTTGCTGGGCAAGACAAACTCGGGCGCGTTGGGAGGCAAACGGGGATAGGAGACAAGGGCTCCGGGAACCGTGACGACGGGGGCAAAGATCTCGGCAAACGGCAACGAGCCAGCGCGGATGGACTGGAGGGCTGCAAGCACGGGGCGGACAGCTTCAAAGAGCCCAGGGCCCTCGATGATGAGCTGCTCTTGGTTCGAGTCGTTCTGGATGGCCTTGACGAGGACAGCCGACTTGGATAGATCGCACGGCTGGAGGCTGATCTCCGCCTTGTATTTTCCGACCATCTTCGTCTCATCACGCTCGGCAACATAGCAAAAGATGAGCTGTGGAACAGTCGAGCCCAGGGGATGAAGCCAAAGGCAGACGAGGGCGCGGAACTGGAGAGCACGGGAATGCTCCCATTTGTTGCGTCGCTCATGGTCGCTCATATTGTCGCGCTGATACTCGTCGGGCTGCCGGAACGTTGCGATAAAGTTGGGCATGCGGTTGCCTTTCTCGGGGAACTCCACCTCCTTTATCTGGACGCTCCCAAAGAGGCGCAAGTCGACGTCCCCGGCAAACTTGTCGGTCTTCTCGAGGGCCTCATCCAGTCGCGCACGGATCTTGTTATCGAGGCCCCGGAAGCGCCCGCTCTTAACCACCTTCTTGAACTCGGCCCCGTCGTGGCGAAAGAGATGCATGAGCTGGCGCAGGCCCTCTGTGATCGACGCAAACATGTCGTTGCGGATGAGACGGAAGTGCGTGTCTAGGAGGCGGTCCACCTGCGATTTCGTTTCGACGTTGAGGTGATGTGCTGCCGCCGGCCGGTTCATGGGCACATAGCTGGCCTGCTTGCAGAGGACCTCCTCTTCTGTTGGCACGATCTGGATCTTGCGAAAGTCTGCGTGGTCGTTTTCGTGGCGACCGCCCGGACCCTCGAGCTCTGGCAGCGCCTGCTGCAAAAGGTTGGCACTGGTCGTGCCGACGGGACGAACCTGGACGACAGGCAGCGTGTAGTCGACGGCGCTGCCAAGGAAGCGCTTGACCTCGTTTTTGAGGAAGGCCTGCAGAAAATTGGCATGCTTGAGAAACTTGGCCTTGGCATCTGAATCGTAGCGCTGATCAAAGTAATATGTAGCTGCTTGGGCAATGGCTTGGAAGGCTTCGGTTGCGGCGATGAGGTCGACCTTTTTCCATTTCTCCAGGGGAGCGCGGACAAATACGTTTCGGAAAAACGCGGTTGTGGTGAGAAACACGCTGCCGTCGCGCCTCGCGACGACCAAACCGGCCAGGTACGGGAAGAACGACTCGCCGTTCGCATAAAAGGGCTCCATGACCAGGTACTCGTCGGCGCGGTCGGTCACGATGCTTGCTGTGGCGTCGGGGTCGCCCAGGACCCTCATCAGCGGCTCGAGAACAGCGTCCAGGGTGAGACCAAAAGATTCGGCAAAACGGAACAGCTGGTTCAGCGCCTCGAGGATTGGCCGACGGCCAGCATCGTTCTTTTCACCGATAAGACGCAGCGGGGAGTCGCGCTGGACGCGCTGGGCTGCGGTCATGTGCTGAGCCAGCTTCCTTGCGTCTTCGGCGTCCATTGGGGCTGTGCTGTTTTGAAGGTACTTAAAGAAGTTGACCGCCCTAGTCTCCTCGTCGTCGGTGTTGTCATCCTTGTGGTAGTTGCGGTTGTGGTCACGACGCTGGTGCTGGTGCTGCTGGTGCTGGTGTTGGTGCTGGTTGGCGTCGTCCACTCGAAAGATTGGGGGATTGTTGTTGCTTCGATTGCCGCCGTGATGGTGGCCTCCTCCACCTCCTCCTCCTCTTCCGCCACCGCCGCCACCACGGTGTCCTCCTCCGCGCCCTCCTCTTCCGCCACCGCCTCCGCCACGGGACTGGGACATCCTGCAAAAGTTGGCATTTTGAGATAAGTGGATTGGAGGAAGAAATGAGAGCAAAAAGAGGGCAGCCGTCCTTGGATGCAACACAACCGTTCCGATACATGTGGACCCACCAGTCCATATCGCTAGCTCCATTAGCCAGGATGATAAAAACAAGAGACCAAGGGTAGGAAAAAAGGAAGGAAAAAAGGGTCACAGCGTTTAGGTCGGCTGCACCAGCCAGCGTGGACGCAATAGAGCCCAAAAGAGTCCTACTACTGTATGGAAGAAGCAATAGGAGACACTTCCACTCTCGATCGAGGAAGGATGGGATACCCACTACTGACTGCTCTCACGAACACAACCTCACCAGAAAACAGCCCTGTCACAGAACTTGACATCTTTACTGAATGAAATAGGGGATGTTGCAACTGGGTCCATTCCTAAATATCGATAACTCTTTTCAGCTAAAGATTGGCCTTGAGGGCCGAGGCGGGGGTGACGATGTCGTCGTAGCAGATGAGGGTGAGGAAGTCCTCGTACTTGGGCTGGAGGGTCTGGGCGAAGCGGGCCTTGGCGAGGTCAAACTTGG
>Ga0302226_10001676_pt1 | contig 16350 bp, 11 predicted proteins | sample II_Palsa_E3_3_FD_193524 | JGI IMG/M metagenome (GOLD analysis project Ga0302226, IMG submission 193524) | Peat permafrost microbial communities from Stordalen Mire near Abisko, Sweden - II_Palsa_E3_3 | ecosystem: Environmental > Terrestrial > Soil > Palsa > Peat permafrost | place: Sweden...
CGGCTATGCATTGACTCCCGCTGGCAACCCGTACAACGTCATTGCCGGCGCGGATATTGATACCACTGCGCAGGGCACCATTGGGATTTACGGGAGCTCCATCCGTCCAGCCACATGGGTACTGACTAATAACGGGACCGTTACTGGCGGTTACAATGCCGTCGAGTTCGATAGCCCCGTCGTGCTTGTCAATAATGGATCAATGATTAGCCGGGCCACCACGTCCATCGCTCTATTCGGCGGCGGTGATGTGACCAATTCGGCTGGTGCCACGATCGTGGGCCGGCTAGATGGCATCTACGCTAATAGCGCAACCAGCTCGGTGACCAATGGCGGAGACATTGGCGGCTCGGCACCGGATATAACGAAAGCCCAGTCGGGCGTTCACTTGCCGAGTGGGGGCGCGGTGACCAATCTCGCCACTGGAAGAATCGCGGCTTATGGTCCGGGCATTCTCGCTAATTCGGCGACGACGGTCCAGAACGCCGGGCTGATTACTTCGTTGAATGGTACGGCTATCGATTTGACAGTTGGAGCAACCGGAACGGGCAGCGTTGTTTCCAATAGCGGCACCATCAGCGGTCAAGGCGGCACGGCGATTCTCTTCGGCCCGGACGACAATACGTTGATTCTGGCGGGGACCTCAGCGATTACCGGCATTGTCGATGCGAGTGCGCATGGCGTATCCACAACCAATACGCTGATTCTTGGTGGAACCAGTTCGGGACAATTCGATATATCGAGCCTTGGCGCGACCGGACAATATCGCGGCTTCGACATCCTGCAAAAGAACGATCCGGGCATTTGGACTTTCACCGGCACCAATGGCGCCGCGCAGACATGGCTCGTGAGCGGCGGAGGCGTGGAGATGGCAGGGCGCTTGAGCGGCAGTCTCACGGCGTCACCGGGGGCAACGGGGCTCGATATCGAGGTATTGTCCGGCGGCGGGATTTTCGATTCGTCGGGAAGCGCAGTGTTGGTCAATGATTCGAGCCGTGTAGTCAATAGTGGATCAATAAGTAGCAGTGCAGATGGTGCCGCCGCGGTGGTCGCGAACGGTGCGGGAACGAGCATTATCAACGCGGGTTCTATTGCAGCGACCGGCGGGAACGCCGCAGCGATTACGATCAATGCGTTAACCGGCGCGGCGAGTTTGACGAACGAGCGGGGTGGATCGATTACGAGTGCAGCGGGCGATGCCGTGCAGGCTGGTTCGAATGTTTCGATTATCAACTCAGGTTTCATTGCGGCGACGAGTGGGAACGGCGCCGGGATTACGATCGGTGCACCAACGGGCCCTACGACGCTTCAGAACAAACAAGGTGGATCGATTAAAAGTGCAGCGGGTGTCGCTGTACAGGCCGGTTCGAATGTCTCGATCGTCAACGCGGGATTTATCGCAGCGGAAGGGGCAACCGGAACGGCCGTCGCGATCGATGCATCAACAGGCTCGGCGAGTCTGACGAATGAGCAGGGCGGATCGATTACCAGCGCAGGAGGCGCCGCCGTTCAGGCTGGTTCGAATGTCTCACTCTATAACGCCGGAACCTTGATCGGAAATGGCGCCGCGGTTAGTTTTACAGGGTCGAATAATCGACTGACGCTCGACAGCGGCAGTCAGATATCAGGCGACCTCGATGGCGGAAGCGGTTCGGCGAATGCGCTGGTCTTACAGGGTTCGGGAACACTGTCCAGTCGCACCTACGGTTTTTCCACGCTCGCGATGCAAGGCATCGACTGGAGCTTGTCCAGTTCCGTTCAGGTAGGTAGCTCCAGCGCAATTGAAAGTGGCACCTTGAGGCTGACAGGCGCCTTGACCAGCCCAGCGATAACCGTCGCTCCCGGAGCCACCCTAGCTGGAACCGGAGCCTTGAATGGTGCGCTCACGGTGCAAGGCGTCATTGCACCGGGCGTGGCGAGCACCGCGACAACAACAGGTCTTCAGCCTTTGGCGATCGGCACGCTGTCAGTCACCGGCTCATACATCCAGACTGCCGGCAGCCGCTACGAAGCCAATGTTTCGCCGCAAGGAATCGACCTCATCAGCGTCGATGGCACCGCAACGCTACAGGGTGGCACAGTACAAGCACGGTTGCGCGCCGGATTGTTCACGCCAAGTGACACGTACAAGATAATTAGTACAACTTCTGGTCTAAATGGCACTTTCTCGGGCATCACAACAGTTAACCCATTTGACTCGCCGTCGTTAGTCTACGACGCGAACAATGCATACATTCACGTACAACGCGGCTTCCAGTTCGCCGGTGGCACGCCGAACCAGATAGCGGTCGAGGCGGCGCTCGATCACGGTGTAGCAGGCATCGGCGCGGGGGCTCTGCCGACTCGCGACTTTCTGTCCGTCGCGGGTGATCTGGTGAACCTCGAAGGTTCATCGGCTTACGCAGCGCTCGACCAACTGGGCGCGGAAGCCTATACGGCGTTCCCAAACGCACATTTCGAAGCCGCGCGGCTGGGCATGGATGCAATCGATACAAGATTGACCGTGGCACGTACCGCGGGTGCATGTGCTGCAGGCGAGGCGACTGCATTGTCTGCAAGCGGGGAGCGGGCATGTTCGTGGATCAGCGTGCTCGGCAGCACTGGCAGGACAGGCGGATATGACACGTGGCTTAGCCAGCAAACAAGGCTGGCCGGCGTGATATCCGGCGTCGACTATCGCGTCGCGCCGCAGCTCACGCTGGGAGCCGCGTTGGTTGCTGTCCACGGTAATATGTCGACGGACACGCTGCCTGTACACGGCCAATTCGATAGCTATCAGGGTGCGCTGTACGGCAGTTACGTGCCGGGAGCTTATTGGCTCAACGCCACGATTGGCTATGCGCGCAATGACGATGAAATGAAACGTTCCCTCTTTTTCACCGATACCCCGCGCACAGCGCTTGGAAACGCTGATGGAAACCAGTACTTCGCATCGCTACGTAACGGGGTGGATCTGCCAATAGCAAAATTCGGTGTATTCACGCCGTTCGTGGCGCTTGAAATGCAGAGCGTGGAGAGTCCGGGATTCACTGAAACCGGAGCAGATTCGGTGAATCTGTCCGTCTCCGGGAATACGACGAATTCAATGCGGTCGCTACTCGGTGCTCAATGGCGCAAAGACGTCGATTGGCTTGGCCGCGCCTTGAGCTTGAACGGGCAGCTGGCCTGGGCTCATCAATATGGCACGCAGACACAAGCGATTAACGCGCGCTTCGAAGGCGCAAGCGATAGTGGTTTTACAGTTCACGGCAGCGGACCGGCGCGAGATATGACACAGGTCGGTCTTGGAGCGCGAGTGGAATTGGGTCGGCAAATCCGCGCCTTTTTGCGCTATGACGGTGAATTCGGCGGCGGTGGGCACACACACGCGGGAAGCGCAGGCGTCGATTACCGGTGGTGACTGACGCCCGGAAACCTGATGCAACATACCTGAGCGTTCCTCGCGCTGCGCGCACGTGAATTGAGTCCGACTTCAAACGCAGCCCCGCCTGTCTTCGCGTGCTAATCGACCCACACGGGATCAATCAACGGCATTAGACGGCGCTTCTCCCAACGGCAGGGCCGCTACGTCGGCCATCAGCCCCAGGCCGCAAACTCCAAACCGGTCGAGCAGCGCCTGCACACCGTCTGCCGGAACCGCGCGAGAAAAGAGAAAGCCTTGTGCTTCGATCGGCCCAAGCCGGGACAACCATGCAACCTGCTCCTCGGTTTCGGTCCCTTCAACCACAACCGTCAATCCCAACGACCGGGCGAGATTAACGATTGCAGACACCATCACGCAGACGCTGCGATCGTGTGGAATAGCCTGGATAAATGACCGGTCGACTTTGAGCGTATCGACGGCAAACCGGTTCAGATAAGACAGCGACGAATATCCGGTGCCGAAATCATCCAGTGCGATCCTGACCCCAAGCCGCTTCAACGCAGAAATCTTTTCCGCGACGATATCCGGAAACTCCATCATCACGGTTTCAGTAATCTCGAGCTCGAGTTTCCCCGGCGCGATACCGCTTTCGCGAATAGCAGCCGCGACTGTCTCAAGCAAATCCCCGCGCCAGAACTGCACCGCCGAGATATTCACCGCGAGCGACAACCCGTCATACCCTTGACCCTGCCAGACGGCTAATTGCCGGCAAGCTGTATGAATCACGAAGTCGCCAATAGGCACAATCAGCCCCGTCGATTCCGCGACCGGAATGAACTCGTTAGCCGGAATCAGACCGTGCTGCGGATGATTCCATCGCGCCAGCGCTTCGAAGCCAGTAATACATCGTCGCGTCAGATCGATCTTTGGCTGATACGCGAGGAACAATTGATCCTGGGCCAGGGCGACCCGTAATTGCTGTTCCCACTTCATCAAATGATCGGCGCGATGCGATAACTGCGGCGAATAGAATTGATAGCAGTTCTTGCCCGCGTCCTTCGCGCTGTACATGGCCAGATCGGCCTTCTTCAGCAAGTCGATTTCGCTTTCGCTCGACACTGAATACAACGCAATGCCAATGCTCGCGTGCAACACGAAGGCGCTGCCGCGCACGTCGAAAGGCGTCGCGAACATATGCGAAACCGCTTCCGCCAGTTCAACCGCTTGCCGCTCGACGTCGCCGCCCTTGACCACCACGACGAATTCATCGCCGCCAATGCGTGACAGCATGCCATTGTCGCTGACCGTTTCTGCCAGCCGCGACGCCGTCATCTGCAAGACGATGTCGCCGGCGTTATGGCCGAGGGTGTCATTGACGGTCTTGAAGTTGTCGAGATCGATGAAAAGCAGCGCAAGATGGCCGACGTTCTCCGGCTTGGCAACGTCGTGACGCAGCATTTGCAGCGTGGAATAGCGGTTTCGCAGACCGGTCAGCAAATCGTATTCAACCAGATGCGTCATCTCGCGCTCACGGCCGAGCAGCTTGCCGATCAACCCGGTCGCCACCGCGAAAAAGCCGAGCATGGCGAGCGAGATGAAAGTCGCCATCAGCAGATAAACACGCCGCGTGTGATTGAAGTCGGTGAATTCCTCTGCCTGCGACAGTCCGACAAGCACGCCGAGCGGATAGCCGTCTATGTGCCGATACGACACGATGCGCGTGACGTTGTCGATCGGATCGACATAGATGCCGGACGCGTGCTCCGAGGTCGGATACACGCCACTTGCGGTGAACCCGCCGCGTGAATCGCCACCGCCGTCGACCTTTTTCATCGAGCGGCCGTCCGGTTGGGCAGACGCCGGGCCCGCACCCACGCCGGTGCTGCGCGCGAGCACCGAACCGTTGTCCGAAATCACGGCGACCACGCCGTCGCGTCCGATTGACGCCACGTTGTAGAAGTCGCTCGTGAAGTAGCTGGGATCCTCCGACACGACCACGACGCCCGCGAACGAGCCGTCGGGATGATTCAGGCGGCGCGTGATCTGCAGCGTCCATTGCCGGGAGACGCGGCCGAGGACGGGCTTGCTGATGTAGAGCAGATCGTCGTTGGAAAGAGCGTGAATCCGGAAATGTTCCCGATCGGAAAGATCGACAGGTTTCGGTATGGCGCCCGATGTGGACCCGATCAGCATGCCGTGTTCATCGATCAACGAGACTTGCACCAGCGTGTCGCTCTGCACCACGCCTTTTTCAACGGTGCTGGCGAGGTTGAACTGTCCGGGCGTCTTCTCGAACTCGTATTTGACGAAACGCGTGATCTGGTCGACCTGGTGAATGGCCTTGATCGTGTGCTGCTCGAGCGCGGACGAAAGAATGGCCGCTGAGGCCATCGACGCGTGCGTGGCCGCGTCGCGCTCCACGGACAGGCGCGCGAAGATCACCGTCCAGAGCAGGACGAGCACGAGCGCTCCCAGCGCCGGAATGGCGAACAATGCGCGGCGCCGTCGCGGAAAATCCGCTTGTTTCATGTCGCGTGGCGCTTTGGGCCGTGATCGATTCATGGGTTTGGTCAGTCCATGGACCCTGTGACGGTTGCGCCGATAGTGCGTCCGGAACAACACAATTGAGTGTCGGCATTGCTGCTGCGCATCCAATGCCGGTGAGGCGGGGCGTTATTGCCGTTTTTCCGGTAAATCCGGGCCATCGTTCGAGGTGTTTGCAGACCCGCTTTCCAGGCTCGGGCCTACATGCGCGTCAAGCACGCTTTCAATTCGATTACGATGATTTTGGTAAATACTGCTTTAGAACTCCGTCCGGCGTTGACCCGGGTTGACCGGTAGCCGCTGGTTATCCAGTCTCCCCCGCGTGAGGCTGATTTCCATAATGGCGGCTGGGTCAGATAATACCAATGACAACCGGCTTAGATATTACTGAAGGCGACTCATTTAAGGAAGCGTGGCAGCGAAGCGAAGTATCGAGGTATACACGGATAGGCTGAAGCGCTTATCTGGAGGGGCTTTGCCGGGCGGTGCTTGTTTCGCCAATGTGAATTTAAGCGAACGAAATGCGGTAATTTGTATCCCGATGCCGGGCGGCATCGGGATTAAGAGCAAGACTAAAATTCGTTGCAACGATTTATGCTTCTTAAGCGTTTAAAGCAGCGGTTTCAGCTCACTTCGGCAATCAATTCAATTTCGACGCAAGCGCCCAGCGGAATCTGCGCTACGCCAAATGCCGAGCGCGCATGTTTGCCGGCCTCACCGAAAATATCGGCGATCAATTCGGACGCGCCATTGGTCACCAGATGCTGCTCGGTGAACTCGAACGTCGAGTTGACCAGGCTCATCACCTTCACGATGCGCGTCACTCGATTCAGGTCGCCAACGTGCGCATGCAGCGTCGCGATCAGGTCGATGGCGATGGAGCGTGCGGCGGCGCGGCCTTCTTCGGTCGTGAGCGTAGCGCCCAGTTTGCCTACCCACACCTTGCCGTCCTTCTTCGCGATGTGGCCGGACAGATAAACCGTGTTGCCGCTTTGCGCGCTCATCACGTAGGCGGCGGCGGGGGCGCCGGCCGTCGGCAATTCGATGCCGAGTTCCTTCAGCTTGTCGTAGACGTTCAGTTGGGCCATGGGGTATTCCCTAAAAATGGAAAGGATGACGCGAGAGCGCACCGAAGCGGTCGTCCCGCCGCGGCACGCGTGCAATGCGACGAGATCAGACCAGCGCGCGGATCAGCGCGCCGAGCTTGGCAACACCTTCGTCGATTTTCGCCGGCGGCACGGTCACGAACGACAGGCGCAGCGTGTTGTGTTCCGCTTCATTCGCGAAGAACGGACCGCCCGGCACGAACGCGACGTGTTGCTCGATTGACTGCTCGAGCAGCTTCATTGTATCGATGTGTTTCGGTAGCTTCACCCACACGAACATGCCGCCTTCCGGACGGTTCCATTCAACGCCCGCCGGCATATGCTGTTCGAGCGACGCCAGCATGGCCGCGCATTGATCACGATACAGCGCGCGGATCTTCGGGATATGCGTCTCGAGGAAGCCGTCCTTGACGACCTCGTGCACGATGCGCTGCGTGAGGCTCGGTGTATGCAGGTCGGTTGCCTGCTTCGCCTGCACCAGCTTGAAGTGCAACTCTTCGGGCGCAATGATGTAACCCACGCGCATGCCGGGCGACAGAACCTTCGAGAACGAACCCAGGTGCACGATGTGATCGGGCGCCATCGACAGCATGGTCGGCAGGGGTGCGCCCGCGTAGTCGAGCGCGCCGTACGGATCGTCCTCGATCACCGGGAAGCCGGCGCGTTGCGCAAACGCGGCCAGCGCGGTGCGGCGTTCCAGCGACAAGCGCCGGCCCGTCGGATTCTGGAAATTCGGCTGCGCGTACAAGAGGCGAGCATCGGCCGTCAGCGTGGCGTCGAGCGAGGACGGGATCAAGCCGTGTTCGTCGGTGGGGACTTGCACGTAGTTCGGCTCGTACATGGAAAAAGACTGCAGCGCGCCGAGATACGTGGGCGTTTCGACCAGTACGCGGCTGGCGGGATCGATCAGCACCTTGCCGAGCAGGTCGAGTGCTTGTTGCGAGCCTGTTGTGATCAGCACTTGCGACGGCCGGATCGACGCGCCGTTGACCGAGTAGCGTTGCGCGACCCATTCGCGCAACGGCAGGTAACCTTCAGTGGCGCTGTATTGCAGTGCGGCGGCGGGGCTGTCACGCAGGATGCGGTCGCACGCCACGCGCATTTCCTCGACCGGAAACGTAGCCGGCGACGGCAATCCGCCCGCGAACGAAATGACCTCGGGCCGCTCGGTGACCTTCAGGATTTCGCGAATGGCCGAACTGGTGAGCTTTCTCGCACGTTCGGAAAGCTGCCACGGCTTGGCTTGAAGGTCGGCTTGATTCATGGGGTCCTCGGTTGGTCTCGGTAAGCGGTTCTAATGCGTATGCGGGTTGATAAAATGTTGCACGATGCTTCGAATAACGTCCTGCGCGCTGCGATCCAGCGCAATCGGTGAACGGCGGCGGACGCTTATTATGGCGTGCCTGGTGCTCAGGTGGTCGGGGGCGAGGGTCAAAACCCGGTGCCAGTACGAAGCACGAATGCCCGCGATCGGATGTTCTAGCGCTCGTCTTCCTGCACTGTTTCGTCTTGCGTCGGCTCGGCTGTTTCCTCAGGCGCGTCCGTGTCATTGGCTGCGGTTGCGTCCTCGGTCTTCTTGCTCTTCGCACGCTTGCGGGCCGGCTTGGCTGGCGCGATTTGCGCCTGCTTTGCCGCTTCGATTGATTCTGCCGATTCCCCCAGCGTAACGATCGAGCCATCCGCCAACTCGAACTCCGCGACAAGTACCGGCGTACCCGCCGTCACCTCGACCTGCATCAGATTCGACACCCCGAGCCATGCCAGTTGCTCGGAAATCAGGTGCGCGCGTGAATGGAACCCCGTCAGCGACTTCAGCGCGATACCCGTTTCCGGTAACGATTCGCTCGGATGCTGCGGCGTGTCCCACTGGATCAGCGACGGCAGCAGCCCGTCGCCGGCACCTTGCCACGCTGGAAAAGCGCCATCGACGGGAATGGTGAGATCCCACGCGTTCCCGCCGCGTGTCATGGGTACCACGGCCGGGATGCGCTCAGGGTATTGCGCCTGCCAGCGCGTCAGCCGCTTCGGCCGGTTCACCCGCACGACCCAGTGCACGAGTTGCGGGCCGGCTTCGAGACGCAAGCGCCGCACTGGGTCGTCGAGCGCAAACAGGCGAGGGCGCGGTGTTTCCGCGGTTTCGATTAGCTCTGCGTCCGGGTCGATCGCGATCACCTCGATATAGGTGCCACCCCACAGGTTCAGCAGGCGGTTATGCGTGCGCATCAGCGGATGCGCACCGCCTCCGGTCATCTCGACGCCGAGTTTCGCGGCGATAAAGTCCGCGCCTTCTTCCAGCGTGCGGGCGGCGATAACGAGGTGGTCGAGTTGCAGCGGATGAGCGGTCATAGTGCACGAATAGCGTGAAGGAAAATTGCCCGGACAACGCCGGCTGAGCTCGTCAGCATACCCGTTCCGCCTGGCCCTGCCGCTGCGTTAGCCCCGCGTTGGCCATCTGGCCGGATATTTGGCCGGGTAATGGACGCATGGCTCGAAGCGGCCGAAAACCGGTCCGGAACGCCCTCTGCGGCAGCGAAAACCCATAAAACGCGTACAAGAATCGCCAAGTTTACCTATCGTCCCAGTCTTAAATGTATCGGCAACGACCGTAACAGTAACGGTACAATCTATCCGATACTTCGCGGTACAGTCATCGAACGCATTCAATCCCGATGGAACCTGACATGTCAGTCCCGCTCGACCAGATTCCCGCGCCGCACGGCGCGCCGCAACTGACGCTCGTTGACCAGTTGGTCCAATGGGGCCGGCGTCGTATTGACGAACGGGTGTTCCGTCCGGGCATGCGCATGCCGTCCATCCGCAAACTCGCGGTGGACAAGGGCGTGTCGCGTTTCACGGTAGTCGAGGCGTACGAGCGGCTGGTCGCGCACGGTTATCTCGACTCGCGGCGCGGCTCGGGGTTTTTCGTGCGCGACCGGACCAGTTCCAACGATTCCCACGTCCACCCGACGCTGGCCACTGAGCGTGCACCGGTGCCCAGCACCATCGACGTGGTCTGGCTGCTGCGCAACATGCTGCATACGTCGAGTCCGGCGAAAGGGCCGGGCATCGGTTATCTGCCTTCCAGCTGGCTGAACGGCGAATTGCTGACCGGCGCGCTGCGCTCGATGAGCCGGCAAAGCGGCGCGCAAATGCTCGGCTTTGGCACGGCGCAAGGCTTCCTGCCGCTGCGCCAGCAAATCCAGACCCGGCTGGAGGAGCTGGAAATAGGCGCGTCGACGGAGCAAATCGTGATGGTGTCGGGCGTGACGCAGGCCATCGACCTGATCGCGCGAGTCTTCGTCAAACCCGGCGATACGGTCATAGTGGGGGATCCCGCCTGGTTCCAGATGTTCGGCCGCTTCGTGGCGCAGGGCGCGCGGCTCGTCGGCATGCCTTACACGCCGGATGGGCCCGATCTAGACGCGCTCGAAGCCATGGTCCAGACCTGGCGCCCGAAGATGCTCGTGATCAATTCCGTGCTGCAGAATCCCACCGGCACGTCGCTGACCGCGGCGCAGGCGTTTCGCATCCTGCAACTCGCGGAAACCTACGATTTCATCGTCGTGGAAGACGATATCTACGGTGATCTCTGCCCGACCAATTTCCCCGCGACGCGCCTCGCGAGCCTCGACCAACTAAAGCGGGTGATTTTCCTTAACAGTTATTCGAAGACGCTCGCGCCGAACTTGCGCGTGGGTTATGTCGCCGCCGCGCCTGAAGTGGCGAACGCCATTGCCGATCAGAAAATGCTGGTCGGCATGACGAGCCCCGAACTCAATGAGCGCGTGCTGTACAAAGTGCTCACCGATGGCCACTACCGGCGTCACGTTGAACGGCTGCGTGCAAAACTGGACGGGGTCCGGGAGAAAACCGTCCGGATGTTCGAAAAAGTCGGCTACAAGCCGTATCTGGTGCCATCGGCGGGCATGTTTTTATGGGCCGATACCGGCGTGGACTCCGAGGGGCTCGCCGCCGCCGGACACGAAGCGGGCTTTTTGCTGACGCCCGGCAGCTTGTTTTCCCCGCATCAACTGCCCAGCACGTGGATGCGCTTCAACATCGCGAATTGCGGCGATCCGGGCCTGCCCGCGATGCTTTCCGCTTACTCGGATCGCGTCGGGTAGCGTCAACGCCGCAGGCTCAAAGGCAATCAAGAGGCGCCGCGAGCCTGTTCGACCTCTTGAAATTATCGCGGGCGACCTCATGTTTCGCAGAATTCGCGCGGTGCATTCCGGCTGCAGGCTGCATCGTGACCGCTGAAAAATCCGTCAACATTAGACACAACCAGAGGAACCGACCATGGCACAAGAAACCATGAGCTTTCAGGCAGAAGTGAAACAACTTCTGCATCTGATGATCCATTCGCTCTACAGCAACAAGGAAATTTTCCTGCGTGAGCTGATCTCGAACGCATCGGACGCGGCGGACAAGCTGCGGTTTGAAGGTATCGAAAATAGTGCGCTGTACGAGAACGATCCGGATCTGCGTATTCGCATTTCGTACGATAAAGCGGCGCGCACCGTGACTATCGACGACAACGGCATTGGCATGAGCCGCGACGAAGCGATCTCGAATCTCGGCACGATCGCACGCTCGGGCACGAAGGAATTCTTCTCGAAACTCTCCGGCGATCAGCAGAAAGACGCTGCGCTCATCGGCCAGTTTGGCGTGGGCTTTTACTCGGGTTTCATCGTCGCCGACAAGATCACGGTTGAAACGCGTCGCGCCGGTTTGCCGGCAAGCGAAGGCGTGCGCTGGGAAAGCGCGGGCGAAGGCGATTTCGTCGTCGAACAGATCGAGCGCGCGCAACGCGGTTCGAGCATCACGTTGCATCTGCGTCCGGAAGAAGATGAATTCCTCTCCACGCACAAGCTGAAGTCGATCATCCAGAAGTATTCGGATCACGTCGCATTGCCCATTCTGATGAAGCAGGAAGAGTGGGATGCAGAGAAGTCCGAGATGGTCACGAAGGACGAAGACGAGACAGTGAATCAGGCGAGTGCGCTCTGGACGCGTCCGAAGAGCGAGATCACCGACGAGCAATACAAACAGTTCTATCAGCACCTTTCCCATGATCACGACGATCCGCTCGCATGGACCCACAACCGCGTGGAAGGCCGTAGCGAATACACGCAGTTGCTGTATGTGCCGAAGCACGCGCCGTTCGATATGTGGAACCGCGATCATAAAGGCGGGTTGAAGCTGTATGTGAAGCGCGTGTTCATCATGGACGACGCGGAACAACTCGTGCCGGCGTACTTGCGGTTCGTGAAGGGCGTGGTCGATTCGGCGGATTTGCCACTAAATGTATCGCGTGAAATCCTGCAGGAAAGCCGCGATGTGAAGGCGATCCGCGAAGGTGTGACCAAGCGCGTTTTGTCGATGCTGGAAGAAGTGGCGTCGTCGTCGGCAGAAGCCACGGATGACGCCGAGAAAGCCAAGTACGACACCTTCTGGAAAGAGTTCGGCCAGGTGTTCAAGGAAGGTATTGGCGAGGATTACGGTAATCGCGAGCGCATTGCCAAGCTCGTGCGGTTTGCATCGACGCAGTCGGATTCGTCTTCAGAACAGACCGTCGCGCTCGCCGATTACGTCTCGCGCATGAAGCCCGAGCAAACGAAGATCTATTACGTCACGGCTGACACGTGGCAGGCCGCGAAGAACAGCCCGCATCTGGAAGTGTTCCGCAAGAAGGGCGTGGAAGTGCTGCTGCTGACGGATCGTGTCGATGAATGGATGCTGTCGTTCCTCAACGAATTCGATGGCAAGCCGCTGCAAAGCGTGGCGCGCGGCGACCTGGATCTGGGTGCGCTGAACGACGAGGAAAAGCAGGCGCAGGAGAAGGTCGGCGAAGAATTGAAGCCGCTGGTGGAAAGCATGAAGGCTGCGCTGGAAGGCAAGGCTAAAGATGTGCGCCTGACGTTCCGGCTCACCGATTCGCCGACGTGTCTCGTTGCCGATGACGGCGACATGAGCGGTTATTTGCAGCGCATGCTGAAGCAAGCAGGTCAGGCAGCGCCGCAGATGCAGCCGATTCTGGAAGTGAATCCGGAGCATCCGCTGGTGAAGCAGCTTCACGCCGATGACGCGAATTTCGGCGACTGGTGTCATCTGCTCTTCGATCAGGCGATGCTGGCCGAAGGCGGCACGCTGGAAGATCCGGCAAGCTTTGTGAAGCGGACTAACGCGTTGTTGCTGGCGCGATAAGTCAGCGTTCGGAAGAAGTGAAAAAACGCGCTGCCAGGAAACTGGCGGCGCGTTTTTTTATTGCAGTTGCGCGTAGGCTACGCGGCGTTGCGATTTACTTGGCTCGCCGTTCCTTGTTGGCCTGCGCGACGACCGAGGCCGCCAGCGTCTTCGTGTCCTTTGAATATTTGTCGCTGTGAAGAACCTGTGCAGCCTTATGTTCCATCTCGGCGCCCGTTTGATTCTTCGTATGCGTCTGCGACAACGCCGACGCAGCGAGGCTCTTGGCAATCGCCGATGCCTTCGGGTCGTGCAACGTGTGCGACGCCAGCGTGGCGACGACCTTCGACGTTTGTTTGGTATTGACCGACATGCGTTTCCTCTCATGCTTGATAGATGGCGCGCAACAGGATTGCCGCGAGCGCCGGGCTGTCGTCTATTGACCGACCGGTTCGTCAGTCTCCCGTGAGCACCCGCCGACATCTATACGAATCCTCCTATATACGTGTCTGGTTTTATAATCTCGCGCATGTCAAAAGCTCCTCTTGCCGGTACTCATGCCTGGCGCGACCGTCCGCTTCCCACTTTCACTGCCGATCAGAAGGACTGGCTCACGCGCGGCGGCTCGCTGACCGCACATTTGCGCGAACTGGGCGATGTCACCGTCGAAGTCACCCGCGAGACGGTTGGTCAGCCGTGGCGGGATGAAGCTGCGGCGCTGGACATCACGCCGCGCACACCGGTGTGGATCCGCGAAGTCGTGTTGAATGTGGACCGCGTGCCATTCGTCGCGGCGCACAGCATCGTGCCGCTCCATGCCAGTTCGGGCGTGTGGCAAGCTATGCGTCGTTTGAGGACGCGCCCGCTCGCAGAACTGCTTTATAGCGATAGCAGCGTGTGGCGCTCGCCGCTCACGAACAGAAGGATCGATGCGCGCGATCCGCTCTATAAACTTGCAGCCAGACAAATCCCGCATGAAAAACCGCACGCGCTCGTTGCACGCCGTTCGGTATTCTTGCGACAAGACGTGCCGTTGATGGTCACCGAATGCTTCCTGCCGGCGCTCTGGTCGTTCGTCGAGCGTCGTGAAAAATGCTGAAAGGCTTTCCGCCCATCGCCGATAACAACACGCACACGCTGATCCTCGGCAGTTTCCCGGGCGTAGCGTCGCTCGATGCCGCGCAGTATTACGCGCATCCGCGTAACCAGTTCTGGCGGCTGGTGGGTACGGTGATTGAAGAGCCTTTAAACGAGCTTCCCTACGATGACCGCGTGCTCAGGCTGCTGAAACACGGCATCGGCCTATGGGATGTGCTCGCGGCCTGCGAGCGCGAAGGCAGTCTCGACACCGCGATCCGCAACGCGAACCCGAACGATTTCGCTTCATTCCGCCTTCATGCGCCGCGACTGAAAAAGCTCTGCTTCAACGGCAAGACGTCGGGCCGCTTCGAACCGGTGATCCGCGCGGCGGGCTATGAAACCCTCGTCCTGCCTTCGTCGAGTCCGGCGAATGCTATCCTCTCGTTCGATCAAAAATTGCGCATCTGGCGCGACATCCTTAAATGACCCAATTAATCAAGCGTGCGTCGGCGGAAGCTCGCGCGTTCGGCAGCAAGCGTCAAGACAAGCTCGACAAGCAAGACAAGAAGCAAGCTAAGCGCTTGAAGCGCGAGCGCGGAGACGATCTCGACCGCGATCTCGACGACGCACCGCGTATCGATGTCCCCCGCAAGCCGCGTTTCGCGCCCGTGACGTTCTCGGAAGAGGGCGGTGTGAGGTTCCTCCATTTCGGCACCGAATGGGTGCAGGGCGCGATGCGCCTGAAAAAGCCGAACCACATCGAGCTTGAATACGCACAGCAGATGATGGCGTGGCTGTTGTTCATTGAAACGCCGAAGCGCATCGTGCAACTCGGACTCGGCTCGGCCGCGCTGACCAAGTTCGCCCACGCGTTCTTGAAGCGCGCGAAGGTGGAAGCGGTCGAATTGAACCCGTCCGTCGTGATAGCAGCGCGCACGATGTTCGAACTGCCGAACGACGACGCACGGCTGACTGTCCACGAGCAGGACGCGTGGGACTTCGTCAACGACCGTGCGAACCATGGCACCATCGGCGCATTGCAGATCGATGTCTACGACGCCACCGCGCGCGGCCCCGTGCTGGATAGCACCTCGTTCTATCGTGCGTGCCGGGCTTGCCTGACGGCGCCGGCGGGCGTGGTGACGGTCAACCTGTTCGGCGATCATCCGAGCTTCGTGCTCAATATGAAGCGCCTGAACGAAGCCTTCGATGGCCGCGTGATCGCGTTGCCCGAAGTCCACGACGGCAATCGCATTGCCATCGCGTTCGCCGGTCCGGAACTCGACATACCGTACGCGCAGCTTGAAAAGCGGGCGAAGCTGATCGAGAAGGAGTTGAAGCTGCCGGCCCGTCAATGGGTGAAGGGGCTGGCGATCAGCGCCGGCGCGGACGACGCGACCAGCTTCTCCATCTGATCATCAAGGTATCAAGCTGAAGCACCCAAGGCGAGGTCCGACAACGGACCCGCTGTTTGACTGTCATGTCTTCGGACGAAGCAGGACACTACAGCAAGATTACATATGGCTGTTCTCCATCATTACGGTTCGGGTTCGCCCTGCTTGACCCGCTTTTCTGCGTCCATATACTCCACGTGTTATTTCGGGGCGCTATAAGACTGACGTTTTGACGCGAGACCCGCGCAAAGCCCAGTCAAGCAGCACATTTCAAAAGAAAGAGGAGAGCGTCATGGCTCAAGAGGCGGTGACCGCCAGTGGTCAAGTTCGCAACAAGCGGTGGCTCTGGCTGCTGATTCTTCCGTGGATCGGCGTGGTCTGGGTGCCGTTCTATAACAAGATCGAGCCCGTGCTCATGGGCTTTCCGTTTTTCTATTGGTACCAGTTGCTCTGGGTGCTGATCAGCGCGGTGATTACGGCCGTGGTCTATATGAAGACCAAGCCTGTCCACGATGTTCCCAAGCTCACGCCCGGGAGCCCGCGATGATGAACTCCACGGCAACCTTCGTCTTCGTCCTGTTTTTTATCGGCGTGACGATCCTGGGTTTTGTCGCTGCTCACTGGCGCAAGGCCGATCTCGGACAACTCGATGAATGGGGCCTGGGCGGTCGTCGCT
>Ga0302226_10001677_pt1 | contig 16346 bp, 31 predicted proteins | sample II_Palsa_E3_3_FD_193524 | JGI IMG/M metagenome (GOLD analysis project Ga0302226, IMG submission 193524) | Peat permafrost microbial communities from Stordalen Mire near Abisko, Sweden - II_Palsa_E3_3 | ecosystem: Environmental > Terrestrial > Soil > Palsa > Peat permafrost | place: Sweden...
AAAAAAAAATTTCATTATTTCTCTAATGTAACACGGACAAACTGTAGGAGGGAACGATTGGCGAGGGTATTTCAGTGTCGCAGGCGCCCAGTCGTCGCGACATCAAGATTCCAGGTGTGAAGGACTCTTCTGCTGCGCCTACGCCAGCAGCGGGTGCTTCGTCTTCCTCCGCGTCCGCAGCTGCTGGCGCCCCGGCTGGTCCGTCTGGTCCGCCCCAACAAGCGGTTGCGGAAGACATTTACCAAGCGATGCTCGAGTTGGACAAAGAGGATCCTGACGAGTTTATCGACGGTGAGCGCCGTGTGCAGGTCCATTCCTTTGAGATCGAAGCCAACAAAGTCGAGGTACTTGTTTGGCATGCTGTATCTTACTGATCCCTTCTATAAAGGGGGTGAAAAAACGTTGCATCGAGCTCGACTACCCCGTCTTGGAAGAGTACGACTTCCGCAACGACAACCTTAACCCCAACCTGGATATGGATTTGAAGCCATCTACGCTTATCCGCCCGTACCAGGAAAAGTCGCTCAGCAAGATGTTTGGTGATGGGTACGCTGTTCCAAGGTAGCGCTAGAATCTCCTCACCCATACACGCACGCACACAATAGCCGAGCACGGTCTGGAATTATTGTGCTTCCGTGCGGCGCTGGCAAGACCCTCGTGGGAGTGACGGCTGCGTGCACGATCAAGAAAAGCGTCCTCGTGTTGTGCACCTCGGTCGTGTCTGTGGAGCAGTGGCGTTACCAGTTCCGCACCTGGTCGACGATCAAGGACAACCAGATTGGCCGCTTTTCGAGCCAGCATAAGGAGAATGTGAGCATTCTCGATTTTTTCTTGTTTGTCTAAAGGGAATATCTTGGTTTCACAGTGGAAGGAGGCTGGCTTTGCGGCTGGAATCACCGTGACGACGTACAACATGATGGCGACATCTGGCAACCGTTCGTACGAGACTGAATCGATCCTGGACCTGTTGCTCAGGACCGAGTGGGGTCTCGTGATTCTCGACGAAGTGCATGTGACTCCCGCCGATAGTGCGTGTCATTTTTTGTTTGTTTGCTTGTGTGTCTGTTTTTCCAATTAAACGTGTTCCTTTACAGCATTCCGGAAGGCCGTGTCCTCTTTCAAGGCGCATTGCAAGATGGGTCTCACCGCCACGCCTCTGCGAGAGGACAACAAAATTGGCAGTCTCAACTACTTGATCGGTCCAAAGCTTTACGAGGCCAACTGGATGGATTTGTCAAAGCAGGGCTTCATCGCCAACGTGCAGGTTTGTCGACTATCTCAAAGTCTGTAATAATCAAAAAAAAAATTTTTTTTACGCAGTGTGCCGAAGTGTGGTGCCCGATGACACCCGAGTTTTATCGAGAGTACCTGTCGGCGGACGCGCGCAAGCGCAAGCTGCTGTTTGTGATGAACCCGACCAAGTTCCAGGCGTGTCAGTACCTTATTCGCACGCACGAGGAGCGCGGAGACAAGATCATCGTCTTCTCCGACAACCTTTACGCGCTCAAGAGCTATGCCAAACGCTTGAAGAAGCCCTTCATCTATGGCAAGACGCCGCAGAACGACCGCATGGAGATCCTTCAGCAATTTCAGACCAACCCGATGCTCAACTGCATCTTCTTGTCCAAGATTGGTGATACGTCCATCGATCTCCCCGAGGCGACGTGCCTCATCCAAATTTCGTCCCACTATGGCTCCCGTCGCCAGGAGGCACAGCGCCTGGGTACGCAAAGCTTTTTCTTTTTATTTTTTCTTTTTATTTTTTTGTGAAATCGTATTCACTTTCTTTTATTTTCATAAAGGGAGGATCCTTCGTGCCAAGCGGCGCAATGACGAGGGCTTCAATGCCTTCTTCTACACCCTTGTTTCGCAGGACACACAGGAAATGTACTACTCCACCAAACGCCAGGAGTTCCTCAATGACCAAGGCTATGCGTTCAAGGTGATCACCGAGCTGGCCGACATCGAGAGCGTTCCCGATCTCGTCGCTTCCACAAAGCGCGAGCAGATGGAGCTGCTCAAGGACGTGATGACCGCCGACGAGGTAACCAACCCCCCCGGAAAAAAAAAAAAAGAGGAAAGAAAAATTAATCTTTCAATAGAAAGGAGACGAGGACGACGATTCGGAGATGCCGACTGGACGAGGACGCAAGAGCGCCATCCGACGACAGGGTCGCATCAATGCTCTGTCTGGTGCCAACAACCTCACCTACATGGAAATCACAAAGTCTGGTGGCTCGGGATCGTCCTCCTCCACGTCCAATAAAGTCTCGGCCACGTTCAAGCGTGCCAAATGAGATAACAAACGCTATTTTCTTCTTTTCTGTATCATTGTTTTTTATTATGGCAACAATGGCAACGTAAAGTGGACACCAGAGAGCACCACCTGCTGGTTTCCCTCGAGGCGCGACGCGATCGACTGGCATATGTCGCCATTGTCGTAGGCGAGGATCATGCTGGGCGTCGAGTGCGACCACACGAGCTCGGCATCGATTTCTCCTTGTTCTGACGACATATGCGCTTGCAGTGCCAGGACGCCTGCGTGCTTTTGCGTGTGCTTCTTGAGCAGGGTCGAGTCTACATAAAGAAATAAAGCACTCTTTTAACATTGCGATTTACTGTAAAAGTGGTTGCGAAAGAGCTGGTTCATGGCGTCGGTGGCACTGGTCTCACCGTCGTCCTCCCTTGCCGACAGGTGAAGCAAGGACTGGGCACATGATCTGGCGAGCACTGTCTTGACGATCTGTTCGCCTTTGCCCGTGGTCACGCAGCCGACAGCGGACCGTGCCTTGCCCGCTTCTCCTTCCGGTTCGAGTGACTCGGCCCATGTCCCACTGCCAAAGAGCCCCGCGGCGCTCACCCTCCCCGGTGTCTTTAGGGCTGTTCCTCCGCTGGACGATGCAGCGACGATGAGGCCGCGATCGTCCATGCAAATCACGCCGATCGTGTCCTGTGCCGCATGTGCGCCATCCGTGTCTGCTGTCTCGTCGCGACTGCCGCCGCTGCTGTTGAGCAGGTCCATTTGCTTGACGTAGCGCACAGTGGCTGCGTCCGACACGAGGAACGACCTGCGCACGTCCTTGGCCTCGACCTCGATCGCCAGGTCCTTCCTGTGCTCGATCGCCCACAACCTCGCGCCATCCCCGCAGAGCATCGACGGCGGCATGCGTCCAAGCGAGTACTCGACGCGGGCGTCCTCGGCCATGAGCGCGCCGGCGACCTTGATGGGGTTCTTCACATCTGCTTGTCGTAATCCAACACTCATCCAAGCATAAAACAAAAAGAACGGTACGTTCGAGGGCCCCGACTCCGCCAAAGCAGCCGTGCCCGCTCTCCATCATGCTGGCGTCGCACTGCACCGTGCCATCCAGCGCGAGGTTGGACCCGTAGCCCGCGTTTGTCATGTCGCTGTCCTCCAGGCACACTGCCGCCTCCATCGCGGCCGCCGCGGCCGATCCGCCATCCTTGAGCACCTTGCGCGCACGGGCACACGCCTGGCGGCACAGCCACTTGTAGTCGGCCTCCTTGTCGCGCGCGTGGAAGCCAGCGCCGACGTGCACGGCGATCAGCACCATCCTGGCAAGAAAGTGGCACTTCAGTCAACATGTTGGTCAACGGGAAATGCTCGCCCCATTTAAGTGCGCTCGTGTTTGCCCAGCACAACAACAAGTGCTCGTTGCTCTTTCCTCTCGGCCCCCGCGCAGATCTCGTCCGCCGCTCACTTGCCAGCAAACCCGCGAAAGACTCGTTTACCTACGACGCAGCTATGGCCGCAGACGCGACGCATGTCATGCTCGCAGAGACGTGGCAAGGTGAGGACATCTCTGGCTGGTGGATCTCTGAAAAGCTGTACGGTTTGCTTCGTTGTTGTGCTTTCCCTTTTTTTTTATTTACACTGGCGCGCGCAGGGACGGCATGCGCGCGTACTGGTCCGGAAGCAACTTTTACACGCGCCTCGGAAACCCCGTGTACGCCCCCAAATGGTTCACCAAGGGCCTGCCGAGCACGCCTCTGGACGGTGAGCTGTGGTGCGGCCACCGCCAGTTCCGCAAGTGCGTGTCCATCACCAAGCGCCAGGACCAGTCGGATGACTGGAAGTACATCACGTACTTTGTCTTTGACGCACCCAGGCAGGCCGGCAAATTCGAACAGCGCATCGCCTACGTCAACGATGTCGTGCAGCCGGGCAAGACGCCGTACGCCGCGGCCGTCGGCATGCGCCGCTGCAAGGACAAGGACCACATGCTCGCCCAGCTCAAGATCGTCGAGGATGCCGGAGGCGAGGGCCTGATGCTGCGCAAGCCGGGCTCGGATTACGTCCAGTAGGGTCTTCATTGCAAAAAAACACGAACCTAAACAAAAGCAATATCATCAACAGCGCGCGATCCAATGTCCTGCTCAAGGTCAAGACCTTTGTCGACGAGGAAGCGATCGTCGTCGGGCATGGCAAGGGCTCTGGCCGCAACTCTCACCGCATGGGCCACCTCGGTAAACAACAGCAAAAGAGAAAAAAAAATTTTTATTTAAATATGTGGAAAAAAAAAAAAGAGTGCAAAACACCCGATGGCCGCGAGTTTAGCGTCGGATCTGGCTTTACCGACAAGGAGCGTGATCGCCCGCCCAAGATCGGATCGGTGATCACGTACAAGTACCAAGAGCTGACCGAGAAGAGCAACAAGCCCCGCTTCCCGACGTTTGTGGGCGTGCGTACCGACATCGACTGGTAACTCGAGCTTGAAAGGATGATTCATTCAAACAACTCGCTCATGTAACAGGAAAGACTACTGCAAAAACTACAAGAGCCCCGTGGACGACTTGCCAGCGATGCCTACACTCAAGCTGACCCACTCGCTGCTCTATGGCGGGTACGGCGCTACAAACCATTTTGCCACCGCCGCGGGTGCAGCCGTTGCAGCAGCAGCGTCGTCGTCGTCGTCGTCATCCGCTCCAGCAGCTGCTCCTGCATCCCCTGCCGCGCCCGTGAACAATGGCAAGCGCAAGGTCGATGCAGACAAAGATGCCGAGGACGACGATGCAGACACCACAGCTCCTAGCAAGAAGGCCAAGAAGGCACCCACGGCAGCCGCAGACGACGGCTCGGACACTGACAACGACGAGGACGACTCGAACGACGACAGGCCGCCCTGCAAGTACGGCGCGACGTGTTACCGCAAGAACAAGGCCCACCTGGACGAATACTACCACCCCCCGCTGCCCAAGGCGCCTTCTGCGTCGTCGTCGTCGTCGTCGTCTGCGCCCGCACCCGCTGCTGCTCACCGACCAAGGCCAGTCCTGGACCATTCTGACACGATCCTCATGCCCGCCGCTGCGACGCCAGTGCTGGACCACTCGGACACAATCATCATGCCACCACCCGCCGCCGATCCCAAGCCTGCCATGCTGCAGCGCTTCAACTCGGCCAATTTTGCTGACGACGAGGACGACGCACAAACCAAGAACGATGCCGCGATCGCCGCCGCACTCGACGACGAGCTCAATCAAAGCGTGGACGACGAACCCTCGCCTCCACCCGCCGCCGCTACTGCAGCCCATGCCGATGCCGATAAATCAAAGAAGCCAGCCTGCCGATTCGGTGCCAAGTGCTACCGCAAGAACCCCGACCACTTCAAGGAGTTTTCCCACGACACTGCTGGTGTGAACGATGATGACGACTGAAAAAAAAAGATGCATAATAATAAATTTTCTGGGCGTGTGTGCTCTCAGTGCTTCCATTGTCCTTATGAAAGTCTAAGAAAGGAAAAAAATAAACCATCATTGGCATCTAACTGCTCGAAGAAACGACCTTGGCCGCGAGCTTTTGGTCCTGCTCGGCAAACTTTCTCCGCTCCAATTCCTCCTGGATCTCGTCCTCTTGCCGCTTGCGCTGTAGCTTGATTGCGCGTTTCGCTAACCGGCTCGATCGCTCCTGCAGCACGGCCATCTCGTGTCGCAGGTCCTTGACTTTGTTTGCGTACTGCGGCAGCTTGTTGAGCTGCACGAGACGAGATAGGGCACGTGTTGGCGCACGCAGACACGCATAGAACGACATACCACTTCCAAGACACTGTCCAGCTCCACGTTGTCTTTGAGCTCGTCAAACTGCCTGAACGTCTTGAGCAGTTCCTTCTGGCTCGTCCTGTTTGGGCGGTGGTGACGCATGGTTGATAGAACAATCATAAACAAATGAAAAAAAATGCAGGACGATCTCGCACATACTCGAGCTCGACCAGACGCACGCCCACTTGGTCCAGCACGGGCACCAGTTGCAGCACCAGGCCCTGGCTCAAGTTGTCGTTCGTCTTGGGCACTGCTTCAGGTGCAGCTGACATATTTGCAAAGTATGTTGCGCCCTGACTTCGTGCCGCTCGATTTCAAAGCGTTTGATCTGCGGGTGCCGCTGCATGGCCTCATCAGCAGCAACAGTGATAGCGGCAGCGGCAGCGGCAGTGGTGCGTCTTCACCGCCATCGGCAGTGGCGAGGAGGCCCGATGATGCGGGTCCATCGGCTGCTGCTGCAAGCACAGCAACCATTGCGTCCACTACGTCGAGCGCTGAGTCTACGGTGACGCGGTCGCTGCCGCTCAACCACATTGTGTACGTCCTCACGGGCGTGATGCAAGTGCTCCTCGTCCAGTACTTGCACTATGAGGGAGCCGCTGGTACCGTGCCGTAAAGGGGACTTGCTCACTGAAACAGCACCCCCAAAAAAAAGACCGGCGGAGTTTGCTCACCGTCACTGCGACCTATGTCGGGATGGTCCTGGCGTTCTTTGCTCCCAAGTTCTCCTCGCTTTGGGGGCTGGCAACAGCACCATCAGCATCAGCAACTGCAGATGTGCCGACTCTGGTTTCTCTACCACCAAGGCAGCACAGCTATTTGGTCGAACAGGGGTGGATAATGGGCATCAGCGTCCTCGACCTGCTCGGCCTCTCCCTTTGCAGCGCCGCAGTCACGCTTATCGGGAGCTCGGTATCGCAACCTTCCGGAAATTAAAAAAAAAAAGGTGTAAAGTCATCTTTTATATATAGTTGTATCAAGTTATCTACGCAAGCATTGTCGTGATGATCGCCCTGTTCTCTGTCGCAGTGTTTCGCACCGTTCTGTCCACGGGCCAGTGGCTCTCGATTGGCGTTGTGACCATGGGATTGATGCTAAGCATCTCCTCGGTGGAGACAGGTTCCTCAGAAGGTAACGCCTTTTTACCTCGATATTATCTAAGAGATATCCTTCTGTAAAGAGTATTGGTCATTTTCAAGCGGAATTGTCCTCGCCCTCCTCGGAACGGCGGTATATGCAGGTGTCTACATTGCCAATGAGCGATTGTTACGCTTTGCAACACTCTCGCCCGAGAGGATCTGCACGATGGTCGGCTGCTACTGCTGTTTTTTGTGCACGATCTACCTCTTCTCCTACACATTACCAAACTGGCAAACGCTCGTGACGCAGAGTATGAACGCCCATGCTGCAGACGTCGGGAATGTCTTGGGCGCATACGCGATGCTCGTCCTGGCCAGCCTCGTCCACAACGTGAGTTACTTTAAACTCATCGGATCTGCGGGGTCTATCTCTACAGGCATCCTCCAATCTCTTCGCACCGTATCCATGTTTGTTGCAAGCTCTGTATTTTTCTGTCATATTGACACTCTCCAATGCATCACGCCCGCAAAAACCCTGTCCGTCGCGGTATGTACATGTTCTTTCCTTACTCGAGTTCTCAGCAATTGCTCAGGTCGTCTGTATCGGTCTCGTCATATATGTATTTACCAGCCGTCGATCATCCCTGCCGTCCTCTTTGCACTCTGCCTAAAAAGCCAACGATAGTTCTGCTTTTCTTTTTTCTTTTTTTTTTTCCCTTTGTGTACAGACGATATTTTTACTTGCTAGTTTTCACCTCCCCTCTATGCGATCGCAGTCGTCTTCAGTCGGTTCGCCGTGGACTGGTGCTGGATCTCGAAAAGCTTGGCTTGCATGACCTCGGTGAGGACTATTATTTTCAGGTTTTATTAGCGGGAAAAGGCCGCCTTTTTCTATTATTGCCTACCTTCGACCGACTTGCGCTTCTCGTTGATGCTTTTGGTGAGCGACGAGAGCTGCTCGGTCAGGAACTTTTCCCTTCGCTTAAAGTAGTCCTTGGCATCGGGCACGGGGAGGTCGACAAAGTAGCCTGTGCCAATGTCGACCATGACCGACTTTATGTCGGACAGCTTGCCGGGAACGTACAGCTATTTGCCCAAAAGAGGGGGTGAGTGGCCAAGAGAAACTCTCTACACCTTACAGAGGCAGTCATGGGGATAAACACGCCCTTGCCCTCGTTGTCGGGCGCCACAGACTCGAGCGCGTCCTTGGACTCGATGAACTTTTGCAGGGCCATACGAAGGGCCGTGTACTGGTTGGTCAGGAACTCGACCTCCTGCTCAAAGTTCTTCTTGATCGACTGCAGCTGCGAGAACGGCAGTGACAGCAGGTCAAACTGCTGCTGCTGCTGCTGCTGCTCCATGGTACGATGAAGGAAATCAGGCGGCTACTGAACCCAGACGTGGGAGGCCACGTGGGCGTGATTGGAAATGTTATGGGACAAAGAAGGGGTTAACTTGAAAAATCCCAAATAAATTTTATTACAGGTTTGAGCCGCTTTGGGCACTCGAGGCGCCGTCCGCCGTCGCTCCCAGGGAGGTGGCAGATAAATCTTGATGAGATTGGTCTCGAAGTCGTTGACGCAATATTTTTTGCCACACTAGATCAGGCTGGTCACGTGATGACCGTTTGTTTTTGCGTCCCATCTCCGTGAGCTTTGTGGATCCCGAAGAGCGACCTATACCGGCAGACTCGCCAACACAGACACAAGCGAGGCTCGAAATAAAATTCTTCTCGAGTCCCACGCGTGATTCTCCCTTCCAACCCCCATGATTTTTATGTGCATCGCCCATGAGCTCGTCAAAGCAACGAAAGGCGCAGCTCGCCAACTGGCAGGAGGTGTGCTCGAGCCTGACAAAGTTTGAGCGCAAGAGGCATCGCGAGGTGGAGGATCTGTTTGCGTTGCAGACGCAGAACGAGCAGGTCTTGGACTTGAAAGAAAGTACGTGCTGTAAAAATGTATATTTTTGAAATTTCGCATACTGAGAGAAAGAAAAAAAATCGCACAGGCGACATCGTGCAACGGCTGCCGCAGATCAAGAAGCAACACAGCGATCGCGTCAAGAACTTGAGCGACTTGTCCATGTATGCTTTTTTTATTCTTCGTCCACACGCGCACGCATTAAGCGGTTTAATCGCAGGACAATCACCAGTACACAAAATAAACTGGCCATCCTGCTCTCTGTCCTCGACACACGTACGTGCGGCCAAAAACAGCCCGTTTCTTAAATTAATACATGAAAAAAAACACATACCACTATTGCCAGCCGAAGAACGCACCGCACAGGCAGAGGCACACCAGCAGGCTGTGATCGCTGCTGCGGGTTCGCTTGAGAGGTCGAATTCGGCCAATAGTTCCTCGTCGATAAACTCGTCGCATGCTCCTTCCGTGTTCTCGATCGCGCCATCTGCGATTCTTCCAAACCCAATGGCAACGTCCAGTGCAGCGGCGGCGGCGGCGGCAACAGCAGCCTCTTCCTTTGACCCCCTGCTTGCCCCGAGGAGTGCTTTGGATGAGCACGTCGCAAACGTCCCAGTTATCAAGGGCAAACAGTACGTTCCTGCATTTAGCTGACGCCAAAAACTACTAAATGAACAAAACAAGGCCACTCCCTCCGCTCTGTGGCGCTCTGCCTGCTGCAAGCGATTACATCTGTCCAGAGAATTCTCTGGTTAGTCTACCTTTTTTTTTTTTTTTTTTTTTGATTACTTTTTCACACACATTACGCAGTGCGCCGTCTGGCGGAAGGAGCAGTGGATTGTTTGTCAAGTGATCAAGGCGCAAAAGGAGCGTGGTGGAACGATCCGTTATGAGATGGAGGACGTCGACCCCGAGCCCGATCCAGTGGGCCTGGAAAAGCGTTTCTACGTCGCACCGCGACATGTCATCCCCCTGCCAACGTCTATTCCAGACGCAAACCGCCAGAAGCCTCCGGAAGCCGAGTACGAGGCGGGATCGATCGTTTTGGCCCTGTACCCTACCACAACTTGTCTCTACCAGGGCACAGTCCTTCAGCCCCCGAGCAAGGTACTCCAGTACGACAATCCTCGTCAAAAAAAACAAACATTCTCCTTTTGACTGCAGCGAAAACAAACCAACAACTATTTAATCGAGTTTGTTGGCGATCCACCAGAGCAACAGGAGATCGTGCAGCAAGCAATCGTGCCGTACCGCAAAAAGTACACCAAGGTCCAATAAGCGAGCATAATCATGTTTTTCGTTATTTTCAAAGCGATGTGCTGGCAGAAAACTCCTATACTAGAAGAAAACCCAGGATGTCGGAAAGCGAGACGATTCCTTTGAGCTTTTTCTCGGCGTCCACGACGATCAGACGGTGCACGAGTTGATTCTTGATGGTTGTGAAAATCGACCCCAGTGTCTCGTCGATCGTGCACGTGTGGACACCTTCAAAGATCTCTTCAATACGGTGTTGCAGTGCGTCGCGGATCGTCATGTTGAGGTCGTTGTAAGCACCGTCGCGAGCGAGATACTGCACGGTAAAGGATTAGCTAGGTACATTTCCGTTTGTCGCACTCTTACCGTCACGTCATATTTTTCATATACGTCGATGACAACACCGTGGTCGTCAATGATGGGTACACACGAGATTCTCTTGTCCGTAAAGACGTCCAGGACCTTTTTTTTAGTTTTCATTGTTGGAAATTTTTTTTTTTTTTTTGGTTGTCGACTCAATTGTACCTGGATCAGTGGCGTCTCCATCTTGGCAGTGGCAATGTTGTTGAACGTGCCTAGGCCGAGGTCCCCGACTGTTTTCCGTAAGAACGCCGGCCTGGCCTTGTACTGCAGGGGACAGACCCGCGTTAGAAATATGCAGGAGAAAAACACACGCGGGGAGGCGATTTTCTTACATTCGACGCAATAAAGCGCAAGATCTTAAACTGCGACATGACGGCGATGCAGCACTCTTGAGCCTGGGCGCTCTCGGCTTCCGTTGGCGTGGTCGGGTTGAGGCCCATCCGATCGATCAGTGGCAAGCGGTGCACACGATTCGCGACCAACAGAGATGCCGCCTCCAGGAGCGTCTGCATCGGCGTGATAAACAACAGCTTTTTGCGTGGTCTTGATGGCGATGTCTCTGGCAATGACTTGGAGATGTCCATGTCTATGAAACAACAGGTTTCCGTCAGGGTTTACATGGGAGGGGGAGGGGTAACAGTGCACCGAACCTCGCCAGCTTTGGATCTGATGGTCTTGCAAAGCAATGGGTTCGCTCGGCGGGAAATAGTGGTAGTGTCTATTTGATGTAGCATAAGCGTACATGCTGCCTGCGGCAGTAGCCAACCGTACCTGAGCGTGTTGATGAAATCAGTGACGGTGAGCATTGCCACGATGGCCTGCTCGCTGTTGTTCCACAGCGGCGCTGCCCTTATTTCTGCGACAGAGAATAGAGAGACAGAAAAAATTGGAGGGTTCATTCACTGTTGTGGGCAAGCCTGTCCGTACCGTTCTGCAGCATGGCGTAAAAGGCCTTCTTGACGGGCAGTGTCGTGTCAAACACAATGACCTTGTAGCTCTGCGGCAGCAAATCATAGCAAGTGTGCTTCTTGAGGAACTCGCACACCTGTCGTTGCTTTCTCGTTAGCAAAGCCCAGACCAACCACCACCCTCTTCTTCCTCCTCTCATGTGGTGGTACCTGCAGCCTGTCCTCGACGCACACGACCGAGATGCTCCTGTTGCGGTGGTGCGTCGGCTGATTCCTAAACACATAGTCGATCTTTGTCCGCATTTCTGGCGACACCGACAGCGACGGCGGCTAACCCTCCCCCGCCCAAAGCAAGTCAGTAAGCACGCACACAAGCCAACCTGCAAACGCACCGACACTGGCTTTGGCGGTGCCGGCGCAATGTCCATGAACGACGACATTGTAAAGCAACCAGGAGAAGAACGCAAACAAAAAAAAAAAAATTCGGATTTTCCTGGCACGCACGCATCGTCTGCCGTCTACCCGACCCTAGTAGCGGCGGCCTCCATCAGCAACACAGTCAATCCAGTGTCTTTGTCGCATTATTATATAAAGAGAGCTACTGTAAGTTACACGAAACGAACAATTGATCATGCTGCAGCTTGCTCTGAATGATACTTCTCGATGGTTTCGCGCTGCTTTTGGCGACGCTCCAGGTACTTGTTTTGGCTGTATTCAAACACCGTCAGCTGGTGGTTGTAGAACTGCGTGTAAAAGTAGCCAATAACACCGCCGACGCCGACACATACAAGGTGGTGGTGGAGTTCTAATAATCAGGGCAGGTCACAGCGTTAGCTTTGGTGTTATGCGCTTCTCTGAGCGGAAAAGAGGGACGTTACTATGCAGAGGAGGGAGCATGCGCAGCCCGTTGGCAAACGACTGGGTCACAAAGCCAAGCGCAGCAAAGGTCGGGATCGTGGTAGCGATCGAGCTGTAGCACAGGAAAGGGAAAGAGCGCGTTAGTCCATTTGGCTCGTGACTTTATGGTAGGCCCATTCTCTTCGTCAACAACAGCAAGAGTTCTTCTTCTTCGACAACAGCACGAGTTCTTTCGTACCAACAAGCATCATCCTTTCAAATCCCCCATGCCCCGCTGCACGTCATTTCCACCGCCGCATTGTTGACCTGCTTGCTGACGCGCCCGCACTCCCACCCACCCGCCCACCCGCCCACCCGCCAGGCCCTTCGCCGTTACCTTTGTGGCCCCAGGAGAGGATTGGTCTCAGCAGGCATGTGGGCGTCGCACTCGGGTAAAATGGTCGACCGTTTACCTTGTCCACGTGGATGACCTCAAAAGACTCGTTTGCACGCTCGGTCGTGCCCGTGGCAGAGGTCGTGCGGCGGGCGGGCTTTGACTCGGTGCACCGGGACGCGGTGGACGCGCTCGTGGAAATCATGGGTCACTATATTACGGAGACCGGCAAACGGGTCAAAGACGCGCAGGAGCACAGCCAACGAACGCAGCCCCACATGCAGGTTCGCCTACGATTTTTTGGTGTGTGCCCACGACAGTGGTGCTTACTCGACCCCCCCTCCAAAAAAAAAGGACATAACACTGGCGATGGACGAGCTTGGTGTGGATGCGGAGGACCTGGAGGTGTACGCGCTGTCGCAGCCACCGTTCAAGTGGACACGCGGCCAGTTCCCCAATTTCCCGGTCCAGCCACCCACGCTCAAAGGGGCCAAGGCTGCCCTGGCCCAGGCGACATCAGCCAACCCCTTTGGAATTGTGCCTCGTATGAAGGACCTGTTAGAGGCTGTGGAGACGGCGTCGACATCTGTACCCACGATTGCCGCCACGTCAACAGCAGCAAGTGGGGTAACGGCGGCGCCTTCCATCACCCCCTCCCCGTCCTCAGCTACGTCAGGCGCCCCTTCTGCCCCCAAGAGCACCCCCCCACGGCTTAAACTAAGTTTCGGAGGGCGGTCTCTCCTCTCTGTTCCCTTATCCTCAACGTCGTCGTCTGCGGCAGGGGCCGCCACGTCGCTCATCATGCCGTCGTCGGCCTTGGGCGTGGAGGATCCTCTGGTCGATGAAGCCAGGTTAGCGGCCGCTCGGCTGAGAACCAAGAATGATCTAAAACGTCGCATTGACGAGGGGGGTTCTTCCAAGCGATCGCGGACAACCGAGAGGCTACTGAGTGTGCAGCAGTAGAAACTACAATAGGATTTGTACCATACACGAGGCGGGAAGACTTACTGGTGTTGCGAGAATTTTCAAAAGCTTGGACTGATGAAACGTTCGGCGGGCGACGACGATGACGAAGAGGTCGTGGAAGAGGGAGGCGTTGCCCCACCGCAGCACACTGGCTTCTTTGCCTCCCCGCCACAGCCGCCACGGCCATCGCACCAGCAGCAGCAACCCAGTGCGCCGCCCTTCCTCGTCAACGGTAACCGCGAGCCTGCGCTACAAGGAACGTGACTGACTCTCCCTTGAACAGCGTCCGTCATAAGCGAGCTGAACTTCAAGCGCAACGAAGATCTGCAGGGCGCATGTCCGACCGTGTCCAAACCCGAGGAAATAGGCTTCTTCAGCCTGGACGAGAACAGGCGGTACCTCCAAGACGCGAGCCGGCTCGTACGTTGTTGTTTTTTTTTGGCAGCGTGGTCTTGTGTTGTTGATGGTTGCGCGCTGCCAACAAACAGAGGTACTACCACGGTCTCGAGCCATCGCTCAACAATCTGTCGCACGGGTACAACACGTTTGTGCGGCGCGACGACTCGGTCCCTGAGCACCTCGACCATCTGCTCATGTGCTGGCGCGTATGCCATTGATTTTTTTTTTGCCACTCAATCCTGGGGCTGACGCGCCCACCCCTGTGCAGAACCTCCAACTGACACATCCAAGACCTGGGCCGTCTATCATGACGTGGCGAGGCATCCTCACGTCGATCCTGTGTGCGCCGTACAATCGCAAGGAGCCCTTGACGCTTGCCGTGACTCTTTACCAGGTAACCCCCTTTTCATTCACAAGCGAGCTGCTGAGTTTTTCTTTCCTTGTCTGCAGGGCACCCTGTACATTGAGGAGCCGGGGCGAAACCCCGTGCGACATGTTCATAGTCACACACAGATGGAGAGGCATCTTCTAAACACCTATTGGGGCTACAAGTTTGAGCAGCTCGTCACAAACGGGTCGGTCCAGAGGCCATCTATGCAACAAAAGCAGCGCGACATTGTCTCCCCCGTCAACAGCAACGAGGCGTACTGCTCTGTCCTGCGCACAAAGTTTGGCGACCACTCGATTGTCCTTGGCGCTGAGGTCGATTGCACAGGTACGTGAAAAATACGTAATTTTTAATTACTCACTGCCATTTCTTTCAAGATCCAGCAGCAGCCACCGCGTCGTCGGCGTACATTGAGCTTAAAACTTCAAAACAGATCGTGACAGAGCAGGATCAGTATAGCTTTGAAAGGTAAATTTCGCAGTGTAAAAAAAATTTTTTTTATTTTTTCTTTTCCCGATGCCTTTTTTTTTAATAGGCACAAGCTGCTCAAATTCTGGGCACAGTCGTTCCTAGCAGGTGTACCCAAGGTCGTCGTCGGCTTTCGCGACGACAACGGCTTTGTGCGGAGCCTGGAGACGTTTGATACGTTGTTTATGCCGCGGCTCGTCCGGGGCAAGCCAGGGATGTGGGACCCGATCGTATGCCTTCGATTCCTCGACGAGTTCCTGTCGTGGCTACGGCGCTCCGTGAGCACCGATGATCGCCGCGTGAGCTATATCGTCCAGTCGTCAGACAACATGGATCGGTTCTCCCTGCGCATGACCACGTCCTACTCGTTTGTGCCAGAGTGGTTTTCTGTCGTGCCGCCACCTCAACAGCCCCATCATCCGGTGATCGTTGGTATCAACGACAAGCGTCGCAAGACGCACTGATTGTGAGAGATGTCGAAAAATTATTTTACATAAAACGATCGATGACTTCGTCGCGACGTCGACTTGTCGACTACTTTTTCGTCGCGGGGCTGACGGAGGAGGCGTTGCTGTCGGTCGCCGACCCCTCTGCCGCACACGGAGAGAGGGCAGGCGCAGGCGCTGACGCAGGGACGGGTGGGGCAGCTGGTACCGACTCTTTGTTTTGTTGGGACCCGACCACGTTTAATCTAAGCAATCACCAAAGACGCCACGGTCCCGACTGGCGGGCCAACAGACTTGCACCCGATCTTTCGCAACTTTAGGGCACAGACGCTGTGGAGGTATCCGCTGGACGACCATGCCGACTACAAGTACAACAAGGAGCTGCCCAGTGTACGTGTGCTGCTGCTGCTGTCGCGGTGGATTTAACAACGGACGCACTACCGTAGTTTTGCTTTCCGACCTACATCCAGGTCAAACAGGTCAACGCCAAGACGGGCGTACCACAGACGACCTACCACTCATTCGTATGCTGCCCACCGTATTCGTCGTGGCTAAAGAATTTTTTTGCGTGGCCTGTTAGTCTCTCACGGACGAGTACGGCGTCAAGTCGTTTGGCTTTGCTATCATCCTGAACGAGCCGATGGAGCCCAGCACCGAGGAGAAGCTGCGCAACAAGTTTAAATACGGCGTCGTACGTTGTATTGTCGTTTTTATTGGTAGTTGAGTGCACTGTTGGCCCTTTGCAGCCGGAGCCCGAGATGCGCGTGTTTATCAACGCCTTGCTGCAAAAGATCGCCAAAGTCGAGCAGGAGATCGACGAGCACAAGGCAGAGCTGGGCAAGGTGGATCCAAACGATGCGAAAGCAAC
>Ga0302226_10001682_pt1 | contig 16322 bp, 11 predicted proteins | sample II_Palsa_E3_3_FD_193524 | JGI IMG/M metagenome (GOLD analysis project Ga0302226, IMG submission 193524) | Peat permafrost microbial communities from Stordalen Mire near Abisko, Sweden - II_Palsa_E3_3 | ecosystem: Environmental > Terrestrial > Soil > Palsa > Peat permafrost | place: Sweden...
CCTGGCACCGGCCGCCAGATCGAGTGCAGTAGCCCCAGCAACGCGTAGCAGTCCTGCACCGTGTTGCAGATCACGCGAATCGCCAGCAGGTCGTAAACCTGATCCACCGGAATCTTCTGATCCACCAGCTTCTGCTGAATCGAATACAGCCGCTTGATCCGCGACTCCACCCGCCCCTGAATCTTGAACTCCTTCAGCTTCGCCTCAAGCTGAGTCACAATCTTCTGCAGAAACTCTTCGCCCGCCCCACGCAGCGCATCTACTTCTGTCGACACCTGCTCGTAGGCATAAGGATCGGTATAGCGAAACGCAAGATCCTCCAGCTCGCCTCGCAGCTTACCCATGCCAAGTCTGTGCGCCAGCGGTGCGTAGATGTCCAGCGTCTCGCGCGCAATCTTCTGCTGCTTCTCAGGTTTCAGATGTTCGAGCGTCCGCATATTATGTAACCGATCCGCGAGCTTAATAATCACCACGCGCACATCGGTCACCATCGCCAGTAGCATCTTGCGAATGTTCTCCGCCTGATGATCCTCGCGATTAGCGAACTTGATCTTCTCCAGCTTCGTCACGCCTTCAACGATGTGCGCGACCTGATCGCCAAACCGCTTCGCGATTTCAGCAGATGTGACATCTGTGTCTTCCACTGCATCATGCAGCAGCCCTGCTGCAATCGCAGTCGAATCCATCTTCAATTCGGCCAGCACCTGCGCCACTTCCAGCGGATGAATAATGTAAGGCTCGCCACTCGCGCGCTTCTGCCCCTCATGCTGTTGCAGACAGAACGCCCAGGCTGCACGAATAATCTCCAGATCATCCGCCGGCCTGTTTTCATGCACAGTCTCCAGCAGCCGATGAAATTTCGCGTCTACGGCATGGATATCCTTTGCAGAACTACCCGCCAGATGAATCGCTGAAGACTCATCTACCCCAGCGATGACCAGCTCAGACGTATCGGGCTCAGCTTGCTTCTTTCTCTTCACGCGAGGGATCGCGTCCGAGGCTACCGGTGATTCCGCGACAGGAAGAGCTGCTTCCAGCTCAATCCCCGTATCGGTATGTTCCACATCCGGTTGGCTCTTCGGTTCTTTGTGCGGCTTCGGCTGCGGGCCAGCCTGTGTGGAGGCCGGAGGAGCGATTGCCATAGTTCATTATAGGCCGCAGAGTCAACCCACGCTCCTGCAAACGCTGCGAACCATTCCCGCAACCCCATCTGTTGCAACCCATAAAAGCAGTTGCGAAAGATATAGGACTAAGTTAGTCTGAGTTCAAGGAAGCAGAACTCCCGAGTCCAGCTGTCTTTTGGCGAAGCGCTGGCCCCGGAGTTGAGATCGGCAATCACGTCCCCCCTTGGGGGGCGCATAAAAGGATGACGCATGAGCCACAGAACGAAGTTCAAGATGCAGCGCGCCCTCGGGCTCGAACTGCCCGGACTCGGCAAGCCCGGAGCGCTTGCTACACGAAGCTACCCGCCTGGCCAGCACGGCCAAACCAAAAATAAAAAACTCTCCGAGTTCGGCTCACAGCTCCGAGAAAAGCAGAAGCTCCTCTTCCACTATGGCCTCCGCGAAGAGCAGCTCCGCCGCTTCGTCCGCGATGCGCGCACTCTCCAGCAGTCCAATTGGATCGAAAGTCTCGTAGGCCTTCTCGAACGGCGTCTCGACAACGTTGTCTTCCGGCTCGGCTTTGCCCGCAGCATCGCCTCCGCCCGTCAGCTCGTCAACCACGGCCACGTCATGGTGAACGGCCGTATCCTCACCATCGGCTCCGCAGTCCTTCGCGTCGGCGACTTCATCAAACTAACCGCCTTCGCCAGCGACATGCAGGCCACACTTGAATCCCGCCAATCCCCACGCCTCAGCCTCCCCAGCTACCTCCAATTCGCCACCGATGGAGCCACAGATCATGGCGTACTCCGCATGCTTCCCAACTCCCAGCATGTTCCCTTCGAGTTTGACCCACGCCCGGTAGCTGAGTACTACGCAAAGCAAGGAGTCTAGCCATGTGTTCTGAAAATAAGGAAGATAAGCAGGAAACTCTCGCATCCTCCAGAGGTCTCGGCAGCATCTCGGTCTGTGCCTGTGGAACTCTCAGTCTCCACGTTGGAGGTGTGTCCATCCGCATGGACCTCACCGCTTTCGTTCAGACAGCCGAGATGTTCCGCATCGCTGTAGCGAACCTTGAAGCGCAGGCCAGCGCTCTACAACTATCAACTGCGAAGATACCGAGCCTGCTAACCCAATGAGTGTTGACCGGCCAACGGGAGGAGCAAAATTATCATTCTGCAAGACAAAGGACACACGTCACGAAGTGACCGCTCCCACGCGCAGTGGGCCCGTCAGGCAGGACAGTAGTTGTTTGAAAAATTAAAAGAGAAGAACCCCCGCAGCTGTCTTTTTTGGCGAAGCGCCGCGAGGGTTCCGAGATCGGCAACCTGAAAGGCTGACGAATGCAAACAGTATAGTCGCTCGTCTATGCCTTCCCAGCCAACTGCCGCAACACATACTGCAGAATGCCGCCATTCTGGAAGTACAGAATCTCCTGCGGTGTATCGATTCTCACCATTGCGGAGAACTCGATCGTCTTGCCCAGGTCCGACTCTGCAAACACCGTAATAACCTTTCCATCAGCGAATTTGCCATCGAGCATCGCCTTCAACTGTCCCGGCGTATCTCCGATCGCAAACACCTCCTCGCCCGTCAGGTGCAGCGACTCAACATTCTGCCCCGGCAAAAACTGCAGCGGCAAAATCCCCATCCCGACGAGGTTCGACCGATGAATCCGCTCATAGCTCTCTGCGATCACGAACCTGATCCCCAGCAGTCGCGGACCCTTCGCCGCCCAGTCGCGCGACGATCCCGAACCGTACTCTTTACCCGCCAGAATCGCCAGGGGTGTCTCGCGTTTTGCATACTCCACGCTTGCGTCGTAGATCGACATCGGCACATCATCCGGCAACAGACGCGTCACGCCGCCCTCAGTTCCGGGAGCCAGCTTGTTCCGCAGCCGCACATTGGCAAAGGTCCCGCGCACCATCACCTCATGGTTTCCGCGCCGCGAACCATAGCTGTTGAAGTCAGAGGGCTTCACTCCATGTTCGGTCAGGTACTTCCCGGCAGGGCCATTCTGCTTGATCGAACCTGCCGGAGAAATATGGTCCGTCGTCACAGAATCTCCCAACACCGCCAAGACACGCGCTCCATGGATATCTCCAACAGGAGCAGGCGTAGCCGGCATTCCATCAAAGTAAGGAGCCTTGCGAATGTAGGTCGAATCCGGCTCCCACCCATAGGTCTCGCCATCAGGAAACTTCAGGCTCTTCCAGTTATTGTCGCCATCCGACACGGTGCTGTACTGCCGCCGGAACATCTCCGAATCGATCGACGAGTTCACTGCAGCCGAAACCTCCTGCTGGGTCGGCCAGATGTCTCGCAGAAAAACCGGCTTACCGTCCAGATCACGTCCCAGCGCTTCCGTGTCGAAGTTGTGCGCGATATGCCCTGCCAGCGCATAGGCCACCACCAGCGGAGGACTCATCAGATAGTTCGCCCTGACCTCTGGCGAAATGCGCCCTTCGAAGTTACGATTTCCCGACAGCACGGAAACTGCTACCAACCCGTGATCTTCAATCGACTTCGAAACATCGGTCGGTAGTGGTCCGGAGTTGCCAATGCAAGTCGTGCATCCATACCCCACCACCTGAAACCGCAGCTGATCGAGGTACGGCATCAACCCAGCCTTTACGTAGTAGTCGGTCACGACACGCGATCCAGGCGCAAGCGAAGTCTTCACCCACGGCGGAGTGCTAAGCCCCTTCTCCACAGCCTTCTTCGCAAGCAAACCCGCGGCCATCATCACATAAGGATTCGAAGTATTCGTACACGACGTAATCGCCGCAATCACAATCGATCCGTGATCAAGATACTGATCCGGATCCACTCCAAACCTGGTGCGAATCGAAACATGCGGAGCTTCAAGCTGCGGCAACTTTTCGTCGTGGATCGTAATCACCGGCACGATAGGCGCCTCAACCACCGGTGCTGAAACACCAACACTGCTGCTCAAATCGCCCGTAGCCGAGGCCGTTCCGCCCTCACCCTCCCAGCGCACCATCTGCCGAATCACATGCTTGTTTCCGTTCGGCCCGAGCAGTCCCGGCAGCTGTTCTTTAAAGCTCGCCCCTGCCTGCGAAAGCGCAACCCGGTCCTGCGGTCTCTTCGGTCCCGCAACGCTCGGCTCAACGGTCGCCAAATCTAGTGCAATCGTCGCCGAGTAAACCGCTTCCTTTGCCTCAGCCGTATGAAATAGTCCCTGCTCGCGGTAGTAAGCTTCGACCAGCGCAATCTGTTCTTCGCTACGTCCCGTCAGCCGCAGATACTTTAGCGTCTCCGCATCCACCGGAAAGATTCCGCAGGTAGCTCCATACTCCGGTGCCATATTCGCTATGGTCGCGCGATCAGCCAGCGGCAACTCAGCAATCCCCGATCCATAGAACTCTACAAACTTACCGACCACACCCAACTTGCGAAGCATCTCGGTCACGGTCAACACAAGATCGGTCGCAGTTGTGCCTTCCTTCAATTTGCCCGTCAGCTTGAACCCAACCACCTGCGGCACCAGCATGCTCACCGGCTGTCCCAGCATCGCAGCCTCTGCTTCAATACCGCCCACGCCCCAGCCCAGCACGCCCAGACCATTCACCATCGTCGTGTGCGAGTCAGTTCCCACGAGCGTATCTGGATAAGCGACCACCTTGCCCTGCGCGTCAGGTGTCGTCGTAAACACTACCCGCGCCAGATACTCCAGATTCACCTGGTGACAGATACCCATACCCGGAGGCACCGCCGAGAAGTTATTGAACGCCGTCTGTCCCCACTTCAAGAACGCATAGCGCTCACGGTTCCTCTGAAACTCCAACGCCGCATTCAGGTCATAGGCTCGCTGCGTTCCAAACTCATCCACCTGCACCGAATGGTCGATCACCAGCTCCGCAGGCTGCAGCGGATTGATCTTCTCCGGATCGCCGCCAAGCGCCTTCATCGCGTCGCGCATCGCAGCCAGATCGACTACAGCAGGCACACCGGTAAAGTCCTGCATCAGCACTCGCGCCGGCATGTAGGCAATCTCGCGCGAAGGCTCTGCATTCGGATCCCAGCAGGCCAGGAACTGAATATCTTCTGCACTTACGGTGCGACCATCCTCATGCCGCAGCAGATTTTCCAACAAAATTCGCAAAGAGAAGGGAAGCCGGCTAAGGTCAACACCCGTCCCCTCCAGTGCCTTCAGGCGAAACAGGTCGTACGTGGTCTTCCCTACAGTCAGGGTGGACAAGCTTTTAAACGAGTCAGGATGCGATTGGGTCGGCATGGTATCTTCTCCGAGGCGCGCTCTTGAAAGCGCGATGGTTGGGGCCGTGGTCACATCTTCGAACCGCAGACGGCAACGGCTGAAGCCTATCAAGTTTTCAGGGGAGGGGTCGAACTAGTAGCGTCCGCGGTCAGGGCGACCGTGGCGAAAGCGCTTCGTGTTGGAAAGACAGCCAGCCATCAAACCAATTTTACTGCGTTCCAGCTGGTTGCGGTAAAGCGGCAAACCCTCCCACGAAAGGGGGATTGCCAACACGGCCACACGCTGCTAGAACATCGCAACTCGCACACTCCACGGTAGAACGCGCTACGTTGTGCGCCGCATCTCAACCCAAAACTGGCAATCCATAGAAAAGTGCATCTCATTCCATAAGTTCGTGTTTATACCCGCAGCAGGTACGAGGAGACTGGCAGTATGTACAAATCGCTTCCCAAATTTTTCTTAGGTCTATCGCTTGGCATTGCATCACTTGCAGTGACCGGTTCACTCTCAGGCTGCCACAACGGCACAGACGCCGCAGCCATTCCCGACAACTCCGGTCCTGATCCAGCCGATGCCAACATGGCTCCCGTAAGCGGCGCCCAGGCTCCCGCACCTGCTCAAGGTAGAGTCCTCGGCATTCGCTCCGCGTCCACCCCGCAGCAGAACTCTGAAGAGTACGCCCAGCAGACCGCGCCGCCACCGCAAAACGAAGCCTACACGGCTGCCCAGACTGCCCAGCCTCAAGACCAGACCCCCGATCAGGGTTACGACTACAACGCCCCCCAGCAGAACGACGACGAGGCGCAGGTCGACGCCGGCCAGCAAGCTCTCGAAGAAGCCAACCAGCCACCCCCGCCGCTACCTGAGTATGAGCAGCCTGAAGCTCCCGCACCCAACTACCTCTGGACTCCCGGCTACTGGGGATACGCGCCCGTCGGCTACTACTGGGTTCCCGGAGCCTGGTGCGCTCCGCCCTACTATGGCGCTCTCTGGACCCCCGGCTACTGGGGCTTCTTTGGGAGTCGGTACTACTTCCACCGCGGCTTCTGGGGCACTCACATCGGCTTCTACGGCGGCGTGAACTACGGCTTCGGATACACCGGATACGGCTACCACGGCGGTTACTGGCAGGGTCACAACTTCTACTACAACCGCTCCGTCAATCGCATCAACACCACGCGCATCACCAACGTCTACAACCGCACGGTCATCGTCAACAACACCACCATCAACCGTGTCTCCTACAACGGCGGCCGCGGCGGTATCAACGTTCGTCCGCAGGCAACCGAGATCGCAGCCAACCGCGGCCCGCGCGTCCCAGCCATGTCCACGCAGCTTCAGAACCAGCGCGAGGCATCGCAGAACCGTCAGCAGTTCTATAGCGTGAACAAGGGCCGTCCCGCTCTGGTCGCTTCACCGCGTCCCATCGCCGCAGTCGCACGCCCTGCGGTTCAGCCGACACGTCCCAACCAGCCTGCTGTACAACCGAACCGCCCCGGTCAGCCTGAAAATCGCCCCGGTCAACCAAACCCCGGCACAAGACCAGGAGAAATTAGCCGGCCCGGCCAACCAGCCATACAGCCGACACGTCCCAGCCAACCGGCAGTGCAACCAGGCCGTCCAACCGAGCCTCAAACACGTCCCGTCCAGCCACAGGTCCGGCCCACTCAGCCTCAGACCAGACCGGCTCAGCCGCAGGTACGTCCTACGCAACCCGAGACGAGACCAGTTCAACCTCAGGTCCGTCCCACCCAGCCGGAGGCAAGGCCGGTCCAGCCGCAGCAGCAGGTGCGTCCTGTCCAACCTCAACCGCAGGTCCGTCCGGCACCGCAGACCAGGCCTGCCCCCCAACAAAATGTTTCCCGTCCTCAAAACCAACAGCAGCAGCGGCCTCAGCCTCAATCACGTCCAGCACCTCAGCCTAGGCCTCAGGCCCAGGCGAAGCCTGCTCAGCAATCCGCTCCACGTGGCGGAGAAGAAAGACCGCGCTAAGGCAGCTTCATCGCAACACGAAAAGGCCCGCTTCGCGCGGGCCTTTTTCATGGCACTCAAAGATCAATCAAACGTCCGGCGCAACATCCTCTTCGAGCCATTCATGCCCACACCCATCGCATAGCCATTGGTTTGCAGGCTCAACGGCCTCGAGCAACGTCTCGTGGCTCCCGCATTGAGGGCACGCTGGCACCTCAAACTCCTCCGGCACCGCCTCGTCTGCCTCAGTCCTGAACCGCTCAGCCAGCGGCTGCGACAAAAGCACCGCCGCCTCCTCAGCATCCTCAGGAGCAACTACAACGCGCGGCCCCCGCGCATCCATCCGCGATCCGTCATCCTGCAAAACGACACACTCAATCCCAGCCTCACGCAGCGCCAGCGAAGCAGCCGACGCTCCACGCCCGTCTTCATATTCAAAGATGCACTCAGCCGGTGCCAGCGCAGCAAAGGCCCGCAGGTCCACCAGATCCTCCTCACTCAGCGCCCTCGACTCCGCACGCTCCGGCGTTGACGAAACCTTCAGCCCACGCCGCGCAATCTCGCCGCGCAGAGCCTCCTGTGCCATCTCCGTCAAATCACTCATCTCCCGAGCCAGCCCCACCAACTCCTCATCGCCGTAGCTCGCGTAGAGTCCCACTAACTCCTGATATTGCGCTGCATCGCCAATCATCCTCAGTCTCCCGCTCAACAGATTACAGCCTCCCGGTTTGACTTCATCTCTCACCATGCCTAGCCTCGAAGTTGCGAACTTAAATTCGCATCCCACAGGAGCGCATCACGAAATGCAGGTAAGCGAATGAAGGTTCTGGTAATTGGTGGTGGCGGCCGCGAGCACGCCATCGTATGGGCTCTCCTCAAATCCCCTCAAGTCACAGAGATCCTCTGCGCTCCCGGCAACGGCGGCATCGCCTCACTCGCCCGCTGCATCCCCTGCGACCCCGGCAACCTGCACGAGCTCATCAACATCGTCTCCATCGAGCAGCCCGCCCTCACCGTCATTGGCCCCGAGCTCCCACTCTCCATCGGCATCGTCGACGAGCTCACCAAACGCGGCCATCGTGTCTTCGGCCCCACGCAAGCCGCTGCCCAGCTCGAAACCAGCAAAGCCTTTGCCAAAGAGTTCATGCAGCGTCACGGCCTCCCCACTGCCGAGTACGGCATCTGCACCTCCCTCGAGCAGGTTCGCGAAGAGCTCCCGCGCTTCTCCGTCCCCATCGTCGTCAAAGCCTCCGGCCTCGCCGCCGGCAAAGGCGTCGTCATCTGCGAAACCCATCTCCAGGCCGCCGCCGCAGCCGCCGAAATGTTCAGCGGCTCTCTCCTTGGCACTGCAGAAGAGGCCGTCGTCCTCGAAGAGTTCCTCACCGGCGAAGAGCTCTCCTTCTTCGCACTCTGCGACGGCACCCACGCCATCGAGATCGCCTCGGCACAAGATCACAAGCGCGTCGGCGAAGGTGATACCGGCCCGAACACCGGCGGCATGGGCGCTTACTCCACCGACGGCATCGCCACCCCTGCCATGCGCACCTGGCTCCTCCACAACGTCGCACAAAAGGTAGTCGACGGCATGCGCTCCGAGCGTGAACCCTTCAAAGGCATCCTCTTCTGCGGCATCATGATGTCCCCCCGCGGCCCGATGGTCCTCGAGTTCAACACCCGCTTCGGCGACCCCGAAACCGAAGCCATCCTCCTCCGCCTCGAAACCGATATCGTCGATCTCTTCAACGCTTCCATCGACGGCACCGCCAACCAACTCATCATCAACATGCGCCCCGGAGCCAGCGTCTGCGTCATCGCAGCGAGTGGCGGCTACCCTGGCACGTACGCCTCGGCCAAACCCATCTCCGGGCTCCCATCCGGAAGCGGTCAACCTGCCGACGATGTAGTCATCTTCCATTCCGGCACCGCTCTTAAAGACGGAAAGATCGTCACCGCTGGCGGCCGCGTCCTCGCCATCTCCGCCGCAGCGCCCGATCTCCGAAGCGCTCTCGACAAGGCCTACGCCGAACTCGCAAAGATCTCCTTCGAAGGCATGCAATTCCGCCGCGACATCGGTCACCGCGCCCTAAGCCAAGAGTCAAAATAGAACTTGTTACTTTTGTCTTTGCTTTTGCTTTTTTTGTTGTCATTCCGCAGCGCAATCTCTGCATCGTGGTCGTAACTTATTGAAAGAGGCAAAGAAACCGTGAACGAACCCGCACTCACAGCTCCAGAACTCATCGCATGGGTCGAAAAAACCTCCAACGGCTGGCGCAAACTCCTGGCAAATCATCCCGAACTACTAGCCGTACCCTGCGACATCAACAGCGTCCAGACCGTAGGCCAGCTCCTCCAGCACATCGTAGCCGTGGAGCTTCGCTACGCAGAGCGTCTATCCGACCTCCCTGCCACCGACTACGCCAACGTACCCTACGACTCAGTCGAGACGATATACGCGACCCACGACAAGGCCTTCGCGCTGATCCACAAACTCCTCAACTCAGAGATCAAATGGGACGAATCCATCGAGTTCTCCACCCGCGTCATGGGACCAGCCCGCTCCACTCCTAAGACCATCTTGTTTCACCTTCTCCTGCACAGCATCCGTCACTACGCCCAGCTCGCCACTCTCGCGCGTCAGCACGGTGTCAAACCCGATTTTGGGATGGACTACCTCCTCATGGATCTCAAGCCCGCATAGTTTGAAGGCGACCGCTTTTTGACAAAGGTCGGACCACCAACTAAAGTTGTCTCCCATGCGTAGAGCCCGGCCTTTTACCCCGCTCCTGATTGCAGTCTGCCTCCTTCTTTGCTCCTCAATCTTCGCGCACGCTCAACAGCGTCCTGCGATCACCGGCATCGCCTTCGTCCGCATGTACACCGCCGACCCTACGGCCTCCGCAGACTTCTATGCCAAGACTCTCGGCTTCGGCCACGCCGAGAGCGACGGCATCACGCGCTACTCCGTCAACGATCTCCAATGGCTCGAAGTCGAAGCTCTGCCGACCCCCGCTCCCACCAGCCGCCTCGCCGCCGTAGCCTTCACCACACGCGATGCTGCAGCTCTCGAGCGCTACCTCAAAGCTCACAACGTCGTTATCGAGCACCCACTCTCTCACGGACTCTTCGCCGTCCACGACCCCGAAGGCAATCTCATCTACTTCGTTCAGGAAGGCACCAAAGTTCCCGGCCTCCCCATCACCTCACCCGACGCCACCTCTCACCGCATCATCCACGCGGGCTTTCTCGTCAAAGATGCTGCCACCGAAGATCGCTTCTACAAGGACCTCCTCGGCTTCCATCCCTACTGGCACGGTGGCATGAAAGAAGACAAGACCGACTGGTCCAGCCTGCAGGTTCCCGACGGCACCGACTGGCTCGAATACATGCTTGAAGGCGGCCCCAATCCTTCAGCCAAAACCCTCGGCATCCTCGACCACTTCTCGCTCGGCACCAACCAGATGCCCGACGTCATCGCATCCCTCGCCCGCAACAAGTGCGAAGGCCCCAACTGCACCAAGTCTCAGATGGGCAAAGATGGAAAGGTCCAACTCAACCTCTTCGACCCCGACCTCACCCGCGTCGAATACATGGAGTTCAAACCCTCCGGCACGCCCTGCTGCTCCCCAATCCTCGGCAAAGCTCCAACCGAAACAGAAAGCCGTTAGCGGCCCACTAGCAAAGCCAATTAGCAACGCCCCTAGCACGCAAGACAGGAGCATCGACCATGCCCACCCGCCGCGACTTCCTCCGTCTCTCCGCCCTCGCCACCGCCGCAGGCTGCACCCTCAGTCGCATGCCATCCGCCTTCGCCGCCGAAGCCCCCTTCAAATACGGTGTCCAGCTCTACATGGTCCGCCAACAGGCCCCAAAGGATCTCGTTGGCATCCTCCAGTCCATCCGGCAGATCGGATACACCCAGATCGAGCTCTTCCCCATCGTCTACGATCACCCCGCACCCGAACTCCGCAAGATCGTCGAAGACTCCGGTCTCGGTCTCGTCTCCGCACACTTTGAGTACGCCAGCGTCCCGGCCAAAATCGAATTCGCCCATCAGCTAGGTCTCAAATACATGGTCTGCCCCATGATCCCCAAAGATCAATGGAACCTCGAAGGCTTCCACAAAGCCGCCGACGACTTCAACACCTGGGCACACAGCGTCCACGACGCAGGCATGCAGTTTGCCTTTCACAACCACTGCTACGAGTGGGCTCCGCTGAGTACCAGCACAGGCGGCAACACCACCGGCTTCGACGAGCTCATGAAGCACACCGACCCCGCCTTCGTGAAGCTCGAGCTCGACATGTACTGGCTCGCCCAGGCAGGTCAGGACCCCGTCACCATGCTCACCCGCTACGCCAATCGCGTCCAGCTTCTTCACCTCAAAGACCGCCTCGCCAACTTCCCCACCGGCTTCATCATGGGGCCCCCCGCCAAACACATCACCGAGCTCGGCAAAGGCACTCTCAACTGGCAAGCCATCTTTGCGCAGGCCCACAAGCAGGGCATCCGCTACGCCTACGTCGATCAGGACGACACCACTCTCCCGATCCTCGACAGCCTCAAAGAAAACTTCGCCTACCTCCAGACCATCAAGGCGTAAATCGCAGCCAGACGAGCATCAACAAACGCCATCATCCGCATGCGAACACCGCCTGCACGCTCTGCAGAACGTGTGATTCATCCGGTGCGCACAGATCATCAGCACGCTCCCGGTCATCGTCACAGCCACCTCATATCCATGTGCAGGTAGTCGCCCGCCGAAGAACGCCCCAGCGAAGATAAACGCCAGTCCCAGCGCCATCAATCCGAGTATTCTCCGCTGCCCATGCGTTCGAAAGCCCTTCACCAGCGCCATCGCACCCAGTGCCGCAACCCCGACCGCCAGCGTACGGTGTGTCTTCTCCTCGCCAGGAATAAAACGAGCCATCACCACCGACATCGAAACCAGCACCGGCGTCACGACGCAATGAACCACGCAAAGCGCGGAGGCCCACACGCCCAGGCTATCCGCAGAAAAAGTTGAAGCACGCAACGACGCAGTCATAAATTTTGAAAACCCTTCCAGAAGGAGATAACTCGGCAACTCAGGTCGCAATCATGAACTATATTGATATTACAATATCATTAGCAATAAACGTCTTGCTTAACGTGCCATAGCAGTTCGCATAGAGGATTATGTACGCCCTACGCGGGCAGCGCCCACTTCGTGGGGTGTATACCGGCTTCGCCCAGTGCCTCCCGTTGGTCGGCAGCAAAGATCTATTCGCGACCAACGGGAGCGCCAACCGAAGGGGTATACATGTCACGAAGTGACCGCCCCACGCGCAGTGGGCAGTTAGCCTGTTCTAAGCCGTAGTCACCGCAGGCAGAATCTCCGACACATCCACCCACTGCGTCGGATAGTCCCCGGTATAACAGGCCGTACAAAAGCTCCCCGGCGACAAACCATCCACCGGCTCTCCCTTCGTGCAAGCGTGCGTCAGTCCCACCAGGCTCAGATACGCCAGCGAGTCCGCCTCAACAAACTCACAGATCTCAGCAACAGACTTATTCGCCGCAATCAGATCTTTCTTCGAAGGCGTATCCACCCCATAGAAACAAGGCGAAATCGTCGGCGGACACGAGATCCGCAGATGCACCTCTGTCGCGCCCGCAGCCCGCACCATCCTCACAATCTTCCTCGAGGTCGTCCCACGAATGATCGAGTCATCGATCAGTACAACCCGCTTGCCCTCGAGCAGACTCCGCATCGGATTCAGCTTCATCCTCACGCCAAAGTCCCGCACCCTCTGCTCCGGCTGAATAAAAGTGCGTCCCACATAGTGATTACGAATCAGCCCAAAATTAAACGGTATCCCCGACTCCGCCGCATATCCAATGGCCGCTGTCACACCAGAGTCCGGCACCGGCACAATCAGATCCGCGGGCACGCCCGACTCCCTTGCCAACTGCCGCCCCATCTCCTCGCGCGACTGCTGCACCCATCGCCCATAGATCTTCGAGTCCGGCCGCGCAAAGTAGACATGTTCGAACACGCAGCTCGCCTGTTCAGTCGTCGTATTGAAGTAGCGGCTCGTCACGCCATCTTCCGAGACCATCACCAGCTCACCCGGCTTTACATCGCGCTCGTACTTCGCATGCAGCAGGTCGAACGCACACGTCTCACTCGCAAAACAGAACGTATCAGGCGCGCCGTCTTTACCTTCAATCCGGCCCATCGCCAGCGGTCGAAACCCATGCGGATCTCTCGCCGCAAAGATACGGTTCCGCGTCATCATCACAATCGAAAACGCGCCCTGCACCTGCGTCAGCGCATCCGCGATGCAGTCGATCAGCGTGTTCTTCGCAGAGTGCGCAATCAACTGAATAATGATCTCGGAGTCCGACGTAGTCTGAAAGATAGCGCCATCGCGCTCCAGCCGTTCTTTCGCCGTTCCCAGGTTGATCAGGTTGCCGTTATGCGCAATCGCAATCAAACCCCTCGTGCTTTCAACTGAGATAGGCTGCGCATTCAGCAGCGCCGAATCACCAGTAGTCGAGTAGCGCGTATGCCCAATCGCAATATGCCCTGGCAGCTTCTCCAGCACGTCATCGGTAAAGATCTCGGACACCAGCCCCATGCCCTTGATGTCGTTTACCTGCTGCCCATCCGCACTCGCAATCCCCGCCGACTCCTGCCCGCGATGTTGCAGCGCATAGAGCCCCCAGTAGGTCATCCGCGCGGCATCGGGATGCCCATGGATCGCCATCACCCCACATTCTTCGCGCAGCTTATCGAACGGCGTTTCATCTTCGTCCTCAGCATCCACTTCCGAAGCCGTCATCCCGAGCGGAGCGAAGGATCCCTGTATTTCTTTCTTGTCCACCACCAACTCATCCTGAACCAGAAGATCGCTCATGCCGTTACCACCTCTGCGGCCAACTGCTCTTCCATCGCCTTGGCCCATGAACTCTTCAATGCGGCGACCGGTTCATCAATCACTTTTTTCCCATTGATCACAACTTCAAAGTTTCCAGCAGTGATCTCACCCAGTGGAGCCATCCACATCTTCGGATGTTCGGCGAGCACACTTCGAATCACCTCAACCTGCTTCGCGTCAGCAGAAACAATCACCGAAGATCCAATCTCACTGAAGAACCTCTCCTTTAGCGCAAACGGCTCCGTCTCCGACACGCTCATCGACACGCGTAAACCAAGCTCGCGAGGGAAACAAGCCTTCGCAAAAGCAACCAACGAGCCGCCGTCCGAGATATCCGTAGCCGAGTTCAGCAAACCCTTCGCCGCAAGAGCCGCAAGCGCCTTATGCAACGCGGCCTCCTCGGTCAGATCCAACAGCGGCGGCGCGCCCCACATCTCATGCATAACAGTCTTCGCATACTCCGTCGAACCAAACTCCTGTTCGATCTTCCGCCCCTCACCCTGAAACGCAGAGAGGAATAAAATCACATCTCCAGCTTTACGGAAAGCAGCCGGCACAGCCTTCGTCACGTCGTCGATAATGCCAACGATCCCTAACACCGGCGTCGGATAAATCCCTTCACCCTTCGTCTCGTTGTAAAGCGAAACATTCCCGCCCGTCACAGGAGTTCCCAGCGCAATACAAGCCTCAGCAATGCCATCAATCGCCTGCGAAAGCTGCGCCATAATCTCTGGCTTCTCAGGGTTCCCAAAGTTCAAACAGTTCGTAGCCGACACCGGCATCGCGCCCGTACAAGCCACCTTGCGCGCAGCCTCTGCCACAGCATGCATCGCCCCCAGCTTCGGATCGAGATACGTCCAGCGTCCATTTCCCGCCAGCGCCATCGCTAATCCACGATCGCCTTTCACCGCGTCGGTAAACTCATGCGAGCCATCCGGATCAACCACTGGATTCGCCGCATCCAGGCTATCGGTCGAAAGTGTCGCCTCTCCCTTCGGTGTCGAAGAAGCCACCAGATCAGCCAGCTTACCCAGCAACCCCTCATGGCGAGGTGCACCCGAGCTCTTACCCGTCCCTTTAATTCGAATCACGCCGGCTTCACCGCCCGGTCCCTGCACCGTGTTGGTCTGCACCATCGAGTCATACTGCTCAAACACCCAACGCTTATCGCAGATATTCGCGCTCGCCAGCAGCTTCTTCAGATCAGCCGTATAGTCACTCGGCTTCTTCAACTCTTCCAGCACATGCGCCGGAGGATCCAGCGGCACCGGAGCCTTCCAGACGCCCACAGGCCGGTGATATACGGGAGCATCATCGGTCAAACTGCGATTCGGAATATCCGCCACTAGCTCCCCATGCTGGGTGATCACCATATTTGGCTTCTCCGTCACCACGCCGACGATCGAAGCATCCAGTCCCCACTTCGCGAACACATCCAGAACCTCCTGCGCTCGCGGCTTATCGGCCACCAGCAGCATCCGCTCCTGGCTCTCGCTCAACATAATCTCGTAGCTCGACATCTTCGTCTCGCGCTGCGGCACCAGATCCAGCTCCACCGTCAACCCAAGATCGCCTCTCGCGCCCATCTCGCACGTGGAGCAAGTCAACCCCGCCGCGCCCATATCCTGAATCCCCAGCACCGCACCGGTAGCCATCGCCTCAAGGCAAGCCTCCAGCAATAGCTTCTCGAGAAACGGATCGCCCATCTGCACATTAGGCCGCTTCTGCTCAGAGCCTTCCGTAAACTCCTCCGAAGCCATCGTTGCTCCGTGGATTCCATCGCGGCCCGTCTTCGCGCCAACATAGATCACCGGATTTCCAACACCGGTAGCCTTCGCATAAAAAATCTCGTCACTACGGACGAGACCAAGCGCAAACGCATTCAGCAGCGGATTGCCCGAGTAACAAGCCTCAAACCGCGTCTCCCCACCAACATTAGGAACACCGAAACAGTTCCCATACCCAGCCACACCATGCACCACACCGGTCGCAATCTGGTGATTCCTGCGCCGCAGCGACTCATCCGGCTCAGCTTCATCCAGCGGCCCAAACCGCAGCGAATCCATCACCGCCAGCGGCCGCGCA
>Ga0302226_10001690_pt1 | contig 16273 bp, 14 predicted proteins | sample II_Palsa_E3_3_FD_193524 | JGI IMG/M metagenome (GOLD analysis project Ga0302226, IMG submission 193524) | Peat permafrost microbial communities from Stordalen Mire near Abisko, Sweden - II_Palsa_E3_3 | ecosystem: Environmental > Terrestrial > Soil > Palsa > Peat permafrost | place: Sweden...
AGCGCTGCGGCTTATTCAACGCTGGTTCTTACCGTCGATGTCCCCGTGCACGGCAAGCGCGATCACGACACGCGCAACGGTTTCCGCTTACCGCTGCGTTTGTCGCCCAGGCTTCTCGCCGATTGCCTGACGCATCCGCATTGGTGCTGGCAGATGGCGCGCGCAGGTTCGCCGCAATTGAAGAACATTGCGAAGAGCGTGGGCGAGCATGCGGATTTGTCGCGTCACGCCGCCATGCTGAGCCGGCAAATGGATTTGACGCTGGGCTGGAGGGATCTGGAGTGGATACGACGGCACTGGAAAGGCAAGGTGATCGTCAAGGGCATCATGGGGTTGGAAGACGCACTGCAGGCCGTTGCGCATGGGGCGGATGGCGTGGTGATATCGAATCATGGGGGACGGCAGTTGGGGAGCACGTTCGCGCCATTGGAACTGCTGCCGGGAATCGTCGCGGCGGTACGCGGAAAGACGGAGATTTTTATCGATGGCGGAGTGCGGCGCGGCAGTGATGCATTGAAGGCCGTTGCGTTAGGCGCGCGCGGTGTGTTGCTCGGGCGTGCGCCGTTGTATGGCCTCGCTTCACGCGGATCAGCCGGGGCCAGCGAAGTGCTCGCGCTGATGATGGACGAGATGCTGATTTCGCTGCGCTTGCTCGGGTGCCAGGGAATCGACGATCTCGGTCCGGCGTTTGTCGGGCGCGATGGTTCGGTTGGCGCAGACCGGGTTTAGACGATGCAATCAGCCAGCCCCTTATAATCCCGGCCGCCGGAGCGCGTTCGCGCCTCCCCGACTGTTACGATTATTTGAAGGAACTATGTCTACACTCCCAGCCTGCCCACTTTGCGCGATGGAGAATACCTACGCGGACGCCGATCGCATCATTTGCGCAGACTGCGGCCATGAATGGTCCGCATCAGAAACCGCGCCGGCCGATGACGACGCGAATGCAGTGGTGAAGGACGCCAATGGCAACGTGCTGGCCAACGGCGACTCCGTGGTGCTGATCAAGGACCTGAAAGTGAAGGGTTCGTCGATCACGCTGAAGGTGGGTTCGAAGGTAAAGAGCATCCGGCTGGTAGGCGGCGACCACGAGGTCGACTGCAAGATGGACGCCGGCAGCTTTATGCTGAAAGCCTGCTATTTGAAGAAGGTTTAACGTCGAGCCGCAGTTCGAAAAGCCATCCGACAAGGATGACTTTTCGAAGATCTCAGACCACGCGTTCACCCTCCCGCTATCGGATTGCCCTGGTTGTCGGTATCGAAGGTCTGCGACTGGAACGCAAAGAAAAACGCCCGCCACGTGTTGTCCGCATACGCGATCATCAGCGCCCCGTCCTGATACACGCCGTTATCCTGCTCGTACGGCGCGGCGTTGCCCTGGTTCATATGGATGTCGTGAACGCCATTGCCAGGCACGAATTTGAAATACTGGTCCGGTACGTTTTCTTCAGGACCCCATCTCGATCCAAATGCGTAAATGATCGAACCCTCCATAGCCATCGCCGCAACAACCGCGCTTTCCAGTTTGTCTTTCAGATCGTTGGTCGAGCCGGGTGCATCGGCGGGAACGGGCGTCATTGCCTTGATATCGACAAGACCGCCGCGCACGTAGTCGATCGCGAGACCGCCGGGCGTGGACGGCAACTTGGTGAACCCGGGTGTTAACGCGCCCAGACCGCTCGTCAACGTATCGGGCAACGTATCCAGCTCTTCGAACAAAACCGTTGAAGGCGCGTGCGGTGCCGATGACTTTACGTTCGACGCGATCCGGAAAACCGTCGTTCCTGCGTGGACCAGAATTTGATAGTGATCGTCATCGGCATTGCGAAGATGACCGGTCACGGTGCCCTTGAGCACCCCGTAGTTCACTGCCATGCATCCTCCTCGTGTCAACCTCGTATTAAAACCGGCAGCAGCCGCCGTTCCTGCGAAATCCAGCTTCCCTCATCCCTCACCTTACTCCTGCGATCGACCGTGACCGAGCAGCCCGGCGACTTGGCGGAACGCCCGTCCGGCGAGGTGATGCACGCGTTTGCGTTAGTCGCCGGCCGGTTCGACAGACGGGCTGGCCAGAAGTGCCACGGAAATCGCGAACGGTCGAAAACATCCGCAAATGTGCGGTTGCCATCAAAACGTCATTGAAAAATGCGTGCGCGCGGCGATCGTCGCAAGCGCCTTTCGTCTTATGTACGCTCGCAGACACATCGTCTTTTTCGAGCGGTATGTAATGTCACCAACGCGACTCTTTCGTCGCGTACAGTGCCCCGTTCGACCACCGTAACCGTCTATCAGGTCTTGCGACATTCATGAACACTCCTTCCCTTTCCGACCACCACGTCAGCGACGCCCCTGATAGCCAACGGGTGGGCCGCGCGTTCGCGGCGCGGCTCGACATGACGATCAAGCGCTCCGGGCTTTCGTCTGGGCGCGTGGCGAAATCGCTGGGTGTCACGGAGGGGGATGTCACGCTGTGGCGAGCGGGTATCACGCTGCCGCGAGCCGCCGACTGCCGACGCTTGTCGGAACTCCTGCATGTGGAGATGTCGTGGCTGAACGGCGGATCGAAGCCGGTTGGCGAAAGCGAGCGAAGGTCCGACAGGGTCAATGCCATTGTCTAGCGGACGTGCGATTCACGAACGATTTACGGCATTAGCGTAGTACGCCGGACAACTGTCCGGCAAAATCCGCCACGGAACAGTCGCGAGCATGACGGGCGAGCTGGCGACTCTCGCCCGGGTCGGCTCATGTGCAGCGCGGCACCCGCTAAGCTGTGCCGCACCCGAAGCCGCCTCTATGCTGTCAAACGTGCCGCTGTATCGAAGAACTCAATCCAGCGCGTCAACAAGCCGTCCTTCACCGTGCAGATGTGAACCCACTCCGACTCGAATGGCTTGCCGGTTTCACTAAGCATCACCCGGACAAACCCGAGAACGACAATATGCTCGTTCGCCTCGATAAACTCCCGGGGTTCGAACACCGTGATCTCCCCGTCCGCAGCCAGCTGTTTGAAGAACTGCCCGACCTCCTGCCGGGTACGGCATTGCGTTGGAAAAGGTAACGAGGCAGGGCCTACGACTCGCCAGTCGACCGTCGGCGCAATGCACTCGAGGACTGCCTCGATGTCGTTGCGCCCGAACGCCTGATAAGCCCGCTTCACAACAGCCATGGGCGTGTCCATGAATTCCTCCTTGGGGTAAATGGGTGGCGCGGGACGGTCAACTGGACGGATCGAGTTGTTACGAAGGTCGATGCTCGTAAGCGGTGCGCCTTCATCAAGGCTGCAGCGTCACCAAGCGGACCCTCGCCTACCCTCAACACGCCGTCCCACGTGAGACGTCAGCCTCGCAATGCCTTAACGTAGCGGCAGCGTCGATAACAACGCATGCCGGCTTGTTAAAGCGGCTCGGTTTGATTGACCGGGGTTTCCCCTGCCTCAGGATGCGCCGGCCATGAAGCAAGAAGAATCATCATAGGAACGGACATGGCTAGGCGTTTTTCGCGCGTTGCCCGACCTTAAGCGCAATGCCTTAACCACCACGATGAACGGTGTTATAGATTGCGGCCGGACAGAAATCCAGCGTGTCGAGTGCGGATCGACCGTGGCAACAGCGGGACATGCTAAATAAAGGATGCCTAAGTATTGAGTAGCTTACTTCGAACATCCGTTGCGAGCCGAAAGCGACGGCCAGGGTGGGGCCGATTCCATTTTTCTGTGTTGAAGTTAATGCGTGAGCGAAGGCGTAACGTCCCGTCTAGGACGCCAGGCTCCAACGCGATTTTCCCATTGCCTTCGCGACGTTGAGCGCCTTGTCGGCAGCATTGAGCGCCGTCAGCACGTCGGTACCGTGATCCGGAATCAATGCCACGCCAATACTCGCCCCCACATTGACCGAGACATGCGCGGTCAGCGCAAACGACGCCGACATTTCGCTGATCAGGCGTTCCGCAAATGCAGCCGCTTCCTCATGATTCAGCGCACTGAACGTGACGACAAATTCGTCACCTCCAATGCGAAATACCATGTCCTCCGGTCCCTTCAATGCGTTGAGACGGGCGCCGATCATCACCAGCAGCAGATCTCCCGCCTCGTGGCCGTACTGGTCGTTGACCGGCTTGAAGCCGTCCAGGTCGATATAAAGAACAGCGGTTTTTACTGCACTGTCCGACGCCGTTTTGTATCGGGTCTGGGACGCATGGATCAACCCGGCGCGATTCGGCAAGCTCGTCAGCACGTCATGGCGCGCACGGTGATCATTCTCCCGTTCGGCTTTCATGGTCGAGACGAGCAATCCGTTCAGGCGAAACGCGGCGATGCTCATTGCGACGAGGTAGAACGGAATCTGAATCAGCGTCAGGCTCAGGATGAGCTCTTTGGACATGGCCGCTGCAATACAGCAGGGGCCAAGGGACAAAAGAATCATGATCCCGACCAGTCGGGGCGCGCCAAAATTCCGGAAGCAGATGCCCCCTACCATCGCGGCAGCGGACAAGCAGGAGAGCGTGGCGGCGATCCAGTCCGCGCTCAGGATGCTGATAAATGCCCCGTAACCCACGCTCGCACCCCAAAGCACGCTGAGGAGCAGATAGACATCGGTGAAGGTCGGCTGTCCGCGCTTCGCCGCACGATGCGCCGCGACCAACAAGATCAGGCGCGCGCTGCACAAAACGACTTCGATCACCACCCAGGCGATAAATGCCGCCGAGGGTTCGCGAAGGGCAATCACAACGGAAACAGCAATGGTATTGAGGACGCCACCAGCGAAAATAGGCAGCGTGCCGAACAAACTTCCGATCAGTGCGACCCGGATGTCGTCGGGTACGTCGGGCCCGGAATAACATAACCAAGTCGTGAATCGCCAGCGAGGCAAGCTAAACGGCGCTATTTTCGTATCCATGGATCGTTTCGTTTTATGCGCGACTGCCGGGTCATATGTGCTCGTCACGGCGCTGGCGCCCATCCGAGCGCTTTAGCCGAATTAGCGGGTATTCTATACTTGCTTAAGTTACGCGAATGCGCGCGCTGCAGTAGGAGGGTGCTGTTTGCGGCCGTTCCGCTTGATTGACGCGAGGCGCTGCACCATAGAATCGAACCGAATCAAAGTGAAAAAGCCGCCGGATTGGAGCGCGTTTCCGGAACGGATTCCGGGCGCTATCAAGCGCTTCACGAGCGCGGCTTCTGCGTGTCGTATGGCGACGGAAAAATATTCGAATTCAGCTGCAAGGCGCCGTTGACCTTGGTGAAGGATCGGCAAACGGAAAAGATGTGGGCTGCGGCGGTGCTGGCTGGTTTGCAGCGTCGATGGGGCAATGAGGCGACGCGGCATTTCTTAGCGCCACGCCCCGCGTCGTCTCGCTTTTGATTTTGATTACAACACTCGCTGACCCGTGCTCGAAGGTCCGCTTCCGGCTGAGTCCGATCTGATTCGCACTCAGCCGATGACACCTGCTTCCTAGCTTAGCTTTCCCTGTCACGAAGCTTGCGCCTCAAAATCTTTCCGACATTGCTCTTGGGCAATTCATCGCAAAACTCGACGGCCTTCGGTCTCTTGTAACCGGTCAGTTGCTCCCGGCAAAACGCCAGGATGTCGTCCTCAGTGAGCTCAGGATCACGACGCACGATGAAAAGCTTCACGGCCTCGCCGGAATGTTCGTCGCGCACGCCAATTGCCGCGACTTCGAACACGCCAGGATGCGAGGCGACCACGTCCTCGATTTCATTCGGATACACGTTGAAGCCGGACACAATGACCATGTCCTTCTTGCGATCGACAATCCTCACGAAGCCGCGTTCATCCATGATGCCGATGTCGCCGGATTTGAAGTAACCGTCCGGCGTCATCACGCTGGCGGTTTCATCGGGACGATTCCAATAGCCTGCCATTACCTGCGGCCCGAAAATGCAGATTTCGCCGGGCGCTCCGTGGGCAACGTCACGCCCGTCATCGTCGCGAATCGCGATGAGGGTCGAAGGTAACGGCACCCCGACCGTCCCGCTAAAAGCAGTGCTGTTGGACGGGTTACTTGTCGCGCACGGTGAAGTCTCAGACAGCCCATAGCCTTCAATGATCGGCTTGCCCGTGCTCTCAAACCAGCGCGCCGCCACGCCTTGCTGGATTGCCATGCCACCGCCATTCGCAAGCAGCAGACTGGACAGATCGAGCGTGGCGAAACCCGGGTCGTTCAATAGCGCGTTGTAGAGCGTATTGACGGCCGGGAACGAGGTGATCGCGTAACCCTGCAGCGCCTTTATCATGCCGGGAATATCGCGTGGATTTGGAATGAGGATACCGAGCCCGCCGGCCCGCATGGTCAGGAACGCGCATACCGTCAGCCCGAAGATGTGATACAGCGGCAAGGCAACGACGGTGACAATTGGTTCGGTATCGGGACGGTCCCGGGTCAACGGCTCGCGCCACGCTTCGCTCTGAAGCACGTTGGCGATCAGGTTCCTGTGCAGCAGCATCGCCCCTTTGGAAACGCCCGTCGTGCCGCCGGTGTATTGCAGCACAGCCAGGTCATCGGGTCCGAGATCGGCACGCTTGAAAGGGCTGCGGGCGCCGTGCTCTAAAGCCTCGCTGAAGGTAGTGCGCGGGGTAGGCGCCTGCTCGTCGGACGCAAGCGGGGCTGACGCGCCCATCATCTCGCCAATCGATGTCACCACGACGTGCAACACCCGTGTGTTGCGTTGAACAGCCTGCAGGACTGCATCGAACGGTTCGAGCAGGACAATCGCCTCGGCGCCGCTGTCGACCAGTTGATGTTCAAGTTCGCGCGGCGTATAGAGCGGATTGACGTTCACGATCACATAGCTCGCGCGCAGGATAGCCGCCATTGCCACCGGATACTGCAGCACATTCGGCATCATGATCGCGACCCGCGCGCCTCGAGCGAGCCCCTTCGATTGCAGCCACGCGCCCAGGTTTCGTGACTGCACGTCGAGTTCCGCATACGTCAGCGTGCGGCCCATGCAGGCAAACGCTCGCCGCGGCGCAAACGCCTCGAAGCTCTCGTCAAGCAGGTCCGGCAGCGAACGGTATCGCGTCGGGTCGATATCCGCAGGAACACCGGGCGGATAGGCTTTCAACCAGATTCTTTCCATGCCGCTTGTCATCGTGCTGCTCGTCGTGCTTCTCGTCGCGTTTCTCATCATGCTTCTCCTCGATGCCTACCGTGCCGCAAGCGCGGGCAAGCGTTTCGACGGCCGATCAAAGCAACCTATAAACGTACGCAGTTGATCAGCGGTTCCGCGCTCGAGCACGACGGTTCCTTCTTGAAGCAGCTCCGGCACCTGGCCCGCGATGTCGCGCAGCATCGTGTACAAAGCGTTGGTATCCAGTGCAAGCTGGAGGTGAGCATTGGGCCACGGGCGCTCGTGAACTTGCAACACCCCCTTGCGCAATTCCAGCGCGAACGTGGCGTCCCGATCCGTCAGCCATAGCGCGAGGATCATGTGTACATCGGCAGACAGCACAGGATCGACAGACACGCAGAGGCGCTGCAATACGTTGCCAAGCGGTTGCGCGCGCATCACGTCCATTGACGCCAGTCCGCCGCCGCCCGCGAACGGCAGTTCGTCATAAGCATGTTCCAGCTCGCGCGCCGCGCTCAAGTACCAGTTGCGCCAATTTGTGTTCTCGGTGCGATACCCCAACTCGCGCAACGCCTCCGCCTTGATCGTGCGCGCGTCGGTATCCGTTATATCGAGTCGCACGAGCAACGTGGCAAGCTCGGCAGCCCAGCGCCAGTCACCGTCCCCGAGCGCCACCCGGGCGGCCGCGCGCACGGCCTCGGTGCCGTTCATCATGTCGACGGTGCGACGCGCCCGCTCTCCGCGTGACAACGGATCGAGAGAAGCGGGGTCGCCGTCGAACCACCCCAGTTGTCCGGTGTACACCTGCCGCACCGAATGCTTGACGGTGCCGTAGTACTCGCCTAGCCACGCATGCTGGGCCAGATGAGGCGGCAGCGACGGAATGGCGTCGGCGAGTTCGTCCTGCGTGAGGCCGCGATTCATATGGCGGATCGCCTGATCGTGGATGAACTGGATCGCGTCGCGATACACGGACAATACATCCGCCACGGCCGCTTCGCCCGACACCGGACGGCCATGCGCCGGCACCATATGCACCGCACGGAAGTCGCGCATCATGTCGATCGTGCGATACCAGCGCACCGGATCGCGATAGCGCGTGCCGCGCAGCGTATGCACGTTCGCAAGACACTCGCCCTGGATCACCTCCGCCGACAGCAGGACGCCAAGGTCGGGCAGCCACATCACGATCTCGTCATCGGCTTCCGATGGCGCATAGCGGAACTCGAAACGCACCCCGGCGAGCACGATGTTCAGCGTATCGTCGAACACGCGCGTGGGCGCGAGAAAACTCGCCGGTTCGGCGATCAGCACCGGCCCGATTCCCGCATTGACCTTGCCGGTCGCGCCTGCGGGCAGCAACGTGCCGAAGCTGTACGCCGAGCGCGCGGCAAGGATGGGCGCTACCAGGTTCGCGTTGTTGATGACCGTTTCCATCAGCGAACTGTGCGCGATGATCTCGATACTTTTCGCCGCGAGTTGCGCCTCATTGACGAATGCACGCACGCCGCCCGTGTGGTCCGTGTGGTTGTGGGTGTACACCACCGCCCTCACCGGCAATTGGGCGTGGCGCGGATCAATTGCGCAGAAGTCCTCATAAATTCGTTTAGCCGCCGATACTGCTTCGGTTGTATCGATTACCACGATGCCGTCGTCGCCGACCACGAAGATGATGTTCGCAATCGCATAGCCGACAGCGCAGTACACGCGCTCCGCCACGCGATAGATGCGCTGGGCCATGCGCTGCGAATGTTCCGTCAGACGCGGCGGGACGGTCGGTGCGGCAATCGCGAAAGCGAGGTTCACGCCGGCGTCGAACGCGACATCGAGCGGCTCGCCAATGTGTGGCGCGTCAAAAGCGGTTTGGCGGGCCAAGCCGGCGCAACATGGGGTCATGGATGTCTCCTTGCGACAGTCAGTAACAAAATCGGAACCGAAATTCTAATTCCGTTTTTGAGGAAAAAATCAGGGAGTGGCTAAAATCAGGGAGCGGCAAAACTGTGTCTTGAGCCAGGACGTGAGACGGCGGCTCGACAGCGACAATGGGCCGGGATCGTTCAGAACGATGTTGACCAGCATCCCCAGGATCAGTTGAAGCGCGGCTTGTACCTCGAATTCAATCGCATCTACATCCGCTTTTTGCACACCACGTTCTTTCACGATCGCAGCGACCAGCAGCGGCACGATCAACGCAAGCACGTCGCGGTTCGCTTCCTTGACGACGTCCCACGTCGCTCTCGGTCGCGACACGCGTAACAGCGACGCGTGGAACAGCCCGCGGTTGCGGCGAAACGAACGGACGTACATCGCGACGATCGCGTCCGCGACTGCCCGTGCGTCGCCCGAGCGCCATTCGGGCCCGCTGGCAACCACGTCGCGAACACGGTTGCGACCTTCGGTCATTGCGCGGTCGAGCACCACGTCGAAAAACATGTCCTTGCTGTCGAAGCGTCGATAAAACGCGCCAATAGAAGTACCCGAGCGTTCAACGATATCCGTGATGGACAGTTCGTCGAGATTGCCGCTTGCCTCAATCAACTCGCGGCCAGCCTGTAGCATTTTTTCCAGCCCGATCTGGCTGCGCGCCTGCCGCGGCACCGCGAGGGTGGATTCAACTGCTGCGCGGCTGCGTGGCTGGGGTGGGGTCATAGGGCCTAGTGAGCGGTGTTGCGTAAAAACGGAATCTGGATTCCGGATCCTCGGCGAACACCGGCACTTTGTCAACCCGGCCAAGGGAAAGCCCTAAGCATGGCGCATGGCACGTGGCGTCTGGTTGTTGCATCAATTACATCAATCCGCGCGCGGCCGTATTGGCCTTGTCCATGACTTCCTCGGCCAACGCCAGCGCCGCGCTGGCGGCGGGCGAATGCGTTCGCTCGGCCAGCGATACGAGTGCGAACTCAAGGCTCAGTTTCGGCGGATGGGTGAGCGGAATGCGTGCGAGACGCTGAGCCTCCAGGTCGCGCCGGACTGCCGAAGCCGTCGCGAACAATACCGCATCCGTCCTGGCCACGACCTCCTTGAGCACAGCGACGTCATTGCACTCGACCTGCAACGGAATTTCCTCGTGCGCGCGATACTTGAGCAGGCGATGCAACGCATCTTTCATAAATCCAGGCAGCGACACGGAAACGAGCGGAAACTCCCGCAACGCCGAGAGCGGCACCGGGCCGCGCGCCAGCAGCGGATGATCCGGCCGCGCAAACCAGCCGCCTTCATGGCGCGGCAACCGGTGCAACGCCAGGTCCGGCGCGACGGGCGGCACGCGCCGGTCCGTCACCACGAAATCGACACGTTCCGCGCGAAGTTTCTGCATCAACTCGTCGCCTTCGCTCAACTCGATCAGCACCTTGATCTTGGGAAAGCGCCGTGAAAACTCGACCAGCAAGTCGGGCAAGAGCACGACAGCCGCGTAGGGCCCCAGGCCGATTTTCACCTCACCGAGTTCGTGCGCCTTGAGCAACTCGACATCGCGGAACATGCACCGGGTTTCGAACAGCACGCGCCGGGCACGCTCGACCAGTAGACGGCCGGCAGCCGTCAGCGCGACGCCTCGCGCGGCGCGATCGAAGAGCTTCATGCCCAGTTCGTCCTCAAGCGCCTGGATGCTGCGGCTCAGCGCGGGCTGGCTCAAATGGACCCGCCCGGCGGCACGGGCGAAACTTCCTTCCTCAGCCAGCGCAACCACATGGGAGAGCCGGCGTGAATTGATTTCATGCATTGTCTGCAACGTTCCGATAAAGATATTGCACTTGAACTATTGCGTTATACCACCTCAAATGGGCGCAAACCTGCGGCCCGGACTGCCTCGACAAGCTCAATACCGGCGCCGCACCCAGGAGACGTTATTGAAAACCACACCATCGCGCACCGCTCCAAAACCCGCCTTGTCCGCCACCGTGTCCGCGTGCTGCCATCGCTGTCGATAAAGCATCGGGGTACGCGTTCGCTGACTTATCGCCAGGGCATTCTCAGGAGCATTTGATGTTTGAAGCAAAAGATTCCGGATTCGTGTTGGACCGCCCTGCGCCTGTGGCAACAGCGAGCCGTCGGCGCTGGGTGATCGTGGCGTCGCTGTTTCTTTTCATGGCAATCAATTTCGCCGACAAGGCCGTGCTGGGCCTCGTCGCGCTGCCACTCATGCGCGACATGCAATTGACGCATGCGCAGTTTGGAATCGTCGGAAGCGCGTTTTTCCTGCTGTTTGCGTTATCGGGAATCGGCGTCGGGCTGGTTGCCGACCGGCTCAACGTGAAATGGCTGATGGCGGGCCTTGCGCTCGTGTGGGCGGTCGCGCAATTGCCGCTTGCGTGGCCGACCAGCTTTGCCGTGCTGCTGGCCTGCCGCATCCTGCTCGGCGCGGGAGAAGGGCCGGCATCGCCGCTCGCGCTTCACGTGGTGTACACCTGGTTCGAGGATCATGAACGCGCGTTGCCGACTACCATCGTCCAGCAAGGCGCCACGACCGGCATCATCCTGGCGGGGCCGGTGCTCACGTTCATCGCTCAACGCTGGTACTGGCACGCGGCTTTTCTATCGCTGGGCGTGGTTGGCGTCATGTGGACGATTCTTTGGCTGGGCGTGGGAAAAAGCGGCGACGCGCACCGTAGCCAGCCGCTCGGGAATGCGCTGCGCGCCGGCTGGGCTCCGGTCCGCTCCAGTGTGCGTTATAGGCGCCTCCTCACCGACCGGACCGTGATCGGTGTGCTGCTGCAGGGACTTGTCGGCTATTCGGTGATAGCGATCGGCGTGACCTGGGTACCCAGCTATTTTCGGGTGGCGCTCGGGTTCAGCGCTACCGAGGCCGGCTGGCTCTTCGCACTGCAAGTGGCAGCACAAATCCCCATCGGGCTCGGGCTGGCCATGCTGTCGCATCGAATGCTTGCTCGCGGGGTAACGTCGCGGCTGGCGCGTGGCGCACTGGTTAGCAGCGCATGCGTTGTGAGTGGAGCGGCCTACTGCATGCTTTATGTCGACGCCCCGCCGTTCGTAAAGGTGGCGTTGATGGCTCTGGCGAGCGCGCTGGCCCTCCAGGCGTTCACATTCGGGCCGCTGCTGGTGGCCGAAGTCACGCCGGACTCACGGCGCGGCGCGATGCTGGCAATCACGAATTCAATTGCAACGTTGGCGGGTTTGATTGCACCTGCCGCAATGGGCAAGGTGCTCGGCGTGGTGGCGAACAATCGAGGGTATGAGTTGGGCTTTACCGCAACGGGCGTGCTGTTGATCGTAGTAGGCGCAGCGGGATTCCTGCTGCTCGATCCACAACGCTCGCATCAGCGCCTGCAACCAGCTCCCCAGGCTTGAACGGGCTTCCAATTCCGGGCGCGTTGTTTCCAAAATGCATGGATAACAAAACTGCGGCGCCCGACATCTAGCCGAGCGCCGCAGTTTTTGATTTGGCCAGCTGTATTGTTAGAACTGGTGACGCAGACCTGCCATCGCGCCCACTTGCGTTCCCTTCTGCGCCAGCCCGATGCCGTTAACACCTTGCAATTGCGCGCCGATCAGGTCTCCCCGATATTGCGAGTAATCCGCTTCCAGGTAGACGTCTGTACGCTTGGACAAGTTGTAGTCACCCACTAGCTGATATTGCCACGCCGACCCGTTCTTCGATTCGGTCTTGCCCTCCTGCAACGTACGCCAAACGTTCGCTGCAAAGTGCCACGCATTACCCACCTGCTGCGTAACGCCGCCCATGATCATGCGACGTTTTGAAAAGTCAGTGTACTTGAGCGCTGTCAGCGCAGCCGCCGTGAACGGCCCGTTAGCGAAGTTGGAAAAACCGGCAGCGTTCTGGTCAACGATGTACCCCAGCGCAAAGCGCGTCTTGTCCCACGTATACGATCCCCCGAAGGTCCATGACTTCGAATCGCTGCCGTTGACTGAGTCTTTCGATTCCTTATAGGCGCCACCCAGCGAGACCGGACCGCCCGCGGGCGCGTAGGCGGCCGCCAAGCCGACCTCGCTGCCATACGACATGTGACCGGCAACGCCACCAAACGCATAGCCCGCCGAGGCCATGAAGTCGTGCGCGTGAAACTGGTACTGAACCTGATTGCTCGTCCAGATCCCGCCGCTCATTGTCACTTCCGGCTGGAAACTGAAGTCGTACGGGACCCATGGATTGCTGCCGTACCCGCCAATCGTGATCCCTTCAATCATCACGTTGTACTGACGACCGATAATGACCTGACCATAGGTACTCGAACGTATTCCGACTTGTGCCTCGTTGAAATACGGCAACGTGGGATCGCTTTGACCGTTGTTGATGTCGAATCGGTTTTCGAGCTTGAAGATGGTCGACCAACCGCCGCCCAGATCCTCGACACCCTTTAGGCCCCAGCGGCTTTGTGTCAGGCCGCCGGCGCCAAGCGCTACGCTTGAATCACCCGCTTTGTTAGCGTTCGTCATGTAGCGGACGCTTTCATCGACAACGCCATACAACGTGACGCTCGATTGCGCATGCGCTTGCTGACAAGCCAGCGCGACCGGCAGCAAGGCATAACGCCACTTGCTCAACTTCCTCATAGTGTCTCCCCTTTTTTGAATTTCGCTTTCCGCGAATTGGTGGCTTTGCGCCGGAATCGACAGCCTTCCGCATCTCCACACAAAGGCTTGCCGATTCGTCCTGCTGAGTGACAAGACGGTGCTTGCGTCTTCAATTTGACGGGAAGCCTGCAATAATTCCAGTGCATTGTTGTTATTGTCTGGATGCACTCACTGCATGGCATGATTGGCGTATGCAGGAGGGCCGGCAAGGGTTTTAAGCTGGGATAGCCGCTGCCAGCCGCCCGAGGGCTTTTCGGGAAATCCATGGGAGAGCGGTGATGTCGAGTGCGTTATGACGAGGCGCGAGCCTGCAATACGCGATCTGAAAGGGTGCGACTGTTGTATAGGCGCCGCAGTCCCGTTTGCGAGGCACGCGATTTCGTGACGTCGAACCGACTCTTGGGAATGCGATGCATCGGTCTGCCGGTGCGTGGACCGGGAGCGTCACCGCCCGATGACAGATCTGAAACGACGGATAGACACTACACTCGCGCAGACACTCGGATGTAGCCTACTTGCAGTCAATAGACCGTGGATGTTCGGGCAGGGAATCTCGTACCGATCGCGTCGGCGTTAACGCTGCAGACGGGGTTGGCCAGGCTCGGACTTCGTCCTGCCCGACCTGCCGAGTGTCGTGGAGGGAAGTTCGCCAAATTGGTGGAAATAATCTTGCGCGAATCTAGCAAAATGAAAGAACCCCCAGTGCATAGCGATGGCCGTCACCGTGGCGTTTGTACCGCGCGCCGCTTTCAGGGCACGCCGCGCGCAATTGAGCCGTCGCATCCTCAGGTATGCAAGCGGCGCAACACCGTGAATCTGCAAGAAGCAGCGCTGAAGCGAGGCACGGCTGACTCCTAGCCCCTGACACAAAGTCATGACCGTCAACGGCTCGTCGGGTCTGCTTTCAATCAATCCTTGTGCGGCTTGGGTAATTCGATAAGCACTACCCGACGGCATCTGAAAGGATCTGGCGGTCGAGTTGGAAAGAATGCCGAGAGTGCGCTCCAGCACGACCTTTTCCAGGTATTCGTGATTCAATGCCTCAAGCTGGCTTGAATCAGGCGAATGTCGAATCGACATCAAGGTCTCTAGCATGTCATTCAGATCACTGGCATGAATGCTATCGAACATCATCGCCTGGAACCCGTCTCCCGCCAAGTTGTAACCCAAGGTGTCGGCTGCTTGTAAAAATCGGTCCTGGCGGATCCGAAAATAGGCGATCTCGCTTGGCGGTAAAAGCACTTCGTACTCGTTGTTTGCCGGCAGGTAGGCGACCGTCCCTTGGGAAATAGCTTCGAGGTCGCATCGTGCCCGACCTGAAACCGAACGGACGAAGCTCACCGAGCAGTAATCGGGCGGGAAATGTAGCCGCTTCAGCACGGTCCGATTCTGGCGTTCAGCAGCCACGAGTGTGTCTTGAAAACTCAGTTGCTGAAACCGTCCGGCAAACGCGCCGCCATCAACCTGGTCGTACTCGGTTGGCATCCATCGACGCTGAACGTCTGCGGCGTCCTCTGCATCGGTCGTCGCAAGGTCCAGCCACGAGAGCCCGCCATCGACCTCCGCCGCGTGCTCGTCCGACGGGTGTTGAGCAGCCGCGTCGCCTTGGGTAGCCCCAATCACTGATCGCCCTGGTGTATCCATGCGTAAATTTCCATGCGTGACTAATTTCGGATAGACGAGGGGCAAGCAATCAAGTAATTTTCTTTTGCATCATCAATTATCTCTCGGCTTAACGCTTTGGCGTGGGGCCCACTATAGCGTAGCGCCGCCGGGGAAGAATGGCGTCTATGCCAATAGTGTGATGAACAATTTTTCCTGGGTTTGAGCGGTGATACCGGAAACCATGGAATCAAAGCGAATCAGACCGTAGGCCACGGAAATTCGCGGGGCAAGCTTAAATACAGGCGAACGTAAATTATCCACTTCTAATGGGGTTGTGTATAACGATATGCCTTCGTGTTGCCTCGAACTCGACTCATAAAAAGTAAAAATAACATTTAGCTTGGAGTACTGAATGAATCATCGGCAAATTGAAAGGGATATTCTTCATCTGGAGCAGGTAATCCGAAGAATTTCCGCTGATGACCGCATCCCCTTGTCCTACTGGCGTAACCGGATTGATTTGGTCGCATCCAGTGCGCTTGTGCCCGCACAGCAATCGCGTATGCGGCGAATCAACGACCGGCTCGAACAGCTTGAGGCCAGCATCGGATTAAACTGCTCACTGGCTTAAGGCCATCGCGTTATACACAACTGCCGTCGTCGTCGCGTAATACGCACGATGTTTTGGCGGCGATAGAACGTTTATTTAATCTTTGATTTGAACCATGCGGTGCTTTCCGGGGTCAGCAAAATAACCCGGTAACAGTTTCCAGGAACGGTTCCGCATAGATCATTCAAGCGAAGAGCGGTACTCCGGGTCCTATTCAGCTCAGGCTAGCGAAACCGATTCATCGCATCAGGCTTAAACCGGCCAAGGGCGGCCCTTCGACATTGGCGCTCAAATTGTCGACAATAAGTTTCCAGAGTCATTAAGCTGGAAGCGACTTACAAGTGACTCGACACTGAACGGATGAACGGGACTTCTATGAGTCGAGGAACGAAGGTTCTATGCTTGGTGGCTGTAGC
>Ga0302226_10001692_pt1 | contig 16259 bp, 18 predicted proteins | sample II_Palsa_E3_3_FD_193524 | JGI IMG/M metagenome (GOLD analysis project Ga0302226, IMG submission 193524) | Peat permafrost microbial communities from Stordalen Mire near Abisko, Sweden - II_Palsa_E3_3 | ecosystem: Environmental > Terrestrial > Soil > Palsa > Peat permafrost | place: Sweden...
TCTCCTCTCCTCCGGGAACCGATGGAGGAGAGACGGTACTGATAAATCAAAGTCAGGATTATGCCGATCTCAAGACCCCAGATACCAACTGCCACCCGCAGCTCCTGCCGCGTGGTCGGCATAACGACAAGGTCCGCATAAGAGGCTCTATGCCGATATCGGCATAGAGCCTCTGACATCTGGCCTTTCATGCCGAGCAGGAGCCGGTCGTTGAAGGTGCGGGGGTCGTAGAGGCCGTCTTCGTCGCAGATCAGCGTGCCGGTCATGCCGCAGAGCTCGAGGAGCTGGTGCCAGTCGGCGGAGTTGCGGGCCAGCCGGGAGCATTCCAGGCCGAGTACGATCCCGGCCCGGCCGAGGGAGACCTCGGCGACCAGCTGCTGGAATCCTTCCCGGTCGGCGGCGCTGGCGCCGGAGTGGCCCTGGTCGATGTCGATGACGGTGATCTGGCCGGCAGGCCAGCCCAGCGCGATCGCCTTGCCGCGCAGGTCGTACTGGCGGATCGCGGACTCGGTGTTGTGCAGGACCTGTTTCAGGCTTGATTGCCGGACGTAAAGCAGGGCGGTCCTGGCGAGATGGGCGGCGGTCACCTTCGAGGAAGCGGTGTCGGTGAGCACGGGTGCTCCTTCCCCGCCCCGGGCGGGGCGGGATCATGGCTGGAAGACGGATCAGGTGACGGCCAGCGCGACGGCGAGCCCGGCGAGGGCGTGGACGAGCTCGGTGGTCACCGGCCCCGGCAGCAGCCTTGGCGGCGGGGCGGCCGGCGCTGGCGGCCGTGTGGTGGTGGAGGTTGGTGCGCTGGTCAGGCGGGCCAGGGCTCGCCGCCAGGCGGTGACGCCCTTGCTGGTGAGCACGCCGAGCCCGAGCGGGAACGCGGTGGCGCGTGCGTGCAGGGCGGCATGACGCAGCTGCTCGTAGCGGGCGTCCAGCACGCCGCCGGGAGCATGAGCCTGGCCGGCATCCGGACCCGGTGACGGGCCTGGTTCAGCAGCCGCGGGGCCAGGTGAAGGTCGCGGGACAGGGACGGGTTCTCCTCCTTCCCGCGCTCGGGGGCGGGCAGGTCAGCGGCTTTTGGGGTGCTCCCGGCGGCGGGCCAGCGCCCGCTCGATGGAGCGGGGGTGCACGCGCACCCCGAACTCCCCGGCGATGGGGCCGGCCAGGGCAGCCGGCCTGAGGGCGGGATCGGCTGCCAGCTGCGCCTCGGCCCAGTCCAGGATCTGCGCGGTGAGCTTGTGGCCGCCGCGGGGCCCGGGCCTGGCCGGCACCAGCCCGTCCAGCCCGGACTCGGCGAGGGCGGCGGCTGCCTGGTAGTACGACGGCCGGGAGTACCCGAACGCCGCCGCGGTCGCGGTGACCGGCGCGCCATCCACGCTGACGCGGCGCACCATCTCGTACTTGACCTGCACCGCGTCGCGGGCGTCGAAGAATCCGTCGGCCAGGAACGCCTCGTCGGCGACGTGCTCGGGGTGCGGGTTCAGGCACCGCGACTCGCGCAGCGCGGTCACTTTCGGGTCCTCCGAGGGTCCTCGCGGGGTCATGCCGCCTCCCAGCCGATGTGATCGTCAGGATAATTTTGCCGATCATGAGGAAGGGTTTCGCTGCGACACGTCGCAGGAAGCGTGAAAAGACCAGGAAGATAGCGAAATGTCTACTGTTCGATCGCTCCGGTGGGTCAGTGACGACCAGATCTTCCGGCATAATCTTCTTGACGTTCACGGCGTAATTTCCTTGACGGCCGCGTCGCTCGCCGGCAGGGACCGCAGCCGGCCGATCAGGTCAACCAGCGCCAGCAGGCCATCAATGGTGAACGGGCAGCGGCCGTCCGCGATCACCGCGAACGGATCGGCAGGCGCAACGTCAGTCCACCCGGCGGGCAGCGAGAACAGCTCGCCATCCTCGTCGTGCAGGTGGACCCGGTCCTCACCCCAGTTCTGGCGGTGCGCGACGAACTCGAAGTCCCGGCCGAACAGTGGATGAAACCGGTGCGTCACCCGCACACGTCGGTACAGATCATCCAGACCGGGTGTAGTTGACGATGATGTCCAATGCAACCTGCGAGCGCCTTGTCGGTACCCTGCGCCGAGAGCTCCTCGACCGCATGCTGATCCTCGGCGAGCGCCACCTGCGCTCCGTCCTGGCCGAATACCAGGCGCATTACAACACGGCCAGGCCGCACCAGGGCATCGCCCAGCGCGTCCCCGACAGCCAACACGACGGTGGCCACCCCACCGTTGCCGACCTCGACCGCGAACGGGTCCACCGCAAACCCGTCCTCAGCGGCCTGATCAACGAATACACGCGCGCCGCCTTACACCCCAAAGACTCGCAGGTCACCAGGCAGATCCTATTTTCGAGCGGGACAGGATCGGCCGGTTCCCCTCGCACGATTTCGCGATGAATTCCGCGTGGCTGGCCGCCGCTTTAATCGCCGCGGCCTTGCTGTCCTGGCTGCGGCTCATCGCCCTGGACGGCGACGTGGCCAGGGCAGAGCCAAAGACGTTGCGTTACCGGGTCCTGCATGCCGCTGGGAAGCTGGTTCGCGGTGGCCGCCGCCGGCGGCTGAAAATCCCCGCCACCTGGCCCTGGGCTGATGCCATCGCCACCACCTGGGCCCGGGTCACCGCCCTGCCACAAGCACCCTGACCAGCGAAAAGCCACCCCTGCGATACGGAAGGAGTACCCCCGGGGCCCGTGGAACCCCCGGCCACCGGCCCGCCAGCCGGGCCACCGTCATACCCCAACCGTAAAATCACGAACCGTTCAGCGGCTCAGCCGCCGTCCCGGGCCAGCCCTCCGCCCGCATGAATGATCTGGGCTAGACTGTGCACTCGCGACGGCCCGGTCGGGGAGATACCGCAAACCTAATGGAAAACAATGATTGATATAGCTCCTAATGGAAAACAATGATTGATATAGATCTAGTGCGACGTGAACCAGCCCTGATTGCTCAGGTTGCAAAAGCAAAGGGCATGGACGTCGACGTTGACGCTCTGCTGTCATTCGACTCGCAATTGCGGAGCGTAACAACAGAGATCGACAACCTCCGGCACCAGCTGAAGCAGGCCTCCAAGGCTGTCCAGCGGGCCGAGGACCGTGGCGCTGCGGTGGCCGAGGCCAGGGCCATGGGTACCCGGATCTCGGAGCTAGAGGAAGAGCAGCGGCGCCTACGCGCCGAGTTCGACGGGCAGATGGCCCTCCTGCCGAACATACTCGCGCCAGAAGTCCCGATCGGCAGCAGCGACGAGGACGACGTTGAGGTACGGCGCTGGGGAAGCCAGCCGGTTTTCGACTTCCCGGCCAAGGATCACATCGAATTGATGGCAGATCTTGACATGGTCGACTTCGAGGCACCGCGTCGCTTCGCTGGAGCTCGTTCTTATGCTCTTACCGGCTGGGGCGCTCTCCTTGAGATCGCCGTCATGCGTTATGCTCTCGACACTGTCGTCGCTCGCGGCTTCACGCCGGTCGTTACCCCGACCGCGGTGCGCGAATCGGCCATGTTTGGCACGGGATTCTTCCCAGTGGGCCGTGAAGACGCTTATCACATCGAGGCCGACGACCTCTTTCTGGCGGGCACGAGCGAAGTGAGCCTTGTATCGCTGTACGGGGATTCGATCCTCGACGCGGAACGGCTCCCGATACGGATGGCTGGATGGTCCACCTGCTACCGGCGTGAGGCTGGCTCCGCCGGGCGGGATACCCGTGGCCTGTACCGGGTCCATCAGTTCCAGAAGGTCGAGCAAGTGGTTATCTGCGAAGCTGACCTGGATGTGTCCGAACGCGAGCACTACATGCTTCTCGAGAACGCCGAACAAATCCTACGCGGGCTGGAACTTCCCTACCGGGTCGCTGTCGCCTGCTCGGGCGAAACCGGCCAAGGGCAGTATCGCAAGCATGAGGTCGAGACTTGGATGCCGAGCCGGGGACGCTATTCGGAGACGCACTCCTGCTCGACGCTCCTAGATTTCCAAGCCCGCAGGTCTCGTATTCGCTACCGGACAGAAGACGGTAGTAGGCAGTTCGTGCATACCCTTAACAACACTGCGGTGGCTTCTCCGCGGATCCTTATTCCTCTCCTGGAGAATCATCAGCAGCCGGATGGGTCTATCCGTGTCCCTGCGGCGCTGCAGCCGTACTTGTTCGGCACAGAGGCGATCGACAAGCCGCTCAACTCTTAACCAGGCCGTTAGCTACCTGCGCTCCAGACCTACTAAGCGTATCATTCGTCAGGCTTAGGTCTTTCCAGGCAGCTAAGGTGTTGGTTAATGCGAATCACTTCTGCAAGCAGGGCTGGATCGTATCCGGCGTCAGTGGCAGCGCGGGTGATTGCGGTGAGATCTTTCGGAAGGCACTTGCCGCTGAATCCCGGCGCGTCGGCGAAGGCGGCCGAATGGTCTCGTTCGACCCTGTGGTCGAGTAGCCAGCCTTCTCGCACCGTCTGCCAGTCGACACCAAATGTCTGGCAAATGCTGCGAAATTCATTGACGAAAGTTACCTTGACTGCGAAGTAGGCGTTCTCCATGTACTTGATGATCTCAGCCTCAACCGCCGTGCACTGAAAATATCGATTTCCTGAGCGACTCGGCTATGTTTAGCAGACCCAGTGCCGGAAAGTGCGCTTTAAAGAATGACTCCGCTACCCCGCGACGCATTCCCACAGAACGGAATGCGGGCGTGCACTCCAGCCCGCTGGCTGCGCGGCTCCTGCAGCAGTCCGACACGGTCCTGGCCTTCGGTGTGAGCCTCAATCACTTCGGCACGAGAGCGGGGCATCTGTTCGCGCCGGATGTCCAGATCGTGCGCTGTGACATTGACGAGGCGGCTCTGGCGAGGCCGCGAGCGGCGCTCGCGTTCGTCGGCGATGCGGCGGCAACGGCCGAGCATCTGACCGCGGTGCTGACCGCGCGCGGGCATCAGCCGACCGGGTGGGCCGGCTGCCACGAAGTGCGGGAAATCCCCGTCTACAGGCGCGAGGACGCCTTTCATGACGAAAGTGGGGACGGGTTCGTCGACACCCGATCGGTCATGGCCCAGCTGGACAGGCAGCTTCCTCGCGATCGCGCCGTAGTCCCGGAAACGGGCCATGCCTGCGGCTACGCGCTCGACTACCTGCCCTGCTACCTGCCCAGGAGCAGCATTAACGCTATCGACTTCCAGGCGATCGGGCTCGGACTTGCGGTAGCTGCCGGGGCGGCTGTAGCACGACCTGACCGCATCACAGTCGCCGTTATCGGCGACGGGGGTGTCCTGATGTCCGCGGGGGAACTGGAAACGCTGGCGCGTTACCGGTTGCCAGTGCTTGTGCTCGTGCTCAACGATTGCGCGTACGGTGCAGAGGCAAGAGAACTAGAGCGGATGGGGAAGCCCGTCGACATGGCGTGTTTCCCTGAAACGAATTTCGCCGCGCTTGGCGCAGCATACGATTTTACCAGTATTTCTGTGCGGAAGCCGACCGACCTCGTGCAGCTAAATGCATGGATCGGGGCGCCGGACGGGCCTGCGATCGCGGACTGCCGCATCGACGTACGTCATACGGCCGACTGGTTCACCGAGATGGTCGGTTCCCCTGACGCCTACTTGCGACACCCGCGCCCCGGTTTCTGAGCTACGGCAAGCGTCGCAGAGTTCCCTGTGCCGTGCGGCACGCAGCACAAGCCCCCGCGCGGTCCGTGCCCGTCCGTGCGCTCTTGCCGGTCCAGACCTCTAGCGCACGGATGTATAGGTGACATGCATCGGCTGCCTGGCCGGTGGCGGTTGAGCGTGGCGGAGCTTTCGGTTCTCGCTGCTGCCCTTGCGCTTAGAGGACCTCCTCAGCTCAGGCGCGTCACCGTTTACTGCGTGAGCAATTCGCGTGCGGGCGCTCAGGGCGCCTTCGGGAGCTTGAGGGGGTCCCGATGATCATCGTGGGCGGGCTGGATATCCACCGGAAGCAGCTGACCTTCGACTATCCCGGCGCCGTGACCGGGGAGGTCAAGCGGGGCCAGGTCGCGCCGGCTGACCGGGCGCACCTGCGGGCGTGGCTGGCCCGGTTCGGGGGCCGTGACGGTGTCGCGTTCGTGCTGGAGGGGTGCACCGGGTGGCGGTATGTCGCCGGGGAGCTGGCCGCGGCCGAATGCGGGGGCACGTCGCCGAGCGGGCCGGCACCGCGGGTGCCCGCGGCCGCAAGTGGCGTGCCAAGGCCGGCAAGACCGGCTCGGCACCTGCGGCAGCTGCTGGCCGAGGGCCGGCTCCCGGAATGCTGGGTTCCGCCCGGCCACATCCTGCAATGCCGGGCGCTGCTGGAGCTGTATCGCGACCTGCGGGCCGAGCATACGCGCGTCCACGCGGTCTTCTTCCGCCAGGGCGCCCCGCAGCTGAGCGCGGGCGCGCTGCGCACCGGGCAGGGTGCCGCCGCGGTGCGCGCGGCTGCTGTGACGGTGGCGGCCTGCGGCGAGGGTGTCAGGATCGAGGTCACTGAGCGCAGCGGGGACGGGGTGCCGGTCCTGAAGCCTGCCGACGGTGGCGGGGAGGCAGAGGGGAGCAGGGGACTGCTGCTCGTGAACGCGCTGGCCGCGCGGGACGACTCTAATAGAGAATCCTCTTGCGTCCTCGGAGTAAGCCTCGAGCCGGTCGACCTCGGGCTAGCTGATCCCCGGGCGTACTGCCGGCTGGCGGCAGCAACTCGCGAGCAGATCAGCAGCGGGAACTTGAGACAAGTGACCGCGCCCTGCAGTTGCGCGGTGCGGTCGCCATCAACGAGCTCATCGATCCTGGGTGCTGCAGACCGCAGGCGCTGCCCGGCGGCGTACCAGGCGCCCTCGACGGCGGCGCCGAGAAGGCTGGAGGCCGCCAGGAACACGCCGCGCCGGTAGGACTCGATCGCCTCGCGGAGGCTGCGCTCGGTCCGCGGGCCAAGCCCGAGACCGGCGAGGTCGGCGATGAAGACGTCCGCTTCCATGCCCCAAAGGCCCGGCTGCCTCAGACGGTGCGACAGCTGGACAACGTCCGAGAGCACGGCGGGCCGGTGCAGTCGCAGGCGCTGCCCGGCCGCATACCCGGGCAGGCGGAAGGACAGCATGATCTCGTCGCTTCCCCCGAGAGGCCCTCACCCTGCGGCGATCAGCATCCCGTCCGCGGCCAGTTCCGCCAACGCCTCGCGCGCGGTGAGGTCGGCGCGGATCGCAGCGGTGACCGGATGGTCAGCGGTAACCACGGCCTTGACCGAGTCCCGGCTGGGCAGGTCCATCTGGAGATGGCCCAGCGGCTCCGTGCCCAGCAGGACTGCGACGCTGGAGATCAGCGCGCCGGAGGGACGCGGCCCTCCGTCACCGAGCTGGCCGAGCAGGTGCCGCTTGGCCCGCACGATATCGATGCGGCCAGGCTGAGCATGCTCAAGCACGGCCTGGGCGAGTTCCGGAAATGACTCTGACACCCTCCATATGCTGCCCGTACGGGCAGCATCACGACGGCTGTATAGGCCGGTCCGCCGGCGCGGGCGCGTCATGGCCTGTCCGCCCCGTGGTGCCGCAGTGTCGGCCCGACGACGGCCGGTCCGGGGCGCAGGCCATATCCGGCAACCCGGCCCGCACGTGGCCGGTCCTGGCCGGGCTTCCCGGTCGTGCTGTCGCAGCCGCAGGTCCCTTCAGCAGGCCGAATACTGGCAGGTCAGCGCACGGATGTACCTCACGTGTACCTACGCGGGGTACGCTGCTAACCGCCGTCCACGGTGCCTTCTTGGCCCGCGCCCGGACAGCGCTCGGAAGCGTTCGCGGGGCGGCCGGAAACCGCGCCACCCTCGGACAGCCGGTGCTGAATCCGTGCTGATACCACGGCCCCATGCGGGCCGCTGACCTGCGGAGACTGCCCATACCGCCAGGATCTTCACGATCTTCGAGGGCACCTCCGAGATCCAGCGCATGATCATCGGCCGCGCCGTCACCGGCCTCCCCGTCCGCTGAACGTTCTGCGCTGACGGGGTACGGTACCTGCTATGCCGGGGCAGCCACCGAACAGTGTCCGGATGCCGATGGCGACTCTCGGACCGGGCGGCCCGGTCGTCTCGCGGATCGGGCTGGGCCTGGCCGCCCTGGGGCGGCCGGCTTACATCACCGGCGGGCGGGGCGGTGATCTGCCGGACCGCAGCGTCGCCGGGCTGCGCGCGCAGTCCCACACCGTGCTCGATGCGGCCTACGCCGCAGGGATCCGTTACGTCGACGCGGCCCGGTCCTATGGCCGGGCCGAGGAGTTCCTGGGCGGCTGGCTCACCTCCCGCCACCCCCCGGACGTGGTCGTCGGCTCCAAGTGGGGCTACCGCTACGTCGGCGACTGGCGGCTCGACGCCGACCGGCACGAGATCAAAGAGCATTCGCTGGCCATGTTCACCGCGCAGCTGGCCGAGAGCCGGGCGCTGCTCGGGGACGGGGTCGCCCTGTACCAGGTGCACTCGCTGACCGCCGATTCCGGGCTGTTCGAGGACCGTGAGCTGCTGAGCGCGCTCGCCCTGCTGCGCGCGGAGGGTGTCCAGGTTGGGCTGAGCACGAGCGGGCCGGGCCAGGCCGACACGATCCGGCGGGCGCTGCCGCTCACCGTGGACGGGCTGCCGCTGTTCGGCGCGGCCCAGGTCACCTGGAATCTGCTGGAGCCGTCGGTCGGCCCCGCGGCCGCGGAGGCGGCCTCGGCCGGCTGGGCCATCCTGATCAAGGAGAGCGTCGCGAACGGCCGGCTCGCGCCCGGCGGAGACGTGGCAGGGCAGCTGGCTGGCCTGGCCGCGGAGTACGGCGTCTCCGAAGACGCCATCGCCCTCGCCGCCGCGCTTGCCAACGAGTGGGCGACGGTGGTGCTGTCGGGCGCGGTCACCCCCGCCCAGCTGCGGGCGAATCTGGCCGCGCTCGATGTCCGCCACCTCCCGCCGCTGGACCTGGCCGAACCGCCCGGTGCCTACTGGGCCGCCCGGTCCGCGCGGGCCTGGGCCTGACCGCGCTCACGCCTTCCCGCCGCCCTGCCATCTGCGAGTGAACCGTGGCTGCCCCTTGACGGCGCACTGAGCTGGGCTTACGTTTCACTAAACGGCGTTCGATTATGCCGAACAGACCTCACCTGATCGCCCGGTCTGGCTCTCGACGGTTCCGCCACAGACGCCGGGCGAATCGCGGAAGGCTCGTCATGAAGAAGCTCATCAACTCCACCGACACCGTCGTCACGGACGCGCTGGCCGGTATGGCCGCCGCGCACCCCTCGCTAGCCGTCGACCTCGACCTCAAGATCATCACCCGCGCGGACAGCCCGCACACCGGCAAGGTGGGGCTGGTATCCGGGGGCGGGTCCGGCCACGAACCGCTGCACGGCGGCTACGTCGGCTACGGGATGCTGGACGCCGCCTGCGCCGGTGAGGTGTTCACCTCACCGGTACCCGATCAGATGCTCGCCGCGACGAAAGCGGTCAACGGCGGCGCCGGTGTGCTGCACATCGTGAAGAACTACACCGGTGACGTGCTCAACTTCCAGATGGCCGCGGAACTGGCCGATGACGACGGCATCGAGGTCGTGTCCGTGGTGACCAACGACGACGTCGCGGTACAGGACTCGCTGTACACGGCGGGCCGCCGGGGCGTGGGGGCGACCGTCTTCGTGGAGAAGATCGCCGGCGCCCGCGCCGAAGAGGGCGCCAGCCTGGCCGAGGTCGCCGACGTGGCCCGGGAGGTCAATGACAGGTCCCGGTCCCTGGGGGTGGCGCTCACCTCGTGCACCGTCCCCGCGGCCGGCAAGCCGACCTTCGAGCTGGGCGAGTCCGAGATCGAGATGGGCATCGGCATCCACGGCGAGCCGGGCCGCGAGCGGGTCCCGATGGCCACCGCCCGCGAGCTGGCCGCCACCGTGCTCGACGCCATCCACGAGGACATGCCGCTGTCCGACGACCTGCTGGTAATGGTCAACGGCATGGGCGGCACCCCGCTGCTCGAGCTGTACATAATCTTCAACGAGGTGCAGAAGATTCTCGAAGGCCGTGGTGCGCGGGTCGCGAGGAACCTGGTGGGCAACTACATCACCAGCCTGGAGATGCAGGGCTTCTCGGTCACCGTCTGCCGGCTCACCGACGAGCTCACCCGGCTGTGGGACGCCCCGGTGGAGACACCGGGCCTGCGGTGGGGACGCTAGCGGCACAGGGCGTGCCCCATTGGGGGCATGCAGTGGAGGAAGCAATGGACGCTGAAGTCTTCCGGGCCTGGATCGTGACCGCCGCTGGCGTCATCGACGAGCAGCGGGATCATCTGACCCAGCTGGATGCCGCCATCGGCGACGCCGACCACGGCATCAACATGGCCCGCGGCTTCGGGGCGGTGCTGGCCGCTCTCGAGCCGGACCCCCCGGCCACGCCGGGAGGCGTCCTGGTGCTGACCGGGTCCACGCTGATCTCCAAGGTCGGAGGCGCCTCCGGCCCGCTGTACGGGACATGGTTCCGGCGGGCCGGAAAGGCGCTGGGTGACGCGTCCGAGGTGGACCTGCCCGCTCTGGCCGGGGCACTGGAAGCGGCCCTGGCCGGTGTGCAGAAACTCGGTGCGGCCCGGGAAGGCGACAAGACCATGGTCGACGCGCTGGCCCCGGCCACGGCCGCGTTCAGCAAAGCCGCCGCGGAGGGCGTGCCGCGGGCCGATGCTCTGTCCGCACTCGTGACGGCCGCGCAAGCGGGCGCCGACGCCACCGTCTCCATGCAGGCGCTCAAGGGACGCGCCAGCTACCTGGGGCCACGCAGCGTCGGCCACGAAGATCCCGGCGCGGCCTCGTCGGTGCTGATCCTGACCGCCCTGCGCGACGTGCTGGCGGCTCCGTGACGTCCACCCGCCGCTATCAGGGGCTTCCGGTGTCGGAAGGCGCCGTTACCGGGGAGGTCTACCCGGCCAGCTTCCAGGGGGAGACCCGGGCCGCCAGCCCGGATGAGGTCCGGCAGGCGTTCGCGTCCGTGTCGGCGGAGCGAACCGCGCTGGCGAAGCGGCTGCACGCCGAGGGACGCGACGAGCAGGCCGACATCGTCACGGTCGGCGCGCTGATCGCTCTCGATCCGGCCCTGGTCGAACCCGCTGCGGCGGCGGTCGCGGGGGGATGCGCTGCTCCCGACGCGGTACGGGAGTCGGCCGCTGCCCAGGCCGCCATCCTGGCCGCGCTGCCCAACCCGGGCCTGGCGGCCCGCGCCGACGACGTCCGCCAGGTCGCCAACGCCGTGGTGGCCCAGCTCGCCCCCGGCCAGGCGGCCGCGCCGCCGGCGGGTGATTTCATCCTCGTCCAGCGTGAGGTGGATCCGGCCGATCTGATCCGGCTCGCCGAGGACGGGCTGGTGGGCGCGGTATCGGTGTCCGGGAGCGCCAACTCCCACGCCTCGATCATCGCCCGCGGTCTCGGCCTGCCTATGCTGGCCAGCGCCGACCCCGCGGTGCTGGAGATCCCGGCCGGCCGCGCTGCCCTGCTGGACGCGACCGCCGGCCAGCTGACCACCGATCCCGCCCCGCAGGATCTGGCCGCCCTGGGAAACCCGCGCCCGGGCCCGGCGCCGCACCGCGCCGCGGGTACGTCGCACCGCACCGCGGACGGCCAGCCGGTTACGTTGCTGTGCAATGCGGCCTCCGCCCGGGAGATCCGGATTGGCCTGTCCGCGGGAGCAGCCGGGGCCGGCCTGATCCGCACCGAGATCCCGTTCGTGGGCGCCGCCCGCTGGCCGTCGGAGGCCGATCACCGGGCCGCGCTGGATCCGCTGCTCAGCTTGCTCGCCGGACGGCCGGCCGTAGTCCGGCTGCTCGACTTCTCCGGGGACAAGATCCCGCCATTCCTGGCCGGCACGCAAGGCGGCCTGGACGCGCTGCTCGGGGAGCCGGAGGCACTCGGCGACCAGCTCCGCGCCGCACTGGCCAGTGGCCGGGACACCGAGCTGAAGATCATGGTGCCCATGGTGGCCCGCCTCGACCAGCTGGCCCAGGTGCGGGCGGCGCTCGCGGATGCCGTGCCGGCTGGCGCCGCCGTTCCGCCGCTGGGCATGATGGTGGAGGTAGCCGCCACCGCTGAGGCCGCCGCGGTGTTCGCGCCCGCGGCCGGATTCTTCTCCATCGGCACCAACGACCTGACCAGCGAGGTGCTGGGCCTCAGCCGCGCCGATCCGCGGATGGGCCCGGCGCTGGCCGCCGACCCGCGGGTGCTGGCCCTGATCTCGCGGGTGGTCGCGGCCGCCGCCACCTCCGGGATCGAGGTGTCCGTCTGCGGTGACGCCGCCGCGGATCCCGGCGTGCTGCCGCTGCTGATCGGCCTGGGTGTGCGCACGTTCAGCGTCGGCGCGGCCCGGCTGCCGCGGGTAGCCGAATGGGTCGCGGCGGCCGACACGGCCAGCTGCGCCGATCTGGCCGCCGAGGCCATGAGCGCGTCGGCTGGCCCTCCCGCCGCGCATCAGTTGCGGGCGGACGCAGGCCCGTCATGACCGCAGCTCAGCGCCGGCCGGCCCCGGCTCAGGGGCCGCCGTCGTCAGCTCGGCACCGGACGGCCTCAGCTCAGCGCGGACAGCACGGCGCCGCCGCGGCCGGCGCCCAGGTCCCGCGAAATGGCCCGGGCGGCCTCCTGGACCGTGCGGGCCAGCTCCTGCCGGGTGGCCGGGACCAGCAACCGGTCTGCCGCCCCGACGACGCCGATCGCGCCCGCCACCATCCCGTCCCGGCCCAGGATCGGCGCCGCGATCCCGGCGTCACCCACGGTGGCTTCCTGATCCTCGACCGCGTAGCCCTGCTTACGCACCTGGGCCAGGACCTGGCCGAGCGCGACCCGGGTCGTTTTGGTCTGGCCGGTCAGCGGGGTGAGGTGACCGGCCAGGGCGCGGGTGCGCTCCGATTCGGGCAGCTGCGCGACGATCGCGTGCCCCAGGGCGCAGGCGTGCCACGGGATCGCCGCGCCCACCTCGAGGATCTGCACGGTGTTGTCCGGGCGGAAGACGTGGTGCAGCACGATGACCCTGGAGCCGGACAAGATGGCGACCCAGACCGCCTCGCCGGCCCGCTGAGCCAGGGACTCCGCCCACAGCAGGGAACGGGCCCGCACCTCCGAGCCGTCCAGGAACGCGTTGCCGAGCGAGACGACCCCCGGGCCCAGGCTGTACTTCCCGGTGTCCGGGTCCTGCGCGACCAGGTCGTGTTTCTCCAGCGTGCGCAGCAGCCCGTGCACGGTGGGCTTGGCCAGCCCGAGCCGGTCGGAGATCTCGGTGACGCCCAGCCGGGGAGTACCGGAGCCGAGTACCGCAAGGATGCGGGCGGCCCGCTCCACCGACTGGATCATGACAACCTTTCAGCAACGTCGAACACGATTCAGGATACGCCATGAACCCTGACGGCACAGTAGGTATCGTCCTCGTCTCGCACAGTGCTGCCCTGGCTGAGGGGGCGGCTCAGCTGGCCGCCCAGATCAGCGGGGGGACGGTCGCCGTCGTCCCGGCCGGCGGCACGGACGACGGCGACCTCGGGACCAGCGCGGAAAAGGTGCGGCAGGCGGTCGGCCAAGCCGATCGCGGCGCCGGCGTCGTCGTCCTGCCCGACCTGGGCAGCGCCGTGCTCACCGTCCGCGCCCTGCTCGCCGACGACGATGATCTGGCCGCGTCGGTCGAGCTCGCCGACGCGCCGTTCGTCGAGGGGGCCGTCGCGGCGACGGTGGCCGCCGTGGGCGGCGGAGGAGTGAAGGCCGTGCTCAGCGCGGCGGAGGAGGCGTGGCATGCCCGCAAGTTCTGAGCAGGCCGTCAAGCTCGACGGCGACCTGCACGCCCGGCCGGCCGGCGCGCTCGCCGTGGCGGCCGCGCGCTTTTCCGCTTCGGTGTCGCTGAGCGCGGGCGGGCGTCGCGCCGACGCCAAGAGCGTGCTGGCCGTCATGGGCCTGGGCGCCACCAGCGGCCAGCTGGTCACCGTGTCGGCGGAGGGCCCGGACGCCGGGGAGGCGGTAGCCGCCGTGGCCGCCATCCTGGGCCGGGCCACGGAGGTAGGCACGTAATGGCCGTGCCCGGCCTAGGAGGTAAAGGTGCCCGGGCCGGGGACGCCGCACATACCGCGCCCGCGGTCTTCGGTTCCAGCCGTCATCGCTCGCATACGTACTCATACTCAAGCCGGACAGCCTTGCGGAACGCCTGCTCGTTGGGGAACCCGCAAGACTGCGCGTAGGCAGCCAGGTCCTCCGGCACCGCCGCGCCGTGCTTTTCCGCGAAATACCATCGGAGAGCGGCCTGCCCGGAAGCAGCGACATCGGCGGGTGCCGTCTTCTGGCCAGTGCCCAGCTTCTGAAGGTCCAGTTTTCCCTTGGCCCCAGCCATCACCGACGCGTAGGTCCCGCGGATCCGCAGATCGTTCAGCAGGTTGCCGATCCCGTCCCATCCGGCCTGTTCGCAGGCCCAGCGCAGCATCTCGTCCGCGACGACGAGCCGCTCGAAACCATCCGCCGAAAGATCGTTGGCGTTGAGGAAACGGGCGAGATCAGCGCCGCGCTCAAGGCCGTTGCTGATGCGGAACTCGGCGATGGCGTCTTGCCGTCTCTGCGCGCCGATCATCATTCCTGCGCGTTCGGCGAAGTCAGCGGCAAAGAACCGCAGCAGCCCCCGGTCACGCGCGGCCTCGACGGCACCCGGGCCGAGCAGCCGGATCTCATCGAGGATGCTTTCCAGCATGCCGGTGAAACCGGCCGTCCCGTCGGGGGACATGGTGCCCGCGCGGCGCTTGGCCGCCTCCCACCGTGCGGTGGTGGCCATGATCCAGTTCACTTGCTGCGGCGCCGGGTTGGTGGCCAGGAAGCCGCCCATTTCACGCAGCATGGCTACGGCGTCGTCGGCCTGCTGGTTAATCCGCCCGGCTGGGAGCCATTGGCGCAGCGCATCAACCTCGGCCGCGTCGGCCCCCGCGGCTCTGCCCGGCGTGAGCAGCTCCGACCAGATCCGGTCGCCATAGAAGAGCGCCGTGCCGGCGATCGAGAGGGCATCGCGCGTGGCGGCGGAGATGATTCCTTGATGCTCAGCGGCCTGGAGCGTCCTGCGCACGTTCACCATCGCCTCAGACAAGGCCCGGTACCCTTCGACGGCGGTCCCGTGCTTTACGGCGACCTCGTCGTCCCTATCCAGCGTCCCGTCCCTGAACTGCTGATAGACCCAGCCGACGCCGCGCATACCGAACGCGTCGAGCTCCACGGCGCGAAGGGCGCCCATGCTGGCGGCGCCGAATACATGGACGCCGCGTTCCATGATCCACATTATTTCCTTGTGCCATACGCCTGGCACCCGCTCGAAGTGGCCGTCCACGATGCCGATGGCGCGCGGGCGCTGTTCCCACAGCCGGTAGATATCTCCTTCGCTGGGGTTGCTGGCCGGCGCAGTCGCTGATCGCCTCGACCGGAAGAAGATCATGCTGGCCTGCGACGGTACCGCCGCACTCCTGCTGGCCGCCGTTCCGGCCGCAGCCGCCCTTCATCTGCTCGTTCTTGCGCAGGTGTTCATCGTCGCACTGGGTCTCGCGACGGTCTTCGTTTGGTTCGACGCGGCCAACTTCGGTTCGCTGCCCGCCCTCGTCGACCGCACTCAACTGCCTGCCGCGACCAGCCTCATCGGCTCGTCGGGCACGGTCGCGCTGCTCATCGGGCCGACACTCGGTGCCGCTTTGCTCACTGTGCTGATGGCACCGTATGTTCTCGGTTTCGATGCGGCGAGCTACGTGATGTCCGCGCTGCTGCTGCTGTCGATCCGGCGGCCTTTCGGGCGGCCGCAGCACAAGCAGGAGCAGCGCGAGCGTATCCGTACGGATATCACCGAAGGCCTGCGATTTCTGTGGCATCAGCCGGTGATCAGGATGATGACACTTTCGGTCTTCTGTGCCTGCCTGAGCTGGGGCGGTACGTTTGGGCTGCTCGTGGTCTACGCACATCGCGCGCTCGGCATGACACATGCAGACGTGCGACTGGGGTTCTTGTACAGCGCGGGAGAACTCCGCGGCCTGATCTCTGTCGCTGCCGTGCCCATACTCATCAAGCGCCTGGCGATCGGCCGCCTGACCACGGCGTTCCTGGCCGCCAACGCTGCCGCGCTCGCGCTCATGTCTGTCGCGCCGTCGTATGGCTGGGCTTTGCTGGCCTTCTTCTGCTACGAGTCTGCCTACGTCATGGTGACCGCGACCGGCATCACCGTCCGGCAGATGCTGACCCCGGACCATTTGCAGTCGCGGGTCAACACCGCTGGCAGGATGATCGCCTGGGGCGGGAATCCCTCGGAGCGGTTCTGGGCGGTCTGCTCTCCG
>Ga0302226_10001698_pt1 | contig 16221 bp, 22 predicted proteins | sample II_Palsa_E3_3_FD_193524 | JGI IMG/M metagenome (GOLD analysis project Ga0302226, IMG submission 193524) | Peat permafrost microbial communities from Stordalen Mire near Abisko, Sweden - II_Palsa_E3_3 | ecosystem: Environmental > Terrestrial > Soil > Palsa > Peat permafrost | place: Sweden...
CGGGCAAAGCGAGTTCCCTATTATTCATCAATTATTTGATCATCAATTTTGCTTTTTCTTTTTTTGGGGGGGTATGTACCATGGAAATGGGCGCAAAGAAGATGGACACGTAGCTGTGGTTGTAGCGGAAGCCAAAGCGAGCCGACATGTACATCTTCTGCCACTGGGTGAGGACGGTGCCCTCGGGGAACATTGTGACGCCAAAGGCGTCGTTCCACGCGTCCAGGTGCATGGTGCGGGTGACGGAGTGCGGCACGGGGCGGTCGTAGAGCGTGAACACCGTCGCGATAAACTTGTTGAGGTCCTTGACCTCGGGCTTGACGGCGGCCTGGGCGTGCTTGCTGTCCATCCAGATGGCGTAGATGGCCAGTCCGATAAAGATGACGATCAAGGCAGCGATCGTGCACCACCTAATGAATAGGCATTAGTATTTCTCTTCTATTTACTTATAGTAAGAGCAAATAATTACGTGACAATGAGGCCCTTGGACGCAAAGTCGATCGTGGGCGGGATGACGGGCGGCGTGAAGCGGATGGTGAGCGTGCCCAGGGCAAAGTCTGTCAAGTGGCTGCACGAGCACACGAGAGTGGTGGCCGTTGTCGCGTCGTCGTCCTTGGTGCAGCCCTCGTCGGACCAGTCGCTAAAGGTGGTGTTCCAGAAGACGCACGTCACGTTGGGGCTGGTGGCGTCCACGCCGGACGAGGGGTCGATGGGCAGGGAGATGGTGATGGCGCTGCCGGCGTCGAGGCCCTGGATCGTGATCGGGGGCGAACCAGCGGGCAGCGACGGGTCGTAGAACGAGAGCGTGATCACGTTGGACAGGACCGTCGTGTTGGAGTAGTCGCCGGCGTACGAGAACGGGTTGAGCACGCTCTGCACAAAGTGGTACGTCGAGCAGCCGTCGGCGCCGCCACTGAGCGGCGGGTCAAACGAGTCGCCGGTCATGATCGAGCCCCCGAGCAGCGCAGCGAGCAACAGACCTCCGGCGGAGAAGGGCGAGCCCACGTTGGCCGAGATCGACGAGCCCGAAAGCACATTGTTGACGTCGCCGCACACGATCGACGCGGCGACATACGCGTTGAGGCTGTCCGTCAGGGCCTGCAGCAGGCTCTCCGAATCGGCCAAGGACAGCACGTAGCCGGTGGTGTTGGCCGTGGACGGGTTAAAGGCGCCCGTGCTGGAGGGCGCGTCGACAAGCTGCGAGATCAGCAGGCCGTCGATCGCCTGCACCGCGTTCTGGGCGTCGCCAAAGTCGCCGGTCTGACCGCCGTACGACGTGATGTAGTCCACAATGTTGCCAAACGTGGAGTTGCTGATTTCGTTGGGCGCGTTCGAGGCCACCTGCAGGACCGACAGCAGCGACGAGAACGTGGCCTGCGGGAGCGACGAGTCATTGGCCTGCAAGGTGGCAAACGCGAGAATGTCGCTCACGATCGACGTGCGCAGATCCGTCGTGGCCGTGCTGTTGACGCCGGCCGAGTTGGCCAGGGTGTTGAGCGAGCTCAGAAGCGCAATCGAGATGGACGAAACGACCAAAGAGTTGCCGCTGCTGAGGGCATCCTGATAGGCGGCCGAGTTGAGGACCGACTGGAGGTCCGCCGTGCTGACTGTACCATTGACGCTGGCCGATGCCGTCAGCACAACCGACGAACTGATCCCGAAGGACGAGCCCACGTTGGCCACAGCGATGAACGTGAAGTTGCCTGTGGACAAGAGAGGGATCGTGGTCTCGGGGAGGAGCGAGAAGCCATCGAGGGGCAGCTGGCCGGGCGACGTGAGTGAGCCGTTGAGCTGGGGCACGAGCACAAAGCGGAACTGCAGATCGGTCGCGTTTGTGGAGCAGCCCGAGAGCGTCAGGTTGACCGCCGTCTCCAGTGGGACGATCACGGACGGCGAGTACTCGAACGAGCACAGGGTCGGCGGGGCAAGCAGCTGGACAACGATGTAGGCCGATTGCTGCACGCTCGTGGCGACGTTGGTAATGACGACGGTAAAGTTGAACTGGTCGTCCTGGGCAAAGGAGAGCACGCCCGCCTTGATCGAGAGGAATTTGCTGTTGGGCTGCGAGTTGAGCAGGGTCTGGTCGGCCAGGTTGGGGCACGATCCGCTGCCCAGCGCGACACAGGACCACGCAAACGTGACGACCGCATTGACGTCAGCCGAGGTCACGTTGGCAAGCAGCGTCACAGAGTTGTCAGAGCCAAACGTGTAGACCCCAGCCGAATACACGTACTTGGACCGCGGTACCACTGCCACAGAGAGCGCGGGCAACGGGGTGGGCGTGGGAGTGGCCTGGACGACCGATGGGACAGTGGTGGGTGCGGCCGATGGGACTGTCGTTGCCTCTGCCGGGGGCACAGTTGTGGGCGCGGCCGAAGGGACCGTGCTGGGTGCGGCCGAAGGGACAGTGGTTGGTGCAGCCGAAGGGACCGTGGTGGGTGCGGCAGAGGGCGCAGTGGTGGGTTCGGCCGAGGGCGCAGTGGTGGGTGCGGCAGATGGCGCAGTAGCACCTGATCCAGCGGCATAGGTAACAGTGGCCGATTCAGTGGCTGATTCCGTAAACGAGACAGTCGCTGACTCGGTGAAGGAGGCAGTCGCCGATTCGGTAAACGAGGCGGTGGCCGATTCAGTGAAAGAAGCAGTCGCCGACTCGGTGAACGAGGCGGTGGCCGATTCGGTGAAGGAGGCAGTCGACGACTCGGTGAACGAGGCAGTGGCAGAAGGAGCATACTCGAGCGCCTCGTCTATTTTTTTTTTTTTTTTTTGTTTTAGTTTTTTAAGATTTCGTACATATAATTTTACCAGACAAGCACAGGAGATCGGGTCCGTTCTCGTAGCTCTGGACGATGCCAACGAGGATATCGGGTTCGGCGACGATGATGGCCTTGTCGTCAGTGGAGATGGTGAGGAGGTAGCCATAGTCTTGCACGGGGGCGTAGGTTTCGCTCTCAATCAGGTCGATAAACTGGCAGATGGGCGCGGTAAAGCACTGGAACATGGCGATCGCGTCTGTCGTGCCGTCCAGGATGACGTAGGCAACAAGAAGATCGCCCTGGACGGCAAGGCTCCCGCCAAAGGCGGTCACGTTGTAGCTCGAGGGCAGGCCAAAGTCGTAGGGGTTGCTGTTGTCGCAGTAGCCGTTGGGGCACCAGAAGCCGCGGATGACCTGCTCATCAGAACGCAGCGTGTACAGGACCGAAGGGGCCAGGACAAAGTTGCCGCCATAGTACAACATGGTGTCTAAAATAGCAAAACTTTTAACATAAAATAAAAAAGATTCAGTTGATGTTTTGCACCGTACCAGTGTCGTAGACGTCGCCTTGGGCGGCGCACGAGTATGTCGAGATGTTGCATGCAAAGACGTACAAGGGGATATCCGCCGCAGAGCCGACTGCCATGTAGAACACGCCCTGATCCTGGTCGGCAATGACGGACAGCTGCGTGCCAAAGGCGGCAGCAGGAACATACGGGCCTGGAGCATCCACAACGAAAACGCCGCCGTCAACGCAGGACTCGCCAGAGGGGCAGGTGTTGATGAGAACAGCACCTTGGTTCGAGTTGACCGCTGGCATCGTGGCCACGGCCACGACCGCTCCGTTCAGCTCGACCAGTGCCAAGCGGTAGCCGAATTGAGCAGAGCTGTATTCTACGGGGTCAGGCAGGGTTGCGTCGAGCTCGCACGAGCCCTGAGAGCACTGATAGATGAACACGGCGCCAGGGTAGGACGAATCCGTTCTAACGCAAACAGTTAGAAAAGAACACGGCACACTTATCGGTTTGGTACGTGTAGAAGGGGGCCGACACAGCGAGCATGGCACCAGCGTTGGCCAAGGCGACCTGGCTGCCGTAGCCAGTCGGCACGCCGCCGTACGTGCTTGCCTGGCCGTAGACGGTCGTGAAGAGGGAGCACTGAGCCGGGACAAGTCCAAAGTCGCAGTTGTAGAGGTAAACAGCGCCGTTGGTAATGTTATCGGGGCTCTGAACACCGACGGCGACGACGCCGTCTTGCTCGGCGATCGAAAAGCCCCAGCCCTGCGTGACGAGGTCCGGAACGGGAAGGTGGTGGCTGATGTACGCACGCTGGCCGACGGACGTTGGGACCTGGCACAATGGGACTAAAATGCAGAGGAAGGTTTGTTTGAATCATTTGAAAGAAAAAAAAAAGAATTCTTACCGTCTTGGCACTTGATGTTGTTTCCCAGCTGATCCGGCTGGAAGGCCAACACCGCACCGCTGCCAACCGAAGTCTGGCCGCTCGGCGTGCCGATAAAGATGATGCTTGAATCGTCGGTCATGGCGACGGAGGCGAATTCTATCGAAAAAGAACATTGGCTTTATTTTTAAAAAATAATAGGCGACTACCTTGGCCGGTTTCCAGCTCGAGATCGGCAGGTCCGGGGAGATAGGCGAGTTGAGTGCACGTCAAGCTGGCTGTGATGTTGTCGCACGCAAACACAAAGGCGGCCTGGACATCGCCCGCGCGCGAGTCGTACGTCGAGAGGACCGTGAGGACATTGTTCTTTACGTAAACCGTCGTGCCGAACCCGGCAGTCTCGTTGACCAGCGAAATGGAGTCGTCAGGGATAATGGTCGCGATGGGCGCGTTTCCGCACGAGACGGTCGAGGAGCAATCGTGGACAAAGACCATGCCGTCACCAGCACTGCCAACGACCAGATAGTTGTCGCCAAAAGCGATCGAGAGTCCCGCATTGTCGGTGGTCGAGTCGATGATCTTGGTCTTGAGCTCGCAGAGGTTCTGGTTGACGCAGTAGTAGACGTAGACGGCCTGGTACTTGACATCGCCGACCGCGATGATCCCGCCTCCGTTTGCAATCGCGATCGTGGCGCCAAACGAGCCCACTTGGTTCTCGATCGACGGCATGTAAAAGGTGGCGACGCTGCTGGCGGCCCCGCAGTTGTTGTCGAGGCCGGTGGTCTCGCAGACGTACAAGCCAAAGCTGCAGAAGTTGGGATCGCCCGCGAGGACCCACAGCGTGCTCGTGCCCACGAGTTCCGCGGCGACCGTCGTTCCAAAGGAACCAGACACGCCAGTCTCGTAGACCAACATCTCGCTGTTGTACACGCTCTTGACCAGATTGAAGACGGCGTTGGCTTCGGTGAGGTCGACGCTGTAGATGAAAACAGCTCCACAGTTTGTCACGGAGGGACTAGCAAATAATTTTATTTTTTTTAAATTCAATTATTATTAATAGCAGGCTTTCATAAGTATTACCTGTAATAGCTAGCACCGACAATCAGGTAGGAGGCACCAGTGGTAAACGCAACAGACGAGCCATACTCGGCAAACTGGCCACTCGCGGAGAGCGGAGGCACGGTGAGGTACTGGTTGAATTCGCAGTCCATGTGGGCGACGGGCCCGAGGTGGCACTCGTAGATCGCGACGGCGCCCTCGCTGTAGCTGAAGGCTTCACTGGCACCGACGGCGAGGAGGGGCCCCGCGCTCGCGACCGACGTGCCAAACTGGTAGAACCACGTGTTGTTGGGGATGATTGCCGACGACAAGTACTCGCGGTCAGGCTCGGATGGCGCACTGTTTACGCACGTCGGGGACGTTGCAGGGGCCTCGTCTAAATTGAAAAAAAAAAAAAATACATGATTAATATTTCCTTTCTTTTTAATAAGAAATAAATAAACATACTCAAAACACAACGGAAATTGGGTCCTTGGGTTGCGGGGGAAAAGATGAAGACCGTGCCCTGGTCGTACACAGCATTGACGGTCGAGTTTGGCGCGCCCACGACAATGTGCGTGAACGTTTCCGAGATGGCCACACTCGCTCCAAAGTCATAGGACTCGCTAAAGGCCGACACCGGCAGGTCGACGGCGCCAATGTTGAAGCAGTCAACAGAGCAATCATAGATTGAAACCTCTGCGGAAAGGGGTAAGTATTTATTGTTATTATTTTGTTTTTTTTGATGATTCCGTACGAAGGTTTGAGGAGACCAGCAGCAGTTCCTCCATAGCGAAAATGGCGAAGCCAAACTGCGCCTGCTGGCTCTGGAGGGTTGTGTAGGTGTCCGAGTCACAGACGGTTGCAGCGTCGGCAACAGAGTAGGCGCACGAGTAGACAAGGATGTCGTTTGTGTTGTCAAAAACGCCGGCTTGCGCAACGGCAAGGAAGGAGCCAGAGAGAGCCACGAGCATTCCAAAGTTGGCTACAAGGAAAATATTATGAGTATCGCTTTCTCAATAGCCGTAAGTCGTACTGCTGGAATCTTGACCGTAGAAATAGCTGGACGATCCCAGGTCGAAGGACGAGTAGGGTTGCGACGCATCCATTTGATAGGTGACCAGCTGGACGGTGGAAGACTGTGGATCGCCGATCGCAAACATGTTGGAGTCGGCCGAGATGTCAAACGTATTTCCAAAGGTCCATGACTCGCCGTAATAGTAGTCGATGGTGTAGTCGTCTGTGTAGATATCGTAGACGTACAGGACCATGGAGCCGCCGCCCAAGTCCTCCGAGCCGAGGGACGAGCACAGGATCAGGGCAACACCCTCGGATTTGGCGACAGCCTTCACGTTGCCATACACATTTTGTCCCAGCGGGTTGACAAAGGCGTGGAAGAGCGTGCAGTCAAACTGATCGTCGCACTGGAAAATGTAGACCACACCATAGTAATACCTATTTTTAATTTGTTGTTTTTAGAAAATTCACAAGGCAATTTTTTTTAGTACTCTTCAACGATGGGATCCGATGCGCCGACGATGAGGAGATGGCCATTGTTGAGTAGGACGATCGATGTCATGCCAAACGGCAAACGAGCGGGCTCTTGAACACCGGCAACACTCGAGCGCTTTCGTGATGGAGGCTCAACGGGCTCGCCGTCATCGTAGTCCACGTCGAATGGCTGGGTGACGTTGCCGACGACGGTGCACATTGCTGGGCTGACAGACTCATCGCATCGGTAGAGGAAGACGATGCCGTCTGCTCCCACGGCGACGACGTCACCGCTCATGCTCACGACTGCACCCAGCGACAGAGTCGGGGTGTCTACGCTCAGCTCGGCATCCGCGTACGTACGGGACGATGTGGGCCACAGGCACGTAATCGCTGTGATCGGGCAGTGTTTGTATTTAGAAGGAAAAGCAATGTTTTTCATGATTGTTATTTAAGAGTTACGAGAGGCGCAGGTCATGTCGAGGCCGTCTTGGACGCTTTCAATCACAAGGACCGTGCGGGTCGATGGGACGCCGGCGAGAATGGCCGTCTTGTCAGAGTCGACGGTGATTGGGAAGGAAGGCGTGAATGCTTTTTAATTATTTTTTTCAGACACTGCTTATTTAAAATGAATAGAGCCTACCAGGGACAGGAAGCGCGATCGTCTGCTGGAGGGTGAGCGTACCTGCGGCGTACTGGAGGAGCTGGATGCCTGTTGTGACAAGGCATTTAATACATTCTCAAACAGATTTTTTTTTCCTTTTTACCAGCACTCGTTGCATCAAGACCAGAGATCTCAATGACCAAAAGATCCTCAGCAGCCGTAAGGCTCACACCCCAATCCAAGAACACAGACGACGATGGATTGATAGTCTGGGCGCTTGCAGGATCGCAAACAAACGTCGATTCGTCGCAGGGCAAGTAAGTGACCACGTTGACGGTGCTAAAGGCGACAAAGGAGGCTGAGGCGGCAACGGCCACGATTGATGGCATTGCACCTAATTTTTTATTTTTAATTTAAACAATTCACAAAAAAGAAAAACAAAATGCTCTGTACGGTACCATAGACATAGAGCGTGGTTTCGTCGCACTGACCGGCGCTCGCTCGGGTAGGATTAAGGAAGCCGCAGGCGTACATGTGGACGACTGCATAGATGCTACTGTATTGGAAACTGTATCCCGAATCGGAGACGACAAAGTAGTTGCTGTCGGCCACGACCGCCGTGACCAGGCCAAAGTCGCCAAAGGGGGCCATCAACGTCGACGAAACAACCGTATTCAAGTCGGGGTTGCCGCCACAGGAAGAGGCATCGTAGCCGGACACAAAGAGGAACGACGACGACGAGTACGTGGAATAGCTGCCTGCGAAGATGTAGTAGCTGTCGATGTTGTTGGTGGGGCTGTAGACGGCGTAGACGTTGGCTCCCAGCTGGCCTCCCTCGTTCTGGGCCACGATCGTGTTGGTGGGCTCACTCGGGCACGTGAGCATGGTCGGGCACGCATACGTGAAGATCGCGCCGTTGGTGTATTTGGTCTCCTCACTGTTTTTTTTTAGAAAAAAAAAAGGTTGGTAAAATTTAATTATATAACAAAACAAATACAGGTAATAGGGGGCGCCGACGGCGATGAGAATGCCACTGCTGCCGCTTACAATGCCAACAGACGTGCCAAACCCAATGGAGCTATCGGCGACGGGCGAGTAGAAAAAGGCAGTCGGGGCGCAGCTGGGTGAGTTGCTGAGCAGCTCGCACGTGTACAGCATGACAAAGCCGTCATTGTTGAAGTAGCCGGGATCGCCGACGACGACGAGGGTGCCGTCAAAGGCGACCGATGTGCCATAGGAGAGCGTACCGTTGTCGTACTGGGCATTGGGCAGGTCGTCGCTCGTGCCCACGACGGTGGTCTGGAAGGCTCGGTTCGGGTTGATGGCGGCTTGGCACGTCGTTTCATCTAGGGAAAATATTTATTTTTTTCCGTGTTTATGGATCGACGTTGTCAGTACCACTGGAGGCCGGGCAGATGGGGAGGTTGAAAAAGACACGACCAGATGTGAAGACCTCTTCGTTGGGGACATAGTTGATCCACGTCTCGGCCGACGGCGTGCCGATAAACACGGTCTCCAAGTCGTCGGCAATGAGGAGGGACGTTCCGTAGCCTGTCGAATGGTGTGTGTGTGGGGGGGGGGAAACAACAAATTATTACATGGCAATGATGTTTTCTGATAGGATACCGCTGGTCGAGAGAATTGCTTGGTCGGGGGAAGGGGCCAAGCTGCTGAGATAATTGCAGTCGTTGTTTTCGTTGACAGAGGTGCAGTCAAACAACTGGACGTCGGCGGTAACGAGGCCATAGTCCTCGATATCGGGCGAGCTGACGGCGAGGTAGCCGTTCTTGAAGGTGACGGTGCGGCCAAACATGGTCTGCGGGGCATAGTTGAGGTAGCTGTAGATCAGGGTCTGGACACTGCCGCTGCAGGTAAAGGGGTCGGACGAGCAGGAGTAGACGTAGACCGTGTCGCTGTTTGGGGTGCCGACGTACAGGTTGTCTCCCGAGAAGGCCACAGAGAAGCCAAACACTTTTTTTTTTTTTTGGAATGAACGGTAATATATTTTATAAAAAAAAAATTACAAAAATATAAATAAAAACGTACGGGTGCCATACGAGGGCGAACCAATCGATCCCGAGTAGCTGCACGTGCCTGGTGTGCAGTCAAGCATGTGGACGGCGCTGCTGACCTCGTAGACGGGCGACAGGCCAGGGTCACTCACGACGAGGTACGCGTTGTTGGGAGCGAAATTTGCGGTGAAACCGATCTGGTAGCGGCCATCGTAGGGGATGCCGTAGGCGCTCTCATCGGTGCTGTTGTAACACGAGGCCAGCCCGCACTCGTACAGGGCAAAGCCGCCTCCGGTGGAGCTGGAGCCGGGCGTGCCCGACACGATCAGCAGCAAGGACGGGCTGTTGTACACGGTGATTGAGAAGCCCAGTAAGCTCAGCGAGTTGGACGTCGTCCACACCGACAAGTAGACGCACGGTCCGTCGCAGGTAAAGATGTACACGGCTCCGTAGCTATGGGAAAAAATGTGTGAATATTCGGGCGGGAAAAAAAAAGAGGAATGTAACAGATCTCGCATTGCGCTAAAAATAGCACAAAGTTGTGATAAGAAACAGGCGGGAAGGAGGGAAAAGAGCTTGACGCCAAGAGCAAGAGGGATAAACAGAAAACAGAGAAGGCAGCAGAATAACGGATTTTTTTTTATTACGTACGGGTTAGATTGCAAGGGCGCACCGACAAAGAGGTTGAGGCCGGCGCCTGGGCCAGTGCCGTTGACCATCGTCCAGGCCACCGAGTAGCCAAACATGGCCCCGTAGTCGAGCAGGCCTGCGTCGGGCTGGACGACCTCGTTGAACACGCACGAGTAGAAGGACGTGTCGACGCACTGGTAGATTGCGACGTAGCCGTAGCCGTAGGTGGTGTAGGAGTTTGGAAAGTTGTTGAAGTCGGTGAAGGCTCCCTGGGGCGCACCGACAGCGAGGTACTCGCCCAGCTGTGCCAGCGACTGGCCAAAGAAGTCGTTCGCGGCCAGCTGTGGCACGTTGTCCAGTGGCACTTCGGCGTAGGAAAAGTCGGGCGTGTCCTGGCTCACCGTTTGGCATGTTGTTGGGCCCTTCAAGTTTGCAGAAGCACCAGCAGCAGCCGCGAGGAGCAGCACCAACGTGACCGCCAACTCTAGGCGGTTCGTCGGGCCCATTCTCTCTCTCTAGAAACAATTGTCGGTTAGCTCGGCCAGTGCGGTAAGGTGAGGTGGGAAAAGGAATGGGGCACACGAAGAAAAAGAGGCAAGGAAAAAGGACTTGAAGGGTCCGAGTTCAACGGAAAGACGTCCCGCACTCTGAAACGCGGGCGTCTTGGTGTTCTGTCAATTATTCTGCTTAGGGACACGACAAACAGCACGCCGAAAAGGTAGGAGAGTGGGGTCGTGTCCTGTTTCTCCAGAACTTCATCTTGCATGATGATCGAGCTCTATCGCGTGAAATTCGTGAGTAACAACGAGAAGAAAAAGTTTTTTTTTGTCTCACAAGCTCACGTCATGGTCACACTTTGCAGAAGGCAGTTGGGGGTCGCCTACACAGCTCTAGATCTCTCAGCTGGGCGCGCTTTTGAGTTTTACTCGGCCTTCGAAAAACAAAAGTTCAGTAAAAGCAATCCGAAAAGCAGAGATAAGAGAGAGTAGATCACAGCGCTTCAAATTGAGTCACTGTTCTCGACCTGACATTGCGCAATTTCTTTCCAATAAAGAAAAAAAAAATGTCGTTGGCCGTCGACGCGCTCGTGTTTGCGGCCGCCTTGCCGTCGCTCAATGTCAAGGAAATCGTGAAAGCCTACGACGGGATCGCGCTCGCCGTGACGGTGGAGCCCACCCTCGCGATCGACGTGTTTCTGGGCACGTCTCCCAAGGTGACCGCTGCTGCTCAGGCCGCAGCACAGACCGATGGCGTCAAGGTTGTGCTGGTGTCGGCCGACCGCAAGTCGCTGGTCAGCCTCGAGGGCGGCAACGTGACGCTGGCGCGCGACGACGTGGGGAAGCTTTTGCAGCAGCACAAGGACAAGATTGGCTCGATCGGCGTCGTGTACGTCTTGCTGGGCGAGGACGTGGTTGGTGCTGGCGCAAGCGTGACGCAATGGTCGCCGGCGGTGGCAGAGACGATCGTGCCTGGCAAGATTGCGCACAACACGGCCGTGAGCCCGGACCCGGTCAAGGACATCCAGGGCGACTCGCGCTGGCTCAACATGCACGACGCGCAGAGGGGCCAGGTGGTGCGGCAGGCAAGGATCGAGCTCGTGCTCGTGGGCGACTCGATCGTCAACCAGATGGCCTTCTCGTCGTTCCACAAGCTGCTGCAGACGATGGACGTGCCGCTGGTCAACCTGGGCATCGGCGGCGACCAGGTGCAGCACGCGTGGTGGCGCGTCAACGACATTGGGCTGGATGTCCATGCAGGCGCCACGTGCAAGGCCGTCGTCCTCCTCGTCGGCACCAACAACCAGAGCCACACGGCGCGCCAGGTCGCTGAGGGCATGGCAGGCCTCGCCGCCCGCCTCGCCGAGCTGCTGCCCAACGCCAAGATCCTCGTTGTCGAGGTCCTCCCCCGCGGCCGTGTCTTCAACTGCCTGCGTGTCAAGCGCGAGCAGACCAACCGCATCCTCCACGGCCTGCTCAAGCAGCAGCCACGCGCCGTCTTCATCCAGACCGGATCGGCCCTCCTCGACAACATCAACGCCGAGATCCCCTCGGACCTCATGATGGACTACCTCCATCTCTCGGACAACGCCTACGGCCGCCTCGCACGTCTCCTCCTTCCTCAGCTCCAGGCTGCTGGCCTGTTTTAGCCCAGGCTGGATGCGCGGGAAAAAAAAAAGACTAGAAAAAAAAACTTTCTGATACGTGGATAAAAAAATTATGTCTGCTGCGAGTGATCTCCTCCACTCGCTGTTTGCCCTGCACGCCCAGCGCGTCAAGCAGTTCAAGGCCCTGGATGCGTACGTGCCACTGCTCAGAATGAGAGAGAGGGGCAGCTCACCACGACCGTCGTTCTCTTTGGCAGTGCGTTTAGGCTGTTCCTCCAGGGCAAGAACCACGCGCTGTACGACGCCAACACACAGGACGTGTCGCGCGAGCTCAGCGCGATCTCGCTCCAGGTAATCGACCTTGGCAACCGGCTGCGGGCGCTGGCAGGCGATGTCCCTCACGCGGCCGCCCTCGCCGATCTCGTCAACGAGCTGCAACAGCAAGAGAAGCTCAAGTTCCAATTGGTACGCGCACCCACGTCAGCACTTGCACCTTGATAGACAAATACCCCCAAAGATCCTCGACTACCAGCTCGCCAAGAAGCTCTGGTACGACTCGCAGGTCAAGAAGGCCATCGAGGAGGAGGCGCACAGCCACAGCCACAGCCATGGCCATGGTCACGGTCACGGTCACGGTCACGGTCATGGGCATAGCCACGAGGCACACGGCGTCGCCCACGACCAGGCCGATCTCCTGTTTCAAGGCGAGTACGACGACGACGACGACGACGACGACGGCACGGCAAGGAACGCTTGGCTGGCGCAGATGCGCGTCCAGGAAGCCGAGGCTGCAGTCAACGACGTTCTCGCCGAGCTGCAGGCAGAGCTGGCTGATTTGTAACATACACGATGATATCATGTCCAATACAATGTATATACAATGTATACACAGCCTGCGAATGATGAAGATTGACGGTGGTGGTGATGCCATTAAAACGAATCGCCTGTCTCCTCATGGCTCTGTGGGAACATCCGAGGGCACAGGCATATGTAGCCGATGCAGCGTCCTCAGCACACCCTCCATCCGTGTCGGCCGGTTGTTTTGCCGCACAAACTGCCTGAGCCTACTTCCCTGCAGCTTGTCTATTTCGATGCACCGGCAACTTAATTGCATGTGAAAAACAAAAAAAAAACATACATCGCGTGTGCCAGACCGGTAGCGCTAGCGGCACAAACGGCAGCAGCGGCAGCGCGATCCACGTCGTCCTCCACGTCGACCGCATCGTGACTGTGCTGGTCGAGAGCTCCCCCGAGCAATGTGGCCGCACCTCAAACACGAGCTCCTCAGAGTCCATCCCGCCAAAGTAGGCCGCCGCACCGGGCAGCTCCATGCGGTACCTCAGCAGCTTGCCCGGGACGGCCTCGAGGAGCTCGATACGCCCCGGCGGGTACACGCCCTTGTGCATCTCGTTCTGGTTCTCGGTGAAGACCGTCCCCACCTTTTTGTCTGCGATTAATTGCGCGTTTTGAGAGTAGAGGCCAAGTCACCTCAAAGACATGCTTGCTCGTGTCCCGCCTGGTGTAAAAGTAATTGTCCCGCAGCACCGGCAGCAGCTGTTCCAAGTGCGCCAAGGCTGCAAGCACAGAAGCGTCTCAGTGTCACGTCATTTGCAAGGGGGACCAAGCCTTTTTCTTTTTTCTTTTTTGGCTTACCCGCCCAAGCCAGCAATGGCGCGCACGGCACGTCCACCGACAGCGACGCGAGGTCTGCGCCCGCCGGCAACCGCAGCGGCACGCACATGGGACTCACACGAGGGAGGGAAGAAAAGTGACCAATGTGCTTGCGTAATAATTTGTCATCCCTTTTTTATCGGACCTCCGCCTTCTTTTTTTTATCGGACCTCCGCCTTTTTGAATCATACAAAAAATTCGTCAGTCACAACTGGCATCATTTGTGCTGCTTGCCGCTGCGCCCCCCCCCGTTGGATTGTCCGTTCGTTCGGCGCGCACGTGGCGCAAAACGGAAGCTGATTGTGTTGACAAGTATCTTCCGCAAACAAACAGATGGGCCTCACAATTTTTCACTCTTTCAAATTGCCATTTCTCCTCACTTCTCTCAACTTCTCTCAACTGGGGCGGGTTCAGCAGCAACGAGCAACACTACGGCGCCACTGGCAGCACAGCATGTCTTGACCCTGTTTCTTTTTTTTTTTTGTGTGTGTGTTTGTGCAGGTGGTGGACACGCCACCCGCGTGCAACCAGAGGGGGAGATTCTGCACGGCAACGAAAAAAAAGAAACTTCCTTATTGGTCTAATTTTCCCTCGCCCATGTCGGTGACGGCCTCCTCGCCGCCGTCGCTGTCGACCGCCGGCGGCGGCGCACAGACACAGACCCTCGTGTCCGTCCAGCCCGCGCCAGCACCGTCCGCTCTGTCAAGGCAGGAAGAGGGCAGCGTGGTCGCAGGTTTCACTTTGTTTTCTCTTTGTTTATTTGCGCTTCCCACGTGCGCTCACCTGATGGCCTTGCCTTCCCCCCTCTATCGCAGACTTTATCCGGCGACTGTTTTTGGCGCGGGCAAATGACTTTGCGGCCGTGGACGTGACAAGGCCCTCTGCGCGAGATGACGCCGAGGGCGTCGTCGTGACGCTTTCCACAAACATAATGCTATCGCTCAGAGTAATGTATATTTCCCGTCCCTCATGGCTATTCCTTTTTCTTTCTCCTCGTACCTTTTCTCACAGTTGCTTGTTTTTTCAACAGCTGTCGTTCTCGGTCATTGTGTGCGGGCTACGCTACTTCCATGACTATTGCCACCTGGCCGAGTCGAGCGGGCATATCCTCTCGTTCCAACAGCTGCTGCACGTGCTCGTGTCCTCCTTTGTCTGCTCGTCAAAGTTCCTGGACGACAACACGTACACCAACAAGACGTGGGCGCTCGTCACCGGCTGTGCCCTCGCGGCGATCAACGAGACAGAGCTGGATCTGCTGGCGGCCATCTCGTTCAAGCTGCGGCTGCACGAGGACGACTATGCCAAATGGATCGACTGGCTCTTCCACTTTGTCTCGTCGTCGCCTCCCTTTGCCACAACGGTCACAAGTGTGCCCCAGCAAAAACGGCATCAGCAACTCCAGCAGCAGCAGCAGCAGCAGCAAGCCTACCTGCAACAACAACAGCAACGTTCCTTGCCTCAGCAGCAGCAGCAGCAGCAGCAGCAACCACGAGCGCTCAGGAGACCGCTCAGCACATCGAGCCTGCCAGCGATCGACGACTCTAGGCAGCTGTTTGACCCGCGACGAAATAGCAAGCCATCCGGCATCACGACCTTGCAACGTCTCTTGGAGCAGCAAAAGATGCTGAGCTATCACCTGCACCAGCACGCCAACAACCTGCCGCTGCTCATGCCTGCGCCCTCGCCTTCAACATCGAGCCTGTCGTCTTCCTCGTCGTCGCCGCTTCCTCCGGTCCTCTTCCACCGCAAAAAGTCCATCCTGCCCCACGAGGCCGCCGCGTCTCTGCAAAGGCGACCAACCACGCCGCTCGGGCAGGTACTGCCGAGGAGCCGCCACCTGACGATGTCCTCGATGAACACAGTCATGTCCAAGTCCACCGGCGACCTCATGGACCTCGACGCTACGATGGACACCGACAGGCGGATCGCGTCGTCGACCTTTTTGAGGGAACCGGAGAGGCGCGCGTCAGATATCGTGCACTCGACCTTTGTCCGCGACGCGGTCGTTGGTGAGAGACGCCACTCCTCGCCCATGTGGCCAACCAGCAGCGTTTTCGACTCTGGCGGGACGGGCTACATCCAGATCTCCAATCGGCCGCAGCAGCAATCACCGCTCAGGTCCCAGCAGACGCCTCCTCAGTACGCTGCCTACCCGCAACAACACCAGCAGCTGAGACAGCAGCAGTCGATGCCAAACCTGCGACACGACCCTTACTTTTTACCTCAAGAACACCATCCGATCCAGCCCCTGCCGCAGCAGTTTTCCCAGCTTCGCCAGTCGTCCCCGTCCCTCAACCCGAACCAGCTGAACCTCCTCCAACAGCAGCAACAACAAAACCAGCAGCAGCTTCAAGTACAGCAGAACCGGCAGCTTCAACAGCAGCAGTACGTTCAGCAGCAGCAGCAGCAGCAGCAGTGGATGGAGTGAAAAGACATCGCCCGCCCACTGTTTGTTATCTAAATAAATAGTGCTATTTTTCCTTTCTTTCTTTAGAGCCAGAGACTGGCACTTCTTTTG
>Ga0302226_10001701_pt1 | contig 16216 bp, 9 predicted proteins | sample II_Palsa_E3_3_FD_193524 | JGI IMG/M metagenome (GOLD analysis project Ga0302226, IMG submission 193524) | Peat permafrost microbial communities from Stordalen Mire near Abisko, Sweden - II_Palsa_E3_3 | ecosystem: Environmental > Terrestrial > Soil > Palsa > Peat permafrost | place: Sweden...
CACGATCTGCATTTTTCCATGTGTTAAGGAAGGCCTCGTACTGCCCGCGACTTGCACTCGTGTCTCCAAGTGCTGCATAAGACCTAGCCATGCCCAAATGCGCCAATGGATAGAGAACCGAGGTTGCATCTATTCCCCGATTCCCAAGAATCTTCTTGTATTCCTCCATTGCCTTGCCTGGTTGGCCGGATGTCAGAAAGGCCTGAGCCCGAAGCGACAGAATGTTGTAATCGCGCATTTCGTAAGGCCTCGCCAGTTCGAGCGCGGCAATCGCATCCAACGGCTTCCCGTGTTCCAATGCCAGCACCGCACGGATCCGCGGCAGGTCTACGTACGTCAACAACGTATCCGGCGATGGACTGTTGTGCGCGGCAAGGAATGCTTGCGCCGCCGACGGATCTCCCAGTTCTGCTCGAAGTTGGGCATAATCTGGAGTTCCGGAATCAGCAGGGCGAATGCGATTCAGCGTCATTCGAGACGCTTCATGCAAACCAAGCTTCAACTCGACCAGGGCCTCATCGATCAATATTTCGTCTGCCGTTTCCGGCAACTTCACTCGTTCGGCATTTTGATAAGCCCCCTGAAAGAGATCGCGCGCTTGTCGATATCTTCCCTGGACGGCAGCCGCTCCGCCGCGAAAGGATGGGAAATACCATACGCTCGTCCCGTCCTCGTGAGTCTCAAACCACTTCGTCTCTCGGGCAAGCGAATCTTCATCATCTTCCGCCAATGCGATCTCAAATAGGTTAAGGTGCAGCCCCGTATCGCCCCTGCCCACTCGCGCAGCCATCAAAGTTGCTCGCTTACAATCTTCGAAACGATTTACATCCTTATATGCCTCAGCGAGGTTTTCATACATTAACGCGCTCGTTGGGAATTGCTTTACGCCTCGCTCGCCGGTCGCGATCGCGGGACCATACTGTCCCAACTTCAGGTATTCATCGGTGATATTGACTGGTGCAACGACGTCTTGAGGATAGGCCGAGGCCAATACCTGATTTGCCTTAATTCCCGCTATCAGATCATGTTGTCCGTAGGCGTAGTATCCAGCCCGAATAACAAGCTGCTCGTACGCGCTGATATGGTCGCTCAGATCCAGAGCTTTCTTGTAGTACTCGGCGCCAATTGCGTTTTGGCCGCTGTTTACATTCTCGACTGCGAGCTCACGATAAGCCATCGCAAACTGAGGATCCAGTTCGACTGCTCGCTGATAGGCAGCAATGATATCGCTACGGCTACTACCCTGCGATTGCAGGTATTTCCCAATGGAATAGGCTCTCAACGCTTCTAACGATGGCGTCGTAGCAACACGAAGGGGCACCTCATAACTCTGAACGGACTCGGCCGACTCATTCAAGCCTCTGCGAACGCGTTCAGCAACGGTGTCCAATGCCTCGAGAACCTGTTCTTTGCTTTTCGCCTCCGCCTTTGCGCTGGCCAGCTGCTTCCCTGTAGCGCAGGATGAAGCCTCCAGGGTTACGAGATATTTATTCCCGATAGTCGAGATCGTGCCCGTGAGCAGAGCTTGCCGGTTTGTGCGCTCGCAAATCTCCTGACCGATATCGGCGGTAATCGGCGTATCGCTCTTGCGTCCCATGAAGAGAAGCGTGCTTACTCCGGCACGCTCGCTCAAAACATTCATGTAGGGAGATTGCTCCAGATCGATCTCGAGGGCCCGATTGAGGGTGCGATCAAACGTCGCGTCTCCCGTCGAATTCACGAAATCCGTCAGCACAACGGTGGCTACGGATGGCTTTGGGCGGAGGCGTTTCCACACCGCATCGCCTGCAAAGACGATCGCAATTAACCCTACGGCGAGTGCTGCAATTACGACCCAACCCGTGACGGAGGTCCTTCGCCGTGTGTGCTTTTCCTCTGTGACGATGCTGGTTGTAACAGTGCGCTGCTGTAGTAACAGGCCTCCACCCTGCGGCGCATCTCCGAGCCTTCTTTGCTCACTAGCACCTCGAGTTTGTCCAAGGACCTGTACTGGAACAACAAACTGATAGCCGCGGCCGGGGAGCGTCGTGATGAAGCTGTTTTCTCCGGGGCGTTGATCGAGAGCTTTGCGCAGTACAGAAATGCTTTGGGTGAGATTGTTTTCGTCTACGAAGGCATCTGGCCAGACGTTCTTCAACAATTCATCCTTGGTGACGACTCGTCCGGGGTTCTGGACGAGATAGAGCAACACGTCAAACGCGCGACGATGCAGGGTCACGGCGCTCTCATTGCGTCGCAATGTGCGCTCAAGGGGATCAATCCGGAACTCACCGAACTGGAATATCTCGCTCATTTATTTGAGTTTATCGCCATTCATAACTTGTCAGTCGCGGTCAGAATGGGTCACTGGCGTTTTTGCAGCTCTATGCGCACAATTCGCGCACGCTGAATTTCGAGGAGCTTGGTGACACGACTTTATCAATGGTTGAGGGAACGAGCAATGCTCTTCCGCGTCGAGTCGCATGACGATGGAACGCACCAATGCGTGCGTACCGAGGTGACGGTGCATGAGAGAGAGCAGACCTTGGTGCTCGAAGGAACGTCCTGGGGTGGGCCGAAGACGTGTCCTTTGTGCGGAAACCCAATGTTTCCAGTACCGGAACCCTTATCCGAAGCGAAGGCGCAGGAACTGAAGCTTGGACATCGGGACGGCCAGGGATCGTGTCCTGGACCCAAACAAAAAGGCGCAATGAAGAGCTCGCGGCAGAGCGAGGATCTAAGGAGGCTCCGGTGAGCGGTTCAATTTACGACATACTTAGCCCGGTTTTGCGTCTCAAATCGACGTCTTTAGCCCGGTTTGGGGTTGCACTCATTCTTCTCGGGATGGTCGCGCCCGGATTCGCGCAAACGGTGACGCCGGCGAGCACGAGCCTGACCTTCACCTCGGCGCAGGTGGGGATCGCCGCCGGGACCGCCGAGAGTCTTACCGAGACATTTGCGATCACAGGGTTCAGCAGCCTGATCACGCCGACGGCGGCGATGCACTATGGGCTCTCTTACACGGCGGGAGCAGTAAGTTGCACCGGATCGGTGGGGAGCCAGAGCTGCAGTGTGTCAGTAAAGTTCACGCCAACCTATCCTGGCGGACGCAAGGACGCGCTGTTCCTGATGAATGGCACGACGCGTTTGGCGACAGTGCTGGTGTACGGAATCGGCGAGAGCCCCTTCGCCCTGCTGCAACCGGGAACGTTTAGCACTTCGCAACCAAGTACCGGCTATGTTTACGGCTCTGTAGTAGACGAGAACGGCGTGCTCTACATCTTGGCAACCGAACTGAACGCTGTCTTACAGCGCACGGCAGCCGGGGTGGTCACAACACTGCCAATCACGGGCCTGAACTCTCCGCGATCAATTGACGTCGATGGAGCGGGTGTCCTCTACATTGCCGATCAGACGCCTAACTCCGCGCTCACGACTTACGACACGGTGCGGGGTACCCAAGGCACGTATCCCTGGCCTACTCCCAGCCCGGGATACATCCAGGCCGCTGCGGTGGGAACTACCGGCACCGTCTATGAGACGGACTCGGTAAACGTCTATATCTTTCCTCTGGGCGCCAGCATGACGCAAGTGGCGATCGATCCAGCAATCACGCAGGCTTACGTCATGACCGTCGATAGTGGGGGCAACCTGTTTCTTGGCGGCTACACGATCAATGAACTTACACCTGGCGGAACCCAGACGGAGATCAACACGGTAGGCGCCGGCGAAGGTCTGGCGACGGACGCTGCCGACACACTTTATGCAACGCGCTACACCGGGGGAGGCGTGGCGGAGCTGCCAGCGTCGAGCTATGGAACGGCGGAAGCCTCCGTGGATTTGAGCGCCGCGCCTCTGGGAACCTCGGTTGGGCCGGATGGCACGGTGTTTGTGAGCAACTACACCAACCTGGATATCGTAAACCGCTCTTCGAGCGCTGTGGCGTTCGGAACGCAAAATCCGGCAACGGCAGCGACGCCACAGACCATTACGCTGTACAACGGCGGCAATGAGCCGCTGATAATCTCAGGTCTGGCCCTGAGTGGATCTTCGACGTTCACCATCGGAACACTGCCTTCGGGCAACTGCACATCCTCGACGACCATCGCGCCCGGTGCGCTATGCCAGGTTCAACTCGGATTTCTCTCCGCGATTCCGGGAAACTTTGCCGGCACCCTCACGCTCACGACCAACTCCCTGAACCAGACGGCTGCCACGCAGACGGTGGCCCTTTCCGCCACCATCAGCGGGCCCTACCTGGTCGCCTCGCCGACCTCCCTGAGCTTTGGATCGCAGACAGACGGGACGACGAGCACCGCTCAGTCGATCACGCTCACCAACCAGGGATACGGCTACGCTGCAGATGCATACGGTGTCAGCACAACAGATCCAGCCTTTACCGCGACCCTGGGAAGCGGGTGCGCCAGCGTGGCTGTGAATGCGACCTGCACGTTGAGCGTCACCTTCGCTCCGACAGCGGTACAGAGCTACAGTGCGACGGGCACGATAACCGTGAGCGCTGGGGTGTTGGGCATTGCACCATCGGTCACCTTCAATCTCTCGGGCAATGGAACGTCGGCGTCGGCGCCGATTGTCGGTCTATCGCCGAATCCGCTGGTGTTCCCGAACGAAGCGGTGAACACCAATTACTCGCAAGGTACAGCTACGCTGACCAATACCGGCACTGCGACCCTTACCAATATCGTGGCGAGCATCACGGGAACAAATGCGAGTGAGTTCACAATCTATCCGACTTCGACTTGCACAAGTGCGCTTGCCGCGGGAGCAAGCTGCACGTATCTGATCAACTTCTATCCAACGGTGGTTGGCGCGTCTTCTGCGACGCTTTCGGTAGCGGACAGCGCCAGCGGCTCGCCTCAAACGATCACGCTAAGCGGTGTAGGAACGCCTGAGGCAGAGCCACAGGTGCAGTTCACGCCAACCCTTCTGAGCGCGATTGCAGGTACCGGCACGATGCCGACGAACTGCGTGAGCCCAGCAGAGCCCGGGCCCGCTCTGGAGACGCAACTGTGCGGACCGAGCGCGGTAGCGGTGGACTATAGCGGAAATGTGTACATCGCGGAACAGACAGAGAACGTGGTGCTGAAGATGGATACCAGCGGAAACATCACGACGTTTGCGGGTGTTCAAGGCAGTGCTGGCAGCTATAGCGGCGACAACGGCCCGGCGAGCGCGGCCCATCTGAATGCACCCTTAGGGCTCGCGGTTGATGCACTGGGAAATGTCTACATCTCTGACTCCGGCAATCTGCGCATTCGCGAGGTGAATGCGACGACCAACACAATTACCACCTTTGTTGGCGGAGGCAGCGGCACCTACTTCAATGGAGGCACGGGAACGGCTGTCGTGCTGGCTCCTGCGGGGATTGCCTTTGATCCTTCCGGCAATCTGTACGTCGCGGAACCAACGCAGCAGATTGTGGTGAAGGTGACGTCCCTAGGCGTGGCGACCCTGTTTGCCGGTGTGCAGGGGCCGGGCGGCGCGGGCGTGGCGGGATATAACGGCGACAACATCCAGGCGAATACCGCCGAGCTAAATGGGCCCGCCGGTGTTGCAACCGATCGCAGCGGCAACATCTATATTGCCGACACACTGAACTATCGCGTCCGGTATGTGAATGAAGGTTTTGTGGCTGGCCAAATCTCTACGTTGGCTGGGAACGGAACCAAGGGAAGCACCGGAGACGGCGGTTCGGGGACCAGCGCAGAGATCAACCCCTTATTCATCGAGATGGACGAGGCCAGTGACATCTTCATCTCTGATGGAACGAAGCTGCGCGTGATCGGTGGCGACTCAGGGAATATCAACACCTTCGCGGGCGGCGGAACGGGCGGACTGGGTGGTCCGGCGACGGCGGCAGCGCTGTCGGGAGTTGGGCAGCCAGGCATCGACAACAACGGCAACGTTTTGATTCCGGTCACTGGAACGCCGCAGGTGTTGTCGGCAGGACCGACGGGACTGTTGCAGTTCGGAAATCAGGGGACGGGTACAACGAGTGGTCCGCTCACCATAGTCGTTGAGAACACGGGCAACAATTACCTCGACTTTAACTCGTTGGCGTTTACTGCATCAGGCCCGTTCACGGTGACGGGTGGAACCTGCGAACAGGAGACAGACGGTGGGTATAGTCCCGGCGAAACCTGCACGTTGACGGTGACGTTTACGCCGACGGCGACTGGCGCGGCAACGGGGTCGATCAGCGTGGCCAGCAATGCGTTGGCGAGCCCGTCAACGATCAACCTCACTGGGTCTGGAACTGCGGCGGCAGCGCCCACTGCGACGCTCTCGCCGGGAACGTTGAACTTCGGAAGTGTGGCGTCGGGCGTGACTTCGAGTGCGCAGATGCTGACGCTGTCGAATACAGGCAACGCGGCGCTAACAATCTCGGGGATCACGATTGGCGGTGCGAATCCGACAGACTTTGCGGAGACGAATACTTGCGGCGGATCGCTGGCGGCAGGTGCTACGTGCACGATCTCGGTAACGTTCACGCCGGGCTCGGTGGCGAGCTTTGCGGCGACGGTTTCGGTTGCGGATAACGCGACCGGCTCACCGCAGACCGCGACGCTGAGTGGATCGGGAACGGCTCCGGCAGCTCCGATTGCTACACTTTCGCCGAGCACAGTGAACTTCGGGAACGTGGTTACGGGAGTGACGACGAGTGCGCAGACCGTGACGCTGTCGAATACAGGCAACGCGGCGCTGACGATCTCAGGGATCACGATTGGCGGGACGAATGCGGCGGACTTTGCCGAGACGACTACTTGCGGCGAGTCGCTGGCGGCGGGAGCGTCGTGCACAATTGCGGTGACGTTCACGCCAGCTTCGGTGGCGAGCTTCTCGGCAACGATATCTGTGGCGGACTCTGCGGCGGGTTCGCCACAGACCACCTCCTTAAGCGGCGCTGGAATTGCCGCACCGGACTTTACGGTGAGTGTGACGCCGGCTGCCGAGACGGTGAGCTATGGCGGCGTGGCGACGTACCAGGTAACGGTCGGCTCGGTGAACGGGGACTTCAGCAATGTAGTTGCGCTGAGCGCGACTGGATTGCCGACGGGCGCGACAGCTATGTTTACGCCGGCGTCGTTGACACCGGGCGGCGAGAGCGAGGGGAGCGTGCTGACGATCCAGACGGCTTCGCTGACCGCGAAGGCGCACAGCCAGGGTGGATGGCCGTGGGTGCCCGAAGTCATGCTGGCGTTTTGCATTCCGCTGCTGTGGTGGAGACGCAGAGAACGAATCTGGCGGCTAGGCTGCGGGCTGCTGTGCCTGCTGCTTAGTGTGGGCGCGGCGATGCTGACGGGTTGCGGCGGCGGGTATTACTCGCAGGCTCCAGCTCAGACCTACACCGTTACCGTGACCGGTACGAGCGGTTCCACTCAACATTCCACCACCGTCACGCTGACGGTTCAGTAGGAGAGACGCGATGCGATTCGATAGAACCTTTTCAGCGGCAAGTGCGGCGGCGATCAAGGGAGTCGTCGCGCTGGTAGTGGTCGCGCTTCCCTTTCACGGTCGAGCCCAGGAGCGGCCGACGACAGTGTTTGGACTGGAGCCGGGACAGACCAGTGCCGTGGACGTCGGGTTGAACTATGCGTATGTGCGGGCGAATGCGCCGCCAGCAGCGTGTGGATGTTTTTCGATGAATGGCGGCGGTGGCAACCTGGTGATTAATATGCAACACGGTGTGAGCCTGGTTGCGGACCTGCAAGCCACCCACGCGAACAATATCAACGGCACGCCGCAGACGATCACGATCTTCGACTATTTGTTTGGGCCGCGGTATTCGTATCGATCGGCGAGCCGGTTTACGCCGTATGCGCAGGTGCTGTTGGGAGGGTCCGACGAGCTCTCGAACTATGCGTTTGTGCGGAATAGCCAAGCGTTTGCGGTGGGTGGCGGCGGCGGCGTGAGTCGCTTGTTGAACCGGCATTTTACGTGGAACATTGTCGAGGTGGACTATGTCTACTCGAGGCTGCCGAATGCGGTGAATGATCATCAGAATGATCTTCGCGTGACGACTGGGATTGCTTTTCGCATTGGCCCGCGCTAGCAGGTTAAAAGAGGAACGGCTCTGACCCTTTCGGATCAGAGCCGTTTTTGGAACGATCGTTTAAGCGTGCGCGCGCATAAGCTCTGCGAAGACTTCGCGGCTGGGGCGAACGCGATCTTCGGGCAGGGTTGCTAGCGGTTCGTCGACCAGGTTGAGGCGGCTGGCGAAGTCGAGCTCTTCGGTGTTGATGTAGAAGACGCCGGTGAGGACTTCACCCTTCTCGTGGGCCTCCATGAGCATGTTGACGGCACCGGTCTTGCTGGTGGGCGTGTAGTCGTCATGCAGCTTGCGGAGGCGGAGGTGGGATCCGTCATGCAGCTCGACGTCAACGGTGGTGTCGTGATCGTAGTCGACGTCGATATTTTCGAACTGGGCGATGAAGCCTGTTTCGTTGACTAGCTCGTCATGCTCCTTCATGTACTTGTAGCTCTTGGTGGAGCCTTCGTGATCGTTGAAGGTAACGCAGGGCGAGATGATGTCGAGCAACACAGTTCCCTTGTGCGCGATCGCCGCCTTAAGCATCGCGGAGAGTTGCTTCTTGTCGCCCGAGAAGGAGCGGCCGACGAAGGTTGCGCCCAGTTGGATCGCAAGCGCGCAGACGTCGATGGGTGGCATGTCGTTGACCACGCCTGTCTTCAGCTTGGAGCCAATGTCGGCTGTCGCGGAAAACTGGCCCTTGGTGAGGCCGTACACGCCGTTGTCCTCAATGATGTAGATGATCGGGAGGTTGCGGCGGAGCAGGTGCACGAACTGTCAACGCCGATCGAGGCTGTGTCGCCATCACCGCTGATGCCGATGGAGCGCATGGTTTTGTTGGCGAGGATGGCGCCAGTGGCCACCGATGGCATGCGTCCGTGGACGGAGTTGAAGCTAAAGGAGCGCGACATGAAGTAGGCGGGCGATTTGGAGGAGCAGCCGATGCCGCTCATCTTCATGACCGTCTCGGGCTGAACGCCCATCTCGTAATAGGCTTCGAGAATGCGCTCGGAGATCGCATTGTGTCCGCAGCCGGCGCAAAGGGTTGATTTGCCGCCGCGGTAGTCGAGGATCTCGAGGCCGATGACATTGATTTTTGGTGTTGGGACAACAGGTGAGGTCGCCATGATTACTTGTTTGCTCCTTGGTGTGAGGCGATGGCCTCGGTAACGGTGCGGGCGTCGAGCGGCAGGCCACCGAAATAAACGATGGAGTGAAGCTTGGTCGCCTGGGCCGGGTCGAGGTCGACTTTCATGAGGTTCAGGAGCTGGCCATCGCGATTCTGCTCGACCACATAGATGATCTCGTGGCTGGAGACGAAGTCTTCAACTTCCTGCGTGAAGGGATAGGCACGGACGCGCAAATAGTCCGTCTGGATCTTCGACTCGCGCTCGAGCTGATCGCGGCTCTCCAGGACAGCCACGTTGCTGCTGCCGAAGGCGATGATGCCGATCTTGTGATTGCCGGAAGCCTCGAGAACAGGCTTGGGAACGTAGGTCTTGGCCGTCTCGAACTTCCGTGCGAGGCGGCGCATGTTGTACTCGTAGTCTTCAGGGCGCTCAGTGTACTTTGCGTCCACGTTCTTTCCGCTGCCGCGGGTGAAGTACGCGGCCTTCGGGTGGGGCGTGCCGGGAAGAGTGCGATAGGTAATGGCATCGCCGTCAACATCTTTATAGCGAGCGAATCCGCCGGCCTCTTCGAGCTGCTGGGCGTTGAGGATCTTGCCGCGCGCGATGGGCTTTTCGGGATAGTCGAACGGCTCGGACATCCAGTTGTTCATGCCGAGGTCGAGGTCGGAGAGGACGAAGACCGGAGTCTGCAGCGTCTCGGCGAGATCGAAGGCCTGGGTGGCAAACTCGAAGCACTCCCTGACCGTTCCCGGAAACAAAAGAACATGCTTGGTGTCGCCGTGGGAGAGGCCGGCGATAAACGCGACGTCGCCCTGGGCGGTGCGGGTAGGCAGGCCGGTGGAGGGGCCGGTGCGCTGTACGTCGAAGATGACGCCGGGGATTTCGGCGAAGTAGCCGAGGCCAGCGAACTCCGCCATAAGCGAGATGCCGGGGCCGGAGGTTGCGGTCATGGAACGGGCACCCGCCCATCCTGCGCCGAGAACCATGCCGATGGCGGCGAGCTCATCCTCCGCCTGGACGATGGCGAAACTGGCTTTGCCATCTTTTTCTACGCGGTAGGTCTTCATGTACTTGATGAGGTCTTCGACAATGCTGGTGGAGGGCGTAATGGGGTACCAGGCGACGACGGTGACGCCCGCAAACATGGCGCCCATGGCGGCAGCGGCGTTGCCGTCGATAATGATCTTGCCCTGGGTGGCGCTCATGGGCTCGACGACCAGGCCGTCCTGCTTGGTGAGGGAGTTGGCGGCGTAATCGTAGCCGAGCTGAACAGCCTTCCAGTTGAGGTCGGCGACCGCGACCTTCTTGGCAAACTGCTTGCGCACGATGCTTTCGATGCCCTTGAGGTCGATGGAGAGCAACTGGGCTGCGACTCCGACGTACACCATGTTCTTGATGAGCTTGCGGACCTTCATCTCGGCTCCGGTAGCGGCAACCAGGCTGTCGAAGGGGACGGGATAGTAGACAACGTCATCGCGGCGTTCCGTGAGGTTGAAAATCTCGTCAAAGATGACGGCGCGGCCGGGCGCGAGCTTGCGGATGTCTTCGTGAACCGTCTCCGGGTTCATGGCGATCAGGAGGTCGTTTTCGCTCTTGCGCGCGACCCAGCCATCCTTGCTGGCGCGGATGAGATACCAAGTGGGCAGGCCGGCGATGTTGGACGGAAAGAGATTCTTACCCGACACCGGCACGCCCATATTGAAGATGCTGCGGAGAAGAATGCTGTTCGCCGATTGCGATCCAGAGCCGTTAACTGTTGCGACGTTGATTGCGAAGTCGTTCACCACCTTCTTGGGTGATACGGTCGAGTCTGCAACGGGAAGACTCTGAACTTCGAGATTACTGGTAGCCATTTAAAAATCCTTCCATCCGTGGGTGCGTCGAGGGCGTTGTGCAGAATGTCTTGGAGAATCCGTTCGTTCTTGCTGGCGTAATCCTTTGCGGTCGTTTAGCGGCAAGCTAGGGTATGTCACCGGAATTGTAGACCTTTCGCATAACGACTCGCTACGCAACAAGGTTCCAACATAGTTACGAAAACCCAGTGTTGACAGCCTTTCTACGTAGTCATGGTCCACAATCAGGTTGCATTTTCTAAGTGACGCAACAAACGAAACCCCTTGTTCGACAGGGGCTTCGTTGTTGTTTGCTAAGACAAATGGCACATCCTTCCCACAGTTACCGATAAAGGCAATATTTGGTGCGATTATCATTCTGCGCTCGCCGCCGTGCTTGAGATAGGTGCCTTTTGTGGTTCGCCTGCGAGCAGAGTTTTCGGGTCGGAGTAGCCCGGATTGGCTGCGCGTGCAGAGTAGATGCGCCACTCGCGATCGACGTCCTCCTGGGCCTCCTCTAACAGCTTGGCGGCGACGTCCGGATGGCTGCGGGCGAGCATGGTGTAGCGCGCTTCGTTGTAGCTGTAGTCTTTCAGCGGGATCGAAGGTGCGCGTGAGTCGAGCTGGAAGGGATTCTTGCCCTCGGCGCGCAGGGAGGGGTTGTAGCGCATCAGCGGCCAGTAGCCGGAGAGCACCGCCTTCTTCTGCTGCTCCATGCCCTGGGCGAGGTCGTAGCCGTGGGCGATGCAGTGGCTGTAGGCAATGATGAGGGCGGGACCGTCGTAGGCCTCGGCCTCCTGGAAAGCCTTGATGGTCTGGGCATCGCTGCCGCCCATGGCGACGCGCGCGACGTAGACCGACCCATAACTAACGGCCTCCATCGCAAGATCTTTCTTAGCAGTGAGCTTGCCGCCGGCGGCAAACTTCGCGACGGCGCCACGCGGGGTCGACTTCGACATCTGGCCGCCGGTGTTGGAGTAGGTCTCGGTGTCGAGGACGAGAACTTTTACGTTCTCGCCGGAGCCGAGCACATGGTCGAGGCCGCCGAACCCGATGTCGTAGGCCCAGCCATCGCCGCCGACCAGCCAGACGCTCTTGCGGGCGAGTGAGTCAGCTACGGTGAGGAGGGTGCGGGCCGCGGGCGAGTCAACGTTGGCCAGCTTCGCGCGAACAAGCAGAATGCGCCCGCGTTGCGCCTCGATACCGACCTCAGCGGATTGGTCAGCAGAGAGAATGGCCGTGACAAGCTGGTCGCCGAGGACCGCAGCGAACGACTGTAATAGAACTTCGGCGTACTCCTTCTGCTGGTCGAGGGCGAGACGAATGCCGAGACCGAATTCGGCGTTGTCTTCGAAGAGAGAGTTGGACCAGGTGGGACCGCGGCCGCTCTTGTTGACCGTGTAGGGCGTGGTGGGAAGGCTGCCACCATAGATGGACGAGCAGCCGGTGGCGTTGGCGATGAACAGGCGATCGCCGAAAAGCTGGGTGAGGAGTTTGAGGTAGGGGGTTTCGCCGCAGCCGGCGCAGGCACCGGAGAACTCGAAGAGCGGATCCAGGAGTTGAATGTCCTTGACCTGGTTGTGCGAGAGGCGATTGCGATCGACCGAGGGCAGCGCTTCGAAGAATGTCCAGTTTTTGACTTCTTCTTCACGCAACGGGGCTTGCGGCACCATCTGGAGGGCTCTGTGCTTTGGCTCGGTCTTGCTCACCGCGGGGCAGATCTCGACGCAGAGATGGCAGCCGGTGCAGTCTTCGGGCGCAACCTGCAGGGTGTAGCGCTCGTTCTCCATGCCGCGCCACTTGGGTGTCGCCGTCTTGAAGGTTTGCGGCGCCGTGGCCAGCAGCGTCGAGTCGAAGACCTTGGCGCGAATGACGGCGTGCGGGCACACCAGCACGCACTTGCCGCACTGGATGCAGAGGTCGGTGTCCCACGTCGGAATCTCGTGGGCGATGTTGCGCTTCTCCCAGTGCGCGGTGCCGGTTGGGAAGGTTCCGCCAGGCGGGAGGGCGCTGACGGGAAGCAGATCGCCGCGGCCAGCAGCCATCTCGCCGAGTACGTTGTAGACGAAGCTCGGTGCCTCGCGCGGGAACATCGGAAGGAGATCGAAGGTAGCGCTGACGTGCTCAGGCAACGTCACGCGATGGAGGTGGGCAAGAGCGGCGTCAACGGCGGCGTAGTTCTGCAACACCACATCGCCACGCTTGCCGTAGGTTTTCTTGATGGCCTGCTTGATCTGGATGATAGCTTCCTCGCGCGGAAGAACGCCGCTGATGGCGAAGAAGCAGGTCTGCATGATGGTGTTGATGCGGTTGCCCATGCCGGCATCGTGGGCGACGCTGTAGCCGTCGATCACATAAAACTGCAGCTTGCGGGAGAGGATGGTCTCCTGTGTCTTGCGCGGCAGATGCTGCCAGACTTCGTCGGCGCCGTAGGGCGAGTTCAGCAGGAACACTGCGCCTGGAGCGGCCGCGGCGAGGATGTCCATGCGCTCGAGGAACGAAAAGTTGTGGCATGCGATGAAGTTGGCTTCGGTGATGAGGTAAGTCGAGCGAATGGGCTCGGGACCAAATCGCAGATGCGAGGTCGTGACGGAGCCGGACTTCTTGGAGTCGTAGACGAAGTAGCCCTGTACGTAGTTGTCCGTGCCCGACCCGATGATCTTGATGGAGTTCTTGTTGGCGCCGACGGTGCCGTCCGACCCCAGCCCATAGAAGAGCGCGCGAATCGTACGAGGATCCTCGGTGGAGAAGGCTGGATCGTAGTCCAGGCTGGTGTGGGTGACGTCGTCCTGAATACCGATGGTGAACTTGTTCTTGGGCTGCGGCTTCTTGAGTTCGTCGAAGATGCCCTTCACCATGGCAGGCGTGAACTCCTTGGACGAGAGGCCGTAGCGGCCGCCAATCACCCGCGGGTTCTGCAGGAAACGTGGGCTGGGGCTTGCGAAGGATTCGCTGAGGGCGGTGACAACATCCTGGTAGAGCGGTTCGCCAAGAGATCCGGGCTCCTTGGTGCGATCGAGGACGGCGATGGATTTGACGGTCAGAGGTAGCGCCGCCATGAAGGCCTCTGCGGCGAACGGCCGATAGAGGCGAACCTTCAGCAGGCCAAGCTTCTCGCCTTGCGCGTTGAGATGGCTGATGGCTTCTTCGACCGCGCCGGCACCGGATCCCATGATGATGATGACGCGCTCGGCGTCGGGTGCGCCTACGTAGTCGAACAGATGGTAGGCGCGGCCAGTGAGGTCAGCTAACTTGTCCATCACGTTCTGCACGATGGTGGGGCAGGCGAGGTAGAAGGGGTTGGACGCTTCGCGGGCCTGGAAGAAGACGTCGGGATTCTGCGCGGTTCCTCGCAGGATCGGGTTGTCGGGGCTGAGGGCACGCTCGCGGTGGGCGCGGACCAACTTCTCGCCGAGCAGGGCGTTGATGGTCGCGTCGGAGATGGTGAGGGCCTTGTTGATCTCGTGCGATGTGCGGAAGCCGTCGAAAAAATGCATGAAGGGGATGCGGGATTCGAGGGTGGCGATGTGCGAGATGAGGGCCATGTCGCCAGCTTCCTGCACGGAGTTCGACGCGAGCATCGCATAACCTGTAGACCGGCAGGCCATGACGTCCGAGTGGTCGCCAAAGATCGAGAGGGCGTGGGTGGCGATGGAGCGGGCCGTGACGTGGATGACGTTCGAGGTGAGCTCGCCGGCGATCTTGAACATATTGGGGATCATTAATAGGAGACCCTGCGAGGCGGTGAAGGTGGTGCTGAACGCGCCCGCCTGCAAGGCGCCGTGCATGGCGCCGGCAGCTCCGCCCTCACTCTCCATCTCCGCGATGAGGGGAACGGTGCCCCAGATATTCTTGCGGCCTTCTTCTTTCCACTGGTCGGCCCACTCGGCCATGGTGGAAGAGGGTGTGATGGGGTAAATCGCGATTACCTGCGCCAGCCGGTACGCCACCAGGGCGGCGGCTTCATTTCCATCAAGAATTGCAGTGTGCTGATCGATCAATGGGAGGCTCCAATCGTTGCAATCCCATTTTGTGCTTGTGGTCGGTCAGCGGTTGTGATGATTATCACAAAGCTGTTTTTCGGGGTCTGATATGTTGTAGAAAGAACGTATGACAAGCCATATCTATCTGCCGGTTATCGTCCTGTTGATTGGAGGCGCCGGGTTTGCGGTCGGTCCGCTCGCCCTCGCGTGGCTGTGGGCAAAGAAGTTTTCGCCACAGAAATCCGGTCCCAGCAAGAACTCCATCTACGAGTGCGGCCTGGAATCCGACGGCGATGCCTGGATCAAGTTCAAGCCGGGCTACTACATTTACGCGATCGTCTTTCTTATCTTTGATGTAGAAGCAATCTTCCTCTTGCCGTTCGCGGTGTCGTTCGGCGGTTTTACCGCAGGCGAGGCGATCGAGATGCTGGTGTTCGTAGTGTTGCTGGTGCTGGGCCTGGTCTGGGCCTGCCGGAAAGATGTGCTGTCCTGGAGCTAGCCGAACGCGGAGTAAACTAAGAAAAGCGTCGGTTTGGCCCGAAAAAACCGATTGAACCCTGACGTTAGAAGGTCTTGTGGAAATGGATGAGCAGCTAAAGAGCGAGTTGAGACGGCAAGGTGTGGTTGCAACGTCTCTCCAGGAACTCTACAACTGGGGCCGGAAGAGTTCGGTGTGGCCGTTGAACTTCGGTCTCGCCTGCTGTGCCATCGAGATGATCGCGGCCACCATGGCGCGCTATGATCTTGCGAGATTTGGCGCCGAGGTGTTTCGCCCCTCTCCACGCCAGGCGGACCTCATGATCGTCGCCGGAACGGTGACCAAAAAGATGGCGCCCCAAGTAGTCCGCCTCTATAACCAGATGCCGGAACCGAAGTACGTGATCTCGATGGGCGCCTGTGCGATATCCGGCGGCCCCTTCAAGCAGGGCTACAACGTGCTCAAGGGAATCGACCGCTATATTCCGGTGGACGTCTATATTCCCGGCTGCCCGCCGCGTCCCGAAGCGCTGATCGACGCCTTCATGATGTTGCAGCGGAAGATCGACGCACAGTATCTGACCGGGCCCGGCCGGCCGCGTCACCTGGACGCTGAAACGCCTAGTGAGTTTGTGGTGCCGGAGTTCGGCGCACACGATCTGGTTCCGACAAGCAACAGTGAAGTCTGGAGCGTTCCGCTGGTTAACATTTCGAATGCAGGCAAGAATGAACCTGGAAGAGATTAAGTCCCAAATCGAAACGAAC
>Ga0302226_10001712_pt1 | contig 16129 bp, 16 predicted proteins | sample II_Palsa_E3_3_FD_193524 | JGI IMG/M metagenome (GOLD analysis project Ga0302226, IMG submission 193524) | Peat permafrost microbial communities from Stordalen Mire near Abisko, Sweden - II_Palsa_E3_3 | ecosystem: Environmental > Terrestrial > Soil > Palsa > Peat permafrost | place: Sweden...
TAGCGGTGATGCTTGCTGCGAAACCCACCTTAGCCGACGATGAAACCGTCGGCGAAGATGGGGCACCCGGGTTTGGGGGGAGCGGGGTGCGGGGGCATGTGGTGTTGATTGCGTCGACGGCGGCGCAGAGGGGTGAGGCGTTTCATGCGGATTATGCGGCTAGTAAGGGTGCACTGATTTCTCTGACGAAGAGCTTGTCGAGCGAGCTGGGGCCGCAGGGGATTCTTTGCAATTGCGTGGCGCCGGGGTGGGTACGGACGGAGATGTCGGAGGGGACGTTGAGGGATCCGGTGGCGTCGAAGAAGGCGCTGGGGTTGATACCGCTGGGGCGGGCGGCGGAGCCTGAGGAGATTGCAGGGCCGGTGGTGTTTCTGTGTACGAAGTGGGCGGGGTTCTGTTCGGGCGAGGTGTTCAATGTTAACGGCGGGGCGGTGCTGGCGGGATGAGGCAAAGGCTTTCACGCAACGTTCGCGAAGGTTGCAACGTTTCGCAAAGTAAGGCGGGAGCTTTATGAGGGTTGGGCTTAAGGTTGGATTGATCTGGTTGGGGATGGTGCCGGGTGGGGCGGCGGCGTGGGGGCAGGCGTCGGCGGTGCCTAGTGTGCAGGTGTCGCATGAGGATGCGGGGGATGCGAAGCGCGGGAGGGAGTTGGTGGATGCGATGGTGGCGGCGCTGGGGGGAGAGGCCTGGCTGAATCGGCAGACTTGGATTGTGTATGGGAGGGTGGCTACGTTTTATAAGGGTCAGCCGGATGTGGGGGCTCCGGAGTTTGAGGAGTATGGGCGGATGAAGCCGTTTGGGCTGCGGGTCGTGAGAGTGTCGCACTATGGTGCGATTGTTGCTACGGATCATCGCGATGTTGCGGAGGTTTGGACGAGCGATCGTGGGTACGAAGTTACGTATAAGGGGACGACCGCGGTGGCGGCGAAGGAGGTTGCGGATTTCGTGCGGCGGCGAGGGCATTCGCTGGACGTTGTGGTGCAGGAGTGGCTGCGGGAGAAGGACGCGGTGGTGACGTATGCGGGGACGAAGTTGGTGGAGAGTGAGATGGTGGATGAGGTGAGTGTGGTGGGTGAGAGTGGGGACTCGGTTGAGGTGGAGATGGATCAGCGCACGCATCTGCCGGTGAGTGTTGGCTATCGGTGGCGGGATCCGGTGTACAAGGATTGGAATACGGATGTCGTGGAGTTCGCTGACTACCATGAGGTGCAGGGAATCATGACGCCGTATTCGGTGGTTACGAAGCACAACGGCGATCGTACGGGCGAGCGGTTTGTGACGAAGGTGGTTTATAACGTGGCGCTGGGGGCGGAGGTTTTTGATCCGCAGCAACGGCTTAAGAAGAAGTAGGGCAAGGCCAATACAGAGATCTCTCCACTGCGGTCGAGATGACGAGGTATGGGCGATGCGGGTGAAGCTGGTTCCTCGCTTCGCTCGGAATGACAGACAGAAAGGCAAAGGCGAGAGCAAGAGTAATACAGGGGTCTCTCCACTGCGCATCACAAAGACAGGAACGTGATGCTCCGGTCGAGATAACAAAGTTCTGGTTGGGAGCGTAAGGGTGGAGGAGCGGTCGGGTGGGTGCGGTGGTATTCTGGGCGTCGTTATGAGTGATTCCCCTTTGACTTCCGCGGGCGAGCAGGCTGCGTCCGAAACGGCTGGTGTGACGCCTGAAAAGGCGACGATGGATATTGTCGAGATTATGGCGATTTTGCCGCATCGCTATCCGCTGTTGTTGATTGATCGCGTGATCGAGATGGAGCGCAAGACGCGGATTGTGGCGATCAAGAATGTGACGGCGAATGAGCCGCACTTCGTGGGGCACTTTCCGGATTATCCGATTATGCCGGGCGTGTTGATTGTGGAGGCGATTGCGCAGGCGGGTGGTGCGCTGCTGCTCACGGAGATTCCTGATCGCGATGACAAACTGATGGTGTTTACCGGGATTGAGAATGCTAAGTTTCGCCGCGCTGTTGTGCCGGGTGATCAGTTGCGCATCGAAGTGACCGTGCTGAACTGGCGGCGAACTGCCGTGAAGCTGATTGGCAAGGCGACGGTGGATGGGGTACTGGCTTGCGAAGCGACGATCATGTGCATGCTGGTGCCGCGCGGGAATAAGAAGGCTGCGGCGGAGGCTCCGGTCGAGGGGCAGGCGAAGTGAGTATTCATCCCACGGCGATTGTTGCCGAAGGTGCGGTGGTTCCGGCTAGCTGCACGGTGGGGCCGTTCTGCACGATTGGACCGAACGTGGTGCTGGGCGAGGGATGCGAGCTGGTGTCGCACGTGGTGCTGGATGGGCACTCGACGTTTGGAGCGCGGAACAAGATTTTTTCGTTTGCGTGTTTGGGGATTGCGCCGCAGGATTTGAAGTATGCGGGCGAGCCGACGCGGGTGGAGATCGGCGATGGGAATACGATTCGGGAGTATGTGACGATTTCGCGGGGGACAGCGGGTGGGGGCGGCGTGACTCGGTTGGGGTCGGGAAATTTAATTATGGCGTACGTGCATATTGGGCACGACTGCAAGATTGGCAATGAATGTATTTTGCCGAATGGTGCGACGCTGGCGGGGCATGTAACGGTGGAGGACTTTGCGACGCTGAGTGCGAATGCGCCGGTGCATCAGTTCTGCAGGATTGGGCGGTACGCATATATCGGCGGCGGGACGACGATTACGCAGGATGTGCTGCCGTATTCACTGACGTCGATTGAACGGAACAATCATGCGTATGGAGTGAACAAGGTCGGGCTGCAGCGGCGCGGGTTTACGGCGGAGGACGTGCGCGAGTTGTCGACGGCGATGCGCGCATTGGTGAGCGGAAAGCACAACACGACGCAGGCGCTGGAGATCATTCACGAGATGATTGCGCAGGGTGCGGGCGGCGAGCATGTGAAGTATCTTGCGGAGTTTGTTGCCGCGAGCGAACGTGGAGTGATCAAGTAAGTGCCGGGCGATGGTGGGACGCTAGGGTTGATTGCGGGGAATGGGCGGTTTCCGTTTCTGCTGCTTGATGCGGCGCGGGCGCAGGGGTTGCGCGTGGTGGTCGCGGCGATCAAGGAAGAGACGGATGCAGAGATGGATGAGCGGGCGGCGCTCGATCCGGGCGGCGTGCGCGTGCACTGGCTTTCACTGGGAGAGCTGTCGCGACTGATTGAGATGTTCAAACGTGAGGGTGTGACGCGGGCCGTGATGGCAGGGCAGGTAAAGCACAAGCAGATTTTTTCGAGCATCCGGCCGGACTGGCGGTTGGCGAAGCTGCTGCTGAATTTGAGGACTCGGAATACGGATATGCTGCTGGGTGCGGTGGCGAAGGTATTGGAGGATGAGGGGATTGCGTTGATATCGTCTACGGCTTACTTGGAGCCGATGCTGGCGCCGGTGGGAGTGATGACGCGGCGGGGTCCGGATGAGACGGAGTTGGGGGACATTGCGTATGGGGTGACGGTGGCGCGTGGGATTGCGGGATTTGATTTGGGGCAGACGGTGGTGATTGCGGCGGGCGCTTGCGTTGCGGTGGAGGCGATGGAGGGAACGGACGCCACGATTGCTAGGGCGGGGGAGATTTTTCGGGGGATGGATGATATGGGTGGGGAGGCGAGCACATTGATGCGGCGGCTGACGGTGGTGAAGGTGGCTAAACCGAACCAGGATATGAGGTTCGATGTGCCGGTGGTGGGGGTTCCCACGATTGACGCAATGGTTGCGGCGGGGGCGACGTGCTTGTGCGTGGAGGCGGGGCGGACGCTGGTCTTCGATCGGGAGCGGATGGTGGATGCGGCGGATGCGGCGGGGATTTCGATTGTTGGGTCCTGCGCGGACGGCGAGGGTTGAGGTCCTGCGCGGACGGCGAGTGCGCGTACGGATGGGGCACCCGGTATAGATAACGCGCAGCGGTGACAATCTCGTGACAGGTCGTACATCCGATTGTCGTAAGATGGCAATCGGCGCAGATTTTTGCAAATAGCAACGCGCCCCAGGAGATCTCCCCATGCTTCGGAAACGGTGGATTGCAACAGGATGTGCACTGGTGTTGGCGGGAAGTTTCGCGCTGACGAAGGGTGCTGCGGCGGCCGGCGATACGGCGCCGGTTGGAACTGCGGCGCCGAATTTCACGTTGTCCTCGCAGGAGAATCTGCCAGTCTCCTTGAACGATTACAAGGGTAAGTGGGTGGTGCTGTATTTCTATCCCAAGGACCAGACGCAAGGATGCACGATTGAGGCACACAACTTTCAGCGCGATCTGCAGAAGTATGAAGCGTTGAATGCCGTGGTGCTCGGCGTATCGCTGGATACGGTGGATAGCCACAAGGCGTTCTGCACGAAGGATTCGCTTACGTTCAAGCTGCTGGCCGATCCTGACCACAAGGCTGTGGATGCGTATGGCGTGCCGGTAAAGTCTTATGGGCCGGTCCATTATGCTGAGCGCGACACGTTCCTGATCTCGCCCGAGGGCAAGATTGTGCAGGTGTGGCAGGTGAAGGATATCCAGGCGCACAGTGCCGAGGTGCTGGCGGCGATCGAGGCAAAGAAGTAGTAATCAGCTAAGGATTGAGTAGACGCAAAAACGCCCGGGCCTCGTGAGAGGAGCCGGGCGCTTTTGCTTGCCTTTTACTACGGTTGTGGTGCGCCGAAGTTACTTCTTTTTCGGAGCAGCCTTCTTGACAGCCTTCTTGACAGCCTTCTTGACGGCTTTCTTTGCAGGAGCCTTCTTGACGGCCTTCTTTACAGCTTTCTTTGCAGCTTTCTTCGTTGCCAAGGTCTTACCTCTCATAGTGGTTTTTTTGGTGCTTGTGCTCTTGTTGCCGACTGCCTTTTTAGGGGCAGACTTACCGCCGCGCAGAGCACGTACTGACTTCGCGGCAGAACTTGAAATCTTTTTGCCCGCAGCCTTCTTCTTGGCGGGGACTTTCTTCGCAGCCTTCTTAACTGCCTTCCTGGCTGGGGCCTTCACTGCTTTCTTGATAGCCTTCTTGGCGGCTTTCTTTGCCGGGGCTTTTTTCTTTGCGGGAGCTTTCTTCTTTGCCGGGGCTTTCTTGGCAGCAGCCTTCTTCGCAGGAGCCTTCTTTGCGACGGCTTTCTTTGCGACGGCTTTCTTTGCGACGGCTTTCTTGGGCGCTGCGGGTGGAGGGGGAGGAGCGCTAGGGGTGGGCTCAATCGAGAGCCGGGTCGGCGGCTCGTAGGGAGCTACGGGAGAGGGAGGTGCTGCGAAGATCTCTGCTTCCTCGACGTGGGTCACGATAGTGGTGTTGAATTCCTCTTCCTCGTCCTCTTCATCGAGCGAGTCAACATCGATTACTTCGTCGGTATCATCTTCATCGTAGCCTGCTGCGTAGAGCTTGATGATTTCTTCGTCTTGAAACATATGCTCTCCCCAACTCCGTGTTTCTTTTAGTGGCCTTGAATCAATTTTGTTCGCCGCGCAATTTCTTTGAAGCCGTATCTCGCGTCATGCGACACAGATGCGTCACATGATGGTGTCAACAGGATTACGCGTGGAGCTATGAAATAGCAAGCACCTTTTTTAGGGCAGTGCATATTTTTCTACCCGCGGGTTCGGGGCGGCTACCGGGTGTGAGGGCAATCACCTGGAACTCTTCTTGCTTTTCGACTTCTTTTTTTCGCCATTGGCGGTGTGCTCATGGCTGTTCTTAGAGCGCGCGCGGCTGGGTGAGTGTGGCGAAGACCGTTCTGCGGCGCGGCCATGATGCGTTGCAGTCGAGCTGTGTGAGGCGGTGCCGGCGGCGTGATGGCGGTGTTCGCGCGTAGCGGGAGCGAGTCGAATGGGCTCGACGACATAGAGCGAGTGGCCGGGAGCGACGCGGTTGGACGAGAGGTGATTCCATGCACGCAGCTGTTCGACGGTTACACCAAATCGATCGGCGACGGTGACGAGGGTGTCATTGCGGCGCATGGTGTAGCGCTCACCAGGTGTGAGGCGGCTGCTGGCTGCAATGGGGATGACGAGTTCATCGCCGGCCTCGATGGGATCGGTGAGGTCATTGAAGGAAGTGATTTGAGCGGCGTGGGCGTGGAGCGACTCGGCGATCTGGTCAAGGGTCTCGCCGTTCTGCACGACGTGGAAGCGCCAGGAAGTGCGATCTTCTTCGGGAATATTTTTCAGGCGTGCGAGGAACATGTCGCGTGTGCCGGGAGGCAGGTGCAGGCCGTAGGGAATGTCGCTGGGCGTGGAGAGCCGGAGGAGGGCGGGATTGAGCGCGACGATTTCGGGAATGGTGGCGTTGGTGAGATCAGCGACGAGGCGCATGTCGATGGCGTAGTTGGTGGTGACTTCGTCGGAGAGAATGGGCGCGTCGGGTATGACGTCGGTGAGGCCGTACTGTTTGGGGTTCTTGGCCATGATGGCGGCGGCGATGATGCTGGGCACGTAATTTTTTGTTTCGCCAGGAAGGGCGTTGCGGCGGTAGAGCTCCCAGAAGTCGGCATAGCCGGTCTTGGCGACGGCGTGCTGGATGCGGCCCGGACCCCAGTTGTAGGCAGCCATGGCGAGGTACCAGTCGCCGAACTGGTTATAGAGCGACTTCATGTAGCGGGCGTAGGCGAGGGTGGATAGCTCAGGGTCGAAGCGCTCATCAAAGAAGCCGTTGCGCTCGAGGCCATAGGCTCCGCGGAAGGGCATGAACTGCCACATGCCACCGGCGCCTGAGCCTCCATTCATTGCCTGCGGTTGGAAACCCGACTCGGCAACGGCGAGGTAGATCAGATCCTGGGGAACGCCCTGGTCGCTGAGGACCTTGGAGATCATCATCTTATATTTCCCGGCGCGCTCGAGTGAGCGAACGAGGTGGGCGTGACCGTTGGGGTTGTTGGAGAAGTAGCTGATCCAGCCGGCGACGTAGTCGTTGACGACGAGGGGAAGATCGGACTTGGTGGTCTTCAACTCGGCCGCGATTTTACCGACTAACTCGGGGTTGGATGTGAAGGTGACTTCGTTAGCGGCGTCGGCCGGGGCTTCATCGATCTGGCCGGAGAATCCATTGCCTTGCTTGAGAGCGACCATCTCGAGGGAGTTGATGGCGGAGAGGAGGTGGTCGAACTCGTCGGAGAGCTGGGGATCGGCTTTGAGATCCATGCCGCTGGCGAGCATGGTGTCGACGGCGGTGTCGAAGTCGTGGCGCGCCGCGTCAAGATGATTGGCGTGGTAGTTGGCGACGCCGGATTGATAGCTAGCCTGGGTTTTTGCGATGAGCGCCTGCACCTTTTGTGCGTGCTGGGCGGCCATGATGACGGCTGCGGACTGCTGTGCCTGGGCTTGTGCCTGGGTCTGTGCCTGATTGGGGACCTGCCGCTGTTGCAGGCTGGGCGCGGTGGTATTGGCGGACGCGGACCCGGGAGCGGCGGTACGGCTGCGGGTGTCCGGGCAACCGGTGAGCGTCAGCAGCACAAACAGCGAGGAGGTCACAGCGAGGGAGCGCCGGATGAGAGAGGTAGTTTTCAAAGTCGGCATCAACAACCACATTGTAAGGGTTGGACGGTCTGGCTGGTTCTTTGTGGGTCAGAGCGACGGGCTGGTACGGGTGTTAAGATGGAGGTTAAGGCCTTTTGTACTTTCCATGGATCCAAAGCACATTCGTAATTTCGCGATCATCGCGCATATTGACCACGGCAAATCAACTCTTTCGGACCGGCTGCTGGAGCTGACCGGGAGCTTGACTTCGCGCGAGATGCAGGCCCAGGTGCTGGATGCCATGGACCTGGAGCGGGAACGCGGGATCACGATCAAGGCGCACACGGTGCGCATGATGTATACCGCGTCGGACGGCGAGACGTACCAACTGAATTTGATTGATACGCCGGGGCACGTGGACTTTAGCTACGAGGTGTCGCGGTCGCTGGCTTCGTGCGAGGGGGCGCTGCTGGTGGTGGATGCGTCGCAGGGTGTGGAGGCGCAGACGCTGGCGAATGCTTATTTGGCGATCGCTGGCGGGTTGGAGATTATTCCGGTCATCAACAAGATTGATTTGCCGAGCGCAGATATTGAGCGCACGAAGGCGATGATCGAGAAGTCGGTGGGGCTGCCGGCGGACGACGCTGTGTGTGTGAGCGCGAAGACGGGATTGAACGTGGCGGACATTCTGGAGGCGGTGGTGATGCTGCTGCCTCCGCCAAAGGGTGATGCCGAGGCTCCGCTGCAGGCGCTGATTTTTGATTCCTGGTTTGACGCGTATCGCGGCGTGATTGTGCTGGCTCGGATTATTAATGGTCGTCTGAAGAAGGGCGATCGAATCAAGATCATGTCGAATGGGCGGCAGTTCGATGTGGAATCGATGGGCGTGATGACGCCGAAGCCCGTGGTGCTGAATGAGCTGAGCGCGGGGGAGGTTGGGTTCTTTGTTGCGACAATCAAGAATGTTGCCGATACCAAGGTGGGCGACACGATTACGCATGTGGATCGGCCTTGTGCTGAGGCGCTGCCGGGGTTTGAAGATATTAAGAGCATGGTGTTCGCGGGGCTTTATACGGTGGATTCGCATGAGCACGGGATGCTTCGCGATGCGCTGGAGAAATTAAGGCTGAACGACGCGAGCTTTAATTTCGAGCCGGAAAGTTCGGTGGCGCTGGGCTTTGGATTTCGGTGCGGGTTCCTGGGGCTGCTGCACCTCGAGATTATTCAGGAGCGGCTGGAGCGCGAGTACGACCTTGACCTGATCATTACGGCGCCGGGTGTGCAATACAAGATCACGATGACCGATGGGAGTGTGTTGAGCGTGGACAATCCTTCGCGCTGGCCGGATCCGACGGAGATCGAAGAGATTGAAGAGCCGGTGATTACGGCGAAGATTCTGACCAACGAAGAGTATGTCGGCAACATATTGAAGCTGGTGGAAGATAAACGCGGGCGGCAGCAGAATATCGAGTACGTGTCCGAGACGCGCGTGATGCTGACGTATGAACTGCCGCTGAATGAGATTGTGCTGGACTTCTATGACCGTCTGAAGTCGGTGTCACGCGGGTATGCTTCGTTGGACTATCACCTGTCCGGTACGTGGAATTCGCCGATGGTGAAGATGGATATTTTGATTGGCGGCGATCCGGTGGACGCGCTTTCGATCATCGTGCACAAGGATGCTGCGTATGATCGCGGCAAGGTGCTGGTGGAGAAGATGCGCGAGCTGATTCCGCGGCAGATGTTTGAAGTGGCGATCCAGGCGGCGATTGGTTCCAAGATCATTGCGCGGTCGACGGTGACGGCGATTCGGAAGAACGTGATTGCGAAGTGCTATGGCGGGGATATCAGCCGTAAGCGCAAACTGCTGGATAAGCAGAAGGAAGGCAAGAAGCGGATGAAGCGGATTGGGAAAGTTGATATTCCGCAGGAGGCGTTCCTTGCGGTGTTGAAGGTGGGCGAGGAGTAGGGTTCTGGGAGTTTCAAAAAGTGGAGGGGATGCCTAAAGGCTCACCTCAGCGGCTGAAGCCGTGTCCCTTCGACAAGACGAAGCATCTACACGCGAAGGCGGGGGAGTCAGTGGAGTTGTACTCATCGCTTGAGAAGCAAACAGCAGATTCCCAGAGGGAATGACAGAAAGAAAAGCAACGACCTCGGGTGCAGTAGCGATGTGTTTGTTCTAGAGGACTTAGAGAAAAAGAATGGAGGCCCTAGGGCCTCCATTCTTTTTGCAGATTTATTTGCGCTACTGCGAGTTACTGGTGGGGAGCAGCTGCGGGTGCGCGGCGGGGTGCCGTGGGAGCCTGCGGCGGAGGAGCTGCGATGCCGGAGGCTACGTTATAGGCATCGATGGTGGCCTGGGTGATATCGGTTTCGCGCTGCCACCAGAGGACGGTGGGAAGCTGCTGCTGGCCACCGATGTTGAGGAGCAGGGTGAAGCCGTGATCCTGGGCGTATTTGACTGCAGTGCCGCCGAACTTCTGGGCGACCTTGCCGTACGCTTCCTGGACATCGGTGTTGTAGGAATTCTGAGCGTCTTCAACGTCGCGCTGGAGAGCCTTGGTCTTGTCGTCGATGGACTTGAGACGGCTGGCGCGCTCCTCGTCGGAGATGGTGGTGGGGAGAGCCTGGTACTGCTTCTTGAGCGAGTCGAGCTCAGCGGACTGGGCGTCGATGGCGGTCTTTTTGGGCTCGTACTTTTTCTGGATTTCGAGTACGGCGCGCTGGCCTTCGTTGGTGGCGACGACACCCTGCTCAAACGCAATGACGGCAACCTTGGCGGGAATGGCTTCCGGCTTGACCTCAGCCTGAGCGGCAGGAGCTGCAGCGCGGGGGGTGGCAGGTGCTTTGGTGGCTTGTGCGAGGAGGGAGGAGGCTGCGAGGCCGGTTGCCAGCGCAGTAGCAAAGACAAAGGTACGGTTCATGCGGTGTTTGAAACTCCTATAAGGATCCGGATACTGGAGATATCAGCTGGGTGACTCGCTGGGTGATTCCTGGGGCAAAGCGCCGCAGGGAAGGGTTGCCGCACCTTCCTCCGCTCGTTGAACACCCTTGAAGGTGTTGTCCGCTTGCTCTATCTCATCATCTTCATCGCGAAAGATGGAAAAAATGAAGGAGAGGGTCGCGGGCGCGAGAGTACAGTCGGCTGACGGCAATTATAGGAGACCGTATGAGTCGGGTCAATTGATCCGCTTATTTGGATTGGGAGAGGACAGGGCACAACTCTTCCGAAAAACGGAGGTTGGAGGGCGGCATTTCCGGTTTTTGGTGGCTTTTGGAGGGGAGATTTCAGAGTTTCCGGGGGAAAAAGTGATTTCAGGTTTGGTATGAAGATTGCAACAGCTACAGGTGTTCGAGATCAAGCCGCGGAATAAAGAGCTTGACTAATGGATGTTTGGAGCCTGAGCAGTTCACGGGTAAAGGGATGTAGAGGTTCCCATACAGAGGAATCTCCCCCCTACCAAGCAAGGGTCTTCGGGAGCTTCGGCGCCGAGAGGACCATTTGGAGGCCAGTGACTGGCTGTTAGGGGCTAGGGCCATCTTCCGGGGTGGGGAGATGGCCCAACGGCTTTCTGGGAGAATTGGGCGTATTTGTTGGTGGGGAGGGTATTTTGCTGGGGTGGGGGTGCTTTGGGAGTACCAGGCACCTCTTTAATAGTTGCACTTCTCTGTTGTCCAGCGTAAGATCATGATGTTCCGCGGGCTTAGGGGTTGAAATCTCACCGTGAGTATTCCGGTGGGTTGACGTACCCGATGAGCTTTCAGAGTAATAGCGTGGGTTCCCGCAGATGCCTGTATTGCACGATGAGGCATAAGGGTTGCGAGGATCGTAACCGAGCACTCCATGAGCAGTTCCGAGATCAACCGATAGCATGCTACGGAGATCTGGACCAAGATGAGGTTCAATCAAATTTAGCGAACAAGAGAGTCGCTCCGAGAGTGCAGAAGAGAAGCTGAGCCGCAGGAAGAATGAAGGCTGCGCTAATTTTGGGTTGGAAGTGCAAAACCGAGGGTTTGATTCCCCCCATAATGAATTTGGATGAATGAGCACTTCAAGAGCAGCAAGCCGTTTGCCGGGTGTGGCAGGCGGGCCGGGAATGGGTCTGGAACGGACAGAAAACGGTCCGGGGGCGCAGGCGCTCAGACGGGTACCATTCGTCGGCAACGTACGACAGATCAACTTCGAGTCAACGCTTGAGAGAGAGACTACGATTGACCCGCTTCGGAGACAGTCCCGGTCGAGTTCCTACAGAACCGAAGGACCAAGACAGGAACATGTCCGATGCGCCTCAAGCACCCAATTGCAAGGGGAAACCACAGCACCATGGCAGAGCAGAATGCAGTAGATACTTCGTCGTACAACGCGACGGAGGAGTATAGCGGCGGGGATTACGGCAACTCAGACTTCGAATCGTCGGAGTCTGGAGGTGCTAACGACGACGGCCAGCCCGGGCCGGGGATGGGTCAGAGCAAGAGCAGCCGGCGTCGTCGCCGCAAACGGAAGAACAAGGTTGCGGGAGATGGCCCGACTGTCGCCGGTGGCGATGGCGAGGCCGGACCGCAGATTGTGCCGCTGGTGATGGAGGGCGAGAGCCTGGCACTGGCAGCGTCGGCCGCACCGCAACAGGCGCGCAGGCCGCAGGGTGGTCAGCAAAACAGTGGTCAGCCGCAGGGCCAGGGCGGCAAGCGCTGGAAGAAGAAATTCAGAGACCGGGAACGCCGTCCGGGTAGTGGCGGCGGCGGTGGCCGGAGCGAGAATCCGGGCAACGATTTCCGTGCGGAAGCCAGCTCGTCGAATGGGAGCGGGTACGGCGGTGGCGGAGGCTATCGTCCGGACAACTTTGGCAACCAGGCGGGCGGATTCAAGCGCAAGGGCAAGGGCGGCGGACAGGCGCGGGAACGCGGCTTCGTCGGGCCCATGGATCATAGCTATCGCGCGTCGGGAGAGTTTGGCGATACACCGCCGTCGACGATCCAACTGCCGGGACAGGGACGTAGAAACGGGCATCGGCATACGGGAGACTCGCAGCCGATTGACCGCTCGATGCCACGGCCGATTCCGATTCCCGAGGGCGCACAGACGCACATCTACTTCTTCATCGAAGAACTGTTCTTCCAGGCCAAGATTCAGGAGACGGCCAAGAAGCTGGGCGTGAAGGTGTCGTTCATCAAAAACGATAAGGACGCTGTGGCTGCGCTGACCGATAGTGAAGAGAACAAGCCGGCGCTGATCGTGTTTGACCTTAACAATGCGAATGCGAAGCCGCTGACGCTGATTCCGAAACTCAAGGCAAAGCTGAAGCGTTCGGCTTCGATCGTCGGGTTCCTTTCGCATCTGCAGGGGGATCTTAAGGCGAAGGCGGTGGAGGCGGGTTGCGACGTGGTGATGCCGCGTGCGGCGTTCTCGCAAAATTTGCCGAACCTGTTGCGGCGCTATGGCGTGGAAGAGGAAGAAGAAGTTAACTTCAACTGCTAAGAGTAGTGAATTAGTGAGTAGTGGAAGCGCTTGGTTCTTTGGTGAAAGATTGCCGGGGAGTCAGGCGCTTTTTGTTTTTGCGGTGCGCGAGGCCGGAGCGTGGGCTCGCTTTGCGGCATGCGCGGCTTGCATCCAGGCGGTGAGTGCGAACTTTAGGCTGCTACGCGGCTTTTCTGCGTTGAAGGCATTTACGGATTGCAGAGCAGCCATGCCGTGCAGCATCGCCCAAAGGGCGACGGCGGCTTGCTGCTTCGTGCGATTGCCGGCGACGCGGCTGACCTGCTCCACCACAAAGAGCCAAAGCTGTTGGGGAGCGACGGCTGCGTCGCCAGAGGCGGGGCGTGGGACGAGCAGCGCTTCGTAGAGCAGGTGTTGCTTTTTTGCGAAGAGCAGGTAGGCCGCAGCGAGCGAGCGAATCGATGCTTCCGGCGACCTGGCTCTACAGGCCTTCATCAGGACGATATGGAGACGGGCAGCTACTTCCGCCGCAACGGCGCACTCGAGAGCTTCACGATCCGCGAAGTAACGGTAGAGCGCATTGGGCGCGAGATTGAGAGCGGCGGCGACGGAGCGGATGGAGATACCGTGGAGGCCCTGCTGCGATAAGAGATCCATGGCTGCCTGAAGGACTGAGGCACGGTTTGTCTTAGCAGGGTAGGCCATCGTGTACACTGTACACCATCCGTGTGCCGCTGGATGTGGAGGCGTATGAAGCAAATATTGCTACGTTGTATAGGAAGTTGCGCGCTGGCTGCGGGCATGCTGCTCGCGCAGCCGACTTGGGCGGTCACCATTGTGATCCATGCGGGTCACCTGATTGCGGAGCCGGGGAAGGGCGAGACGTCGAATCAATCGATTGTGATCGTGAATGGGAAGATTATTGCGATCGAGGATGGATTCATTGCGGGCGACACCGTGATCGATCTGTCGAAGGACTGGGTGATGCCCGGGCTGATCGATATGCATACGCATGTGAGCGGGTTGGAGAAGCTTGATCAGCCGGTGGCGGGACAGATTGCGTTGTTCTACATTGGGCGACCTGCGGAGGCGGTGCTGAATACGTTGCCGCGAGCGAAGGCGCTGTTGATGAACGGCTTTACGACGATTCGGAACGTGGGCGATCCATCGTTGACCACGTACGCTTTGCGGGATGCGATCAACCAGGGGATTGTGCCGGGGCCGCGGATGTTCGTTACCGAGGTGCAGATCAGCGTGGCGGGGGGCGACTTCGACGCGTCGAATTGGGATGTACGCAGCGACGTGGAGCCGTTTGTGACCAATCGCGGCAACTGTTCGGGAACGGTGGAGTGCATCAAGGTGGTGCGCGAGGAGGTGCGGAGGGGAGCGGACGTGGTGAAGTTTCGGGAAGCGGGGCTCGGGGCGGAAGATCCGCGGGTAAAGATGGTGGAGTCTCCCGAGGAAATTCGCGCGATCATTGATACCGCGCATCAACTCGACCGGAAGGTGGCGGTCCATGTGAATGGGTCTCCGGAGTTTCTGTATGCGGTGATCGAGGCGGGTGCTGACACGATCGAGCATGGGCCACTGAATGACACGGCGATCGCGCTGATGAAGAAACACGGGACGGCGAACACGCCAACGTTGCTTGCCGCGAAGATGATTGATTATCGGTTCAAGGAAGAGTCGGATGGGGCGGGGAAGGCCTATCGGGCGGGGGTGCCGATCATATTTGGCACGGACCTGGGCATCATGGGGCCGGAGCGCAGCCATGAGGAGTTTGGCCTGCTGGCGGCTGCGGGGATTCCGCCGGCGCAGGTGCTGCGCACGGCAACGGTGAACGCGGCGGCTGCTCTTGGGCCATTGGGCGAGGGATTGGGATCGATCGCACCGGGGAAGATTGCGGACGTGATTGCGATGCCGGTCGACCCTCTGCTGCATATCGACGAAGTGGGAGCCCCGGGCAAAGTTGTCTTCGTGATGAAAGACGGCAAGGTGTTCAAGGACGAGCACTAGGACGGGCTATTGGGGGGATGCGGTTGGATGAGCTTCCCCGGGGGCGGGTGCGGCATCATAAGGAAACAGAGGATCTTGATATGCCCACTACACAACACTCGGCGGCCGCTGAACGTCATTTACAGGCAGCGCATGCGCATGAGGCTGCTGCTGCTTCTCATAATAAGAACGATCATATGGGAGGGCATGAGCAGTCGCTGCTGGCGATGGAGCACGCGCGTGAGGCGCACAGGCTATCGGAGGAAGAGGCAGCGAAGGTATCGAAGGTGTCGAAGGAGCTGGAGAGTCGGTAGGTGGGTGTGGCGGCTGATGGACGCGACTGAGCGCGATCCGAGGGTGGTGTGCTTTGGTCACGTGCGCTGCGGCTTGGCCGCGTGTCTGCGCTCTTGACGGGTGCTACGGGGGAAGTGTGCGAGGGGGTCAGAACTCCCAGAGGCCTTTGGGCTCGGGATGGCCGTCACGGAGGTCGCGCAGCCGGAACCAGGCGAAGTCTGCAACTACGACGAGGAAGCCCAGCATCGCCAGGAGCACGAGGAGCGGGGAGAGAAGCAGACCTGTGAGCATTCGCAGTGGGGCTTTGAGTCGGCTAAGGCCGGCCGGACTCTTGGTACCGACCGCTGGTCGAGGGTCGGAAAAGGGCACAATATCTTCGACGGTTTGGATTGGCTGTGACATGGTACTCATATGTATCGGCCTCGGTCTTCCATACTTTAGTCCCAAATCGGGATGTCATTGGAAACAAATGAGATGGAATGGGGTCAGGGAATACAGGTAGGTACTCCCGGAGGGCGATGTTTAAGTTTGACGATTGGGGAGTGTCACGATATAAAGCGGGCGCGGTTTGGAAGTGTTTGCGCGAGGGATAGGCATGGCAAAACCAGCGAAAGTGCGGTGTGGGTGGGCCGAGAGCGATGAGGGGATGCGTGCGTATCACGATGAGGAATGGGGAGTTCCGGAGCGCGATGGGCGGGCGTTGTGGGAGCTGCTGATGCTGGAGGGATTTCAGGCGGGACTGTCGTGGCAGATTATTTTGCGCAAGCGGGAGGGGTTTCGGAGGGCGTTCAAGGGGTTTGATCCGAAGAAAGTGGCGCGGTTTGGAGAAGCAGACATTGCGCGCTTGATGGCAGACGAGGGGATTGTGCGGGCGCGGGCGAAGATTGAGGCGACGATTGCGGGCGCGCGGATCTACAACGAGATGGAGAAGTCAGGTGAGGGATTTGCGGAGTGGGTGTGGGGGCTGGTGGGCAGGTGGCCGGTGCAGGATTCCTGGGATC
>Ga0302226_10001727_pt1 | contig 16050 bp, 26 predicted proteins | sample II_Palsa_E3_3_FD_193524 | JGI IMG/M metagenome (GOLD analysis project Ga0302226, IMG submission 193524) | Peat permafrost microbial communities from Stordalen Mire near Abisko, Sweden - II_Palsa_E3_3 | ecosystem: Environmental > Terrestrial > Soil > Palsa > Peat permafrost | place: Sweden...
GGCCCAACCAGCCACGCATGCACGCACGCACGCGCATACACGGGGCACACGGCCACGCACACAGTTTCCGTAGCGAGGGCCACACACGCGCCGGGTTTATTTTTGTTCGCGTGTTTCCCTTTTTTTCATGGTGCCAACGAGCGGCACAATAGAAAAAATAAACGGACGCACGCAGAGGTTGGCAGCAGGTCGCGCGCCCCCCTCCCCGCCTCCCCGCATACTGGACGACGAGCTGCCGAGCAACAAAACAGGCACGTTTCCAAATAAAATAATAAAAACGACTTTTGGAAAATGCCAGAATCTGGCATATGGTTGGCAGGACAGTGCTTTGCTCGACCTCGTGCTGCGGATCACGATTCTGGCCAAACTTTTTCTTGAGTGTCACGACCTCTCGACGGAGCGTTGCGATCGCGATCTCCTTGATCCCAATCTTGCTCTTGAAGCAACGTCTCACCGTGTCATTTTCGGGAGAATTCTTGGGAATTCCGTGGGCCGGCTTGCCCGTGACGATGGCCTTTGTGAGGCGGGCTCAATACAGTCCTAATGTGCGAAGCCCGCTTGCGCGCCCCCCCCTTCCCTACGTGTGCTGTGTGGCGTTCGTGCTTTTCGCGTTTAATCCGTTTCGTGGTGGGTGGGCGTGAAAAGACAGTTATTTTTGCACCGTACAGCAATCGTGTTTTTTTTTTTCGTGTTTTTTTTTTCTGTCGTTGCTGCGCACGGGAAACACGGCACGGAAAGCACGTACGCGGCCGCTGTTGCTGTGTCGTCCCGCGGTGGAGGTTTTTGGCGCAAGTTTGTTTGTTTGGCCTCTTGCCCATTTCCCTTTGGCCTGGTTTTTTTAACGAGAATCCCCGATCCAAACAGGGAAAAAAAAGGCACAAGCATGCTAGAGTACAAGATTGTGCTGCTGGGCTCCGGTGGTGTCGGCAAGTCTGCACTGACGGTGCAGTACGTGTCGGAAATCTTTGTTGACCGAGTACGTTATCCCTTTCTTTTTTATGTCGGACTCAGCTGGCGTTGCAGTACGATCCCACGATTGAGGACTCGTACCGCAAGCAGGTCGAGTTTGATAACCAGCAGTACATGCTTGAGATTCTGGACACGGCTGGAACGGTACCGTCTTTTGCATGAGTGTGTTTATTGTGGTGGGCAATTAATCCCACCCACCCCCCGCCTGCAGGAGCAATTCACTGCCATGCGCGACATGTACATGCGAAACGGCCACGGCTTTATCCTCGTGTACTCGATCGTCTCGGAGGACACGTTCAAGGAGCTGCAAAATGTGCGGGACCGCATTCTCAGTGTCAAGGATACCGAGGATGTGCCACCGATGATCCTTGTTGGCAACAAGCTCGACTTGGAGGAGGTAAAAAACTGCCAAGACGCAGCCGCTTTTGTTTGCTCACGCCGTTCTATTTCTTTTCACAGGAGCGAGTAGTAAAGAAGGAGCAGGGGGCCAACCTCGCCAAAAAGTTCAACTGCGCTTTCCTCGAGACATCTGCAAAACAAAGAATCAACGTCGAGGAGACCTTTACCACCCTCGTCAAGCAAATCAACAAGATCAACCCCCACTTCAAGGAAAAGAAGAAGAAGGGTTCGTGCACGCTTCTGTAATCTGCATGCCCTCCCGCCCATCTTCACAAAAACCATCTTCCAAACTTATTCTCTAGGTCCTTTTCGTTCCGTTGTCCTCCTCTTCTTGTTTTTTTTAACTGTTTCTCCGCATTCGTTCATAATCGATAGTCTTTTCTTTTCTTTGTTCCCTCCCTTCCATTCAGTATATTCTTCCTCCTTCTCCCTTCGATTTTTTTTATGTGTAATATTTTTCATTTTTTTTTTCTGAAGAAAACCGACATAAGAAGAACGCAAAAAAAAAAAAAAAAAAAACTTAGTAAATAGTATGATTTCAAACAAAGGCAGAATTGCCCACGGCAGCGGATGAGGCCACCGCCACCGTCCTTGAGCCAGTGTACCCCCGTCCAGGGAAGACATCCTTGAAAAAGTGGTAATTTTCAGAGAGATATGTCATGACCTGCAAAAAGAAAAAGAAAAAGAAAAAGAAAATTTCTTTCAAAAATTAAGAAAAAAATATATTTTTGTACCGAAAACTCGTCGGGCTTTTCGTAGTCGGCAATGTCCTCCACGTCGAGCAACTGCGAGATGCCGAGCACATCCGCCGCCTTGAACGCTGTCTTGATACGGTCGTGGATATTCATGTCCAGGACGGCGTCATAGTCGATCATGTCGGGCTTGTACTTGTGGATGAGGGCGGCAAAGGCAAGGCCATCGTGCCATGATCGGTTAAAGTTGCTCACGCTCACGCCGGGGTAGAAGGCAGTCGCGTTCTTGCACCACTCGAGCAGGGCCTCCTTGCCAGAGGGCTTGCTGCTCTTGACCGGCGTGGCGGCCTTTGTTGATGTGGCTGGGCTGCAAGATAGAAAAGAGGGAAAAAAAACATTACTGAAAAAGAACAAGGACATTAGGCATGCGTACGCAGACTTGTTAAACTGATCGACGATGCCGCCCATCGACTTGCGCTGCTCTTTCTCCTTGGAGGGCTTTGGCTTGACAGCTTCCTCGGCATTGGCGAGCGATGCTCGCTTGGTCCGCGAGGACGACTCTGGTGTCGATGTGGCGGAAGAGGATGTGGTCTCCGATGCCGCAGTCGACGCTGACGTGGCCGATTCGATGCCGAGCTTGCGCTCTAGCTGGCGGCCGTGCAGGGTGCAGTAGTACGCATTCTGGACAATCTTGTACTGCGACTGCTTGAGCACAGTGTTGCACTTGGTGCACTTGAAGCAGTTTTTGTGGAAGACCGTGCCCTCGACGTCCAGAAAGTCATTTGCGAAAATCTTTTTTTTTTCAAAGCACCGTTTAATATTCACAAAACACAGACGGGCACGTACGCGCTTGGTGCACAGGGCACACTTGTCCGAGCTGGGGCTGCCGTGGATGGCAGGCGTAACGGCCTGCACCGTGACCTCTGCGGTGCGGCGACGCTCCTCGCGGCGCACTTTCAAGAGCTCCTTGGTCAGGCTCACGCTCTTCTCGCGCGCATCGTCCGACTCGAGCTCAAACTGTGTCTCGACCTTGGAGACCTCCTCCTCCAGCTTCTCCTCCGCGTCAATTAGATCCTGCAGGGAATCAGCCGGGGCAGCGCTGGCCTCCTCCCCGACAGGCGCGGCCGCAACAGGTGCGGGTGCCGCTGCCGCCGCCGCCGCCGCTGTGCTCGGGACGGCGTCCAGCTCGGCGAGACGCTTGCGGCGCTCTTCGCGGCGGCGGGCAACCTCACTGGCGTAGTTGTCTGCTGATGGTGCCGACGCTGACGATGCACTGGGTGCCTCGACGGGAGCTGGAGCGGGAGCGGGAGCGGCAGCCTCGGGTTCCGCTGTTGCTGCGGTTGTTGTGGACGATGCAGGAACACCGCCACTTTCAATCTCTTTCATGCGAGCTGCACGTTCGCGGCGCCTGCGCAGGGCCTCTTCCTCGGGCGTCTCCTTCTTGGAGGGCGCGGCTTTGGGGGGCATTGCTGTGGCGGCCGGCGCCGCAGCGGGTGTCGCGACGGCCGCAGAGGCCTTGGGTGTCTTGGGCTTCTCGGCTGCGGCTGCGGCTGCGGCTGCGGCCGTGGCAGCGGCATTGGCCTCGGCGTCGAGGGCCGCGAGTCGTTCGGCGCGCTCACGGCGACGGCGGGTCAGATCGTCCTCTGCCGGCGGCTGCTCTTCCTTTGGTGGCGGGGCAGACTTGGCGGCTTCGGCCTCGATGGCAGCGAGACGGGCAGCGCGCTCACGGCGGCGGCGCGTGATGTCGTCCTCGACAACGGGGACGGGTTCCGCTGCAGGAGGCGCGAGGGCCGCTGTGGCGACGCTCTTGGGCGGCTTTGGCGCGACCACTGGCGGAGTCTTCTTGGCAGACGCAGATTCCTCAACGACGACGGGCTCAGGCTCCTTGACGGCCTCCTCCTGCACGGGCTCGGCCACGGGCTCGGCCACGGGCTCTGGCACTGGTTCCGGTTCGGGTTCCTGCTTGACGGGTTCGGGCTCCTTGGCGGCGGGCGCGGCGTCGAGGGCTGCCAGTCGCTCGGCACGCTCGCGACGACGACGATTGACGGCCTCTTCGATCGTTTCCTCCTTTTCCTGCGGCACTTCAGCAGGCTTTTCCACAGGCTTCTCCACAGGCTTCTCCACAGGCTTCTCCTCGACCTTCTGCACCTCTTTTTCGGCAACGGGCTCCTGCACGTCCTCCTCCTCCTTGGCGACCTCCTCGTGGTGCACCACGACCGCTTCCACGACCTCCTCCTTTGCAACGACCTCTTCGTGCGCCGCCGCGGGTTGATGCTGTTGCTCCTCCTCGTGGTGCTGTTCTTGGTGGTGGCTGTGGCTGTGGCTGTGGCTGTGGCTGTGCTCCTCCTCATGATGGCCTAAAACAAACCACGTTTAGGATCGTTGAGCAGGAAGAGACAAGGGTTTGCGTACCGTTCACGATCTTCTCGGCAACGGGCTCAGACTCGTCCTCTGCTTCAATTGAAAAAAAAAAAAAATTTAATTATTGTGGACAATAATTTGCGTACGATGCGCAGCCTCAGCGGCCGACTCTGTCTGCGCCACATCCTTTGTGGCTGCTGCTGCTGCTGCCTCGCTGACGTTCTCCGTGACCTGCAGCGACGCGGTCGCTGCCGTTGACGAGGTGGCCTTGGAAATAATTTGGTGATTTCAGTGCCCAAACAAGAGCGGAAACAGGGACATAAGCAAGTACCGACATAATGGACGGCTGCCTGACCAGCTTGCTAAAGGGCGTAACGGGCGCGGCCTTGAACACGCTGAGGAGAAGGGCGGGGAAAAGGCACGTTGGTCGTTTGGAGGAGGAAAAAAAAAAAACATACGCTGTCACTTTCTCCTTGTCCACCTTGGTCGCACTGCCCTCGTTGGCCGGGGCAGCGTCGCCCGCGTGGCCGTCGGAGCGGCTGCGGCGACGCTCGAGCTTGGAGGCACGGCGGCGCGCAAGCTCGGCTCGCACGAGATCGTCTGCTTCCATCGCTTGTTTTTTGTTTTCTGGATGGAAAAGGTGAGACGCGATCTAACACGCTTGACGTGGCTATCCAGTCCAACGAGAACAGCAAAAGTGGGTCGCGTATCCACACGCCAAGAGGTGTGGGGTTGGGTGGGGACTGAGCGGAAGAAGGGGGCACGACGAGGCAAACAGAAAACAAAAAATACACGGGTCAGGGGAGCACACATGGTGCCCATGATTTTTTCTGTCGGAACATGGGATTCGTGAGCGGCAAGGACTGGCGCACGCCCCACGTCGTCAAGGCGGACCCGTGGGCCAAGCTGCACGCGTGGCGCTTCAACGGACCCATTAGCAAGGGCCAAAACATCAAGGTACCATTTTTTTTTCTTCGTTCTCTTTCTCTCGTTCTTAAAAAGAGAATCAAACAGCACTTGTTCCCTGGCCTCGGCATCGCCATTGTCGCGTTCACGGTGTACTGCGCTGCCGACTTGGACTAGGGACTAGGGGACTAGGGGCTTTCGTTGCTCATCTTTTTCTCGTTTATTTTTTTTTATAAAGCGGTGTTTTGTTTACTGTACAGCATGAAACCCATCGTGCAGCGCGTTTGCGCCGTTGGAAAGTGTGGATGGAAGGACGGTACCCGGAGCCGGAGGGGATGGGGGATGGACGAGATTCGAACAGACGAAGCGGGCAACGGGTAGCTGAGGATGGCGTTGCTTCTGTTGTCTGGGCTTGTTGCACGCCATCGCGGTGTGACACATGGCACATTGCTTTTTTACCCAGGCAAACTCGATGTCCACAACTAGATTTATGGCTACGTAATCGTTAATATACTCTCCAAACAAAAAGCTACTCGATGCGCTGCAGCCCATCGGCGTAGTTGAGCTGGCCAGAATTCTCGTACTCGTACATGTCGAGGGCGACGTCGCAGCTCTCCTTGACGACCTGGACGGCGTCCTTGCGAAACTCCTGGAGGATCGGGTACACGTCGGGTGTGGCGATCGCACCGAGGGCTAGCAGGTGGAATAGAAAAACTTATTTTTTTTTGCTTCAGCATTTTATTGATTTATTACCCTCGGCGCACTCGTGGCGAACCATGGCGTGCTCGTCAGTCTTGCGGAGCGATGCAATGAGGGCAGGGGCTGCGGCCTGGCGCAGACAGCATGAATTAAAGTAAAAAAAAAAAGAAGAAGCAAGCAAGCGATACCTTGTGGGCGAGCTGGCCAAGCACGTAGGCAATCTCGTGGCGGAAGAGGGCAGAGCTGTCCTGGAGACCATCGGCGAGGGCGAGGACCGCAGGCTCGTCGCATCGGTTGCGCAGGGCAAACATGGCACGGTAGCGCTCAAAGAGCGGGAGGGACGTGTTGAGGAGCTGCTCGCGCAACGTGCTCGTGGGCGCGGGTGCGCTCGGCGGCGCAGGGTCGACCGACAGGAACGGTCCCTGCTCATCCTGCTGTTGCTGCTGCTGCTGCTGCTGCTGCTCTTTCTCGCCGCTTCGTCGGCGCTGCTCGTAGCGGATGCGGCCCACAGCAATCTCGCACGTCTCCGAGACCTCCTTCATCGGGTCGTTGAGGTACCTCTCGAGCAGCACGAGCGACTCGTCCAGGCCGATCGCGCCCAGGGCCTCGGCAGCCTCGTGGCGCACCTGGTTTAAGTAGGTCAGGATGACGCCATCGTGCGAGGGGGGTTCTTACCATGGGGTCCTCGGTCATGGTCTCGAGCACGGCAGACAGCACGGGCACGGCGCTGACGTGCTGCATCTGGCCCAGGCAGTAGGCCAGCTCGTGCCTCAGTAGCGCCGACGGGTCCTTGAACGCGAGCGCGATCGCGTCCACGGCGAGCGGCCCGTTCAGGTTGCGCAGCGTGAACAGCGCACGAAACTTCTCGTGCAGCGGCGTCGCGTCGCTGTTGAGCAGCGCGCTCAGCTTGGCAAACGTCTCTGGGTTCTTGCGCGCAGCCTTGCGTTTTGAAGGGGTCCGTTTAGTTGCACAAGAATCGAAACAAGAAGCGGGCTTGGCCTGCTGCTTTTACCTCGAGCCTGTCCTCGGCAACGTTGTCGCCATCGAGAAACGCGACTTCCACGTGGCTCATCTTGGGGGGTATACTTTCAAAAAATGGTGGTCTGCGAGATGAACATTTTTTTTTTCCTGTGCCAAACGTCCACTTTGACCTGGACATAAACTGAGTAGGGGGTAACGTAGTTTGCGAGTGGTTTTTTTTCATTATTAAAAAGTTTTTCCACTACTTTCGCGTGAGTTCATACAGATCGTGTCGTTTCTGAACGTGCACGGGGATAGCCTGGCGGATTTCGTCAACCTGTGAGAGATCTAATTGGGATACTTTAGATTGAAAAGCAGATTTGATCGCCTCCCCCCCATACCGATGTCGACGTAGACGATGGCCTCGTCGTGCTCGGTGGTGGCGATGACCTTGCCCCAGGGGTCGACGGCGGTACTGTGGCCCCAGGCAACGTAGTCACTCTTGGCGTCGCGGGCGGGCGAGATGGCTGCCACAAAAAACTGGTTGTCGAGCGCCCTGTTTTTTTTTTGTTTTTTTTTCGTTTGCATATTTTTAAAATACAAAAATGAAAGCTCAGTACCTCGCGCGCTGCAACAGCTCCCAGTGAAGCGGACCAGTCGTCATGTTGAACGCGCCAGGGTAAAACATCATCTTGCAGCCGTCCTTTTGGGCGATCATTGCGAGCTCGGGGAAGCGAATGTCGTAGCAGATGGCCAGTCCAAACCGTCCGTACTCTACCCACCCACCCCCGCACGTGTTCAGTGTCGAATACCAATAACAGAAGGGCTCTCTCTGGGTACCCGTGTCAAAGTGCGTCGTGCTCGCTCCGGGCGAGAGGACCTCCGACTCTTGGAAGCGGATCTTGCCAGGGACGTCAATGTCAAACAGATGGACCTTTCGGTGCTTGGCAATGAGCTGTCCCTGCGGATCAAACACGGTCGCCGTGTTGTAGTACTTGTTGGACCCTGGTGCGCCCTGTTCGGGGATAGACCCTGGACAGATAATATTTCAACTCGGACGGTGTTTGGGTTGTGCTATCGCAAACAAACCCCCGATCAAATAGACGAGCGACTTCTTGGCCGCAGCGGCGAGTGCATCGGTCGTCTCGCCGGGGATCGTCTCTGCGTACGACGGAAAGTACTTTGTTCCGTACGGCGAGTTGAAGCACTCCTGTTTATGGTTGTATTTATTTTTACATTTAATTCATTTGCTCGTGGTTACCGGCAAAGCAACGATCTTGGCGCCCGCCTTGGCCGCCTCCTCGATCAGCCCGACCGCGCGCGCCACGTTGGCCTGCTTATCGGCCGTGACCGCGAGCTGAATCAACGCCAACTTGAACATCTGGTTGGCGCACTACTTGAAAATGGCGTCCAAAACGGCCGCCAAAACGGCGGCCAAAACGGCGCCTGGATCTAAACAGCAGCAACACCAGCGAGCGGCGGCCAAGGCCAACAGCGCCGCCCGTGCCGCCAAGGTATATGACATACGACACGACACGGCTGTTGTGACTGGTTTTTCGCAGAGGGACAGGCTGTTGGCGGCGTTGTCGAGCAGCAGCAGCGACGACGAACAGACGCGCGACTACAGCGAGAGCGAGAGCGAGGACGACTGGGAGGCCATCCAGAGGAGAAAGGAGAACGCAAAGGGCAAGCGCAAGGCCACCTTTGACGGCGACGACGAGGATGACGAGATTGTCGCGAGAAAGAAGGCGGCACCAGCAGCAAAGAAAGCACCAGCAGCAAAGCGGGCCAAGGTCACCAAAGCGTCGGACGACGAGGAGGACCAGTCCACGGAAGAATCTGGTGACGGTGGCAACGAGGAGGAGGAACTACCAAAGAGTGACGGTGAGTCGCTGTTGCCGCGTTTACCAAACAACGACTCATCATTGTCCAGATCCCAGCAAACAGGACTATGCCCAGCTCAAGGCGTTCATCGAAAAGCAGGTGAGGTTAATTTCAAAGCCGTTCGAGGCTGCACCAGAGCTCTTTGAGGATGCGGGCGCCCCCAAGCTCGCCGCCGTGCAGACCGCCGTCCGAAAAAGCACGCACTCTTTTTTGTCTATATCGCCCAAACTAAGCTATTTGTCTGCACAGTCAACGAAAACCTGCGCAAGGAGATACAACTCACGTTCAGCCATCAGTCGCGCCGGCAGGTTTTGGAGCAGCTGATGGAGCAGCGTGCTGCCGATCGCGTTGCCTTGACGCGAGCCCCGGGCTCGTCCGTTCAGAATGAGGCCGCCTCGGATCTAACGTATGAATCACGTTGTTTTGCCTGTTTGCGCTTGACAAAGCAGAAACAGAGATCTGGACGGCTTCCCAGAGGAGTGGCCCGAAGGACTCACAGGAACGGCAGATCAGAGGCGCAAGTACGCCGACACGAGGGCGCGCGTGTTCCCCCTCACGCGGTCCGTGAGTGCTCTGAGGGAAAAGCTCGAGCACTACAAGTCTGTCGTGTCCCAACTGGAGACGATCGACGTCAAGGCGCTGCACGCGTCGGTCGTGAACACGGGCACGCCGGTCGTGCACGCCCTCAGTCAGACACGCTCGCTGGCCAAGGATGTTGCCGAGCGGCTCCATCAACGCAAGGACGCGGTCAGGAAGACAAAGCAGGCCAATGCCAAGAAAGCAGCGTCGTCCTCATCCGCAGCCTCGGTGCGGAAACCCAAGTCGGCTGCCGATTTAGTCCTTGAGCATTTTCACAAGCAGCGATGATAAACTTTAACCAATCTTCCATTTTTTTTTTTTAAAAAAAAAGAACAAACAAACAACTGGGACATGCTAATATAATAATATTACAAAACCAAATGCATTTATACAAGTAAAGGGGGAGAGAGAGAGAGAGAGTCATCACGTCGAGAGGTTGTTTTTTTTTTTGCTCAAATAAACATGAAGGATGAATTTGAGATGCAATTGGCTATTGTGCCTCGTCCTCGTGGGAATACACAGACACGAGAGGGACAATCGTGCCAGAGAGACGATCGACCGAGACCTCTTCGGCCAGGACGGGCGGGAGCTCAATGTCGAAACTGTAGATGAGGTACTTGCTGCGTAGCATCGACGCCGAGTTGTCCCACTTGAGCAGGTACACGCCCTTCTTTTCCACGTCGATCGTGCCAATGACGGGCGCCGTCTGCGACTCAAACACGGCCACCTTGGCAATCTCCACGACGGTGGTGCTCGTGGGCGACTCCTTGTAGAAGATGCCAAAGGAGATGTTAAAGTCCTTTGTGGAGAAGCGGTACTTGATCTTGGCGCCGGCCTCCTCCACGTCGACCTCTTCCGTGTACACGTCGCGAGCGCCGATCGTCTGCTGGAACGAGTCGAGGTCCTTGAGGCGTTCTGGTGATGCAAGAATAAGTATTTAAAATTTATTAGAAAATTCACTGCACCTGGCTGGTAGCAGGGGACGCAGCCCGTCTTCATGTGCGAGCACGTGCACTTGCCGCCGAGGAACTCTGGCAGGACCTCGGCGTCGATCTGTTCGAGCAGGTCCTTCTGGAAGTTTGCGTCGAGGATCCTGACCTTGTCGATGACGCGCTTGTCCAGACCGACCTTGAGGAACGCCCAGAACTTTGCAAAGACAGCGGGGGCGTTGATGACAAAGACCTTGTGCAGGCGCTCGGGGTAGTTGTCCTGGTCGATCTTGCCAAAGGCCTGGACGATCTTGAGCCCAGCCAGCTGGAACATGTGCCAGCCAAGCCCGCGCAGGTCAATGATTGCAGTGACCTTGGTGACCTTGGTGCCGCGCTGCTTGGAGACGGACTTGAGCAGCCGGTCAAACGAGAACTCGTTGAGCAAGATGTGCCAGTCCACGGCCATGTCGAGCGGCACATCGCGTGGGAAGCCCACGGCGTCGTGCATGCCCGTGCGCTCAATGTACACGGGGTAGCCCTCCTTGTCGATCCCGTGCCAGCCCAGGCCGCCAACGTTCTTGTAGCACTCTGCATAGGGGCCTAAGAGTGGTGCGTGGATTAGCATCCTCCTCCTTTTTTTATTTTTTTTTTTTACACGTACTGCTGTCGACGTCGACATCGTGATCGCCCAGCCACGGGAAACGGCGCAGACTGATGCAGGGCAGCGCACCCTCGTCCGGGTACGGCGCGACGGCGTCCACCTTGAAGTCCTTGCGCCACTGCAGCATGTCCTTGACCATCCGTGCCGCCTTGACCGGGTCCTTGCGGCGCGCGACCAGGAAGCGCAGCAGCTCGGTGTCGTCCTCCCAGCTGGCGCCCAGCCCTTTGAGTTCAGGCAGCAGCTCGCGCATCTTGTCCAGCAGGTCCTGGGTGCTCTCGACCGTCAGCGTGTCCAGGTTGAGACCCGATGCAGACGCAGATGGCTGTGCTGCGGGTGTTCCTGCCGCATTGCGAGGTGTCGATGAACCGCTCATGACGATTAGACTGTCGATTTGGTACGGGGGACAAACAACTCGAAAAAAAAAAAAAGTACTTCCGTGGATGATCCGTCGATGGCTGCGCTGCCCGTGGCGATTGCCGGCGAAGGTAGCCGGGAGGACCGGGACCCTACGTTCGTAGACTGACGGTTGCGGTGCAGGCAAGAGGGGCAAGCGATCCAACCTCCCCGTGTACGCGAAAAGAGACTGCGGCGAGGACGCTTTTTTTGCCGTGACCAGCAACGGCGGCGTGTCGTTTGTGGGCGTGGCCGACGGCGTTGGCGGATGGGGCGTCGACGTGTCGACGCAGTTCGCGTGGGAGTTGATGAACCGGTGCGAGGCGATGGCGGTCGCCGACCCCGCAAGGACGGCCAAGGACGTGCTCGCCGGGGCGTACCAGCAACTGCTCGTGGACAAGCCTGTGGAGGCCGGGTCCTCGACCGTGTGCATCGGGCGCTTTGACGGCAAAACAGGCACACTGGAGACGTGCAACCTGGGCGACTCGGGCTACGTGATCTTGCGCAGGGGCCAGCGGAAATTCCAGTTTGAAGAACAAGAGGTGTACCTGTGACGCACTATCCCTTCTTTTATTTATTTTCATTTGATCCAGCTGCAACACAACTGGCCCTTTCAACTGGCCCCAGAGTCGCCCGCGGCACACGCCTTCATTAGGGATTACGAGTGGCGCACGCCCGGTGATGCCCAGCTGAAATCACACTCTCTCGTCAAGGGCGATATCGTCGTGTTTGCGACCGATGGCGTCTTTGACAACCTGTTTGTACAAGACATTGCCCAGCTCACCAAGCCCTTGCTCAAGTGGTATTGCTGTACGCATTTTTTTGGCTCTTGTTTTTAATTTTCAACGTCCCAGCTTTGATGAGGATCTCCCTAAACCATGGACCAACAAGGACGTCGTTGCCAGGCTGCAGACCGTCGCCGACACGATTGTCAAGAACGCTCTGGCCGCTGGTCGTAGTGCCACCCCGACGCCATGGGGCAAGAGCCACGGGAAAGAAGATGACGTGACCGTCATCGTTGGCGTCGTCCTGGACGAAACCGATCGCTCTGCATAACTGGCATGAATTTATTCTGGTCGCGTTCGTTTTCCTGCTAATATATACGGCCTGTACAATAATATGGTTTTCTCGCGCTACTCGGAATGGTCATCATCCGAGGTTGATCCCTCGATAAACGGTGGCACCGACGACGAAAACGACTGGTCTTGAAAGTACTTGTTGATGGGGAAGGACAGCCCGGTACCCGGCGTGGGCACTGGGATCAGCCACAGATGAGGCTTTGGCCCCAGCACTGAGCATATGTTATCGTAGACGGTGACATAGTAGGGGTTGGCCTTGGCCGAGCTCTTGTCCAGCGGATCAAAGCGGGGATCCTTCTTGTCGTTGTCGCCGTCCTTGCTGCGGTAGACGACCTCGTTGCTCTCGATCGTGGTCGTGTTCATCATGATATAGTAAAAGTGGAACCCAAAGAGGAAGCCCACCATGAGAAGCACGGGCACGCCGATGACCAGGTCTACCGCGATGGACGCAATTTCGTACGGCTCAATGTTGAGCGTCTAGACCAGCAAGTTACTAGGACCACTGCATTCCTTTTTTTCCTTTTTCGCGTTTACCGTGCGACGCCCTTGCATCTTGACCTGAACAGACGACACGCGCGCAATTATTATGCCGGCACCGAGCAGGCACGCCAAGATGACGTAAAACAAAAATCGGAAAAAGTACGCGTGGTTGTGGTAGCCCACGCAGTTGTTCACCCACGGGCAATGGTGATCCATCTTGAGGATGCATCTGTGCAGTGCACTGCTTTAGATCCAGCCGGAAAGAAAAACCGCACGGACCGTTTGCACTGGGAGCAGTGGTGGGACCGCATTGGTTTGTACGCCGAGCACTTTTTACAAAATCGAACGGTCAGCTTCTTTGCCGCCGCCGCCGCTGTCGCCCGTATTGTCTCCGCCACCACGTCCCCCTCTGTGCTGGCGGCCACGTCCACCCTTTCTTCAACGGCCACGTCCACCCTTTCTTCAACGCCCACGAGCACGGGCTGGACCGTCGGCGGCGGCATCCACCCGGCAGGCACATACCCGGGCCTGGTCGTCGCAGCCAGGTAGTAGCAGTAGTACACCATCACCATGACCGCATTAAACGCCAGCAACAGCAACCATCCCTGCAATCCATTGGTTGAGCACACGGGGGTCGAGTCACTTTACATACATTCAAGGACCAGTCGGGGCCCAGCCACGGCGCCACAACCCCGGCATCCATCAGCACGTGCGCCACCAGGATCAGCAGCACCGCCACGCCCTGCAGCATGCGGTCATCCGTGCAGCCCAGCTCGCCGCCGTCCGACTGAACATGGACCGCACTTGGCATTACTTTTGAAAACATGGCCGCAGCAGCAAATTCGGCCACGGCCACGGCCAACGTGTCGCTTCATCCGCTCGTGCTGATCAACATATCGGACCAGTGGACGCGTGTGCGTGTGCAGAGCGGCGATCCGTCGACGCAGGGTGAGAGTGCCCGTTTTGGTGGTGTTGTTTTTTTTGACCCTGGTTTTGGTATTTTTTTGGCGTTTGTAGTGATTGGGGCACTGCTGGGCGTCCAGACGGGACGGTCGATCGAGGTCTTCAACTCGTTCGAGTTGGTGGTCAAGGTCGTGGATGGGCACGCCGTGTTGGACAGGACCTATTTGACGACAAAGCTCGGGCAGTGTATGATCTCCCCCCCTCCGCATTCAAAATAATAAATACACAAATGCTTGTTAGTCAAGGAGGTGTTTAAAAACTACGACATCCTCGGATGGTACACTACGGGGCCCGCACCCACGGACGAGCACATCCGCCTGCACCAGCAGATGCTCCCGTTCAACGAGAACCCGTTGTTCCTGCTGCTCAACGCGGGCGCAGGGCCGGCCTCGAATGACCTGCCCATCACCGTGTTTGAGTCGTACATTGACGTGTCCCAGAACCCTCCCCTCACGGTATACCTGCTGTTTTTTTTTTGTTTTTTTAAAAATTTTATTTTTATTTTTTAAACAAGACGTTCACCGAGGGGTCGTACAAGATCGAGACGGGCGACGCCGAGCGCATCTCTGTCAACCACATTGCGAGCATCACCGACTCTGGGTCGTCGTCGGACTCGCGCTCGGTTGTGTACCTGATGGGCCAGCGGAACGCGATCGCCATGCTCCAGAGCCGCCTCAGCATCCTGCGCGACTATGTGTGCGACGTGCGCGACGGCAAGATGCCCGCCGACCACGCCCTCCTGCGCGACGTCGCCAGCCTGTGCCACCGGCTGCCCACGATGGAGTCGGACGCGTTCAAGGACGAGACCATCAAGGAGCAGGCCGACGTCCTCCTCATGACCTACCTCGCAACACTCACACGCGGCGTCCACCTCATCAACGAGGTCGCAGACAAGTACTCGATCGTCCACGACCGGTCCCGGCGCATGCGTGGCAGTGTCTTCTAGCATTGAGTTGCATTTTCACATGTACACCGTCTAGGACTGCTGCTGCGCAAGCTCTGCACTCGTCTTGGCCACAATGTTGAGCGCGTGTAGCCCTTGCTTGAACTCGTCGTCGAGGGCCGCGTACACGAGCCGATGTCGCTGGATCAATGGCTAAAACAGAGCACGGTTAATGCTCAGCGCAAGGAGGGCACGGCACCTTGCCCTGGAAGGCCTCCGACACGATCGTGAGCCTAGGAAAACGTTAACCATCCGTGCCCCATCCGTCACGTACAGAAAATGGGTCTCGGCACTGTCGACGCCGCGCATGGCCGAGTGCCCCGCGTGCTTGTGCGAGTCGTTCACCAGGTCCAGCTGCGTCGGCTTCAGGGACTCGGCCAGCTGTGCGATGTCAGCATGTGGCGGTGGTCGTGTGTGTGCGTGGGTGTAGGTGTGTGCTTGGGGGGACAGTGCGTACCTTTCGGCGAATTGAGGTTGCGAGCGGTCCATCGGTGGCGGCCATCTTGATCCCACGTGCGATCGTGGACATTGAGAGTGGCGGCACAAAAATTGTGCTCGTACATGTATTTTTTCGCCATACAGGTCCTTAGGCCAGCGGTGGGCCGCTCGCAGCCGCTCTTTGCCGTGTTCGAGGCGCTCTTCCCGCGCGGCGGCAACCTCGCCAGCGCCAGCGCCCTCGGACGCGAGATGGCCACCAACTACCAAGGTCTACATGGACACCGGCCTCACCGCCCACGCGATCAGCTACCTCAAGATCGAGGCCAAACGCCACCGTCCTGCTCGACCCGGTGCATCCTCCGCGACCCGCACGCCATCCGCACGCCATCCGCAGGGGGTGGCGGTGAATGTGTGGCCCCCAGACCCGGTAGACAGTCTGGGCAGAAGACGTCCGAGCAAAAAATAAAGATGGAGTCACACGAAGATGGCGGGACTTGAACCCGCAGCCTTTTCATTTCAGTCCCCCGAGATAGGAGTGAAATACGCTTCCATTGCGCCACACCTCCGTAACTGGGCCCGAGGCTGCGTGCGCGTCCACTATGGATCGTTGGTGGCTGCTGCGAAAACGGGGGGCTGCAAGCTGGCGCGTGGGTGGCTGCGGTCGTGCTCGATTGCATGGTAATCGCCCACTTTGCTTATCTGGGCTTGTTTGTGA